>Ga0209023_10002664_pt1 | contig 21995 bp, 23 predicted proteins | sample LakOneMetagenome_FD_187468 | JGI IMG/M metagenome (GOLD analysis project Ga0209023, IMG submission 187468) | Freshwater and sediment microbial communities from Lake Erie, Canada (SPAdes) (version 2) | ecosystem: Environmental > Aquatic > Freshwater > Lentic | place: Lake Erie, Canada...
GCGTGGCTCGGACGATGCGGTCGGCGCGCCAGGGGCCGGGAAACATCAAGTGCCTCGTCCGCGGCGTTGGCGCTCATCGCCGCAATCCGCATGCCCAGCCGCCGGACCACAAGATATTGCTTGGATGAATAAAATTGCGAACTGGTTGTTGGGCGGCCCGGCGCTCGGAGCGGCCTCCGCAGGGTTTTCAGGCCAAACACCATACGCGTGAGTATTGACACGTGAAGATTCGCTTTTTATACGGCTGCCATCAGTCTTCGTGGAGACAGAAGACATACGGAGAGCGAGCGCGATGAGCTACGGATCTGTCGAGCAATTACTCTATGACGTGAGTACGTCGCGTAGCCACCGGGAGGCGTTTTGCCAGAATCCTGAAGAGGCGGCAGGCAAATACGCGCTCACAGACCCGGAACGGGAGATGGTCGTTGCCGTGCAGGTGGAAGACCTGTTCAAATACGGCATCAATCCGATGCTCTTGATGGGTTTCTGGACCAGTGTGCGCGGGCCACAGTCGATGCCCGAATATCTCGCTCGAGTTCCCAAGCTTGAATCCCGGCTGGAAGCCTTGCCGGGCTGAACGGGCATTTCAACGGCGTTTCCAGGCTTGGGCGTATCTGCCCACGAATAGAGAGTTGTCAGATGGCGAAAATCGTTGGTGGCTATATCATGCCGCATGATCCCTTGTTGTTCGTAAATCCGCAGAAGAAAGAGCGCGACCACCTGCTCGGGGCCTACACCCTCATACGGGAAAAGGTGGAAGCGCTGGGGGCGACCAAAGCGATAATCTTCGGTGCGGACCATTACATTCTTTTCAGCCCGCGCTGCCTTCCGCAATTTCTCATCGCCACAGGCGAACTGCATGGCCCGATTGATCGGTTGCCCGGAGTTGCGAACTCATCGATCGCCAGCGATCCGGCTTTCGCGCGCAGCCTTGTAGATTACGCCCATAGTAGCGGGTTCGATGTTGCGGTCGCGCGCGATCTTGGTGTGGATCATGCCATCGGCGTGCCCGCCCAGCTCGCCTTGCCGACAGACGGTTCGGTCAAGACCGTTCCCGTCTACATGGCAAGCGGGGTGGAGCCGTATGTCCGCCTTCAACGCGCATATGAATTCGGACAGATGGTGCGCGAAGCGGTCGCCGCCATGCCAACCGACGACCGAATCGTGTTGATGGGCAGTGGAGGCATAAGCCATTGGGTCGGCACTGGCGAGATGGGGCGGATCAATCCCGAATTCGACAAGCAGGTTCTCGATGCGATCGTGTCCGGTGATCCCGCCCCGCTTCTGGCGATGACCGACCAGGAAATCATGCGCGACGGGGGCAACGGCGGGATGGAAATCCGCCATTTCCTCGCCGTGATGGGCGCGCTTCCCGGAGGATCGGGCGAGGTGCTCGCCTATGAAGCCTGGTCGGGCGGTGTAACCGGCCTTGGCTTTGCGGAAATCCTGCCATCGGCCTGAGATCGGTCGAGGCCATTAAATTGAACGGGAGAATGGGGTGTCAAACCTAGTTGTGGAAACGACCGGCCGAGAAGTACCGGTTGCCAAGGCAGGCGAATGGGTCGATGCGGAAAACGGCTGGATAGATCGCCGGATTTTCTGGCAGGACGATATCTATGCGCTGGAATTGGAACGAATTTTCGCCAGATGCTGGATCTTCGTTGCCCATGATTCCCAATTGCCCGAAATCGGGGATTTTCTGACCAGCACGATAGGCCAGGACGCGGTCATTGTGTCCCGCGGCGAAGATGGCAAAATTCATACCTTCCTCAATTCCTGTTCTCACCGGGGCAATCGTGTCTGCTTTGCCGAGGTAGGCAAGGCCCGCCGGTTTACCTGCAATTTCCATGGGTGGTCCTACGGCCTCGACGGCAGCCTGAAGAGCGTAAGCCGCCCGCAATCCTACGATGGCAATGCCAATTTCGACAAGGCTCAGCTCGGCCTCCACCCGGCCCGGGTGGAAAGCTACAAGGGCATGCATTTTGCCTGCTTCGATCCCGCAGCGCCGTCCCTTGAAGAATACCTGGGCGATTTCCGCTGGTATCTTGACGTCATTCTCGACAACGATGAAGGTGGCATCGAGTTTATTGACGGCAACATCAAATCCCGTCTCAAATGCAACTGGAAGTTCCCTGCAGAAAACTTCGTGGGTGATTCCTACCACGCACCCTGGACCCACAGTTCAGCTCTTATCGCCATGTTCGGCAAGCAGCCGACCATGCGACCAGAACGGTCCTATCACGCCAACGTGAATGGTCACGGCTGGGAGTTTGGACTGGATTTCATCGGCAACGCTGCCACCCTCAATTCGCCGCAGATCATCGAGTATCTTCGCGAGCAGGAAGCCAAGTTTGCTGAACGGCTGGGGAAGGTCCGCAGCAGGATGGTTGGAGCACTCAGCTCGGCCAACGTCTTCCCCAACCTGTCCTTTTTGGCGGGGCACAACACCTTCCGCACCTGGAACCCGAAAGGGCCCAGCGAAACGGAGCTTCACACGTGGGTGTTTCTGAACGCCAATGCCCCGCAGGAGCTGAAGGATGAATATCGGCGCGGAGTGATGCTGACCTTTTCTCCCGCAGGCATCTTCGAGATGGACGACGGTGAGAACTTCGAGAATTGCACGTCGGTCAACGCAGGCGTCGTGACCCGACGCCAAAAGCTCCACGCTGGAATGGGTCTCGATTCACAGATCGACCATGATGAGCTCAAAGGCAACGTTTACCAGAGCCAGATCAACGAGGCAAACCAGCGGGCGTTCTATCTGCGTTGGGCAGACTTGATGGGCGCAGAAACCTGGGCCGATGTGCCTGTCCGCTGAGTATCAATTAGAGGTGACCGTGAACCAATCCGACCAAATCGCATCTTGCGATAATCCCGCAGTTCCCATCGTTTTGCTGCTCGAGATTCAGCAGTTTCTGTATCGCGAAGCCCGTCTTCTCGATGGTGAACAGTATGATGAATGGCTGGAGTTGCTGGCAGACGATATCCATTATTGGGTTCCCGGCGTGCAGGCTCGCTACAGGAAGGACGACGCGAAATTCAGCGTTGGTCGCATGGCATTCTTCGACGACAATCTCGAGTATCTCAAGATTCGTGTTGCCCGTGCCAAGCAGCCCTCTGCCTGGGCCGAAGACCCGCCGACGAGGCACTTCCACCTGGTCGGCAACATCGAAGTTGAAAAGACCGAAAATCCCGCCGAGTGGACTGTACATTCTCTCATTCTGAGCAACCGGCACCGGACTGAGGATGATGAGATGGAGATCAAGGCTCGCCGAGTAGATCTTGTCAGACGGGATCAGGATGGTTCCTTGAAACTGGCTCGCCGGAAGGTGATCTTGCAACAAACAGTATTGCAGTCAAAAAATATCAATACGTTCCTGTAATTGGGTCGTGCGGCTGAGCGGAACAGGAAAGTGTCGTAAGGGGCATTATTTCTTTTCAAAAGTCCCATTCGGAATTAGGTTGGCGTAGCGGTCTGAGGCCACCGTTTGCGACGGCGTCGGGCACGGAGAAGTCGTAGCGGCCGAGGAAATTGATGTGACGCCAGGATATCGGCGAGAGTCGAGCGATATCGGCGGGCAGCGGCGGCGTCCCGGCCTCGCTGAGTTGGCGCACGGTTTCCTCCATGTAGACAGCGTTCCAGTGGACGATGGAGTTGAGGGCGAGACCGAGAACCCCAAGCTGCTCCTCTTGGCCCTGACGCAGAGGGCTTCTGATTTCGCCCCGATCGCCGTGATGGACGCGCCGACCGAGCTTGTGGCGCAATTCCTGCCGGTTGAGCTGAAACAAGATCCGTCGGCGGAACGGTCGGTCGTCGATGTATCGCAGGATGTGCAGCGTCTTGATGATGCGCCCCAGTTGTGAACCGACATAATAAGCTGCAATCTGCTTCGAGTGAGCAATGCTGCGGACTGACAGATTATGCCGCAACGGCTCCGCCCGAACGGGCTTGAGAGTCGGCCTCGACTGCCCCTATTTCCGCAAGTCTGCAACGCCGAGCTCCTTCCACATCCACGTGAAGTCAAAACTGGCCATGGGTGTGACGCGCCATAATTGACGTCATTCCCCGTACCGGTCCCGAAGTTGGCGTACCAAAATAGACGACATTATTCCATCCTGCCAAGCAGGCGACCTGCGGCACCCTGTTCAGCGGCCAGATTACGGTTGTAGAGCAGCGGCATCCGGGGTGATTTCCAGCGCAGAGCATCCATGATGCCCGCGAGATTTTCGCCTGAAGCGAAATAGTCCTGGTTGATCCCGACTCGGGTCGAATGCGCGCTGATCTGTCCCAGCTGCTCCTCGAACACTTTTCCGTCGAGGTCACCAAAGGCCCCCGCCTTGAATGCTCGGCGCAGGATTTCCCGGAATATCGGCGTGATTGAACCGGAATGTAGTGCAAGATCGCCAACATCATATTCGACCCGGGCCGGTGTCGCGTCCTTGCCGGTGAACCATGTCTTGTCCCAGCGGGCGTTCCACCCGACAGAATTCGAGTTGATCTTGCTGCGCGCGCTGCGCGCCGCGTAACGCCGCACGATCACCAGGCGAAACACCGCTCCCGTCTCGATGCCAGCCTCACCCAGCCACCGGGCAACAGCACTGACACTGCGCGGGGAGAGATAGGCAGTGGCCCCCTCCCCTTCCTGGTCGCCTTTCGATCGCGCGATCTTGAGCAGCCGCGCGTCGGGATCGAGCGCCTCGACAATATCGTCGATCTGTATCGCCACCAGCTCGCTCGCGCGCAGACCGGTATCATAGGCCACAGAGAGCAGTGCCCGGTCGCGCAGCCCGGGAAGCGTGTCGCCGCAGGCATCGAGCGCGGCGCGGACATTGATCCCACGCGGAACGTCAGCGAGCGGATCCTTGACCGCACCCTTGAATCGGAGCGGGCGGGCTTGGCGTTGCACGACGCCAACCTTGCGCCGGTGGGCGGCTGTCGGACGCCAAAGAAGAGCGCAGTAGCGTGCAGTTCTTCGCAGGCTGGGTGCCAAAATAGACTGCGGTGAGAATATGCGCCGAGACGGTCCCTCTGCCCCCTACACCTGATCGCTAAAACGTTTGGCCAACCGCGCGCTGGCGCCGCTCTTCATGGCCAGTTTCGCCCCGTAGCGCATGACCGTGCGGGCGTCGCGCCAGCGGTAGGCCTGCATGATCGCGGGTAGCCCCTCGCCCGCCGCAAAATTGTCCTGCGCCACGCCAACCCTTATCGAGTGCGAGGACACCGCTTTCAGCCAACGCTCGAGCTCAGCCTCACTCATCTCGCCAAGCAGGCGCTTTTCCCAAGCGCGGCGGACGAGACGCTTGTAGATCAGGCCAATGCTATTGGGATGCAGCCGCGCCGAACCGATCCTGTCGATCGAGCCGTCGAAGTGCGTCACCACCCGGCGCAGCAGCGGACCCTTGTCAATGCCGCCCACTTCGCGCCAGCGGGCGATGGCCGCCAAGGTCGCGGGCGCAAGATAGGCCTCAGCGCCCTCGCTCGCCTGGTCGGTCTTGCTCGAGGGGATGTTCAGAATCCCCGCCCCCTCGGCGTCGGGGCCCTCGATATGCGCCACGTCGATCGCCACCAGCTCTGATCGGCGTGCGCCGGTATCGTATGCAATGCGCAGCAGCGCTGCGTCACGCAGGCCCAGAGCGTCACGCCGACAGGCCTTGATGAGGTGGGCAAGGCAGACGCCGGACGCAGGGCTGTCGAGATCGGCGATATCGCCCTTGAACCGGATGGCCCGGGCCTGACGCTGGCGCACGCCCAGGTGCTTGCGCGCCGCCTTGCGCTCGAACTTCACCAAGGGATCGGCAGTCGGGTCGGGAAGACCCGCCATCCGGTAAGCCCATCCGACATGAACGAGGTAGCGCTCGATGGTCGCCGCAGCGCGCGGCGTCACGTCCGAGGTATCGATCCCGGCTAGCGCGCGTATCCAGGCTGCCACATCTGTTGGCGAGGCTTCACGCGCGGACACGCCGTGCTTGCGGCACCACCCACCCCACAAGGTCAGGTCAGAGCGGAACGCCCGCCTTGTGTTGCGCGACCAGCCCCGCATGGCGGCGTCGAGCAGCGCGGCGTCGATGGCCTCACCGCCGCCGACCAGCGCCCGCACGTCAGCGATGAGATCGACAGGCTCGCAGCTCAACAGAACAATTGCGGTGGAGGGACGCTTTTTCGCCATGGGCGTGAGGATAGCCGGGCGTTTCTATAATGTATAGAGGCGTGATAAGCAGCCATTATCAACACTAAGCGTAGCACAGGGTAGACTGACCTACCAGTTTAAGGATACTATCTTGCCATGGCCCGCCCTCCCTTGCCCTTCTGCGCGCTTGCCTGGACACCCGACCTTGCCGGGGCGTTCGGAGATGCCATGGCCGCGATCGCGAGGCTCGATGCCCGGATTTGTGCAAGTTTGGTGGCACCGGCGTGGCGCTTGCGCGCCGCCTGGACCGGCTATACCCGCGCGCTCCAGCTGCAACGCGTCGAAATCGACGAAATCGATGTTTTTGCAGGCCAGTGCGGGCTCCACCTGCCTGGCCGGGGGCGGATCGCCACGACCGGCGACCCGTTCGGCGCCCTGCCCGCTTGGCAGGCCCGCCTCGCCGAACCCGCGGGATCCCACTGGCGCGAAGACCTGCCGTTCAGCTTCGAGCTGCCTCGGGGCTGGGCCGAGGCCCCTGCCCTGGTGCGCGCACTCGACCTTGCCGACATCTGGTGCCGCAACGACGCCAGCTCCTCGCCCTGGCTGGCACGGCCGATCCTGCTTGCCCGTCTCAAGCTCACCCACACCCCCCTGCCCTGCCTCGCAGGCGGCGACGAGGCCCAGCGCTTCGCGCTTGATGCCCGCCCCGCGCTGCTCAAGCGTCTGTTGAAGGGCTTGCGCAAAAGCGCCGAGGACGGTCTCGAGCGGCTCGACGCGCTTGAACGGTTCCGTCTGCGCGCCGCTACCGCCGTGGCGAGTGAGCACCGCCCCGGCAAGCTCACCGAGCTCACCCGCCTCGCGCTGGCCCGGCCGAGCCTCGCCGCGCGCACCATCACCGGCGAACTCGGTGTCACGCCGTCTGGGGCCGGTAAGCTGCTGGCGCGCGCCGAAGGTCTGGGCCTGCTCGTCGCGGTCGGCGCGCGGCAATCATGGCGCACCTATGTCACCCCCGATGTCGCCGTCGCGCTCGGGGTGAAGCCGCCCGAACGCGGCCGGCCGCGCGGCCAACCCCAGCCCACCCGCGCCGTCGATGCAATCCTCGGGCAATTCGATGCCGAGATGGCAGCGATCGATTCGCGCCTGCAGCGGCTCGGCATCGCCGCTGAATCGCAAAATTCCTACCAAATTACTGAATTATAGCCGTAATATCCGGGGTCGCGGAAACCGCCCAAAGAACGCGAAAATACCCTTCGGGATAGGTAAGGGTGCCAAGACCCTGTGGACGCGCTCTACGGGGCTCTGAGCGCGATTTTTGCCGAAAATGCCGGTGGCACCGCGATGCGCGAGGTCAATCACGGCTCACCGGTCGGAAAATGGCCGGATCGGGCCTGTGCGTCTCGGCGCTCGCGCACCTGGGCATAGGCCAGCAGCACACCGAGCAATTCAGCGTCGAAGGCCCGGGGCAGTGCCCTCCCCTGCCCCACGCGCCAACGCGCCGCCCGTCGCTTCGCTCGCCTGGGGGGTTCGAGCGACTCCATATTCCTGCCCGGACGCTCTGCCAGGCCGCGCCCGATCAATTGCTCGAATCCCCACACTGACCGGCCGGCGTGACTATGTGCCAAGGCCAGCATGGCGATGCGGTCGCGGGCAAAATGATAGACGTTCGCCTGAAAGCGATCGAGGTAGTCTTGATTGCGGCCCTTCAGTCGCCGTCTGCTCTGCCGGATCAGCGTGTCGAGGCACACCTCGTTTCGCTCGATCATCGCCCCCCGGTAGCCCAGACCCCACCGCAGGCTCTCCGCGCCGGCGATCGCTCCGCCCAACCAGGAGAGGTCATCCTGATCCGTCGCCCCGCCGGGTACCGGCACCTTGCTCAGCGGGAGATCGTGCAGACGGCACCGCCAGCTCATTCGTAATATCCATTCCTTGCGGATGATCCGTGGCCGTCCGTCACGCAGCGCTTCCTGCCAGCAGCGGGCGCAGGCATAATGGCGCGAGCGGCGCGGTAGCAGCGCGGCACCATCGACAGCTAGAAACGAGCTTTCAATGTGTTCCGGCTCGGTCTGTACCGCCCAGGCAAGCTGTCCGACCATCTGGGACACTGCGTAAAAATCTTCTAGCGCGACACCGCTTGTACCCCGGGCGAGGTCCAGGCTGGCAAGCGCTGAATCGATGCCTAGATGCTGAAACAGTGCGCCCCGCGTGGTGTCATGCGCGAGCGCCATCCGCGCAATCCACGAATCGAAGCATTCTTCAGCCTGCGGGCGCACGCGAAGCGCCAGCGGTTCCGATTCCGGCTTATGCTCCCTTCCCGTCACCGGTCGATATAGGAGGGAAAGAACTTGGCGGCCTCGTATACATCGGAAAATTCAACCCGTTGCCGACCGTATGTGTCCTTGGCAACACGATAGCTCCGGTGCAGCAACCGCTTGAAATTGCCGGTCACCCCGTGGCTGTTGCGCCAGATGAACTCGGCGATTTCCGGCTCTGCGAAGCGATCCGGATCGATCAAGCCCATGCGGTGGGCCAGAGCCCGGATCAGTTGTTGCGAGGGCTCGCCCGGAAGCCAGGGAGGCATGCGCAAGATAATCGAGCGATAAGCCAGCTCCACGTCGTCGCTGAAGATGTCGGCAGCGACGTCGAGACCCGCGACGACCATGTGAACGTTGCCCTCGCTCATGAGGAAGCGGAAGGAATCCAGCGCATCGCGCCGCGCCCGGCCGCTGGCTGTGAGGATCGCATGGACGTTATCGATCGCAACCAGCTTGGTTCCCTGCTTGCCCAGCAGTTCTGCCACCTTGAGGTCGGCAATCTGATGCGTGCGCCTGGTCAGCGGCCACCCCTGCTTCCACAACAGCGCCAGATTGATCCTGAGTGCAGTCGGGTGGGTCGGCACCACCGCGTGCAACATCGGCACGTAGCGCGCCTCGCCCAAGTTCGCCGGCTCCGGATAGGCCAAGCGTATGCGCCGGCCGACCTCCTTCAGGATCGACGTCTTGCCCATGCCGGACTGCCCCACCAGGACCACGCAAGTCGGCCGGTCGTCCGGGTCCTCGTCGACGAGCCCCATCAGCGTATTCACATGAGCCCGCGCCTGGTCGAAATCGATCCAGAACGCCTTGTGCAGCGAGCCCGATGACTGCGAAGATACTACTGGTTGATCGGTTTGAGCCACTTCACCTCCCCCAATTCCTCGACAGACAGCCACTTCGCTCGTTCTTCCCGAAGCCCTTCGGGCGGCGGAGCGGCACTGTGTGAAATGCCCTCGCGTTCGAGCCGTTTGCGCAAGCCCCGCTGTTCCCGGGTGCGGATCGTTGCGCCTTGCACTTCCTGCCGGTTGGCATTTACGAGCCGGGCGATCTCCGTTTGCCCGCCATTCTGTTGAAAGGCGCGGCCACGGGTTCGCAAGGCAGCAGCGGCAGCGTCCCACTCGACTTTCGTCACATGGGGGAACGTGCCCACGACGCGCGCGGCGACGAGCTTCTCGTCGATCTGCGGGTACACCTCGTGGATCGTGCGCTCATCGACGTGGATCATGATTTTGAGGCCAATCCGGGCCGCGAAGCTCTCGTGCCAGTACCGCCGGTAGTCGATCTGAACCCCGCTGGCCGTCACGGTGCGTTCGATCCACGGCAGAAACCGGCGGGTCAATTGCTCGACATCGATTCCGGGGGGAACCAGCGAACCATGTGTCGCAACCCCGTCGGCCCACATTTGTGCCGGTGCAAGCTTTCCGAGCCCTTCATGCGGCGTCATGTGATAGCGGCAGATTTCCCTGATAAACCAGCGCTCAAACTCCTCCAGCGTCATGGCCGACTTCTCCGAAGGATCGTACCCATCACGCTTGGTGACATCGCCGCCCGTAGCGCCGGGAAGCAGCAACATCTTGTCCGACATAGTGCCGATCAGACGCTCGATATGTCCGCCCATATGCGAGGCGCCACGCGGCCGGACATCCGGATCGATCCCATAGGTGTGGCAGGCGCTTCTGAACGCTTCAGCGCGATGCGCCGAAGCGAAATCGGCGTGTAACCGCTTGAAAAAGCCATGCATCGGATAATCCTCCGTCATGCGGAGGCCAGTGAGTAACGGTTGCTTGGGCAACAGCGCATTGGCAACTGCCCGCCCGCACCGGAAGATCGATGGGTCCCCAAAGCTCACATAGAACCCGAGGATGCAGCGGCTCCAGATATCGATGAGCAAAGTCACCCAGGGCCTCCCCAGGGCGTTGCGATCAACACTATCCACCAGCATGACATTGGCCGGCGAATGATCCATCTGAACAACATCCAGAAGCCCTGCGCTGGGGTATTCGCCAGGATGGGGTTCGTGCGCGGTTCGCCGCTTTGACCCCATAGTTGCGCGCGCCAATTGGGGTGAACTGATCTCGCCTATCATCCGCTCGATGCTGCGCACACTGGGAACGTCGACCATGTCGAACCGATAATCGCCCGTGTCCGCGATCAGCAGGCCGCGAATCTGGTTTGCCGCTTCCCTGATCGCGGGAGTCGGCCTTTTCAGGAAAATCACGACAATCTCTTTGTTGATCGCCTCGATAACTGCCGCCGCGGCGTGCTTTTTGCCGGGCTGGGGGCCCTTGGGCAGCGAAGCAAGGCTCTCGGCGATGGGGTTGATTCGAAATCGGCGCGCAAGCTCCCGTATCCGGCGCGCGCCCAGTCCAGCTTCCTCGGAGATCGCTGCTACCGCTGCGGCAGTCAAAGGCCCTTCTAGCGGCACGAACCTGCGAAACACGGAGTAGAGTTCGGCGCCGACCTTCAAAGCCGTTTCGGACGGCTTGGCTATCCTTGGCGGTTTTCGTTCGAACAAGGGACGACTCCGGCTTCGCAAGCAGCAACCGCCGTGTCGGCTATTTTGGCACCCAGGGGAAGATGACTTTCGTCTGCGCCAGGGAAAGATTCACCGAGAAGACGACATTATTGCTATTTATCAATCTATTGATGTGATTGGCGCGTTCTTTGTCACGCCACAGCTTCGCGAGGACGAGAATGACTTCCTCGAGCTCGGCAGCGAGGAGGTGATCATCGAAGGCAAGGTGTTCCAGCGCTTCGCTGCAAGGGGCAGCGCTTGGGCAGCCTCGCTCGCCGCAGCCATGCGCCCGCATGTTTTCAGCCTCGGAGCCGCGCCGCTGGCGCTAGCCGGGCTCGCACCGCGTGCCGCATTCCGAGCCGAGCTTGAAAGCCCCCTTCGCTCCGTGCTGACCAAGGCGATCGGTACGGCCGCCGATGACCTGGCAACCGACCTTGCCGCGGTCCGCGCAGCATTGGCGTTGGGCGACGAGCGCCTGGCTGGGCTCTACGCCTCGTCGCAGGCGCCTGTTGTATGGCAGCTAATAGCGGCGCTGGGGCCCCTTACCCGCGCCGAACTGGCCCGCGCCCTCGGCGTGACCCGTCGCACCGCCTCACAGGCCGCCACCGCGCTCGAGAAGGCCGATCTGGCTATGTTACGCGCCGGAGACCAGGCGCTAGCTGCTAAAACGGCACGCAGAGCCTTCTAAGGCTCCCTACGGCCACCACGAGACTTCGCGGTAAGGCACGCCAATTCGTTTGGGGGCGCTGGCTCGTCGGCGCAGTAGCTGCCTGGCAAAGTGCGCGGCCTCATCTTCGGCAGCGAACGAGATCGCCCTCCCCTGCCCCTTCGTGCCAATGCGCCCCCAGGTGAACTCGACGATCGACGCGCCGAACAGGTCGCGGCTCAGCGCGACCGTGTAGCGCCGCGCGACATTGCGCTCCGCGCAGACCGCCTCGAGCCAGATGAAGGTGCCATGGGTAACGGTGTCCATCCGCGCATGAATGCGGCAGGCGGCAATGCGCAAGCCAACGGGAATTTTGAATCACTGGAATTGAACTGATTCACACAGGCGATTTGTTGGTGCCTCAAAGTCGAGAACAGCCGACTTCAAGTCCAGTATCGGTCCAAAACCGCGCGCACTGCTTCTTCGGCCTCCTGACGCGTCGCTCCGCCCTTACTCAGGAGGGTAAGGCGAATGCCCTTGCGATCAGCACCCTCGATCCGAAGCACGGGTTTGCCGCTCCCATTGGCAACCGTTTCTGCCATTCCTGACTTCTTGGGGGATCCTGACTTCTTGGGGGGATCGACCGCCAGTGACAGCGCCTTGATCACATCAATCACTGGCATGGATTGGCCGGTTGCCTCGCGCTCTTCAGCGAGGCGTGCAGCTTCACGGAAGGCCCTTTCCCTGCGATCATCAGGTTTCAAAAGTGCTTTGAGAGCGATCGCGTTGCGAATGCCAAGCTCCTGCGGATTGGCGAAAGCCTTAGTGAGCTCCTCCGGTAGACGCGCCAGATCGAGATAGCGCGTCAGCCAGCTTTCCGACACCTTCAGGCGCTCGGCCATCGTTTTTTGCCGGCCGTCATAGTAAGCTGTGAGCGCGCGCAGATAGTCTCGCGCCCTTTCAAGATCTGTGAGATCGTCCCGGGCACGGTTCTCGATGTCTGCGAGGCGGAAGGCCTCCTCATCGCCAATCTCTCGCACATCGACGAGGAATTTGAAGTCAGGGTAATTGTGGGACCTGAGCCAACTGATCGACCAATGTCGCCGGGCGCCGCAGATGACTTCGAATTCGTAGTCCTCATCACCCGATAGGCGACGAACGATCGCTGGGATTTCCTGCCGACCTTGCGCCTTGATGCTCTCGATGAGATCCGAACACCGTTCTTCGTTTAGCAGGGCGTAATCACGATTGTGCCCCGCCCACATCCGGCATCTGGCAGGATCCACCAACTCATGAGTCCGATTTACAATTGCCCCTGACGCAAGGTCGGCAAGACGGTTCGCCCGGCCGGTGAGCACGTTCGAAGCTATGCTCGATCGACGGGGTGCCGCACCTGCGTCGGTGAGGTCGATGCCTGCCGCCAAATCAGCTGCAAAACCGCTGTTTTTCTTACTCATGCGACCCTCCCGTCAGCATAATTGCACGCGTGCAATTTTCCGGGAACGCGTGGTTTTCGCGGCTAATTGCACGCGTGCAATTCCCGGATTTCATGCCAACGCCTCCTGGCGCAGGCGTTTGTGATGGCTCGGCCACATCGAACGGATATCGACTTCGATTTCGGCGTTCACGCCATCCAGGTAATTCAAGCATCGGTTCCGCACAGCCGAACTCGTAGCCGGACCATCAAGCTCGTAAACCGTCATCAAACGCGCGGTCGCATTGTCGATTTCAGCCGAATCTTTCAGCGGCGTGCGGACCATTGCATGTCCGAAAAGTGTGCGCATCAACTGCAGCAGCTCCTTTTGCATCGACTTGTTCTCATCGACTTTCGATGCAACGAAGCGAAGAAACTTCAACTCCGGCGCCAAGCCACGGTCTGCAAGCTGCTCAATCGTCTCGTCCAACATCGACAAGAATGCTGCGGTCGAAGAGAAATCCATGACCGTCGGCGGAACCGGCACAACCAACGAATTTGCGGCGCGAAGGACGGACAACGAGATCGCGCCGAGAGCCGGGGGTGGATCCATGACGACAACGTCAAACCGATCGGAAATACTCTCAATCCCCTCCTTCAGTCGGTCAAGAAGCCCGCCGTTACCCTGCGCCATCCGTGCTGCGAGTTCATATTCGGAATTGAACAGCCGAAGGTTAGCCGGGATCAGTTCCAAGCCGTCAAAATGCGTCTTGCGAAGAGCGTAATCGAGTGAGGACCGCTCCCCCTCCCGAAGAAACGGATAGAGGGTATCATCTTCGGTCAGATCGAGGTCGGGGACGTAGCCAAAAAGCGTTGTCGCCGATGCCTGGCTATCACAATCAACCAGCGCGACGCGATAACCTCGAATGGCAAGGTACTGGGCTAAGTGGACCGCCACGGTCGACTTCCCTACCCCACCCTTGAAGTTCTGAACCGCCACGACGCAGCAAGGATCATCCGCCGTTCGATAGGGCCTCGTCCCAAAGACACCTCGCATGTCGTTGAGCTGCGCCAGTGTATATCGTTCCCGCCTGTTGTTGTCGGTCCTTGCTGGCTCAGGCAGGCGACCGTCCTTCTCTGCATCGCGGATCGCAGCAGGAGTTCTGCCTACAAGTTCCGCCGCCTTGCCAATCGTGAAGGTTGGTTCGCGGCGGTCATCGGCGCGGGCGCTTCGAGCTGAATCCCGCAGTTTTTCGAGCACGGACGAAGTCCGACTGGCGAGCGTCGCGACCGAGACCAATCGCTCCGCTTCTTCTATCTGAAGTCCGTTAGACACATGCCCACCTTTCGCAATTGGGCGTGTGCTACACCCACTTGCGCTTTTGGGTCAAGAAATTCGCAAATTTCGAAAGTAGGCATGCCGAAAAGGGATCAAGCCGCTCCAAGTGGGCTCCAACCTGACTCGGTGGGGGATGTCGAAATTGCACGCGTGCAATTTCCGCTCATTGGGGCCGGCCGCGACGATTGACCCAGCCCTCACAAAACCCCTTCCACGCTGCGGTTAACTTCGCCCCACGAAGCTTTTCCAACCGCTCGCCCATATGTCCGCGAAAACCATCGGCGATCATATCCACATCCCAACCGCCGCCATACTGTCGGCCAATCGAACGAAACTCGGACTCGTCATCGCCATAGCGCAGGGAACCTCTCGGAAAGCTGGCTTCTGTCGGCTTGCGGCTCGCGACTGCTTTACGCGGTGCCGGAATAGCCCCCTGCCCCACCGAGATGTTTTCAACCGTCCCTTCCCGACGCGCTTGGCGGCCAGCTGAATGCCTATCCAGTTCGTCGACTGTCTCGATTACCTCGGGTGCACCCTTTGGCTCAAACCTGAACTCAAGCTCGGTAACGGTTCTGCCCTGCCGGATCTCACGCCACTCGACGCGGAAGTGAGCCAACTGATCGATCTCCGACTTGGCCTTTTCCAGGACCTTGCGGCGAAGCTGGGCGAAGTCCGTGTAGACATCGGGCGGGATACCAAGGGCTGCTCGGAGTGCTTGCATATCACCTCGCCATGTTGCCTGACGACGATGCAACCGAAGCGCCCCTAGTTCATACAATTTGAGCGCGTAATTCGAGCGGAAGCCCAGAACGGCCTGGCGGTTGAGAACGGCATAGGTTTCGGACGCTTGAATCAGTTTGCGTGCATCTGGCGTGAACTCCCACTCGATCCAGCCTGCTTCGCCGCCCTCTTCCTCTGTTTCCTCGCGAGACCGAGAGATCAATGAGAACAGGAGCGTTGCCTTCTTCCCACGCCAGGATTTGTCATCAACGGCAAAGAGCGTTCGGTGCAACTCCTGAAGCATGTCGGTGATCCGCTCATTGCCCTTGTGGCCGCGGCGGATGTCAGCTTTGCGGATTCGGTGTGGCCGATCCTCCCAAGCATCTCCACCAGCAGTTAGGATCATCAAAGCGAGAAGCCGAGACGCCGTGAGACTGAGCGATTCACCTTTGACGAACTTAATTTCGATGATGCTGCCGGGCTTGGCGAACTCGTCTCCACCCTTCGCCTTCAGGGCCGCAGCAACGCGCATGGCACGACCGGGAGATACTTCCTCCAGGTCCTCTTCAACAGCTTCGGCTATTTGGCCAGCTTCACTTTCCATGCCATATTTCGATCAGAACGTGATTCTCGGGATTGGATTGCTGCCTGACCTGACCTCTTTCGTCAAGTCAGGTCAGGATAATGATGCGGGTCCATCCCCCAAGCGGTCAGGATAGAGTTGCTGCCCGCCGGAACGGAAAGCGGCGAAAACTGGCGAGTCGGTGTACTTTTGGTCAAAATAGGAAAGTGACCTTGATTCCGTACACTTCGAGATTCAGAAGTTAGCGATGCGAGAGCACGGGAGGCTTAAATAGACGACTCCCCCAAGGAGTCAGGAAGACCCCAATGGGTCAGGTAAGTTCCCCCGGGGGGTCAGGCTGGAGCCCCCATGAGGTCAGGGAAACTCCCCCGTCCGGTCAGCTTTGGGGCTGTAAACATATGGATTTACGCCGCTTTTAGCCTACTGAATCTGAATCCTTAGAATCAAGAATGCTTCCGCTGCAAGCAGCGGCGTTTCCAAATTGATTTTAAGAGGATCAGATACCGATTCGTGTGCCGCACATGTACCGCCCATTCGGTAAGCACGGCATACAAGACACCCGACGGGGGAGGGGAGTTGGGCTGAGCTGGGCGGTTATGCCCCTCGTCAGCAATCACCCTACATCAGATCTCCGCACCCTCGTTGCTCGCCTGGGTGGCAAGTGGTCAGGCAACACCGCGATGTGCCGTTGCCCGTCCCATGCAGACCGAACCCCGTCACTCGCGATCAGGCAAGGCGATCGCGGCATCCTCGTGACCTGCCATGCCGGTTGTGATGCTAACGATGTTCTCCGTGCACTGCGCAAGATTTCGGACCTGCCAAGCATTCGCCCCGCTGAGGTAGCTGACCGACAAGCTCACCGGCCAACAGCCTTCCTGGCCATCTGGCACGCTGGTCGTCAGATTGAGGGCACCCTGGCCGAGCGATACGTCCGCGAAGTTCGCAACGTCTGGGCACCCCTTGAAGACCTGCGCTATCATCCACGCTGTCCAAGAGGGCAGGGGAGGCTCGTCCAGTTTGAGCCCGCCCTGCTCGTCGCGATGCGCAGGTCAGGCGAGATCGTCGCAATCCAGCGGATATTCCTCGATCCAACGACCGCCCACTACACCGAAAAGCTGGTGCTCGGGCAGGCCATTGGCGCTGCCTGGACCAACGGTCCGCCGGGCAAGACGATCGGTATCTGCGAAGGGTTTGAATCTGCCGCAGCATACACTTCGCTCACCGGCATCCAGGCATGGGCAACCATGGGCGCCAAGCGCTTCCACCAGGTCAAGATCCCGGCCAGCGTCGAACGCGTGATCCTGCTTGCCGACAACGACCGCGAAGGACGGCGCGCCGAAACCAAGGCCCGCGATGCGCTCGCCCGCCCGGGCCTCGCCATCGACACCGAGTGGCCACCGGGGCGCATGAATGACTGGGCACAGATCCTGAAGCGATGAGGGGAGGGGGGCTGCAGGGGATGTGCCGCCGGTCGGCAGCAGACCTCACAATTATCCCGGAGACCTCCATGACCGCTACGATCTCACGCACCAGCGCCATACTTGGCGCTGCGCGCACGCTTGCCGCAAAGCTTCTGCTCGCCATCACCATCGATCGGGCCGCGCTCACGCAGGCCATGACTGAAAGCGCGGGCGGCAGCGATGCCGCGGGAGGCTGGACCCAGCGCGAGAGTTTCGAGGCCCTCGAGGTGGCGCTGGCCATGGCAATCCCGGAACTCGTTGGCCGAATGGACGCTGGAGCGGCCATCGCCACGCTTGAGGCTCTGGCTCGCGAACTCCCCACCCACACAGTGCGCAGCGAAGACCAGATCGCATTCCAGCAGTTCTCGACCCCGCCAGCGCTAGCGTGCCTTGCCGTCCATCTTGTGCGGCTCGGGTCCGAGGATGTTTTCCTCGAACCCAGTGCGGGCACCGGGATCATCGCTTCGCTGGCGAAGAACGCCGTGAAGCAGTGTCTGCTGAACGAACTCGAACCGACCCGCGCTGAACTACTCGAAGGCCTGTTCCCGGGTGCACAGGTCTATCGCCACGATGGCGCAAAGCTTGCGGCTCTGCTCTCCGGCATCGCACGGCCAAGCGTGATCGTGATGAACCCACCGTTCTCGGTCTCACAGTCGCGCGGAGAAGATCAGAACACTGCGGCACGGCACCTGCGCGCCGCGCTCGATCTCCTGTTGCCCGATGGCAGGGTCGTGGCGATCATGCCGGACTGGTTCGCCGATACGGCGCGAGGGGGCGAGGTCTATCGCAGAACCCTGGAAGGTGCGCGGGTTGTCATGTCGCTGCGGCTCGACAAGGGCGGCTATGCCAAGCACGGCACCGGCATCGCAGTCCGGATGCTGGTAATCGACAAGGTTCCGGGTGACACCTCGGTCTCGACGATCAATCGCGCCTCGGTGAGCGAACTCTTCGCAGCGCTTGGCCCCATTCCACCACGCGCTGCGCTGCGCGACCCCAGCCCAGTTGCTGTCGCCCGGCCCAAGCTCAGCATGTTCCGGTCGGTGAAAAGCGGCCCGGCGCGCCCGGTTATCGTGCGGGCACCGCAAACCAACGAAATCAGGCCTGTCGCTTACCATGTGCTCGAAGAGGCCGCAGCCATGGGCGAACAGCGCGGAGTGTACGCCGACTATCGTCCCTCGCGCGTAGGGATCCCGGAAGCGGGCGAGCATCCGACCCACCTCGTCGAATCTGCTGCCATGGCGTCGATCGCCGCGCCAAAGCCCGGCTACGTCCCGTGCTTGCCCGAACGGACGGTGACCGCGCGGCTGCTCTCGGCGGCCCAGCTCGAGACCGTGATCTATGCAGGCGAGGCCTGGAGCCGAGATCTGCACGGTCGGTTCACGCATCCGGACGGCGAGGTGGCGCTGAAGGAAGACCCCGACGGTCAGCTCTACCGCACCGGGTTCTTCCTCGGTGACGGAACCGGGGCGGGGAAGGGGAGGCAGGCGGCGGCCTGCATTCTCGACCAGTGGCTCAAGGGCAACCGCCGCCATATCTGGATATCGAAGAACGCGCCGCTGCTTGAAGATGCCCAGCGCGACTGGACCGCGATTGGCGGGTTGCCATCGGACATCATCGATCTCGCGCGCTGGAAGATCGGCGAGGAAATCACCGCACCGGAGGGCATCCTGTTCGTTCCCTACGGCACGCTGCGCTCATCGCGAGTCGAGGACACCAGGCTCGACCAGATCGTGCGCTGGGCCGGTCCCGCGTTCGAAGGCGTGATCGTGTTCGACGAAGCTCACGAGATGGGCGGCGTTGCGGGCGGGGAGGGCGCTCTCGGCCAGAAGCAGGGTTCGCTCCAAGGGATTGCCGGGGTGCTGCTGCAGAACACGCTGCCGCGCGCCCGGGTGCGGGTGCAGGTTTTGGGCTGCTCGACCACCGCCGAACCAACATTGCAGGTCCACTCGGCGGTATTGGTGGTCCCGGGACTGGGCGGCAGGGGCACGCAGTTGCCGGTCGAACCGCCCGCGCTCACGCCCTGAAGGTAGGCATTGGGATCGTCGGTGACGGTGTTCGCGCGCGAGAGATCCGCGCGGGTGACGTCGACGGTCGGCCGCGTGGTCGAATTGGCGGTGCGATAGGCATCGCTGTTGTAGCCTGCCGCCGCGCCGTCGGCATACATGCTGCCCGGATTGTCGTAATACTGGGTGAGCCCGGGATATTCCGCCTGATAGCCAGGGATCTGGCCGGCAGCGCCCGGCGCATCGGTGATCCCCTGATAGGCGCCCCGCACGTTCGATCCGGTTGAGCGCGCCTCGGCCTTGGCCTCTTCCACGGTCATTGTGGCGGGCGCGGAAGGTGGCGGCGGGGCAGGCGCGGGCACGCCGGGGTCGATCGCGGGGGGAAGCGGAGGTTGCGGCTCGACGAGATCGTCGGGCGGAGGAATGTAGACTTGGGCCTGCGCGCCGGTTGCGGCGATCAGGCCGATGGCGGCAAGCGCAAGAAGTGCAAGGCGCGGTGCCTGCATTTCAATGGTCCTTCGCCAATTGCGCTAGCGCGACGCGCGCGACGCCGGCTCCCGGGCCGCGGCCACCGGCAAAGCTCTCGAGCGCGAACTCGACCGTGACGTTGCCCGTCAGCCGGTCGTGATCGGGGGTGGCGCTGGTGCAATCGAGCCCGTCGCAGAGCTCGTATTCGCGCCCCGCAGCAACGAAGGTCGGGGCAGCTTCGACCTTGAATGCGCGAAACAGGCGCGGGTCGATCGCGAGGTGGGCTTCCTGGCCCTCGTCGGTTACCACCCGCTTCAGCCCTTCGGCAAAGGCCTTGGTGCTGCCGCCTGGAAATCCGCGGAACACCACCACGCCGCCAGCCTTGCTCGTGTCGGCGATCAGGCGCGAAAGCGAGGCCTGCGGCATCGACAGGCTGGCAAAGACCATGAACATCGGTCCTTCGCCCATCGGCGCGCGGGTATTGGCGGCGGCCCCGGACAGCAGCTCGTCGAAGTCGACCGCGCCGTCCGGACCCTTGGGTAGGCTGGCGGGATCGATCGCGGCGACGGCTGCCAGACCATGTGCGCGGAGATCTTCCGCCTCGCCGCGGTGCGCCTCGCCCTTGCCGGCTACCGCATCGACAAGGGTCTGGGCATCGGCGGTGGCTTCGGTAGCCCGCTCCTTGATCGCCTTGAGATCGATGCCGTCGATCGTTTGCGCCAGGGCTGCCGAGACCGCGGTGAGCGCGAGGAATCCGGCGATCGGAGCCATCCGTGCCTTTGACAGGGTGCGCGCGAAGATCATGGGCGTTCTCACAGCATGCAGCAGTTGCGCTTGCGCCAGACGAGGTAGCCAAAGTCCTCACCCTTGACGGGGTAGCCCTTGCCGGTCTGGGGGATGATGGTGGTCGCGCCGACCGGCGCGCAGGCGTAGCGGCCCTTCACCGTCGAGATCGGATTGGTCATCTGCAGTCGGTATTGCTGCTTGCGCATCACCGGCATCAGGTACTTGTGGCACAGGGCCTTCGAACCCATCGTGCCCCAGGCGAGCGCCTCGCGGTGCATCTTGTAGAGCATGCGCTCGGCGACGAGCCGCGAGGCCTGGATCGGGGTGACATGCGCGGCAACGTGGCCGTTCAGCGGGTACATCCCGCCATTGCAGCCCGCGCACCAGAACATCTGGTCGATCGGCAGCCTGGCCGTCGCCGCGACGCAGTCGGCCGCGCAGGCCGCGGTTGCGATCGGATTGGAGAACAGCGCGACTTCCGGGTTGATGATCGAGGTGAGCGCGGAATCCTGCCACAGCGGGTCGATCTCGGTCACATAGGCGACATCGAAGGTGGTCTGCTCGAAGCAGAGGAAATCGGTCAGGATCTCCATCCAGTAGAGCAGCGGGTAGACGTAGTAGTGCGACTGCCACTGCGAGCTGTTCTGCGCCTTTCCGCCGATCTGGCTGCGGCCCTGGACGTGGCCGTTGCCGATGGCGAAGCCGGGGTTGAGGCGGATGCCGCCAAGGTTGGGGAAGCACCACGCCTTGTTGGTGACATCGACGAGCCGCACCGGTTCCCAGAAACCGACCGAGATACCGATGCGCGGGATTGGCGAGCCGCAGGCGCACAAGGGAAACGACGGGTTCTTGGGATCGGGGCGCGAGCCCTTCCAGATCGAGAGCCCGCCGATCGACAGCGGGAACAGGCACGACCAGCACACGTCGGTGATCGGATTGATGAACTTGCCGTGGCACGAGACCGTATCGGCCCGGGCGGGCGCGGCTGCGGCAAAGGCGAGTGCGAGAGCGGCGAGGAGACTGCCGATCGTCCTGGAAAGCCGGGTCATGGCTGGGCCTCCCCACTGAAGAGGTCGTCGGCGCGGAGCTTGGCCCGGAAGTAGAACAGCCCATGGACCGGCGCGGCGAGCACCAGCAGCAGCGCAGGCAGAGCGCCCCATTCGCCCATGAGCGCTTTGGTGAGCGGCAGCAGCAGTACGGCGAGCGCGAGCGCCCAGCACAGGGCCATCCACCAGCGGCGCATGTGGCGCAGGCGCGGGGTTTCGGGGGGGGCCATCGGCGTCTTGAAGAAAGTGATGAGCGGGTGGGTCATGAGACCTTGCCTCCACCAGAGAGTGCAGGGGCAGGTGCGGCTGCCGGCGGCGGTAGGGGGAACTCGCTGATCTTGAGGTTTGAGCCCGCCTCAGTGACCACCGCCGGGGTGTGCCGGATGCCGAACTTGCTCGTGAGAGTCCCGCCCTGGTCGAAATAGAAGCGCCGCTGCCAGGGTTTCATCGCATCGAACGGAGAACCGGACACGAAGATGATCTTGGCCCGGGCATCGCTCCAGGTCTTGACCGCCCAGGCGAGCTCGGCCGCGTTATCGCCGTCGATGAAGACCAGCGCCTGGCTTAGCTGCACC
>Ga0209023_10002665_pt1 | contig 21984 bp, 26 predicted proteins | sample LakOneMetagenome_FD_187468 | JGI IMG/M metagenome (GOLD analysis project Ga0209023, IMG submission 187468) | Freshwater and sediment microbial communities from Lake Erie, Canada (SPAdes) (version 2) | ecosystem: Environmental > Aquatic > Freshwater > Lentic | place: Lake Erie, Canada...
AGTGGCGATGGCAGCCGGCGAAGACGCGCGGCCGCCCGATCTTGTGGATCCTGCATGCAGCCTACGCCTGGATCGCCGTCGGTTTCGGGCTGCTGGCGCTCGCGCAGTTCGGCCGGATCGGCGTGTCGGCCGGCGTGCACGCCCTGGCGGTCGGTGCGACCGGCGGTCTGATCATCGGCATGATCACCCGCACGGCGCGCGGCCACACGGGGCGGCCTCTTCAGGCGTCGAGGGCCGAGGTGCTGGCCTACGGGCTGGTGATGGCCGCAGCCGCATTGCGCGTATGGGGTCCGCTGGCCATGCCGCAATGGCTGCCGCAGCTCCTGGTCTGCGCGGCGCTCGCCTGGTGTGTCGCCTTCGCCATCTACTTCGTCGTCTACGCCCCTTGGTTGCTCAGGACGCGTCGCGACGGCAAGGACGGCTGAGCGAACGCGCCAGCCCGCATGGCCCCTCGGCCTGTCCGCTTTCCACCCATCCCATCCACAAGGATCCCGTCCGATGACTTCCATGCTCGCCGCCCCGACCACCACGATCGATCTGCGCCCGATCGCACCGCGCGACCGCCACGCACTGGTCTTTGCCCGCTTCGATGCGCTGCAACCCGGTCAGGCGCTGGAACTGGTGAATGACCACGACCCGAAACCCCTGCGCGTGCAGTTCGACGACCGGGCGTTCGGGCAGTACGAGTGGCGCTACGTCGAGAACGGACCCGCGTCATGGCGGGTGCGGATCGGCAGGAAGGGCGCGGGTGCGGCCTCGGTCGCCGGTGACTCCTGTTGCTCCGGTGGAGCCTGCTGCGGCTGATCGACCGGTGCCGCTTCCATGACCTTCGTCGTCACCGAGGCCTGCATCCGCTGCAAGTACACCGACTGTGTCGACGTGTGCCCCGTGGACGCCTTTCGCGAGGGCCCGAACTTCCTCGTCATCGACCCCCGCGAGTGCATCGACTGCGCGGTGTGCGTACCGGAGTGTCCGGTCTCCGCCATCTACGCCGAAGAGGACGTGCCGGGTGATCAGCAGGACTTCACGCCGCTGAACGCCGAGTTGGCACGTCTCTGGAAGCCGATCACCAAGACCAAGAAGGCCTTGCCGGACGCCGAAGCGTGGTGCGAGGTGACCGACAAACGCGCTGAACTCGAACGCTGACCGCCATGAACACCGTTGCCATCCTGCTGTCGGCCTTCGTGCTGTCCTTCGTCGCGTTGCTGGCCTTCATCTGGTCGCAGCGCACGGGCCTGTTCGACCGCAGCAGCAAGGGCGCGGAGGTGATCTTCGCGTCCGGCGAAATCGGGCGCATCGAGGAGCCCGCCGCGGGACCCGCGGCACAGGGCAGCCTGCAAGGCGCCATCGACACGGCGGGCGCGCGCCACGCGGCTCGCGCCGACGCGGACGAACTGGCCGAGCGCGCGCGCGCCGACGCGTCCACCGCGCCGCTGGTGTTCTTCATGTTCTGCTGTGCCATCGCCTGGCTGCTGGTGGCGTCCGCCGCCGGGCTCACCGCGTCGATCAAGCTGCACGAGCCCGACTGGCTGGTGCAGCAGGCCTGGCTCACCTTCGGCCGCATCCGCACCATCCACCTCAACGCGGTGGCCTACGGCTGGGCGCCGATGGCGGGCCTGGGCATCGCGATGTTCGTGATTCCGCGGCTGCTGAAGACGCCGTTGATGGGTGCGCGCTTCGCCTTCGTCGGTGCCGTGTTCTGGAACGCGGCGCTGATCGCCGGACTGGGCAGCATCGCCGCGGGCCTCAACGACGGCCTGGAGTGGCTGGAGATCCCGTGGCAGATCGGCATCCTGTTCGCTCTCGGCGGGGCGTTGATCGCGCTGCCGCTGGTCTTCACCCTGGTCAACCGGCGCGTCGAGCACCTGTATGTCTCGGTCTGGTACATGGCCTGTGCGTTGTTCTGGCTGCCGGTGCTGTTCGTCGTCGCGAAGATGCCCGGCCTGCACCAGGGCGTTCAGCAGGCGGCGATGAACTGGTGGTTCGGCCACAACGTGCTGGGCCTGTTCTACACGCCGCTGGCGCTGGCCTCCGTCTACTACTTCCTGCCCAAGGTGATCGGCCGGCCGATCCAGTCGTACAACCTGTCGCTGCTCGGCTTCTGGGGGCTGGCCTTCTTCTACGGCCAGGTCGGCGGCCACCATCTGATCGGCGGGCCGGTGCCGGAATGGATGATCACGCTGTCCATCGTGCAGAGCATGATGATGATCATCCCGGTCGCCGCGTTCACGGTGAACCAGTATCAGACGCTGCAGGGGCGCCTGTCGGCGCTGCGCTGGTCGCCGACGCTGCGTTTCATCGGCGTGGGCGGGCTGATGTACACGGCCAGCTCGGTGCAGGGCTCGCTCGAGGCGCTGCGCAGCATGAACGCCGTCACCCATTTCACGCACTACACGGTGGCCCATGCGCACCTGGGCCTGTACGGCTTCGTGAGCTTCGTGTTCTTCGGGGCCATGTACTTCGTGATGCCGCGCATCACGGCGCGCGAGTGGCCGTATCCGTGGCTGATCACGGCGCACTTCTGGCTCGTCAGCGGCGGCTTCGCCTTGTATTTCGTGAGCCTCACCACCGCGGGCTGGCTGCAGGGTGTGGCGATGCTGGACGCAGCGCGGCCCTTCATGGAGTCGGTGGCGGTGACGCTGCCCTACCTGAAGGGGCGCAGCCTCGGCGGCGCCTTCATGGTGCTGGGCCACATCGTGTTTGCGGCGCACTTCATCGCCCTGGCCCTGGGCTTCGGGCCGAATCGTGACCAGCCGGCCCTGTTCCGGCAACTGTTCCGCAAGGCGGCCACGGCATGAACAACGAGATCAAACTCGTCTCCGGCGCCATGGTGATGCTGGCGCTGTCCACCAGCGCGCTGGTCGTCCTGCCCTATCTGCAGGTGCACGATGCGCCGCCATTGCCCGGCCTCAAGCCCTACACCAGCGCCGAGTTGCGCGGTCGCGAGGTCTACATCGCCAACGGCTGCGTCTACTGCCACTCGCAGCAGCCGCGCGCCAAGGCCTTCGCGCCGGACTTCTCGCGCGGCTGGGGGCGAGCCACCGTGGCCGGCGACTACGCCTACGACCAGCCGCACCTGCTGGGCACCATGCGCACCGGGCCGGACCTGATGAACATCGGCGTTCGCCAACCCAGCGAGCAGTGGCACCTCGGGCATCTGTACCAGCCGCGGGCCTACATGCCGGGCAGCATCATGCCGAGCTATCCGTTCCTGTTCGAGGCCAAGGCCAGGGCGGACAAGGACGATGTGGTCGTGAATCTGCCGCAGGGTTACGCGCCGGCCGGCCAGGTGGTCGTGGCGCGCCCGCAGGCCGTGGACCTCGTGAAGTACCTCCAGTCGCTGAATCGCAGCTACCCGGTGATCGCGGCGCCCGCGGTGAAGCCATGACCATCGCCTTGCAGGACGCGCCCCGATGAAGCCCGCCGAGATCCACCCCCAGCAGCAGCGAGAAAACCCCGAGCCGCAGGAAGGCTCGAACCCGATGCCCTGGTTCGTCATCGTCCTGACCGCGCTGCTGCTGGGGTTCGGCGTGCTCTACATCGCCCGGTCGGGCATCAGCAACGCACCCGCATTCGGCGACGGCCGCTCGAGCGCCGAACTGCAGGGGGCCGCGCCGGCGTCGGCCGGCGCCGCGGTGGACGGCGCGGCGGTCTATGCGTCGCGCTGCGTGGCCTGCCACCAGGCCAGCGGCGCGGGGCTGCCCGGGGTGTTTCCCCCGCTCGCGGGCTCGGAATGGGTCGCCGGCAAGGAGACGACGCTGGCGGCCCTGGTGCTGCACGGCGTCAGCGGTGCGTTGACGGTCAAGGGCAGCACCTACAACGGCGCCATGCCCGCCTTCGGTGCCCAGCTTCAGGATGCGGAGCTCGCCGCCGTGCTCACGCATGTGCGCAGCCAGTGGGGCAACAGCGCCGCGCCGGTGACCGCCGACACCGTGGCCACGGTGCGCAAGGAGACGGCGGCACGCACCGAGCCGTTCAAGGGCGACGCCGAGTTGATGCCGCTGAAATGACCACGCGTCCCGTCACCGTGCGTGCACCCGGGCCGGCCACCGAGGCGATGGCGCGTCGCGTCAGCGCCATGCTGTGCCTCAGCCTGATGGTCGTGCTCGTCGTGGGGCTGGCCCACTGGACCCATGGCTTCGAGGTCTGGACCTTCGAAGGCCGGCGAGAGGCGCAGGTGCAGGCCGGCGAACTGCGTGCGCGTCCGGTGGCATTGCGCGCCGTCGACGGCCGCATGCCGCGCTTGTGGGGCGATGCCGAGGCCGCGCCGGCCGCCTACCTCGTCGACTTCGTCTACACACGCTGCCCGAGCGTCTGCCGCGCGCTGGGCGATGAATACCAGCAGATGCAGCGGGCACTGGTCGAGCGGCAGGGTACGGCGGCAACGCGGCGTGGTGTGCACCTGGTGTCGATCTCGTTCGACGTCGACCATGACGATCCGGCACGGCTCGCGCGATATGGCGCCGACATGGGCGTGGACCCGCAGCACTGGACGCTGGCGGTGCCTGCCACGCAGGACGACGCCAGCGTGTTGTTGCGCTCGCTCGGCGTCGTCGTGGTTCCGAACGGGCCGGGCGGTTTCGTGCACAACGGCGCGATCCACCTGCTGGACGAGCGCGGGCGCCTGCGCGGCCTGTTCGCGTTCGACCAGTGGCCGCAGGCACTGGAAGCCGCGCAACGCCTGTCGGCGACGCGGCCTGAGGCCTCGCGGTGAAGCAGCGGCACGCGCCAGGGTACGGCAGGTGGCGGCTGGTGCTGGCCCTGCTGCCGCTGGCGCTGCTGTGGCCGGCGCTGCGCCACACCGTCGAAAGCCGCATGTCGCTGCACATGCTGGGTGAGTTCCCGCTGCTGTTCATGGCCGGCTGGTCCGCCAGCCGGCTCGGCCTGTGCCGCCCGCGCTCGCGGCGGTGGCTGCGCGGTCAGCGCTTGCTGGACTGGCATGGCTGGACGGGGGCGACGCTGACCAGCGGGGTTGCGCTGGTCTGGATGCTGCCGTCGGCCCTGGACGCCTCGCTGCTGTGGCCCGCCGCCGCGGTGGCCAAGTTCCTCAGTTGGTGGCTCGCCGGCTGGTGGCTCGCGGACAGCTGGCGCCGCATGGATGTCGAGGTGATGCTGTTCCTGGTCGGCAACCTGGCCTGGATGGCGGCGACGGCCGGCCTGCTCTACATCGACGCGCCGACGCGCCTGTGCGTGAACTACCTGCAGGACGATCAGCGCCATGCGGGCGTCGGCCTGGTGCTGCTCGCGCTGCTGCTGGGGGCGCTGGCGCTGTGGCGGGCGCAGGCGCGCGCCGCGAGGGACTCGTTGGTCGTGGCCTGAGGGCCTACAGACCGAGCGCGAGCAGGGCGGCTTCGGACATCATCGAGCGGTTCCAGGGCGGGTCGAACACGATGTCCACGGTGGCTTCGCCCACGCGGGGCAGGGCCAGCACCTTGTCGCAGACTTCGTCGGCGATGACCTCGCCCATGCCGCAGCCCGGGGCGGTCAAGGTCATCTTGATGGTGACGCGGAACGGACCGTCGTGGCTGCCGTCCATCGGCAGCACGTCGCAGACGTAGACCAGGCCCAACTCCACGATGTCGACCGGGATCTCCGGGTCGTAGCAGGTCTTCAAGGTCTGCCAGACCAGCCCGCGCAGTTCATCGAGGCCGATGTCCGCCGTCCCCGCGGTGGCGACGGCTGCACCGGGCACCGGCTTGCCGATGGCGTCCGCGTCGGCGCCGCGCAGCCGCATCAACTGGCCTTCGACCCACAGCGTGAACGAGCCGCCGAGGGCCTGCGTGATCTGCGCCGGCGTGCCGGGCGGCAGATCGGCCGGCCGGCCGTCGGGAATGCACTCGACGCGAACGGCGCGCGTGGTCACCACCGGTTCGCGCAGCGGTCTCACGGCGTGTCATCCAGCGCATGCATCAGCGCGTGCCAGCCCAGCAGCGCGCACTTGATGCGGCCCGGATAGCGCCGCACGCCGGCCAGGCTGATCAGCTTGCCCAGGTGCGCCGCCTCGGGCTCGAGTTCGCCGGTGAGCACCGCGCGGAAGCGCTGCTGCAGCTGCCGCGCAAACGCCACGTCGTGCCCGCGAACCGCCTCGGCCATCATCGAGGCCGAGGCGATGCAGATCGCACAGCCCTGTCCGCCGAAGCGGATGTCCTGCACCTGGCCCTGGGCCACGTTCAGCGTCACCTGCAGGTCGTCGCCGCAACTCGGGTTGTGGCCGCGGGCCTGGTGCGTGGGCGCCGGCAGCGTGCCGAACTGGCGCGGCGAACGCTTGTGGTCCATCACCACGTCCTGGTACAGCTCGAGTTCGGCGGACGTGGTGGCGTTCATCGGAGCAGCTTCAGCGCGCGCCACACACCCGCCAGCAGTCGTTCGACTTCGGCATGTGTGTTGTAGAGCGCAAACGAGGCCCGCGTGGTCGGCCCCAGGCCGAGGTGGTTCAGCAGCGGCTGCGCGCAGTGGTGGCCGGTGCGCACTGCGATGCCCTGTTCGTCGAGCAGCGTGCCGATGTCGTGCGGATGCGCACCCTCGGCGACGAAGGAAACGATGGCCGACGCACCGGTCTCGGCCGACAGCACCGTGACGCCGGGCAGCCTGGCCAGGCCGGCGGCGGCGTGGGAGCGCAACGCGTTCACGTGCGCGTCGATCCGGGCACGTCCCGTCCGATCGATGAATGCGGCCGCGGCCGCCAGGCCCACGGCGCCGGACACGTTCGGCGTGCCGCCTTCCAGCCGCATCGGCAGCTCGGCGAAGCTCGCCTCGGTGGCGCTGACCCACGCGACCATGTCACCGCCGTAGCGCAGCGGCTCGAGCCGCTCCAGCGCGCTGCGCCGCCCGACGAGGGCGCCCGTACCCATCGGGCCGTACATCTTGTGGCCCGAGAAGGCCATGAAGTCGCAGTCCAGCGCCGACAGCTCGGGCACTGCGTGCCCGACCGATTGCGCGGCATCGAGCACGGTGAATGCCCCGGCGTCGGCAGCCAGCGCCAGCAAGGCCTCGAAGGGCGGCCGCTCGCCGGTGGCATTGGCGCATGCGGTCACGGCAAATACCCGCGTGCGGGGTGTCAGGAGGCGGGCCAGGTCTTCGGGATGGAGCCGCCCCTGCGCATCGGGCCGCAGGATGCGAAGCAGCGCCCCGCGGCGCCGCGCCGCTTGTTGCCACGGGACCAGATTGGCATGGTGCTCCAGCCCGCTGACGATGATCTCGTCGTCCGGCTGGATGACCGCGGGTGCGGCACCCGACGTCGACAGGCCGTGCGCCACGAGGTTGAGTGCCTCGGTGGTTCCCGACGTGAAGACGAGTTCGTGTCCCGCACCCGCGCCGACGAAGCGCTTGAGGTCGTTTCGGGCCTGTTCGAAGGCGTCGGTGGCACGCTGGCTCAGCGCGTGCACGCCGCGGTGAATGTTGGCGCGGTCGTGCTGTTCGAAGCGGCGCATGGCGTCCTGCACGGGCAGCGGCGTCTGCGTGGTGGCCGCGTTGTCCAGGTAGGCCAGCGGCGCGCCGTTGACCGCCTGCGCCAGCACCGGAAACAGCGCGCGCAGCGGCTCGAGGCCGGCGCCGTCACTGACGGGGCGACCGAACGCAGCCGTCTCACCCATGGTCGGCCTCGGTGTCCGGCGCCAGATGGCGTGCCACCACATCGCGCAGCAGCGCCTCGATGCCCAGGGCGCCGAAAAGGCGCTCGTCGCTGAAACAACGCTGCATCAAGGCCCCGGCCATGCCCTCGACGATGAGCCGTCTGGCGATGCGTTCGTCCAGGCCGCGCTGGCGGGCGTAGAACAAGGCGTCCTCCGGTAGTGCGCCCCAGGTGGCGCCGTGCCTGGCCTGGACCTGGTCGTGGTGGATCTCCAGGTGGGGCCGCAGCACCAGCGTCGGCCGTCCTCCGGTCGGAATGCCGACGAGGGCCTGCCGCACATCGGCCCCAGCCGCACCCGGCGCGATGCGCGTGTGCGCATGCACCACTGCCCGTGCGGCACCCCTGGCGAGCGCGAGGTCTTCGATGCTGCTGGAGGTCTGCGCGGCCCCGTGCGAGAGGCGCACCTGGTGTTCCAGCGCCGCGTCGGCGGCCAGCAGCAGCCCGGCGCTGCGGGCTGCCGCCCCTTCTTCATGCAAGGCGATCACGTGGCGCTGCAGGTGGTAGCCGCTGCCCGAGGCCAGCAAGGCGTGTTCGTAGCGGGCACCCGGGCCGAGGTGGGCATGCAGGTGGTGTGCGATGCGGTCGCTGGCGCCCGGCGTGGCGATGCGGAGCTGCTGCAGCGTGGCGCCTTCGCCCAGCCTGATGTGCGACTGCATGTTCTGCACGATCGGTTGCCGGCAGGCCAGTGCCTGACGGTCGTGTGTCTCGACCAGCACGCAATGCACGCCCGCGAGCACCTCGATCACCAGCAGCGGGGCCTCGACGGCGCTGCGCGGCTGGTGGCGAAGCTGCAACCAGACGGTGTCGGACGGGCCACGGTCGGCACCCGGTGGGCCACCGATGCGCAAGCGCAGGCCCTGGCGGCACAGCGCGCGGTGGGCCCAGGCGAAAGGCGCGGCATCGCCGTCGCCGGCGTCGTCGGCGCGCATCGGCAGGCTTGCGAACAGCTCGTCGCGTTGCAGGGCGTCACCGGCGTCGAGCCAGCGGGCATCGACCCGGCCCTGAGAGCCGTGGCCGATCGGATGCAAGGTCCAGCCGGCGCCATCGAGGGGGTGCGCCGCGCAGCCGATCGCCGCTGGCGTGTCGCCCAGCCACACCTCGGCGGCCGGCGGCGGCAGGTGGCGAAAGGCCTCGGCGTGGCGGGGAATCCAGCCGCGCGTGTGCAGCCGGTGGCGAGCGGCCAGGATGTCGGCGCGGGCGCTGTCCATGGCCTCAGGCCTCCAGCGCTTCGGTGGCCCGCACGAAGCCGGTGCGGGCGATGTCGGCGGCCAGTGCCAGGCCGCCGGTCTCGGCGATGCAGCCCTGGTCCAGCCGCAGCACCGCATCGGGCGCCAGCGATTCGATCAGCTGGAGGTAGTGCGAGACCACGATGAAGGCGGTGCCCTGCGCGCGCAGGTTCTGCACCAGTTGGACGACGGCGCGCACACCGTCCACGTCCATGCCCGAATCGACCTCGTCCAGCAGCGCCAGCCGCGGGCGCAGCAGCGCGAGCTGCAGCAGTTCGTTGCGCTTGCGTTCGCCGCCGGAGAAGCCGTCGTTGACCGGCCGCCCCAGCATCGCCTCGGGCAGGCCCAGGCGCTTTGCTGCCGCGCGCGCATCACCCAGGAAATCGAAGGCATCGAGCGGCGCGTCGCCGCGCGCCTCGCGCACCGCATTCAGCGCCGTGCGGATGAACAGGTTGTTCTTGACGCCGGGGACTTCGGGCGGCGCCTGGAACGACACGAAGAGCCCGGCCCGGGCGCGGGCCTCGGGGCTCAGCGCCAGAAGATCCTGCCCGGCGAACTGTGCCGTGCCACCGACGACGCGATAGCGCGGATGCCCGGCCAAGGTGAGGCCGAGCGTGCTCTTGCCGCTGCCGTTCGCGCCCATCAGCACCAGCAGTGCGCCGGCCGGAACGGTCAGCGACACCGACTTCAGCACGTGGCGTTCAGCCACGTCGACACGCAGATCGCGCAGCTCGAGCAGGGGTTCGGGATGGGTCATGGCGGGTGGTTCTCCGTTCGGACTTCGTCGCGGGCTCATCCGACCGCGCCTTCGAGCGACACCGCGAGCAAGGCCTTGGCTTCGAGGGCGAACTCCATCGGCAGCTCGTCCAGCACCGCCTGGCAGAAGCCGCCGACGATCAGCGCCGTGGCCTCCTCGGGGGCGATGCCGCGCTGCCGACAGTAGAAGAGGCGCTCTTCGGAAATGCGCGTGGTGGTCGCTTCGTGCTCGACGACGGCATCGTCGCGCGCCACGTCGACATAGGGGTAGGTGTGCGCACCGCAGTCGGGGCCGATCAGCAGCGAGTCGCACTGCGTGTGGTTGCGCGCACCGGCTGCGGTGGGGGCCATCCGCACCAGCCCGCGGTAGCTGTTGTGCGCGTGGCCGGCGCTGATGCCCTTGGAAACGATCCGGCTCTTCGTGTTGCGCCCGAGATGGATCATCTTGGTGCCGGTGTCGGCCTGCTGGAAGTGGTTCGTCACCGCGATCGAGTGGAACTCGCCGCGGGCGTCGTCGCCTCGCAGCACCACGCTCGGGTACTTCCAGGTGATCGCCGAGCCGGTCTCGATCTGCGTCCACGCGATGTGCGAACGCGCGCCCGCGCACAGGCCCCGCTTGGTGACGAAATTAAAGATGCCACCACGCCCCTGCGCGTCGCCCGGGTACCAGTTCTGCACCGTCGAGTACTTGATGTGGGCATCGTCATGGGCGATGAGTTCGACCACGGCCGCGTGCAGCTGGTGCTCGTCGCGCTGCGGTGCCGTGCAACCTTCGAGGTAGCTGACGTGGCTGCCGGCTTCGGCAATGATCAGCGTGCGCTCGAACTGGCCGGTGTTGCGCGCGTTGATGCGGAAGTACGACGAGAGCTCCATCGGGCAGCGCACGCCGGCCGGGATGTACACGAAGGAGCCGTCGGAGAACACGGCCGAGTTCAGGGCCGCGTAGAAGTTGTCCCCCGGCGGCACCACCGATCCGAGGTAGCGCTCGATCAGCTCGGGGTGGTGCTGCACGGCATGCGAGAACGAACAGAAGATCACGCCGACCTCGGCCAGGCGTTCGCGGAACGTGGTGCCCACCGAGACCGAGTCGAACACGGCGTCCACCGCCACGCCGGCCAGCCGGGCCCGCTCGTGCAGCGGCACGCCGAGCTTCTCGTAGGTCTCCAGCAGCTTGGGGTCGACGTCGGCCAGGCTCCTCGGGCCGTCCTGCGAGGCGTTCAGGGACTTGGGCGCCGAGTAGTAGCTCAGGGCCTGAAAGTCGATCGGCTCGATGCGCAGGTGCCCCCAGCCGGGAGGCGCCATCGTCGACCAGCGGTCGAAGGCGGCCAGACGCCAGTTCAACAGGAACTCGGGCTCGCGCTTGCGGCGCGATATCGCACGCACCGTGTCGGCGTCCAGGCCCGGCGGCAGCGCGTCGCTCTCGACATCCGTCACGAAGCCATGCCGGTAGGGAAGCGCCAGGGCGCGGGCCAGCGGCGAGGCTTGCTCAGCGACCGACATATGCCATCTCCGAGGTGATGAGATCGAAACCGGCCGGGTGGCCGAAATAACCTCGATACAGGTTGCGTGCGATGCCGCGGGCCACTTCCTGGAGCTGACGGGCGGTGGCGGGGTCGAACAAGGCCTGCGTGTGCCGTGTCCACAAGCGGATCCAGCGTTCGAAGTGGGCTACCGTGACGCCCGGGACCGCCATGTGACTGGCGAATACATTGCCCGTGAAGCTGCGACTGCCCAAGCTCACGGTGCTCCAGAACTCGACCATGCGCGGCAGGTGCGACAACCAGCGACCACCCAGCACAGCCTCGAAAGTGGGACCGAGGATGCTGTCGGCACGCACGTCGTCGTAGAACTGCGCCACCAACTGCGCGATCGAGTCGCGGTTCAGCTCGGCAGGTCTGGGGGTGTCGATGACGCTATTCATGGAAGGTTCTTAATAGAGTCATAGCGTATGCCTCTTTAAGGACTCCCACAACCTCGAGCTTCGTTGCCCGTTGCCGTGCCGTGGGCATTCAGCATGTGCCAAAAGTCCGTCTCAGACCGGCGCGCTCCCGGAATCAATCAAGGGACTACAAGTGCCGGGCGGCACATCTGTCATCCTTGTTTGACTATGTGACTACTTGATAGCGACGATGCTCAGCAAACTCGCGCCATGAGCTATTGACCGTGGACGATGAGCGCATCGCAGCAGGAGGTGCGCCATCTCGATGAACCGAGTCCAGTCCCAAAAGGGTCTGTTGATACCGGACTTCCTGGACCGCTATGGCACCGAGGAGCAATGCGGAGCGGGCACTGGTCGCGGCGGGCTGGCCGACGGGCCTTGTTTGTCCGGCCTGCGGCGTGACTCAGGCGCGCACGACATTCCGTCGCCAGGGACGTCTGTACTACCAGTGCGCCGGCTGCCAACATAAGTGCAGCGTGACCAGCGAGACGGTCTTCGGCTCCACCAAGCTGCCGCTGACGCGGTGGCTCTTGGCGACGCACTTCCTGACCCAGTCCACGAACAACGTAGCGGTGCTGGAACTCAAGCGCCAGATCGGCATGTGCTACCGCACCGCCTGGCTGATGGAGTGCAAGCTACTGGAAGCGATGTGGCCGGTCGAGGCGGACTCGCAACTCGCCGGCAGGGTCGAGGTCGACGATGCCTACCGTGGCGGGCAGCGCAGGGTGGCAAAGCCGGGCGTGGCTCGGAGAACAATGTGCCGATCGCTGCGGCCGCGCAGACCACGGAGGACAGACGGCCTCATCTGGCGTTGCCTGTGTCCGCGGCCGTTCACCAAGCGGGCGCTGGATGGAGGACTTCTTCGCCCACAGCACCGTTCTGCCGCTGACCGTGGTCTCCGACGGCCTGGGTTGCTTTGAAGTCGCTGCCAGCCTGGGCGCCTGCCACGACCGCACCGTGACCGGCGGCAAGGCCAGGGTCGAACTGGAGCAGTCCCGCTGTGTCAACAAGTTGATCAGCAACATCAAGACGGCGCTGGGCGACACCTACCACTCGGTGAAGAGTACGACCTGCACGCGATTCTCGGTAGCCTGGTCCACGCGATGGTGGTGGCGCCGCCGTCGCTAGGGCGTCGAGCTAGGGCGTCGACTTTTAGGAGCCAGCTTCGCGGCCTGGGCCTGAAAGGACAGGATCCAGGCCTTGGGCGCCACAGCTCGCGAGGCCTTCGACGACTTGAGGTCTGGGGTTCGGCAGTACCGCAAGCAGCACCTCGCGGTCAGCGCCACTGCCCCCCCGCGCTCCACCACATTTGTTCTGCACCCTAAGGTACACCCAGGGTGGCTCATGCTCTTTGCTCCTTCTACCCGGGGCTCTTTTCTCGCCCATCGGAGCAGCCGTTCGACTTTAGGCCGTGTTCAGATTTGCGGGGCCGGCTCTCATCACGATTGATTGAACAAGCGGCGATCGCCTCCAATGAATTTCCACTCTTAAATGACGTCCTGATAAGTCCACTTGGTAGGACGTCACATGGGACCGGCGGGCCTCGAAGCAGCAGGAAACGCCTGCCCCACCTGGCGCATCCTTCGTTCATCGTCGCTGTGCAGATAGGTCGACGTGGTCGCGATCGACGCGTGCCGCAGGTTGTCGCGGACGGTGGTGAGTTCAACGCCACGTTGCAGTGAATGCGTTGCGTGCGTGTGCCTCATCCAGTGCGGCGTTGCAGCGTGCAACTTGGCCGCCAGGGCCGGGTTTGACTCTCGCAACACTTCGGCCACAGTGCGGAAGAAGCGCTTACAGACTGCCCAAAGCCGGGTGGTCGAAATCGACGCATCGCCATCCGAATGCACGCGTCCGACGATCGGCGTCGACGGAATCCACTTCGTCGGAGTCACTGGAAGACCTCGTTGCATCACGTAGCGGTCAAGCGCTGCGCGTGCCATGGGCGGCAGCACGACACGTCCTCGCTTGGCGCCCTTCCCAGTGAGTTCGAGCCAGTGGGCTCCCGTCTCTTCGTCGCGGATGTCGCCAAGCTTGGCTCGCACAAACTCACCCGCTCTGAGCCCGGTCGAATAGCTGAAGTCGACAAGGAAGCGGACTCGCTCGGCTGCGTCCTTGCCCCAGCCGTAGGACCACTCCAAACCGTCTGCCACCGTCCGGATCAGCGCCCACTCGCCTTCTGTGAATGACCTTGCGGGATCGAGCGTACCGGCCTTCCCTCCCCTCACCTTCAGCCCCGAGAACGGGTTGACGAGCAGGTAACGCTGCTCCACCAGCCAACGAAAGAGCGAGTTAAGGACGGTCAGCGAATACGCGACAGAGCGAGACGACAGTGCGCCTGCAAATGGCTTCCACTCCGAAGAGAGACGCGGCCTGGAAGGACCGACCCAACGCAGATGCGGTGTCGGCCGGCGAAGGAACGCCCGATACGCGGTGCCATCCTCGGCAGAGAGTGAAGACAGAGGCTTCTTTCGCTCGATGATGGCCCACAGGATCAGACGCTCAGCCTCCTTTCGATAGGCACGCTGCGTCGCAGGCGATTCGTGCCTCTCGATCCAGGCCGTGACCGCCTCGTGGTCGTTGCGGGCACTCAGCGCGCAAGTATTCAGCGGCCCACGATACGCACCCGCCGAACCATCGAGGTCCCGCGGCAGCCGAATGGACTCCCACGGCGCCACCTCCGAAGTCTGCGGCACCGGAACAAGCGCGCGAGCCTGCTCAGTCAACGCTGGATGAGCGGCGAAGAACTCCTCAACCTTCCTTGCGCCAACTGCGCCCAGCCCCTCCACGCCTCGCCACCACATCTTTCGGCGCGGCACACGCAAAGTCAGTTCCGCGAGCGTTCGAATCTTCGACCGCTGAAGCGCAGCGGCGGTCCTACGACTGAACCAGCTCTCGACGCTATCCGTCAACTGCGGCGTCGGGCGAGGGGTTGCCAGTAGGGCGTCGACCGCTGCGTTGAGCATGCCGACCTTGCGGACGCCGGTTGCGCTCGGCTCACCCGTGCCCAGCAGCGCAGCTTCGAGGTCCGGCCGGTGCAAACGCCGGGCAGTTTGCGCAAGTTGGACCCGCACCGCGGTCAGGATCGCGCGCGAAGACTGCCCGTCGGCCTTGGAGTTGCCAAGATAGCGACGCACCGCCTCGCGCGCCGTCAGACCCTCGTACCAGGCCCGGAGCGCCGCGAGCGAGTCCGCCGTGGGCAGGCCGTTTGAGCCCACCACCACGGCGACCGCGCTGGCGACGTTGGCCTTCCTTTGGCTGGGTGCGGGCTTCTGGCTGCTTTTCACAAGCGTCACTTTAGCAGCTACACATAGCTATTGCGCTAAGAAGAGTTATCGCAATAGACGTGTCAGTGCCGCCACCGGTGCGCATTTTGACTCCCCACCTAAGCATCAGTGTGGCCCCCAAAGAAGGCAGAAGCGAGGCACATGGCCACGGCGCCGCGATGGCTTGGCCTCCATGGCTCAAGCCTTCGCCCCGACGGGGCACAGAGCCTGGTGCGGGCTCACGCCGATCTACTTACCAACAAGGTTCTTGAGGGTTGGGCTCTTGACCACGAGTACGCCCTTAAGCTGCTCGCCGATGCCTGCGAGGCTCGCCTCCCGCCTTTGCAAGTCCTCGGGAATATGCAAAGGGTGAGAAAGCCAAACGACAAACGTGTCCTCTTCATCGGCCGGCATGACGGCAACAATGTGGGCCGTCATGAGCACGAGCGGCCGATTCTTGAGTAGCGGAAGTTCAACTTTGATCGTTTCAACAAGGGACACGGCCACCTCCTAGCGGTCAAACTCGAAAAGTCAATCTAGCACCCCAACGCTCTAGCCCGCTTCGAGTTGGAGCAGCAACGAGCCAGCAGAGGCCCAACGAAAACCCTCTGGTCATCGCAGGATCCTCCGCTACCTGAACACTCGCTTGAGCCACGCCCAGAGCCCGCGCTCCTCAACTGTTTCCACGGGCGCAGAAGCGCCCGCTCCGGCTTGGCCAGCGGCGGCCGTGCCGTAGTGAGCCGCCTTTGCGCGCTTGTCACGCGCCTGCTCGGCGAGAACCTGCTTCTGGGTCCAGGATCCAGCCTCGACGACCCGACCACGATTGATCACGTAGTGAGACCGGCACTCGAGCTGCCAGTTGCCGATCGATGGTTGCAACGACACGGTCTCTCCGTCGTACGTCATGCGCCAGTCTGTCGGCGTCAGCGGGGTCACAACCTCTTCTCCGCACCCGCAGCAACAACTGTGGATGGCGGTCCCGTGCTGAAGCGATATGTATAGAACGCCGGGTTCCAGTTGTCGCGGAACGCGATCAACGAATCGATGCTCAAGCCGCTGATAGCGCATCATTGCCCGTCTCCGTTCAGGAGCATGTTGCCGTCCGTCGTGTAGGTGCAGTGGTGCTCGCCCTCAAGGTCACGATAGAAGCCGATCAGCTTCTTCCACTTGATCACCGCCAACACGGCATTCAGGGCGTTGAGGTCAGCCACCTGGACGTTGGACGCGTAGATGTTGTCGGCCCCGCCACCGGTGAAGGACATGTGCTTGCGGGCTTCGGCGCGGTTGTCTGGCGTGCTCGTGCTGACACGCAGGATTCCACCCAGCGAGTCGTTCACCAGTTCGAGGCCCATCCCGACATCAATGAAGGCAACGTTCATCGACTCCAACCGCTCGACGATCAGGCGCTTGGATTCGCCGGCATCGATACAGATGAACGCGAACGAGATGCCGTTCAGCAGATCGAGATTGCTCGCGTCGAGTGCAGGATGGACCGAGATGCCTCGATGCATCTTTGAGTAGATGCCCTTGAGGTAGTCGACCTTGCGGGGCGCGTCGCGCAGCTCTTCGATCGAAGGCGCGCCAGGCGCACGAAACGCGTTGTGCGTCAGGAAGTCGTCGCCATCGAACACTCGGATCTCGCGCACCGGCGTCTTGGCCACGAAATCAAGCACGTAGCTGCCCGTGCCACCGGCGCCGATGATGGCGACCCGATGCTCCGTGAACCGCTGGGTCAACGCGCCGAGGCCGACGCGGCCAGAGGCCGTCTCGACGTAGTTGAAGATGCTCTCCTCTTCCTTGTACGGCGTGCGGTTCACCTTGGGCGTCACACCGGGCTGCAGCACCGCCGCCGGGCCCGCCAGGATGGTCGCGTAGGTCGACATCTTTTGGTAGTAGTCGGCGTACCCGCCTTCTGGCTTGCTTGAGAAGCTGTATCGCGCGGTGATGGTGCCGAACGTGTTGGCAACGGTCTGGTGCGAGATCTGCTGCATCGGCGAGCCGTCCGCCTCGCACGGAAAGTCCCCGTCGAAGAAGACGACATGGGTGTCCGGCCGGCACGTCTGGTCTCCGGCCAGGGTCAGGCTGGAAACCAGCGTGCCGAAGCACACCTGGCGCTGCGCGTTGACGTAGGGCACCTGGCGCATCACCAGGGCCCCTCCGACGACCTGCACGAAGTAGCCGTCCTCGCGCAGGCGACTCAGGTCAGCGTTACGACTGAACAGTTCGCGTGACATTGAAGGTGCTTCCCTCGTGGCGGACTTCGACCGAGCCGCCCGCGCTCAACTCGCCCGCGTGGGGCTTGGAGGCGACGTGACGGAAGGTCATCGAGAACTTGACGTTCGGCTCGTGCCCACCAGGGTAGGCCAGTTGAACGACTTGCTCGAAGGTGACATGGGCGCCAGGCACCGTCTCCTCGCGGGAGTTGACGGTGATGACGTACGGCTTCTCGTGCGGGTGAACCGCGTTTTCGTTGGATGTCATGGTTGTTGAGGGTTGCCCCTGCTCAAGAGCAGAATCGCTCAACAACACTTGCTGGCCGAACACCGGATGCGGACATGTCCGGAATGGCGGGCAAACCAGCATAGGGGTAGTGGCAGTACCTGCCTAAGCGCCCCTGGAGGGAGGTCGATGGTTGACGATGAACGTGAGCTTGCAACGCTGGATGAGGTCTACGAGGCGATCGAAGCCCTTGGCGATGATGAGCAAGCCGCGCTTTACGCCCGGGCGACGAACATGACGTACGGGACCCGCTACCGGGACCCGGTGGACCTTGTTCGCGACGCGATGCTCTCGGCGATCGAGGCGGCAAGCCAGCAAGGCGCGAAGGGCCGGGCGTGGCCCAAAGCGGTCCCGTTCATGGCCTTCATCACCCAGGCCATGAGGGGAATTGCTTCCAACAGCCGTACCTCTGCGGCCGGCAAGGCCGAAGTGTTGGCCGTCGAACTCGTCGGCGCCGAGGATGGCGATTCCGACGATGCGATGGCCGCTGCGTCCGCGGCAGCGACGCCCGGCGTCGACCAGCAACTGATGGATGCCGCCGACGCTGCGGAGTTGCTTCGTCAGCGCGACGAGTTGTTCGCCGAGTTCAGTTCGGACGACGAGGTCACCATGATCCTGATGGCCATGGAAGACGGCCTGCGCCGGGAAGAAATCCGCCAGGCGGCAGACCTGGACCGGACGACGTACGAGTCAGCGCGAAAGCGCCTTCGCCGTGGCGTGGCGAAGTTGCAGGCCAAGAGGAGCGCCGCATGAGTGCCAAGACACCCGATCGGTTGACCAAAGCGCTCAACCTTCGCCAAGCGATTGTTGATGACGCACAAGAGATCACACCGGAGAACGCGGGCAAGGAACTGTTGGCTCGCGGTATCGAGCCACGCGAGGCCATCGCGGCAATCGGGACGATGGCCAACGACTTGCTCATCCAGTCACGGAAGGCACGACTGCGCGCGGCGCAGCATGCGGTCGCCGCACGGCAGCCCAACGACAAGGTCGTCCAACGCGACGTTGGCGCGATCGGCCGCGCGCTCAAGAGGTTGGCATCCGACCCTGCATCGATGGCCGGCAAGCGAATCGCTTTGGCGCACCGCAACGGCAAGACCCAGTCCGAACAGGATGTGATGACCTTGTGGCAAGACCTCGTCGACCTCGGCGCGGTGAGCGACGACGACCTTGCAGATTGACACGACCCGACTGTCGCAGGCGGAGGCGCTTCTGTGGAAGCGCTTCGGAATCACGCGCCCTGACGAGATCGATCTGGACGCGATCGCCCACGACCTGGGTCTGACGGTTCGTCGTCGGCTGCTAAACGGCGCCGATGCTCGCCTGGTCGCTGTCGACGGCCGGGGGATTGTCACCGTCAACAACCAAACGCACCCCAAGAGACAGCGCTTCTCGATTGGCCACGAGATCGGGCACTGGTTGCGAGACCGGGAAGGCGAAGGCTTGACGGCGTGCAGCAAGTCCGACGTGTCACCGGCGAACCAGAAGGCCAAGAGCGTGGAGGCCGACGCGAACGTCTTCAGCTCCGATCTGATCCTACCACCCTACCTCGTCGGCCCCGCCATCCGCAACCGGCCACCCACCATCGACCTCGTGCTTGACCTGTCCGTGCTGTTCGATGCCAGTATCCCGGCAACGGCGATCAGGGCAGTTCGCATGGCGCCGGGCCCAGCTGCCGTCGTCGTTCACACCATGTCTGGCAAGAAGTGGTGGTTCGAAAATCTCGCCTGGCCGATCAACGACTATCGAATCGTCCAAGACGTTCATCACGACAGTCCCACGATGGACCTCTTGTACAGAGGGTCGCCGCGGGACAAGACGCGCGACCAGAAAGAGCGGGGCGACCGGTGGCTCACGGGAAAAGACGCGCACAGGCTTGATGTGCAGGTCCAGTCCGTCAAGCGCCAAGGCGATACCGTCCTGACGATTCTTCGACTGCCGCGCTAGGGGGCGCCCCGCGAGGGGTTGGCTCCCCCAGCCTGCCGAGACGATGATCGCGGCGATCTATCTTCCCCGATTCCTGCGCTTCGAGGCCTGTTGCATCTTTCGGCGACGCTTCTCGGCCTTCGCGCGTTCGGCTTGCCGGGGCTTTCGTTCAGCGTCGGCCGGAGCGTTCGCGGGGGCGACCCGCGGCTCCTGCCCCGACTGAATGCGCTCGATGGCTACACGCTGATTGGCCTGCGGGAACTCGTCTTGGCGAAACCGTGACAACTCCATCGCGTCGCCCCAGAGCTTGAACTCCTGTCGCATGGCTTCCAACTGAGCCAACTCCTGGTCGGTCCACTCTTCCTTCGACAGAACAAACAAGTCTTCCGAACCCCCAGGGTAGTCCTTGGTCTGGTTGTCAAAGGCCAGGCCAACGAACGTCGTTCCCAACGGCGCCTTGAGCTTCGCCGTCTGCACGTAGGCAGACAGCAGTCCGGTTCGATACCGCCGATATTCGTCATAGGATTCGGTCGCCTTCTTGGCCGCGACCACAAACACGTAGACAGTCTCGCCGGCCACACCGCCATACACCAGCCTTCCGAGGCGCTTGCCCCGTTCGGCTCTCCGCAATGCTCCGATGAACGCCTCGGCCAGTTGACGACGACGGTAGCGCGGCTCCGCCGCCATCAGTCGCAGTCCCTTCTCGGACTCCGACACTGGCTGGTTCGCGAAGGCGCTGTGAATCCCCGGGTCCCCGTAGCGAACCAGCCTGTCGATCAGCGCGTCCCACTCATAGCTGATTTCGTCCGCCTGCTTCTTGCGCCGATAGGCTGGGTCCTCGGCGAGAGCATCGAACAGGCCGAAGTCAAACATGATGAGATCGGGCACACCCTCGTCGGGCGGAACGTCGAAGAAGACATGTTCTGTCTCGTCCGCATTCATGTTCCGAAGGTAAGCGGCCATCAGTTCTTCTTCGCCAAAGGCCCTCACCTGCGTGCCGGGCCGACCGAGCAGCGCCTCGCGCTTCTTCAGGTAGTCCAGAAAGTCTGCAGCGGTGTCCAGTTCGCTCAGAAGAAGCTCAATCGTCACCTCGTCAAAGACGTGAACGAAGTGCTTTCCCGGATCAGGAAGCCCGATGGTGAAGGGCTCGCCAAGGTGAGCGTCGCCCTCGATGCTGCTGTCTAGCGCGAAGGAGCCGAGCCCCTCGCCGCCGTTGTACGACTTCGCCGCCTCCTGACTCCCGCGAGTCACCGCCACCAAATGAAACCTCGCGCCTTCGCCTGAAGGCACCGGCACTGGGAGGGGACGCGTGCACTTGGCGTCCAGGAAGGCTTGCTCTGGAAAGCGCTGCAGCCACGACTTTGCCCCGTGCAGTTGCTTGCACGAGTCTCGGACCGCTCGCCTGTACCAGCGCGGCCAGGCGACTGCCAGGTCCTTGTCGGCTTGGAAGACGACGTGCTTGTCAGAGAAGACGATGATGTCGTCGCCGAAGACCACCAGCGCATCGCACAACTCTTTGGTGCCGCCCTTTCCGTCCCGGAAGCCTTCGTTGGTGAAGACATTGGTCTGAGACCAGAGGCGAAGGAACGACTTGCGACACAACTGCGTGAGGATGCGCTCGGAGTCGGTGACGCCCTCGGACTCCGCGAGGTCGAACATCGACTTGGGTACCGCAGGTGTCGCTACTGATTGTTCTGGGTCGCTCATCTGAACTTTCGAGTTTCGGAGCGAGCCTCACGCCATCCGAGCGACCGATCGCGAGGCGCAGGCCTTGCCAGAGGCAGCTTGCCAGCGTCGCGCGCCTTGCCAGATTGCGCGCCGGAACGAATCCTAGCTCGACCGGCTCCCCGTCTGGCGGGGCACGAGCAGTTCATACACCTCGACGCCGAGCGCTCGGGCGAGCTTTTCGACATTGTCGATGGCGATGTTGCGCACCTGACGCTCGACATGGGCGACGAAGGTCCGGTGCAGCCCGGCCTCATACGCCAGTTCCTCCTGAGACCAACCGCGCGTCCGGCGTAGCACCACGATGTTGGTCGCAATCAGTTCGCGTGCGCTGGCGTGGCGCGCGGTGCGGCGAACTGTTGACGAAGGCATTCAGGCAGTGTTCCGGTCAGCCGCTTTTGCGTCAGCCGCGTTTGCGTCACAATCTGCCAAGTCGATGAGAGGACACGATCCGAGCACCGTCTCAAGACGCCGCCTGTTTGGTCCAGGAGAAGACAAGGATGTCGTGGAACAAGCTGCTGTTTTCCGCGGGTCTGGCGGGCTCCGCGTGGGCGTGGCCCGGCAACGCCGTCGCCGATCTGGCTGCAGGGCTTTCTGCCTACCAAAGCGGCGACTACGCCACGGCGTTGAAGGAGTTGAGGCCGCTGGTCGACGCGGGAGATTCCGGTGCGACCAATACCCTGGCGGTGATGTACGCACACGGGCGGGGCGTTCCGAAGGATCCCGCCAAAGCGGTGGACCTGTACCGGAGCGCAGCCGAGGTCGGCAACTTGGACGCTCAGTTCAACCTGGGCACCATGTACTCCAGCGGAACGGGTGTCGCGAAGAGCATGGAGACGGCCGCCACGTGGTTCCGCAAGGCAGCCGAACGCGGTGACGCCGCATCGCAGCGCATGTTGGGCGTGATCTACTTCGACGGGCTGGGTGTCGCCAAGGACCGTGCCGCCGCTGCCCAGTGGTTCCGTAGGGGCGCAGACGGTGGCGATGCAACGTCGCAACGACGCCTGGGCGAGATGTACG
>Ga0209023_10002667_pt1 | contig 21970 bp, 22 predicted proteins | sample LakOneMetagenome_FD_187468 | JGI IMG/M metagenome (GOLD analysis project Ga0209023, IMG submission 187468) | Freshwater and sediment microbial communities from Lake Erie, Canada (SPAdes) (version 2) | ecosystem: Environmental > Aquatic > Freshwater > Lentic | place: Lake Erie, Canada...
CAGTTTCGATCCACGCTTCCTCTCCACGGTCGGTCACCCTTCCGCAGTTGCGCTTCACTTCGTTCGCTGTGGTCAGCTTACGGGAGGACTTACACCTCCAAGATTGCGCCCATGCTGGGCGCACAACGAAAAAAGCCCCGCACGAGGCGAGGCTTGTTGCTACCGCAGCTTTCGCGGTGACAGGGGCGACTTAGGCGCCGTGGGCGAAAGCCGCGGCATCGCTGGCGCCGCCGTCTTCCTCGCCCAGGATGTCCGAAGCGCTCAGCTGGGCATCGTCGGCGGTCGAGGCTGGGGCCGGCTGGGCCTGCGGTGCAACCGGCGCCGGCTGCGAGGTGGTGGCGGCCTTCACCTTATCATTGACCGAGTGGGCCAGTGCGATGGTGAATTCGTGCTGTGCACTGAAATCATTGACGGTCTGGATCACCTTGCCGGCCGGGTTCTTCACTTCGATCTTTTCGGCACGCGGGATAACGACCTCGCCCTCGCCATACTTGTTGGTCAGCTTCTGGTCACCCTGGTAGCCGACGAGGCGCACTTCGTCCTTCTGGCGAATGACTTCGTTGCCGTCCTTGTCCTTGCCCTTGGTGCCGGCCGGGAACAAGTAATTCTTCAGCGTGATCGGCTGCGACAGGTCTGCGGCGTTCAGAGCGCCCAGGACTTGCAGCGCGCCGCTACCCATGCTGAACTTGACGACAGCGTCCTTGCCATCCGGGCTGCGCAGCGACAGCAGGATCTTCGACTCCATCTCGCCCGGCTTCTGGTAGACCTCTTCCTCTTTGACGAGCACCCGGCGCACGTAGGCCGAGAGCAGGTCCGGGTACTCTTCTTTGTACACTTTGCGGCCGGTGCTTGTCGTGTGCTCACGGAAGCTGCCCTCGGCGTTCTGCGCCTGGTGATCGATGACGAACAGACCGACTTTGCCGTTGTAGTTCACGAAAGTGGTGTCGTTCTTACCGCGGCCGGAGATGGTACCGAACATGATGTTTCCCTTTTTAGAAATAGGCCCAGAATTGGTAGACAACGTCTGGGCCGTCGACGATGCCATTCGCTAAAAAATTTCTACTACCTTCAACTGCTTCAGCTGGTCGTTCATTGCGATCGCTGATGAACCCATCATAGAAATTTCAGTCAGGCGTGGTTGCAAAAAAACGCTTGCGTTCATTGACATGACGAATTAGGCCGGACGGAGCGCAGGCACCGGGATCAGCAGCATTCTGCCTTCCGCTGCTGTTAGCATGCGGCGACGTACTGCCGCGCCCAGGGCCGCCTGGAACTGGTTCTCGTAACCAAAGCGCGGGGCCGCCACAAGCGCAATCACGCCCATTGGAACCGCAACAAGTACCGATACTCCACGTGCATAGCGGCCGATTGCGGTGATGATGTCGGCGGAGGGCGCGGTGCGCACGGCGTCGACCACGGCGCTGGCGCCGGACGGATCGAACGCCACCACCGTGATGCCCAACCAGAAAAGCGCCACCGGGACAGCAAACATCAGCTTCACGCCGGCGCGGCCGCAGACTTCGACGAGGTTCCGGGCTTGTGCAAAATAGAGACGCCAATCATCGACGACAGCATTTTCGAGCGCCGCGTAGTGCGCATCGGAGAGCACCCCGACTCGCACGTCGTTGACCACAACATCCCATTGAAGGGCAGCTGGATTGTCGATGCGGGCCTGCCGGGCGGCACGCTGGCGCTGGCGTCCTACTGACGTCAAGAACGCGACAACGAAGCCGAGCGTGCCGGCAGCCAGGTCGCCCACCATCACACCTGCGATGCAAGCAACAAGAGCGCCAGACGCGAGGGCGACGGCGATATCGGCAAGAGAGATCTTCACGGTGGTCTTCACAGGGTCAGTCCTTTTAGGGTGGCGCAGCGGCGGTGTCGCCCCTGCTCAATTTTTAGCGCTCCCGATGGAGGGCGCATGGATGCTAGGTTTGGTCAAAAAATGAGCCCGACTTATCCACATTTCTGTGCATAACATCGGGCGCGTTTCAGGCAGCGTGCAGCTGGCGCGTAAATTCGTGGTACTTCTTGGCCAGTTCTTTCGCGATGATCGATGTGACTGTGGTCGACTTGTCACCGATACGCTCGGTTCCCATCATGCGGCTGCGCTGCTCGATATAGGATGCGGCAGAACCCTTGGGGAACTCACGCGCCAGGAACTTCAGCGCCTCTGCCTCGCCGATCAGGACCTCGAGTTCATTGCGCAGGGGCGCGTCGGTATCGTCGGTCGTATAGCACCAGGTTTCGATCGGGCCAACTTCGTTGTCGAACACGGCCGTGACGAGGCCGTCGCGCAGGCGGAACCAGGACCAGATACGCCCCTGGCGATCAAGTCCATTGCGGAGGATGTCGAGGTCTGTGCTGGACAGGTTCAGCTTCTCGTGCGCGTACAGGTTCTGCGCCTCGGACTGCTGGCCGGCGACCATAATGGTCGTCATACCGTCGAGGATCTCCTGTGGGAAGTCCGTGATGTACTGCGTGACGAAGTTCAGGTACACCTTGAATTTTCGCGTCTCGCGGGTTTCCTTGATGTTCAGGTTTACCAGGCCCTGCACCGAATTCACGTTGTGCCATTCTTCGTAGGTCAGTACCTTCGGGGTCTGCTGGATCTCGCGCACGCGGCGCAACTGGTAGTCCTTGTATTCGGGCCGCACCAGGGTTGCCATCTCGTCGACGTCGAGGAAGAAGTTGCGGGCGCCCAGATGTCGGGCATACAGGTACATCATCCCCGCGAAATCTTTTCCGCTCGCCGAGGAGCCACCCAGAACGTTCTGCAGGTCGACCACCATGATGCGTGAGTTATCTACGTTTACGCGGGTCACACCCGAGAGAACCGCATATTCATTGGTAGCGTTGAGCAGCGCGCGCGAAGCACGCTCGATCAGGAGCTCGTCGTTGATCTTGGCCGTGCCGTACACCTGGCGGACGCGATCGCTCTGGAGGACCTTCGTCATGTCCTCCATACGCGGCACAGCGTAGCGCTGGGCGATCCTCGCAGCCTCAATGCGACCGGCGGCAAAAAGCGCATCGACGACGCGGTAGACAGTCGGCGGCCGATCGTCGTCGATGTCGAAACCGATCTCGCGCAGCTCACGGCTGATCTCTTCGTTGTTGGCCGACTGCCAGATACGCGCGTCCGTAGAATCCGGTGCGTACATCCGATAGGCCTCGGTGATCATCGACTTGATAAACGCGCCGGTCTCGTCCCCCAAGCCCTTGAAGATCACTTCATACACGGCCATTTGGAAGTCCATCTCGCCACCAGTTGGACGCGTGCAGCCCAGCTGAAGGTCGTGTGGATTTGCGCAGTATTGTGCGTCATTGATAACCTTGAAGTACGCCAGCTGATCGTGGAGATGCTTCGGCAGAACCATACGAAGATGGCGCAGGAAGCCCTTGCCAGATGCGCCGACGTCTACCTCAAGAGCGTAAGGAAGCTGCTGCGCGCCCGGCGACAGGGACAGGCAGTACATCACCCGGTTGATGAGGAACGACTTGCCCGATCCCGATGGTGCCGCCCAGCCCGAAACGAATGAGGCGTGCTTGCGCGAGCCGATCTGGACGGGGTAGATGACGCCGTCGCTGGTCTTGAACTGCAGCTGGCCGAATTCCCAGGGCGACGCCGGCCGCATCAGTGGAGACATATAAATCGCATCGGACAGCGGCGCCGGCACCACGGGCGCGCAGCTCGCGCTCGTGTACTCAGGGATGGAACACAGGCGCGCGACGTCGGGCTCGCCCGTCTCGTGGCTGGCCTGCATGCCGCCCCAGCTCTTGACGGCGAGGTCGAGCTCCAGTAGTGCGCTCTCCGCCTCCTTTTGAGAGCGCGCCCAGGTCGCGAACGAGACCCGGAGTCCGATAATCGGATCGGTTGCCGCTCGTTGCTCGTGGTGCGCGCGCAGCTCTTGATAAGCGTCGCGGATCTGACGGTTCGTCGCGTTGAGTGGCGCCAGGAACGAATTGAGGACCTGGTTCAGCTTGTTGTAATCGAGGCCGTTGGGCAGGATCTCGTAAGAGATACTCATCGGGATGCCGACCGCGCGCACTTTCTGCATCAGGGCCGAAAAGATTGTCTGCGACGGGAGGTTGCGCGGCGAGACCGGGCCGACTTCCATCACCGCGGTGCCGTACCAGGTGTGACCGAGGGTTGCCGTTTCGTAGTTTTGGATGTGGCCGACCACCTTACGAGTCAGCACCTGCATACCGAGAGACAGGGGCGACGGTGATGCCTTGTTGGCCGTCGCAGAATAGACGGCGCCTTCCTGGCCGAGCAGGCGTGCAGTCCAGCTCGGATCGAATGGGATTTCGCGGTCGCCGAAGCGCTTCACGCGTTCGAAGGCCTCCCGCACCGCCAGCAGCTGCATCGACAGGCCGATCGCGCGGCTATTAAAGTCATTGAGCAAGCTCTTGACCAGTCCCTCGTGGCGCTGAAGAATCGCCGGGCTGCGGCTGAGCAGCGCCTGCCCGAACGGAGAGAGCAGGCCCAAAGGCACGCGCTGGATGCCCTTCCCGGTCTCCATGATCTTCTTGACCATGTGCTGGTACTGCTCCGTCGCGCGCTTCATCTCGTCGGGCCGTAGCGCCTTCATATGAGTGCGCACCGTCAGCAGCGTCATCTCCTCGGCTGCGCCGCTGGCCAAGCGTGACGCCAGGTCGCGGCGGTAAGATTCGGCGTCGCCGCCCAGGCGCCTCGCCGTGGCCAGCATAGGCGCGATCTTCTGTTCGAAGACCTGCGCGGCCGTGTTCGGATCATGCAGGAAGTACAGCCCGAACGAATAGGATCGCCCGTTACCGCCAGCCATGTAGGCAGCCACTTTCGTTGACACCAGCTCGGCCATCCGTGCGGCGTCCGCCTCACGCATGTTATTGCGCGCACCGCGAACTAACAAGAACGACACCAGCGTTCCGTCGGCCATCTCCAACGAGTACGGCTCGGCGAAGGGATCGGAGTCACTTACCTCGGCTCCGCCGTGCGTACTCTTGGGCAGGTGGCTGTCTTGCAGCAGTTCGCTGATGAATGCACCCTGGTCGAGGCGCTGCGATGGCACTACCGCGCCGCGCCACTGGCAATGCACCTCTGCGCTGCCACCCCCTAGGGTGTCGTGCGCCGCCTCGGCAATTGAAAGCAGAAAGTTCGTCATATCGTGATTCGAATGTAAAGATGGAGGCTTCAGGCAGCGCGCGCATGGCTCTGCTGCTCGACTGCGTCGTGCTCAGCCCGGCGGTCGACTGCCATTTGCCTCAGACCCGGCAGCACGTCAGGCTGCTTGAGAATTGCGATAATCTTCGAATCTCGCTTCGCGGCGGCCGTGATGATCTCCATGAGACGGGTGATACGGTCCACCGGCGCCATATGGAAGATAGCGTCCATTTCGGCAGTCAGTTCGAGAGGCAGGCGCCAGACGATCTGGCCGATCGCACGGTCCAGCGGGTCAATGGGAATGATCGGGGCTGACATAGCCAAACTCCTGAAGTAATGCGTTCCACCGCGGCATCGTGAAATCCATCGCGATCGCAGCTTGCTCCAGCTCGAGGAGCTTCTCGCGGTCGACGTTGACGATGACCGAGCCGTTTCCATAGCCAGACACCAGGAACCCTGCCTGCTGCAGCCGGAGCGCCGCTTCGAAGCAGATGGCGCGGTCGTGAGCCCGTAACCAGGTGCTGTGCAGGTCGTATTCGTTTCCGCCGCTGAGCTTCGACCACTTCGACGACATGAGGGCCTGGCAATGGATATAGGAGACGATCCCAGAGGCCGGCAATGCCTTGACGAGACGGTCTTGCATCAAGCCTTGCGGAAGCTGGCACCCCGTCGGCAGAGGCAAGCAGGTCGACGACACAAGGTACGATTGCACATGCACGCGCGCGTAGCGGCTGATCCACCGGTACTCGACGTCTGTCATCCAGGTTCGCTTTGCACGCTGCCTTGAGGCGCCGACGCCGTAGGCGATGAGTTCCGCCAGCTCGGCCGGCACGCCGTCGAACTCCACCACTGCTTGAATGAGCGTTGGGGGGAACGTCCCTGCCATGACGGCATCGTGGTCGAAACCGACATCGGAAAGAGCGTGCGACCAGCCGGCATCAGGTACTGGATTGCTCAGCAACCACTCGGCGTATGGCATGCGATTGAAGCGCAGGCGCACGCGCACGCTGTTATCCATAAAAGGGGTATATTTCGACGACCAGCTCTGGTAGGCGGCCGCCAGCTTTTGCAGCAGCATATCCTTCGACGGCGGCGCCGGCGGCAGGGCCTTGCTGACTGTGGCCACCAGCGTATCGTCCTGCAGATTGCGCATGGGGTCGTCCAGTCCGTAGACCTCGACAACCATCCGCACCGCGTGCTGGACGTAGATAACGAGCGCTTTCCCGCCTTCCATCGCATGTTGCCCATCGATGCGAATGCCGAAGTCCTGAGCGATCTCCGACAGCTTGAGTCCGAGGTAGCCGGTGCGGCGCACGTGGTGCAGCTGGGCCTGGCCTCGCGCACGGAAGTCCTGCCAGTCGCCCGAAGATATCCACATGGCGTCATTCGGCAGGTCATACAGCCCGCGGACACGAAAGGGCGTGCGGTTCGGCAGGAACGCCCAGCCTTCGGCCAGCGTGTTGCGGTTGTCGTGCAGAACGATGCCGACCAAGAGCTTCTCCGCCACCTCACGTGGTGTCGGTTTTGGCTCGGCCAGCGTCGCGCTACGATGCCTTACATTCGCCTCAAACATCTGATCCTTGTACTTCGGTGCGTTGTTATGTTCTTAGGGAGCTGCGATACGTCTTGCGAAGATCGATGGCCAGGATGAGATCGGTAACGACGCGAACTCCTCGCTGAATTTCTTCGCCTGTTTCACAACCACACCCAGGGCAAATACCACGCGCAGGCCTTTAAACGGCTCGGCGCGCGCCGCGTACACGGGCCCACTTACTTCCTTCATGGCGATCGCAAAATGCGCCGCCTTCGACGATCCCCACACCGTCTCGATGTAATGCGAGTATTCTGAAAGGCTTGCATGCAGTGTTTTCGCGTCAGCCTTTTCCTCGTCAGATGCATCAGGGCTTGCCAGCACATGGCCTATCGTGCGCATCAGGTGTGAAAGGTCGCTCTGCTGCAGGTCCGGTAGGTACGCTAGCTGCGACACGCTACCGGCAAGCTCCGACTCGTCCGCGCGCAGCAACCTGCTTGCCAGCTCGCCGACATGGTTCACTGGATGGCAGAAGACACACTCCGGCAAGAAGTTCTCGTCGGTGTTGTTCGCGTGATTGCAGTCCTTGTGGTGAACTTCCAGGCCGCCGCTCGACTTCACGCCGCACGCCTGGCACGTGTACTGCGCCCGCTGCAGGACCGCCGGCCGCTTTGCGCGGTAGGCGGCATCTGCCGCGTCAGCCTGGGGGTCGTGGTCGCGGAACGTGTTTCGGCTGACGCCTGGAATAAGCTCGACCATCGCGATTACTGAATGTTGGTGACGTTGCTCGACGACGCTGACGTGCCAACGAAGGTCTGGGTGAAGGTGTCGGTCGTTGCGGTAATCGCCACGAGGAACGCGCCAGCAGCCACCTTCAGGCCGATGTTCATCCAGGTCACGTCGCCGCCGTCACGGCCCTTCGACTTCTTCAGCATCTCGGTAAAGCCCCAGCCGACTGCGCCCAGGCCGAGCAGGAAGAAGGTATAGATCAGCGCGGTTTTGACCACGGGCAGTTTGTTGGTAATCGTCTGCAGGCGATCGAAAATATCTTCTGCGTGCGCCGGCGACGCCACCATCAGGCCCATTGCGAGGAGTGGCAGAGCAAGTTGCAGAGTTTTTTTCGAGATATTCATGGTGGACTTCCCTTGTGTTTAAGTGATTTGAACTACATACCCGGTGTATAACCGAATTCGTTTTGCGTGGTTGCAAACTCAGATGAGCGGTGCAACGAACCGCCATAAATTGACGCCAAACGCTCCAGCGACGATGAAGACAGCTGCCGTCCAGCCTGGATCCTCGACTTGTGACGGCCCACCGTCGGACGCCTTCACGATCAGACGGCTGCCCTTGATAATCGCCAGCACGCCCAGAGTGGCCATCCACGCGAGAACGCACTGAAGAATCATCTTCGGCACACTGTCGCCGCCGCCTGGCATCACGGACATCGAGTTTGTGGCGGGCATCGCCTGTCCCGTCCACGTGAGCACCTGCATGTTGATGTAGGCATTGGCGTTGATGAAGAAGGTCCCAACGATGAACCTCGCGGAGACCGAGCCCCAGCCGTAGGTGCGGCGCTGGTCGCTCCACCTGGCCATTCGATAAGCGGCATTGCCGACCAGGTACCAGCCCAGGACGAGCGAGCACAGGGCAATCGCGAACTGCTTGACAACGCCGGCGCCGGTATAGAACGACGCCAGCAGCGAGTTAAGGTCCATGTCTCGACTTCCCAGCGCTTAGCGATAAGAAACGCCGTTGATCTCGACGACAGGATTGCCGGCGGCATCGACAGCCACGGTCTGAACGGTGCCGAGGCCCGGAATCGACTCGCCGGGCGAAACACGGCTCTTCACGCCGGCGAATTCGACCAGCGCACTGGTCACGCCGTGACGCGTCGACACTCCGACCACACGCACAGCGTCGTTCGCCAAAGCCGCGGGCTTTTTCGGTTCGGCCGCGGCCTGCAAGACCGGGGTAATCTTTTCGCTCGAAACTGATTTGGCGACCGGTGCAGCAGAACTGGATGCAGCCGCCTTCGCGTTGCGAACGCGTTCTTTCGCTTCGACGCGTTCATATCGCGCGAGGCGCCGCTCCAGCATCGCCACTCGGGATGCCAGCTGTTCCGGCGTCTCACTCAGTGCATCGGCCTTCCCGCTGGGACGCTCCTTACCTTGAGCTTTCGTCGGAGACACGGCTTGCACCGACTGGGGTGCTGGTGCTGGTGCTGGTGCTGGTGCTGGTGCCGCCGCAGCCTGAGGCGGCATTGCTGCCGGTGCTGGCGCCACCGGAGACGACGCAGGTGCTGGCGCCGCCTGGGCCGGGGTCGGCGCCAGAACTGCCATTTTGGCCGGATCTTGTGCGGCCATTGCCTCCGCTTGTGCAGCCGCTTGCGCCGCTGCCACTGGGCCCATTGCTGGCGCTGGGGCGCCTCCCATTACTGTTGCCGCGCCAGCCGCGTCGGCGCCCATCATTTGGGTCGGCGCTGCCGGCACCGTCGGAGCAGGCGTATGTGGCTTCGGCGACGCATTGACTTGCGGCTTATCCGAAGGGAGAACGACGATCAGGGCGAGGAACAGAGCCACAAAGCCGCCCGCACCGCAAGCAATCTTCTTCCCGGTCGACATCTTCTTTTTGACTTTGGCCTTACCAATATTCACCGATGCCGGCGGGACGAAGTCATCCTTGGCAAAGTCGGCAGGGCTTGCAGTACCCAGCGGGTCCATTTGATCAGCGAATCCGGGCTCTGCCGGAGTAGCGTAAAAGCTAGTGTCAGACATGTCGTTTCCTTTTCTTATTTGCTGGTCTGGCGAACTTGGCCAGAGATATCGGATTGATAGATCGATTCTTCAAAGACGATGCCGATCTGCGTGTGTGGCTCGAGAGTGACGTGCCCGTCCTGCGGGCCGGTCGCGAGTCCACGCGACACCTGGTTGGCGCCAGACGAGTACATAGCGTTGCGCGCTTGCTCAGCCGTTGGGGAAGGTGTCTGCTGGCCGCCAGTGACAACGCCGCCTGCACCAGGAACTGGGATCGCAATAACCGTGGTGCCAACCTGAGCACGCGCTCCTGCGTACGCCTTGACTCCTTCGGCCAAGACGGGGAACACGTAGCGCTGCATATAGCGACCGTCGTAGTTGCCCCGCACTAGGTCGCCGGATACTTCGCCGTCCACGGCATACGCGCTGATTTTGACGGTGTGACCATTGATGGATGCGCTGGTAAAGTCTGCCTGGAAGCCTTTATCGCCGATGCGTTTTGCGGTGCCTACGACAACAGCACCCGCCAGCGGACCGCTCATGATGCGCGCACGCAGCTTGCCGGGCGTGTCCGAGTCGGCCGCGCTCATGATCTCGCCTGCGTACGGCTGTTCGTATGCTTTTACGACCATGACGTCGTTCGCTGGACGCTGATTACCGTTGCTGTTACTCGCCTGCTGGTTTGCCTGACCACCGACCGACCCGCCACTACCCTTCCCTGCCTCACGAACGTACGTCGATAGTTCGCGCGGCGTGCCATTGTCTCCGTCCATCCCCCAAGCACTCATCATTCGCTGCATCTGCGATTCCAAGCCTTTCAGCTTTGCCTCGTCCGGACCTGCTGGCTGCTGTGGGGTCGCCTGTGACATCGGCGGTTGCTGGCTGTGCTGGTCGAGGCGGACCTCACCTTGCTGCGTCAGCGGAGGGGTTCCGGTCTGCTGAATTGGCGGCGTATGAACCTGGCTGGCACCGGCGCCGACCTGCGCACCGACTGCACTTTGACCACCGCTTAGGGCGGCGGCGATACGGGCGTTATCTTGGGCCTTGAGCGCATCGCGGTCCGCCTGGCTCAACATTCCAGCACCAACATTTTGCTCGGCCGGGGACTGGACGATAGTCGAAGCTTTCTTTTCTTCGCGGTTGCCGCCTCCGGCAAAAAGAAGAATGAGCAGCAGGAATGCCGTGACGACGACAGCAACTACAATCAGCATGTTGCGCTTGCCCTTCGGGTCCCAACGTGGTTTTGCTGGCGCTGGCGGAGCACCACCGCCGATCGCAGCGCTCGAGATCGGAGTTGCACCGGGCAGGTCGGTATCGTTCGGTTCCATCAGATTTCCTTTGACTATTCTTAGCGAGCGGCGCTCGCAACTGGCGGGATGTAGGGAAGTTCGAGCACGGCATTTACTTCCCGTCCGTCGACGCCCATGCGAACGAGGCTCGTGTAGGGCAGCTTGTAGACTGCAGTGCCATCGACCGCGGCCTGGCGATTGAACCAGCCAGGGCTAAAGATCGTGTGCGGCGTGCGCACGTACAGGTGTCCGCGCCACATCCACGCGGACGTCGAGGCGACCTGACTGACTTTCACATCGACAGCACCTTCTGGCGGAATCCCCATCAGGAACCCCTGCATTTCACCAACCTGCGTCCCGCCGTCGGCTTCCAGACGGTCGCCAGGGAGTACATTCTTTGCGGCGGTGAGCACCGGCACGACCACCTGGATGACGCTGTCGACGGTCTTCGTCGCGCTGCCGACCCGAACCTGGAGGAGAACTGGGTTGGGCACGCCGACCAGCCGAACCATCATATTGCCCGTGCCGATGATGGCCTTGGCAGAGACCTCGACGGTGGACGAACCGCGCTCCTTGACCTCATCGGTTGGCAGGATGCCCACGCTGAAAGATTTCGCGAAGCTCTTGGCGCCGTCGACGATCAGAGGCGTACCCGACCGATCGACGAAAGTGAGCAGGGCACCGAGGTTGAGCGCAACTTCCACGGTGCCTGGCTTGGAGTTTGGCTCGAAGCTGATCGGCATGATCCTGCTACCGCGGACCGTGTACGGCCCACCTGGGATTTCAGCCATCGCTCGAGCGCTCTCGACCATCGACTCCGAAAATCGTCGAATCTCGTCGGGGCTCATAGGTGCTACTCTCTCGGTCGCCTCTTCCACATAGTCGACTTTCGCCGGAAGTTTTGGATCGGGTAGCTCGCGGCCGGCCACGCGACGACCAACGCGCGGCGTGCTTGCTGGCGAGACAGAAGCAGATGGGCCGATGTTGGTCGACGGGCCATTCGCGACTTGACTGGAAGTTTGCGGCTCTGCCTTTTGCCAATTCTGTTGAGCTTCCTCGCGCGTTGGGAAGTTCTCGATTACGGCCACGGAGCGTTGCGAGGGGGCGTGATTGGCGCCTTTAGCGGGCTGCACGTTTTGTGCACATACAACAGAACAAAAGCAGGCAGAAAAAGCCGCGACTGATGCTTTTAACTTCATGGGGAGATTCTTTCAGTAGAAGCTGCGGCCGGCCACGAGATTGATACTCTGGCGGAATGCGAAGATAGAGAACAGGTACTGGCGGACGAAGCCGTTGGGGGACTTGCGCAGGGCGTCGATGAGCTCTTGGCGTGGGCAGACGTAGGGATCGATGTCCTCGATCCATTCAGCAAACTGTGGATGCTCCAGCAGGACGCGATCATGCTCGAGCTGACACAGCTCGACCACCGTGGCCTCATCGCCGGCCAGTAGCGCGTCGATCTCAGCGTCGGTCAACACCTTGGTTTGAATATTCATCCGTGATACTTCCTTTCTTCTACTGCAAGGCTGGTCGGCTTACGGCTGCCAAGGGACCAGGACGACGTTTTGAAGGCGCATCCCTTCGATATGCGAATCGTACGACACCCGGACGACGTCAGTCTGGAAGGCGTACGATACAGGGCGCGAGGTCGTATTGGCTTTACCACCACGATACCCGATATCGATTACACCCTGAATATGGAACACGTTACGCGCTCCAGCACCGCTGCCCATGACGCTGCGCGTATTGACGAATGGCTGAATCACGAAACTGCTGGCCAGGTTGACGTCGTCCTTCTTCATCTTCTCCAAGAACGGCTCCATTACCTTGCGCACGGATTCGCTACCGCCACCAGTAAAGCACTCGCCAATGGCGCGCTCGACGGTCGTCTGGTAGTTGTGGAAAGCGTGATTGAACAGCTGATTCATGCAGTCGCCCGCCATGCGCGTGATTCGCGCATCAGGCGGATCGCCCTTCGTGAGGAGCATGACCGGGTAGGTACGTCCAGCGGCGTCGAGGGCAATGCGCTCGCGCTCGGGCTTGTGCGTAAAGCCAACGATGCCGGTGACTAGGCCGATGGTGCCCGCAAGTGCTGCAATGACGATTCCGTTGGCCAGCTTGCCGTTCAATGTGCGCAGACGCGTGACTTCGGCGTGCAGGTCGATCCCGAAGAGATCTGCCGCCTCCTGCTGTGTAGACATTATTGCTTTGCTCCTGGTGCCTGAGTTGGCATCTTGATGACGGTGATCGAATGCTCACGACCGGCGGAGTCCATGCCAACCACCTCTGGTGCTGGCTGCAGCAAAACTGCCACGCTAAGGACAGCTGCACCGAGGGCAAACCATGCGCCCGCGACCACAGCCGACGTCGTCAAAACAGCGTTCAACGACTTCTGCCGGAGATAGGCCTGGTAGTCGCTCTCGACTGTAATCTCGGTGCTGCTTTCCTGGCCTGCTGGCACTGAAAATCCCCTTAAAAATAGACGGTTTATTGTCCTTGGGCAAGATGATTTCACAAACGGTAACCTCGGTCAATCACGTGGAGTTAGGTATCCTAGGTCACCTAACGGAGGGCAAAGCGGCGCTTTTTGCGTTTCTGCGCGCATAGCAGTATTTTTGTGCCATACTAATAAAACGTAACAGGCGAAAAAAAATTTATGAATCAGAACACCTTTGTTGCTGTTGGTCGAATCGAACGAATAGTAGTCGGCGTCCGCGCGCTCACCCTGGTTATCGGAGGCACTGGACCGATCAAAGGACTGGTAGCTGTCCAGCTGCGTGACCCGGCCCTTATTAAGCTGGTCACCAATCAGGCTTCAGGCTTTGCGCCCGGCGACATCGTGAGTGCAGCGGGCCACCTCGAATACGACGGCGAGACCCATCAGAACATAGCGATCGCCGCGCCAGACCGCGTCTCCCGCATCGTCCGAGGCACGGGCTCGGCACCGGCCGCGGTACCGCCTGGGATGGCCACCAGAGGTGCTGATGCAGCACTCTTTGCTCGCTGCGAAAGCCCGGCCGCGGGGGAGGAACTAAGAGCTGAAAGGCCGGCTCCCCTGTCCCACGTTAGCTTCCCAACCCATCTCGATTGCGAGTTGGTGGCTCTGGGCGACGTCGAACTTTAAATTCTAGAAGAGCGAAAGACCATGTTTCCTTCTAATACGGCCCCTGCACTCGATGCCGACGACGCACGAAGTAGTGGCTTTAACAAACGCATGTTCGGCAGGATGGTCGCGGAGAGGTTCGGCGTCACCCAGGAAAAAGGGATGCTGTTCTTCGATGAAATCGGCCAGCGGATGGGCGAAAGCCTGGCTGCCGGTGAGACTGTATTCTTGTTCGGCCAAGGCACGCTCAAGGTCGTCAAGAAGCGTGGTGCGTCTGCAGACGTCAGGACCAGATTCCGACCGACCACTCGCGCTGAGAAGGTGTTGACGGTAGCTATCGAGGGACTGCCGGGTATCGCTGCTGGCGCCATCAACGACGTCGTGGTCGTCAACAGCTTTTCCGCCGGCGAACGTGCGATCCAGGCCGGCCGAGCATGCACGGCTGAAGGTGCCGGCGGCAAACTCGTGGCCTATCGAGACGACACCGGCCAGTTTCGGTGCACGTTGTTGGCTGCTGGAGGCGCGCCTGACGAGGCCATCATGCCTACGAAGAAGGCTGCGAAAGACTGGCTTCGTCAGGCGTTTTCACTCACCCGAGGCTGAAAAATCCCCGTCAGGCCGGGGACTCTGCTCTACTGACGCCGATCAGCGGGGCGCGTCCGATTCCGGCTCGAGATCGTCATCGTCGCCCGGCGCAGGAAGGCTGACCGTGATCTGCTCGATTTGCTCGAACCCGACACCAGCCAGCTGCTTCGGAATTTCTTCGTAGCTTCCGGCACTTGCGACGGCTGCCTGCACGGCCGCACGAACATCCTGCTCGCTCATGCCCGGCGGGGCACCGAGTGATACTGGCTCGCCATCGCCATTATCCAGGTGCACGATGGTCGTGGCCTCGGTGCTACGCTCACGATCCCGGTCTTCCTGCTCGACCAGCTTGGCGAACGTTTGGCAGAACAGGATTGGGAACTTCGCCATCGCTTCCTTGACGCTCGGCGCGCCCCCCAGGGCTGCCGCCTGCGACATCGTCTCGAGAACTTTCTGCAGGTCGTACGACTGCACTTCCTGACCCTCAGTGCCCGGCGTGGCCACCTTCGTCCACTTCCATGCCGACGAGCCACCGCCGTCAACTGCTGCTCGCAGCGCGTCGCCAACGGCGTCCAGCGCTGCCTGGCTTACCACCACGGTACCGTCGGCTGCGTCACTCGGCATAGCCGACTTGCGCAGCGCCGCAAAGGCTTCGACAAGCGGAGTGGTTGCCGGCACCGGCGGCTTTGCCTGGTCGCTGACGCCGGCAGGCTCCATCACCTGGGCGCTTACCATCGCGCTATCCAGGCCATCGAGAGCAGCGTCCAGCGGTTGCCCTTCGCGGCGCAGGCGCGCGACTTCGTGGGCGCGCTGCACGATTTGCTGGATCTCTTCTTGGCTCAGCTCGACGACCGATGTGCTGACAGCCCCCTGGTTATCAAAACGGTTCAGTTCAATGCGCATACGTCGTTCCTTATCAGTTGAATGCGTGTTCGGGTGTATCTGCCCTGGGTGGCACGTCATATGGATCGTCGAGGTGACGCTGGTTGGCGTGCATGCCGTGCTGCATATTCGTTGACGCAGTGTCCTTCTCACCCTCCAGCTGGCCTTCCTTGTACGCGCGGACGATCTTGGCGAGGAAATCGGTAGGCGAAACGCCGCTGCCGCGGATCCAACTGCACACGGACTTCACGAGCTCCTGCGCCTTCGGGAAAACCTTCGACAGAATGCGGCTGGCGCCGGCTTTGGCTTCGATGCTCTCGGCGAGGCTGTCCATGCGCGACAACGGCATCTGGCCTTTACGCCACAGCGCATAGGCGTGCGCGGCCGCCTCCTCCCAGCTCGCCATCGCCTGCTTCGCTGCGTCGAATTCGCCGTGTGAGAGCAGCAGGCGGACGGTGCGGACCAGCAGCGGCGCCCCATAAGCGAACTGGCGCTGAACGTCCTCGCGCTCTCGCGCGCTGAAGTGGTGGTCGAGCACCAGGTGGAAACCTTCGTGATCGAGTGCTGCGACAGGATCCTCGGCGTTGAATGCGATCCGCGCGGTACGGCCGACGAGCTCCGCAGCCGGGCGACGCTCCTCGTGCGCCGACATCACCTCACGGACGATCGAGACACGCATGCGCACGTCCTCGCCCAGAGTAGTATCAGCGCGCAGCTGCAGCGCCTTCTCCAGTTGGGCGGCCCTCACCGGATCGAAAGTCGCCTGCTCGACGACACGGGCGTACGAATAGACCGGCGCGCCGGCGGCGAACTTCTCGCGCATTAAGCCCGTGACAGGCATCACTGCGAGGCGGCGCGCCACATCCTTCAACGTAAAGTCCGCCAGGCGCAGCTCGGACTGGAATGGCTTGGCGAGCTTCTTTGCCAAGCTCGGGACAATTTTCATGTAGAACTCGTCCAAGCCTGCTGCGCCGAACCGGCCACCATTGGCCATGCTGGAGCCGTTGATCCAGGTGAGCTGCTCGCAGCCCTGCTCTACGGCCAGCAGCATCGCACGGCGCAGCAGGAAGGTAGTCCAGTGCTCGGTCTCGGACACCAGCGGCGCGCGCTTGTAATTACCCTTCCATTCGGCCGCGCGGCCTTTTTGCGCCCAGTCGCTCTGGAACTCGTGAACGAACAGCGTGCGCGTGCCATCCACCACTTTCACCGACCAGCGCATGTGGGCGAAGTCAGCACGCGCGTCCGGGCACATGTTTTGGAGATCAGACGAAAAGTGCGTACGCAGCTTGATGCCGGCAGCAACCTCGTTCTGCTGGGAGATCAGGGCTTCACGGCGCTTGTCGAGGCGGAACACTGCATCCGGATCTTCGCCCAAGGCATCGAAGTCAAAGTTGAGCGCTGCAATGCGATCGTCGAGCTCCGCGATCCGGTCGGACAGGTCCTCGTCCACTGTAGGGAAATAGAACAGGCTCTCGTTGTAGTCCTCGCCAACGCCGGCGAACGAATAGTCTCGATACTTGACGTCGGAGCCGGTTAGCCGAGCCTCCTTGATCGACGGCAGTGCATACGACGCCACCTCGGCGAGCTCCTCGCGGGTCACCTGGCGCTTGCCTTGGTCCTGCAGCCACTCTGCAACGCCGGAATCCTCGATCTCCGACTGCTTGATGCCCTTCTGTGAGAAGCCATTGATCACGTGGATCCACTGCTGTGCTTGCAGCTTCGCCTGCTTGTATGCAGCAATCTCCTGCGGCAGGCGCCAGGAGAATAGCGGATAAGCGCCGCCCGTCAGTTGGAGTACCTTCTTTGCCATTTTGGTGTCACCGGTGTGATTGAGTCTGATGCTTGCATATTGGCATAAGGCTCTGTTCACTTCAGTGCAACCACGCCTGGTACAACTGCCGCCCCATGCCGTGCAACCACGCCAAAGCACGGCCATATCATAGGCTCCATGGGCCTCGTGGGCACGGTATCGCGGAGCCTCGTAGATATACTGTATATTCATCCAGTATAGTTTCGACAGAGAATAAAACGGCTAAAAATACATCGGTATAGTGTAGTAACGGGCGGAATATTCGCTTTTCCGCAAAAATCGACATCACTATAATGTCCACCAGAAATCTTCTGTATCTCGACCATGTCTAAACCCTCCCCCCTGTTCAGCAAGACCCAGCTCCTGCGATCGAAAGAAGTCCTCGACAACAAAGTCGTTGCGATGCAGCTCGGCATTACGGAACGCTCGGCATCCAACCTACTCCAGCGCTGGGCGAACGAGGGGACTGTTTTTCGCACTGCGCCGGGCTGCTACATGAGCGTTCTGGCCGAGTCCGATAAAGACAGGCTCATCCTGGAAAGCCTGGCGAAATGCGTGGGAAGGAACATCATCTTGGTCGGGGCCTCAGCACTCAAGCGTGTAGGCTGGTGCGACACTGACATCCTCCACGTCGCTGTCCCCTTGCGGCCGTCACGCTCGGTACCGCGCGTGCGCGACACTGTGATTTACCCGGTCGGCGCCAAGGTCTGGCTGCAGCTCGCGAAACAGTCGCTCCAGATGGACCTGCACAGTCCCCCCCTACTGCACCCGCTCAGCCAGATGCTGTGGTGGATGGATCAGAACTGCCCAATCGAGATGCTGGCGCCAGATCGGGTGAGCTGGAAAGCGATCGCGGCCGAGCCGGATGTGCAAAAGGCGATGCACAAGCACTGGCCAGAACATCTGGCGCAAGACTTCGACGTCAAGACCTTCTACGAGTTTCTGCATATGGACCGCCTCACGGGGCGGCTGGCGGGTCGAGCTGAGCCACTGGATGGCTACGAACCGGGCGGTGTGGATGCGGCTTCGTACTCGGTCTGACGGATGTGCAAAAGCGCCAGGGCGATGTCGCAACCTGGCGCTTTTGGATGAATTATTAATGAAACCTGCGGCGGATATGCTCCGGCCAGACCGGGTTCGCCAAGTATAACGCTCCTCACCCCTCAAAGACCGTTCCCAAGCGTTCGAGCTGGTCCTGCTGTGCAGGTCCGAGATTCGATTTCAGCTCGAGGTGCACCACCCGGCCTGTTGCGGCTTCCAGCTGACTAGCGGCGGTGTGCGTGGCCATCACTGCAGTTGGTTCGCTGTCGAGGAATACACGCAGCTGCTCCCCTTCCTCAAGCAGGACGCCACCTCCCAGTTTATTCGAGCGAAGTATTTGCTGTACGGTCTTGAGATTTATACTCACTATACTATTCATCGTTATTCCTTATTTTCCTGTCTATCACCCTGCTTTTTTACCATGAAGTCTTCTTTCTTTGCACCTGCTGCTAGGAGAGACTGCATCCACAACGGCGGCTTTCCTCGGCCGGACCATGTTTCCTTGCCGTCCGGCGAACAATACTTGGGCTTGACATGTGACCGCCCGTCGCCGCTTGTGGTTTCGATGCTCAATACTGCACCAGGCACGGGAGACGTTCCTTGCACCGGACGCTCTCCTGCGCTCTTGCGTGAGCCGCGAGCCGGCACCGCAACCTTGGGAAAACCGAGCTCCTCGGGCGTAATCTCGTACATCTTGATTTTTTCGATGATGTCGGCGATCGCTTTCACTCGGTTCTGCTGTCGCAGCTGGTCCACACGCTCCTGTGCTCGAGCGAGCTCTACCATCGCGCTGATCAACTCGAGATCCTCCGGCGCCGTGCTCTCCGTCCCTTCGACCACAATTCAACTCCCTAGTGTATTCGAGTATTCAGTATATTAATTATTATAATAATCTGTCAAATAATAACCAAGGCGGGATTATTTATAATCCAATTAAAACTGAGGCATCATTACACCGGCTTCCTCGATGGTCTCCTCGTCCAACAGGGCCATAGTGCATGCGATGACTGCTTCGGCAGCACTTGCATAGCGCTCGGACGACAGGTGGCCTTGAGCGGACGTCCATCGGTAAGCGATAAACCCTGGCTCTCGGATAACGCACCATCCAGCCTGAACGAGGTCTTGTACGAGTGGGCCGAGCAGTCCATTCTCCTCGCAGCAATCGCGCCAGGCCAGCTCGGGCGACACGAACGTCGTTGACGACTGAGCGACGCCAGGGCCTGGATGGACCGACTTCCAGAAATAGCTGTCTGCAGCATCGCCGTTTTCGACGGCGTCCCACACGTGCACACGGAACCCAGCTGCCAAAGCTAGTTGCTTCATGACGTCGGCCGGCGTGATCATTGTCTTACGCGCCGATCGGTGCACCTGTGGCGGCAGCTGCAGCTTGAACACCACGGACGTCGGCAGCTATCTGCTCTTGCGCCGGCTTGGCGCGGGACTGATAGCGCAGCGTGCGGATTCCGGCAGCGCCGGTAAGACGGTCTCGGATAGCATCGCGGCTGGCCACGTGGGTGCGGTCGTCGAGTTCGATAATGGCGACGAGCAACCACTGCTCGTCGAACACAGCGTAATCGACGACCTTTTGCGACACGCGGCGGAAGTCGGCTAAGCGGGTCGTCCCGTTCATCGAGGTTGGCTCGATCAATGCATGCATGGCAACCTGTGGGCACACGTGCATACCTGGCAGCGCGCGGCTGAGACGGGCAAAGAACTCGACCTCGTTCGGCGTCATCACTGGGCGCTTGCGATACGCTGCTTCGCGCGGCCGTGTCGGCACCAGGATGAAGATGATGATCGCGAGCGCGCCAATAATAATCAAGAGGGCAAGGAACAACTTCATGTCGACGATGGCTTGAAAATGCATTGAGTGCATGCCCCTGCATTTCCAGGCATGCACGAGCGAAAAATCAGTCGAAGAACAACTCGACCTTGTGCTCCTTCGACAGCTTGTAACCGGCCGAGAAGCCTTTGCCGGTGCGCGTGCTCAGGAAGCCTCCACAAACAGGCGTCGTGCGCTTCTCCAGCAAATAGTCCGCTTCGACATCGATCATTTTGCGGCCCGAGATCGTCCGATAGAAGAAGTAGTCGCCCTTCTCGCAGGAGAACGTTGCCTCGAGTGCGCGCATCGTGCCTTTACATTTCGGGCAGGGCTGCTTCAGTGCTGGTGCCGCGGCCAACGTCGCCGCGTCCGCCTGTTCTCGTGGAGCGAAGGCAAACTCGACCTTCCAGTCGTCAGTCAGCTTCAGCATTGCCGAGAACGGCTTCTGCGTTTTCGAGCTGACGAACCCCTCCAGCGTATCGGTCAGACGCGCCTGCAGCAGCTTGGTCACCTCTTCCGGCGTCAAGGTGCGGGACAGCAGCTGGCGCTTGATGTCGACGCCGCACTGGTGCTCGCATGCGTACGATGAGATCCCGCCCTTCACAGCACCGCCACACTTTGGGCAAGGGGCTGACAGCGTGACAGTCTCGACCGCGGGTGCCTTACGGCGGATCGCGTCCAGCATGTCGCGGGTGGCCTGCTCGATTTCGTGCATGAATGCCGCTCGCTGATATTTACCCTCGCTCATCAGCTGCAGCTTGTGCTCCCACTCGCCCGTCATCGTTGGCGACGTCAGGGCGCCCACGCCGATCTGGCGCAGGAACGAGATCAGGCCCATCCCCTTCTCCGTCGGTACCAGGTAAGTTTTATCTCGCACCAGGTACGGCTCCTTTGGCTTGCCGCCGGGCCCAGCGGTGCTCAGCAGGCCTTCGATCGTGGCCGCGCGCGTAGCAGGCGTACCCAGGCCGCGCCCGGCCATCGCTTCGCTCAGCTCGCTGTCGTCTACCAAGCGGCCAGCGTTTTCCATAGCCAGGAGTAGAGCTGCCTCATTCATCCGTTTCGGCGCCTTCGTTTTCAGTGCCTTGACCTCGATGGCCTTGGTTATCACCCGTTCGTTCGGCGCCACTGGCGGCAGCGCAGGCGTCTTGTCATCGTTCTCGACCAGCGCGCCATACACAGCCTTCCAACCGTCCAACTGCATTACACGGCCGCTGGAGCGGAACTGCTCGCCGACCACGGTCGTGATACGCACGGTTTCCAGATACTCTGCGGCCGGGTAAAACGCAGCGATGAAGCGCCGCACGATCATGTCGTAGATCGCCTCTTCGGCTTCGGTCAGGCCCTGAGGCTTCAAGCCGGTCGGGATGATCGCGAAGTGGTCGGAGATCTTGGCGTTGTCGAAGATCCGTTTGTTCGGGCGGACCCAGTCGCTACGAAGCACGCGCTGCGCGAACGCCTCGTATCTGGTGCCGCTCAGGTCGGCGAGGACCTGTTTGGCTGGCTCGACGTAATCTTCGGGGAGCGCGCTCGCATCGGTACGCGGGTACGTGGTCACCTTGTGCTGTTCGTACAGCGACTGCGCGATCTTCAGCGTGTCGGCCGCCGACAGCTTGTATTTTTTATTGGCCTCGCGCTGCAGCGTGGTGAGGTCGAAGAGCCGAGGTGCGCCCTCGGTCGACGGCTTGGTCTCGTCTCGAACAGATGAAGGCGCGGCGCCTCGGCATTTGGCAAGGATCGCGTCCGCATCCTCCTTCTTCATGATGCGGTACTTAGACGTTTCACCATCCTCGCCAGCGGCCACCGGGCCGGTGTTGTACCAACGGCCTTGGTAATCGCCTCCGGCCGCGCCGAACGTACCGTGGATCTCGAAGTAGTCGACAGGCTTGAAGTTGCGGATCTTCTCTTCCAGGTCGACCAGAATCGCCAGGGTTGGCGTCTGAACCCGGCCGGCCGACATCGACTGGTAGGCTCCGCGGATGATCTGATGGAGGATCGAGACGCCGCGAGAGCC
>Ga0209023_10002668_pt1 | contig 21968 bp, 15 predicted proteins | sample LakOneMetagenome_FD_187468 | JGI IMG/M metagenome (GOLD analysis project Ga0209023, IMG submission 187468) | Freshwater and sediment microbial communities from Lake Erie, Canada (SPAdes) (version 2) | ecosystem: Environmental > Aquatic > Freshwater > Lentic | place: Lake Erie, Canada...
TGGTCGTGCCCGGGTTCAGGATAAATCCTACCGCAGTACCCAATACCAGCTCAGATGCTGAAGCCTGGCTTTGATACAATACACTTGCATACAATACCGTATTAGGATTCATATCGAACGAACCACCTACGTAACCGGTCTGGCGGTTATGTATCTGGTGTGCATTGTCCAGGTAGCTTTCTACAGGCTGTGTAAGGTGGTAGTAAGAATACCCAGTGTACAGCGTTACGTGGTCGGCTATTCTGCCTGAATACATAATACCTGCATTGATATCCATATAAGAGATCACAGCATTGGTGAAGTGCTCCAGGTTAGGATACTCCAGCCTTCCTGATACCCTGTTGTACATATCCTCAAAGGTCAGTTTTGCAAAATCCAGTGATTTCTGCACTACCAGGCCCTGTGCGCCTATAGAGATGTGCTGCAGCCTGTCGCGGCCAAAAGCCTTGTGGTAGGCCAGTGATAGGCCTGCCGTAGTGTTCTTCAGCCCGCCTGAGCCTGACTTATCGTACAGGCCCATGAAACCTATACCCAGCGCGTCACCTTCAGGCAGTTTGCCCTTCAGTACAGCCATATCATAAGAAACAGTTCCGGTAATATATGGGGTAGAAACAGATGACCATTGGGTACGGTAATTGGATGCAAAACGCAGATCTTCCGACACCAGACCGGTCATAGCCGGATTCAGCGTGAGGGGGGATGTAAAATACTGGGTAAAGTGAACATCCTGCGCCAAAGCAGATCCCGCTAAAATCATCGCCACACCAAGTCCAAGTACTGATTTCTTCATCTTAAAGTCTTTATTATAAACGAACAAATAATTTCTGACAGCAAATTAATCGAAATAATCTTTCTATACAAGACATTACTAAATAATATTTTGGTTGGGTTAATAATTTACTTTTTTTAGCCTTAAATCACATCAATATACGTTTAATTTCGCATGTTTATTGTTTTTATCAATATGGTAATTAATAGCATTAGTTATGTATGTCATATATGTAATTATCCCTTCACAAGCAATTTCATTTCCCTTATCCACAGGAAATGATATTTTTACCGAAATATTCCGCTCGCAATTATGCTATCCATTACCTACTTCTATAGGGAACCCCGAAAAACAGGTTTATCCATAGAAGGCATTTTTCATTTAGTGGGAAAATGTTTAATGGGTAAGGCCGAGATCAAGGAATTTTACTGCGACCCTCAATTATCAAGATTTCAGAATACGTTATCGGCAGGAAGGGCGGCAAACGGAATTAATCATATTACAGGAGATGTAAATTTCCTGGCACTTGGGTTAAGGAGTAAAAAGAACATCCTCACCATACACGACCTTGGCTTTTACGAAAACCCTGTTCATTCCAAATTGGTAAAATTCGTTTACCGCCTGTTCTGGTTTTCGCTGCCGCTGAAATATATTGACATCGTAACCGTGGTCTCTGAGTTCACCAAAGAGAAACTGATCACCTACTTCAATTTTCCGGAAAGCAGGATAAGAGTGATACATGATCCGGTGAAGCCTGTATTTAAATTCAGCAAGAAAGAAATATTAAACACTATTCCTGTGATATTGATGATGGGTACCGGTAAACACAAAAACCTGGACGGACTGATTGAAGCAGCTAAAGGAGTGCCTTGTCACATAGACATAATAGGCTGGCCGGCAGCGGATGAGCTAGACAAACTAAAAGCATACGGCATAGCACATACTGTATATAATGGCCTGACCGACGAACAGGTATATGAGCGTTACATAGCCTGCGATATGCTGTATATGGCATCGTTTTATGAGGGTTTTGGTATGCCCATTGTAGAAGCGCAATCGGTAGGTCGCCCTGTTATTACCAGCAACATTGGCGCCATGAAAGAAGTAGGCGAAGGTTCTGCAATATTGGTAGACCCTAATAATGCAGATGAAATAAGAAATGCGGTGAACAGCCTATCAGGCAAGGCTTATTACGATGAAGTAGTGGAGCGCGGCAGAAAAAATGTAGCAAAGTACGATCATCAGAAAATAGCTGATCAGTACCTGGAAGTATATAAAGAATTAGCAGCGAAATAATCAGTAACAATAATGGTATTCGTATTCTGGCAGGGCATCATCAGTATCCATCAAAAGGCTTTTCTTGAAGCGCTGGTAAAACAGCCTGCGACAAGCAATGTGCTGCTGGTAGTGGCTGAAGCGATAACGCCATACCGGAAAGATATGGGCTGGGAAGTGCCGCAGATAAACGGTGTGGAAGTGATAACTGCACCCGCCAAAAGCGAAATAGCGCAACTGGTAAATACTTACAAAGATGCGGTGCACATAATGGGTGGCATACGTGTAGGCGTCGTGTTATCAACTGCTTTAGACGAATGCATCAGGCACAAATGCAAACTCGGCATTATGACCGAGCCATATAATAAGGAAGGTATTAAAGGCCTGTTGCGGTCTTATAAATACAGCTACTACAAATTGCGCTATGCGCGCCACATACAGTTTGTGCTGGCCATAGGCAGGCAGGGTGTCAATCAGTTCATCGATCATGGATTTAATGGCGAAAAAGTATTTCCATGGGCATACTTCGTCAGCCCGCCTCAAACAGGTCCGCGCATAGACAGTACAACCGGTGACCAGCGCATCATTTATGCCGGAAGAATAGAAGAGAACAAAGGCATTTGTCGTTTCACAGAAGAATTGATAAAGACAGGCGCAAAAAACTACACTTTTGATATTTACGGCACGGGCCCTGATGAGCAAAAACTGAACCAACTCATTGCAACAAATAACCTTACCGGACAGATAAAATGTAACCCCTTTTTACCGCACGATGAACTGCTGAAAAAGTATGCTGAATATGATTGGGTAGTGCTGCCCAGCAGTGGTAAAGACGGCTGGGGTGTTATCATCAGCGAAGGGCTGCTGAGTGGCCTGAAAGCCTTATGCAGCAATATTTGCGGGGTAAGCTGGGTAATAACAGATGGTTATAATGGTGTAAAGTTTGACTGGGGTGCACAGGGTAGTTGTAAAAAGGCAATTGATACAATGCTGAGCGGTAAAAACTTTGCAGATGCAGACACTATAAGCTACTGGGCGAACGACACAATAAGCGGCGAAGCAGGAGCGAAATATTTCATAAAAATAATGGACAAGTTATATGCCGGGAAGGGACGCCCGGGTATCCCATGGTTATAAAAACTAAGAGATGATACTGGTAGATGCGATGTATATCAATAAAGGAGGAGGAGCGGTGCTCCTGCAATACCTCATTGAGTCTATACTGGCACGGCCTGATGGTGACAATTTCTTTTTTCTCCTCGATCCCCGTTTTGAAAAACCAGCTGCTCTTGACAGGAATTTCATCATCATCAATAACAAACTGAAGGAGCGTATAAAATTCTACAAGCAGCACAAAAGCGAATACACAAAGGTCTTTTGCTTTGCCAATACGCCTCCGCCGGTAAAGCTGAAAGTACCAGTGTACACCTACTTCCACAATCAAAAACTGCTGGAAGCACCGCAACAGAAATTCAACCCGAAGTTTGCAAAACTGTACCTGAAATACCTGGTAGTAAAGCTGTACAACAAGAACACCGACTACTACATAGTGCAGACGCCCCACATGGTAGATGAACTGGTGAAAACCGGGCTAAAGGATAAAGCGCATTGCCTCACCATACCATTTTTCGACGACAGGAAATACAAAGTAGCACATCCTTCATTCGAGAACCGAAGTAAGGATGAGTTTGTATTTGTCAGCAATCCTTCCCCGCAAAAGAATTATCCCACATTGCTGGATGCCTGGGAATACCTGCTGGAGAAAGGACATACACCTAAACTGCATGTAACCATAGATAATACCGGACCGCAATTTCTTGCACGGGTAAATGACCTGAACGCAAAGGGTGCACGAATAGTAAATCATGTATATGTAGATCCCCGCGAGCTGTATTTTAATTGTCCCTACCTTATTTTCCCATCTGTAATGGAGAGCTTTGGCCTGCCGCTCATAGAGGCAGCCGACAGCGGTATGAAGATACTGGCCTCAAATCTGCCATATGTGTATGATGTAGTCACCCCAAGCCTCACTTTTGAACCTTTAGACAAAGTTTCTATAGCCAATGCTGTAATAAAAGCACTGGAAAGCCACCTTCCGTTCCCGACTCTTGTCACCGGAAACCGGGTTGATGAGCTGTTGCGTTTATTTTAGCCTTAAATACGTTATGCTAAACGTTCGTTAACTAGCCGATAATAATTACATTTGCATATTGGAAAAAAAGACAATAAATAATACATATTATTTATTTGTTTCGCTTTCTATTTTAAGCAACTGAAACTTTGAAGCAAATTATTCAATCCTTTAAAACAGGAGCAACTATTTTAGAGGAAGTGCCTGCACCCGTAGTAAAGAAGGGGCATGTGCTCATAAAGACCACACGCAGCCTCGTATCTATAGGTACGGAACGCATGCTCGTGGAGTTTGGCAAGGCAAATATGCTGCAAAAGGCACGCCAGCAACCCGACAAGGTGAAGCAGGTGCTGGGCAAGATAAAAACAGACGGGCTAAAACCAACACTGCAGGCTGTATTCAATAAACTGGGCCAGCCATTACCACTGGGTTATTGCAACGTAGGCACTGTGGTAGCTGTAGGCAGCGGAGCAGATGGTTTTGCCATAGGCGACAGGGTCGCATCAAACGGCCCTCATGCGGAGTATGTATGTGTACCTAAAAACCTTGTAGCCAGCATCCCTGCGAATGTTTCAGATGAAGATGCGGCGTTTACAGTTATTGCTTCCATAGGCCTGCAAGGCATTCGCCTCTGCGATCCTCAGCTTGGCGAAACCATAGTAGTAGTAGGGCTTGGATTGATAGGGTTGATAACTGCAGAACTGCTGGTGGCCAACGGCTGCCGCGTAATAGGCATTGATCTGGATGCCAATAAAATAGCAATAGCAAAGAAGAAAGGTATAATTGGGGTGAACCCTGCGGAAGGCGCTGATGTGGTAAAGTTCGTAATGGACATTACGGACAATGTAGGCGCTGACGGGGTTATCATTACCGCCTCTGCGAAAACCGATGAGCTGATAGCTGACGCTGCAAAAATGAGCCGCAAGCGCGGCCGCATCATATTGGTTGGCGTTATTGGCCTCAACATCAGCCGTGCCGATTTTTATGAAAAGGAACTCACCTTCCAGGTGTCATGTTCTTATGGCCCCGGCCGTTATGACGATACTTATGAGAAGCAGGGCGTCGACTATCCGCTGCCATTTGTTCGCTGGACAGAGCAACGCAATTTCAAGGCCATACTGCAAATGATCAGCAGCGGTAAGCTTGGAGTGAATGAACTCATTACCGAACGCATACCGCTAAAGGATTTTAATACCATATACTCCAATATCAGTAACAAGGATTCTATTGCCTCTGTGCTGGAGTATCCGGAACAGAGTAATGCATCCGATACCGTAGTTGTTACCGATGGAAAATTCTCAGCAGGCAGTGGCGGTATAGGCATTATTGGCGCGGGCAACTTCACCAGTATGACCATGTTGCCGGTACTGGGTGAGATAGGAGCACCTTTGTATTCTATTGCCAGCGCAGCCGGAGTAACCGGTACATCACTCGCTAAAAAATATAAAATAGGTAAGAGTACCACTGATTATAAAAGTATACTCAGCGACCCTGCTGTTGACCTGGTGATGATCACCACACGCCACAACCAGCATGCGCACATGGTGGTAGAAAGTTTGCAGGCAGGCAAGCATGTATTTGTAGAAAAGCCCCTTGCCCTCAACAGGCAGGAGCTCGATGATATATTGAATGTATATGATGGCAGCAAAACACTCACTGTTGGTTTCAACAGGCGTTTTTCTCCCCACATGCAAAAGGTAAAACAATTGACCGGTGATGTACCGATGAATGTTATCGCCACTATGAATGCGGGTCACATACCTGCAAACGTATGGGTGCATGATATGAAAACAGGTGGTGGGCGCATAATAGGCGAGGCTTGTCATTACATGGATCTGATCACATTCCTTACAGGTAGCAAAATAAAGTCTGTCTGTATGAATGCAATGGGCATTAATCCGCAGGCTAATACCGATAGCGCTTCAATACTGTTGCAATATGAAAATGGCAGCACAGGTGTGATCAATTATTTCGCCAATGGTTCCAAGGCATATTCCAAGGAACGTATTGAGGTATATGCGCAGGAGCGCACTATCATCACAGATAATTTCTGTGTTACAGAAGGCTTTGGCACAAAGAATTTTTCAAAGCTGAAGACTAACCTTGATAAGGGGCATAGTGCACAGTTTAAATTACTTGTGGAAAGAGTGAAGGGCGGTGGCAAGTCGCTGATACCGATCGATGAGATAGTGAACACAACGCTGGCAAGCTTTGCCGCTATAGAAAGCCTGACCACAAGGCAATGGGTAAATATTTAGTAAAGGAATTATCAATAAAGAATGTTAGTAGATATCATAGCAGGGGCAAGGCCGAATTTCATAAAGATAGCACCCATCATTGAGGCGATAGAAGCCCGTCGGAAAGATGGCGTGGGTATCCGCTACAGGCTGGTGCATACCGGGCAGCACTATGATAAGAAGATGAGCGGTGATTTTTTTGATCAGCTCGGCATACCGGATCCGCATCACAACCTTGAGGCAGGCTCAGGCACACAGGCAGAGCAGACTGCGAAAATCATGATCGGTTACGAAAGGCTGCTCATGGAGCAGCCGTGTGACTTGTGTGTAGTCGTGGGCGATGTTACTTCCACTATGGCATGCGCAATAGCCGCCAAGAAGATGAATAATATTAAAGTAGCGCATGTAGAGGGTGGTATCCGCTCCGGCGATTGGACAATGCCCGAGGAGATCAACAGGATAGTTACAGATGCCATCACCGATTATTTCTTCACTACATCAGAAGTGGCGAATGATAACCTGCGGAATGCAGGTGTTTCAAACGAGAAAATATTTTTTGTAGGCAATACAATGATAGATACCCTGTATAAGCAAATGCCGCGCTTGCAGCAGCCTGCTATATGGGATAAGTATGGCCTGCAGAACAAAGGATATATAGTTATGACGCTCCACCGCCCTGCGAATGTGGACAATGGAGCAAAATTGAAAGAATTAATAACAGAGATCATAAGCTCGGCAAACGGATTGCCCATTATTTTTCCGGTACACCCGCGTACAGCTAAAATGCTGGACGCCATAGGTATCAGCGCTGATAATCTCCATGTTATCGAACCGCAGGGCTACCTGGAATTTAATTTCCTCGTAAAAAATGCAAAGGCGATAATAACAGATTCGGGAGGTATTACCGAAGAAGCTACGGTAATGGGTGTACCTTGTATGACATTGCGTGACAGCACTGAGCGGCCAGAGACATGCACAGTTGGTACAAATGAACTGATAGGTACTGATCCGGCAAACATAGCTCCGGCATTTAAGACGTTGTTTTCAGGGGCGTGGAAAAAAGGTGGGATACCTGAATTGTGGGATGGAAAAACGGCCCCCCGTATTGTAAACCATATTATTGAAGTATTTGGTTTGAATTAACCATTGTATATGCAGGTCGATCGTTCATCGGAGATAAATATCATTGCCGGAACGCTGCTCCAGGTAGGAGAGCTGGTGATAGAGGTATCCCGTGACCATACTATTCAGCAGCTTTGGTCTCGTAAGAGCACCCTGTTGAGCCATAGTGACGATCTGAAAGGAAAGAAAATACCTGAAGTTGACAACGATCTTATTTTCCCGCAGTGCAACAAGCAGCTTGCGGTTGCAATGCTTACAGGCGAAAATAACTATCTCGAATACTCGGCTGTCATTAACAATATCCCTGCTACTTACGGTGTAAGAGTTATTACCAGCCATCCGGATGCTGATCATGCCTTTATTGTTTTTGAATGGCTGCAGACTGCCCGGCAGATCAATCTTGTAGAAGATCAATGGAAGCTTGCACTTGATGCAGCAGCGGATGGTGTATGGGATATGAACCGGCAGACGAATACAATGGTATTCTCTGACAAATGGTACCGGATATTTGGTAATGATTTTGCTGATGTTACAACGCTTGAGCAGTGGACCGCAAGGATACATCCCGACGATCTTCCTGTTGCCGTCGCCAATAGAGAAAAATACCTGGCGGGCGAAACATCTGTTTACCGTACAGAGATGCGGTATCTATGTAAAGACGGCACCTGGAAATGGATATTAAGTAAAGGAGTGGCTATTTCATGGGGAAGTAATGGTGAACCGCTCAGGTTTATTGGCACCCATACTGATATCAATGAAAGAAAGATCGCAGAGGCAAAATATGCGAATGCAGCCCAGTTGCTTGCGAAGCTGATCAATAATCTGCAGACAAGCATCCTGGTTATCGACGAGGACTGGAATGTAATTTTTGCTAATGAAGTATATGCTGACGCTTACTCTAAGCGGGGAAATCCGGCTGAGCTACTTGGCAAGGATATGAGGGTTAACCTGGAGATCAGGAAGAACGACTACAAAGAACCGGAGAAGTTTTATTGGCGGACAATTGAGATATTTGACAAAAAGGAAGTTGTACTCAATGACGAATGGGAACGGCTCGATGGTACTATTGTCAGCAGGGATTATATTCCGTTGAGCCTTGGGGCAAACAGTAAGGGAGGGATCTGGAAGTTCAGGGATGTTACAGAGCAGAAGAACATCGAGAAGCGATTCGAACGACAGCGCTTATTTTATGAACGCATCTTGAATAATATACCTGCAGATATTGCAGTGTTTGATGCTGAGCACAAATACCTGTTCGTAAATAAAAACGCGTTTAAGAATGATGATCTGCGCAAATGGATGATTGGGAAGACCGATATCGACTACGCGCAGTATAGTAACAGGCCATATTCGTTTGTTGAAAAGCGTTTTGCATTGTACGATGGGGCAATGGAGAGTGGCAGGGAAGAGTTCATTGAAAAGATGATCAATAAGGAAGGTGACGTTGGTCACCATCTGAGGATCGTTAAGCCTATTTACTATGATGACGGGAACTTTGAGTTTCTGATGGCCTATGGCCTTGAGATCACAGACCTTATAGTAGCGCAGGAAGAACTGAAAACCAGTATTGACACGTTCTCCAGCGCATTCGATCACTCCGGCATTGGAATGGCATTGTTAGACCTGGATGGTATGTGGATCAATGCGAATACTGTATTGTGCGGCCTTACAGGTTATACCAAAGAAGAACTGGAAAAATTAAGTTACCACGATATCACCTATCCGGATGATGATGAGATGGATAGGCCGTTGATCAATAAATTGCTAACAAAGGAAATATCAACCTACACTGTTGAAAAAAGATATGTTTCTAAAGAGAAGAAGATAGTGTTGGTATCGCTGACTGTTTCTTTGGTTTGGAAGGACGATAAACCAAAATTCTTTATTGCCCAGGTAGTTGATATTACCAAGAAGAAAGAATTGGAGAATGAGATCAGGCGAAAGAATATGGAGTTGGAAGCTACAAGAATAAGCCTTGTAAATAAAATATCACAGTTAGAGGAGTTGAGTCATATTATCGCGCATAATCTGAGGGGTCCTGCGGGCAATGTAAAGATGTTCTCAGATATCTTATTAGCTAAGCAAACGGGTGATCCATTGGCCGATGCTAATCCGCTCGGTGCATTTACCTCTGAAGAGCTGGTGAATTTCATTAACGAAAGCAGTATCTCATTAATGGGCAGTCTCAATACCTTGATGGAGATTACGGAGATAAAGCTAAATAAGGAAATACCGTATAACGACTGCGATATTGCAACGGTGGTAAAAGGAATTGCAACCCAGTTGCAAAGTATGATCTATGAAAAGAATGCGCAGATACACCTGGATCTTGAAATAGAATCGGTAAGCTACCCAAAAGTTTATCTCGAAAATATATTATACAATTTGGTGAGCAATGCGCTAAAGTATTCCAATACAGGCGTTCCTCCCGAGATACATATTGCGGCCAAAGTTTTGAAGAATAAAAAAACGCAGATCATTGTTAAAGACAATGGTCTTGGTATAGATCTGGTAAAGTACGGACATAAAGTATTTAAGTTGAACCAGATATTTCATGCTGGTTACGATAGTAAAGGAGTGGGGCTCTATATTACCAAAACACAGATCGAATCGTTGGGTGGCAGTATTGTTATAAAGAGCAAAGTAGGAGAAGGTTGTGAATTTATTGTTACGCTTTGATAATTGCTGAAGGTGGGGAAAATAGGTAACATAATAAATCTGGTGGGTAACATGGGCTGGCGCTACGTCAGTTTTCGCGGCCGTTATGAGTTGTCGAAGCGGATGGGTTTGTATAAAAATAAGTTTCCGGCCAATCCTCCCTTCAAGCAATATGTGTCCTTCCAGGAATGGAGAGAGGGAAAGGCGCAATTCTTTTTCAAAGACAGGGAGTCAATTTATATGCACCGCAAGGTGGATCCTGTTCTCAAAGAAAATCTTGATAATATCAGGGATGGCAAGCTGTTAATGTTCAATAGCCTGCTTACCGATCTTGGCAAAAATTACGATTGGGTAACTAATCCCGACTCTGGTTATAAGTATGATGCAAATAAGCATTGGACCGAAATACAGGATTATTCTAAGGAGGCCGGAGATATAAAGTTTGTCTGGGAGAAATCGCGGTTTTCGTATCTCTATGATATCATCCGTTATGACTATCATTACAATGATAATTGTGCTGAGATAGTGTTCCGCGATATATTATCGTGGATCAGTAATAATCATGTAAACAGCGGTCCAAATTATAGATGCAGCCAGGAAATATCATTAAGGGTTTTGAACTGGATATTTGCGCTGCATTACTACCGCAATTCTGCTGTCATTACTGAAGATATATTTGAATTGATACAGTATGCCATTTACTGGCAGATGGATCATGTCTATAAGAACATTGATTTTTCAAGAATAGCGGTACGTAATAATCATGCAATAACGGAAACGCTTGCCCTGTACCTCGCAGGTACTTTCTTTCCCACTATGCCCGGTGCAGATAGATGGAAGAAGAATGGCAAAGCATGGTTCGAGGAAGAGATTGCATACCAGGTATATGAGGACGGTACTTTTTTACAGTTCTCTATGAATTATCACAGGGTAGTGGTGCAGTTGCTTACCTGGGCTATCACCTTGTCAGAAAAGAATGATGACAGGTTTTGTGATGTGGTGTACGATCGTGCAAAGAGGTCTGTTACTTTCCTGCGCACTTGTATGGCTGAGGAAAATGGCTGGCTACCTAACTATGGTGGTAATGACGGGGCATTATTTTTCAAGCTGAACAATGCTCATTATCGCGACTACAGGCCGCAACTGCAAGCCTTGGCGTTTGCGCTGAAAATGGAGGTGGGTATAGATACCCCTCTGGAAGATGCCGCATGGTATGGGTTTGATGTAAAGAAGATTACCCGGTCGAAATTTCGTAACGGCATATTTAGTTTTCCTGTAGGGGGCTATTACATCATCCGGGAGCCGGGTACGCTTACATTTATTCGTTGTGGTAGCTATAAAGACAGGCCGGCACAAGCAGATAACCTTCACCTTGATATATGGCACAAAGGCGAAAATATTTTGCTGGATGCCGGAAGTTATAAGTACAATACCGATAACGAGACCATGCGTTACTTCAATGGCACGGCTTCGCACAATACGGTGATGCTCGATGATAAAGATCAGATGCTCAAAGGCGGCCATTTCATTTGGTATTATTGGTCGTCTTGCAAAAAAGCATCGCTAAAAGAAGAAGGCGATACTTATGTTTTTGATGGAGCCATCAGAGCATTCCGGTATGTAAGAAACGGGATTGTTCATAAACGGACTGTAACTAAGAAAAAGGGCCTGCCACAATGGGAGGTAAGGGATGAGGTTGTTAGGTCAGCAAAACAGTCTAGGATACATCAATTATGGCATTCTCCTCTGGGGTTAAATAAAGAAGTTGAATTCAAAGCTGTTGATACTGATAGTAAGGAATTGGAACCTGATATTATAGATGGATTTACCTCCTCATTATACGGGCAGAAAGAAAAGACAAAAGCGATTATCTTTCACCCCGAAACTAAGATCATTACTACTCAAATAACGGTTGAAGAATAGCAAATTGCCTTGTGTCTAAAATGAATATATTACTCATTCATCAGTATTTCCTGGAAGAAAATGATCCCGGCGGTTCCCGTTGGAACGAGTTTACACGTGTGTGGACGGAGCAGGGCCATACTGTTACTGTACTGGGTGGTATGATGCATTATAATGGCAAAGAAAAGATTCCCGAATACAAGGGAAAATACTTTGTGAAGAAGCAGCAGGGGGCAGTCTCCGTTTGGCGTTGCCATGTTTCAGAGGCTTACAATAAGAGTTTTATCGGGCGCCTGTGGGGCTATTTTTCGTTCATGTTCTCGGCATTGTATGCTGGATTGTTCAAAGCAAAGGGCAAGTTTGATGTGGTGATTGTTACCTCTCCGCCATTGTTCGTTGGTGCTACAGGCTACCTCATTTCCCGGCTACGTCGTATGCCTTTTGTTTTTGAGGTGCGTGACCTTTGGCCGGAGTCTGCAATAGATACCGGCGTATTGACAAACAAACTGGTGATAAACCTGGCATATTGGGTAGAAGGCTTTATTTACAAAAAGGCAAAGCTCATCAATGTGCTGACCCCGGCATTTTACAAGGCCCTGAAGGAAAAGAAGGGGATACCGGAAAGCAAGCTCATACAAATATCCAATGCAGCTGACTTCAGCCTTTCAGAAAAACTATTGAATGATTTTGATAGTGTTGCTTTCCGCAAAGAGCATGATCTGGAAGGGCGGTTTGTTATTACTTATGTAGGTGCCCATGGTGTAGCCAATCATCTGGAACAACTGCTGGATGCCGGCGATGCATTGAAAGATACCAATGTGCTGTTCTTATTAATAGGGCAGGGCATGGAGAAAGACCGGTTGAAAAAGATGGCTGCAGATCGCAAAGTAACTAACGTTCGCTTCCTCGATTCTGTACCGAAGGCAGATGTGTTTCGTTATATCCTCGCATCAGAAATGGGCGCTTCTGTGTTAAAGCGGGTAGATACTTTTAAGACTGTTTATTCCAACAAGACCTTCGATTACATGTCCTGCAAGAAGCCTATACTTATGGCCATTGATGGTGTCTCCCGTGAATTACTGGAAGATGCCGGCGCAGGTAGCTATGTGGAGCCGGAGAATACAGCAGAGTATAACAGGGTTATACGTGAATACCTGGCTGATCCTCAGCGGTTGGAACGGGAGGGTGAAAGTGGCTACCGTTTTGCAAAGGAGAATTTTGACCGCGAAGTGCTTGCTAAAAAATATTTAGCCTACATTAGTAATATCGTGAAACGTAACTGATGCAGGGAAACACTTTCTCCATATATACAGGACTCGTAAAGCCATTTTTTGACTTTGCGGTTGCATTGATTGCTCTCCTTGTATTATCGCCAGTATTTATTGTCGTGGTTATTTTGCTGGCCATTGCCAATTCAGGCAAGCCATTCTTTGTGCAGCGACGGCCAGGTAAGTATGGAAAAATATTCAGGGTCATTAAGTTCAAGACCATGAATGACCGTAAAGACAAACAGGGAAACTTGCTGCCCGATGCCGACCGGCTTACAGATATTGGCAGGTTCGTTCGCAAAACATCATTGGATGAAATCCCCCAGTTGCTCAACGTCATCAAAGGCGATATGAGCATTGTAGGCCCGCGCCCATTGCTGGAAGAATACTTGCCGCTATACAGCCCCGATCAGATGAAACGCCACAATGTGCGCCCTGGTATTACCGGCTGGGCGCAGGTAAACGGCCGCAATGCTATCAGCTGGAACAAAAAGTTTGAGTTAGATCTGTGGTATGTAAAAAATATCAGCTTTACCTTAGATATCCGGATATTATTAATGACGGTAAGAAACGTACTAAAGTCTGAAGGTATTAGCTCTGAGACCTCTGTTACTATGGAAAAATTCACAGGAAATGAATATTGAGGCATTTTGAATACCTGCCTTAATAAGTATCTTTGCGTTAACTAATCATTACCAAATAGATTATGATCATTTACGGAGCTAGTGGCCATGGAAAAGTGATTATAGAGATATTGGAAAATATCAATACCCCGGACATCCGGATTTGGGATGATGCGGACAAGGCTCCGGTATGGCAATATCCTGTTAGCCGCCCATCTGCTCCCGGCATACCGGTGGACGACAAGATGATCATCAGCATCGGCGTGAATGCCACTCGTAAAAAGGTAGCTGAACGTTTTAAGGGTTATGCGTCGTTTGGCACAGCCATTCATTCAGGTACACATATTTCTAAACGGGCAGCAATAGGTGAAGGTACAGTGGTAATGGCTGGTGTAGCCATAAATGCAGATAGCAGTATAGGGATGCATTGTATCATTAACACAAACGCTTCCATCGATCATGATTGTATCCTTGAAGATTATGTACACATTTCACCAAATGCAACGCTTAGTGGCGATGTGCTGGTAGGCGAGGGTACACACATAGGATCAGGTGCATCTGTTATACAAGGTATCAGGATAGGCAAATGGTGCACCATAGGTGCAGGTGCCGTAGTGATAAAGGACATACCCGATTATGCAACTGCCGTAGGTAATCCTGCAAAAGTGATAAAGGTTAAAGAACAGCAATGAAAGCAAAAATATGGATGTCGTCTCCGCACATGGGCGGCACAGAGCAGCAATACGTAAAGGATGCTTTTGATACCAACTGGATAGCGCCGCTTGGCCCTAACGTCAATGGCTTCGAAAAGGATCTGGAACTATTCCTCAATGACAACTGCTATGTGGCAGCGCTGAGCTCTGGCACAGCAGGGCTGCATCTTGGTCTTGTATTGTTAGGCGTTAAGCCCGGCGATGAGGTTATTTGCCAGAGCATGACATTCTCCGCTACAGCCAATCCCATCGCCTACGTAGGCGCTACTCCTATATTTGTAGATAGCGAAGCTGACACATGGAACATGTCACCTGAATTGTTGGAAGTAGCCATAAAGGATCGAATAGCAAAGGGCAAAAAGCCTAAAGCCATTATCCCGGTGCACCTCTATGGTATGCCGGCTAAGATGTACGCCATATGCGAAATAGCGGAACGTTACGAAATACCTGTATTGGAAGACGCCGCAGAAGCGCTGGGGTCATCGATCAACGGCCGTAAGTGCGGCACCTTTGGCGATATTGGTATCTTGTCATTCAATGGCAACAAGATCATTACCACATCCGGTGGTGGTGCATTGGTCTCCCATAATTCATCTATAGTTAAAGACGCGCGCTTCCTTTCCACACAGGCAAGAGATGAGGCACCGCACTACCAGCATTCACAGATAGGCTACAACTACCGCATGAGCAACATTTGCGCCGGCATTGGCCGCGGACAAATGGAAGTGCTGGCACATAGGGTAGCGCAGCGCCGCAGCGTTTACGAACAATACTTTACGCGCCTTAGCGACAGAACGGGCATCTACTTCCTGCAGGAGCCGGCCGGCTATTTCAGCAATAGGTGGCTCAGCACCATACTTATCAACCCCGCAGAGGCCGGCTTCGACCGTGAAACCCTGCGCCTTGCGCTGGAGAAGGAGAACATAGAGTCCCGCCCGCTATGGAAGCCTATGCACATACAACCTGTGTTTGAAGGCAGCACATTTTATGGTGACGGCACATCGGAGGAATTATTCAAAAACGGACTCTGCCTGCCATCAGGCTCTAACCTTACAGATACAGATATGGAACGTATATTCGCTGTATTTGAAGCCATATTGACTTAACCATGAGCGTAGCAGCAGCAAAACAGGAGCGATTTCATTTCTTGGATGGATTGCGTGGTATCGCATCGTTAATGATCGTTTTTCATCATGCTTTTACTGCTCAGGTCATACATGCATTGGCATATTTGAAGATTCCCTTTCTTACTTATCTTTTTTTGAATTTCACCCAGTCGGGTGTAGATCTGTTCTTCGTGTTGAGTGGTGTAGTGTTGTTGCGCCCATATCTTCGCAAAGAAAGAAAATTGAAGTTTCTGGACTACTTCTGGCGCAGGATAAAAAGAATATACCCGCCTTACTTCTTTGCACTCATCTTTGCTGCTTTTGTCATTTGGGTCAATACTGCTTATCCTACATGGTACAATCTCAATGGCCTGCGTGTCACATTTTCCTGGCCGGAAACTTTCAAAGAATTGTTTATAGTCAATTTTGATGGTGTCTATTATAATCTTGCATGGTGGAGTCTTGGTATAGAATTGTTGTTTTACACGCTTGTGCCGCTTATTATTTTCATTTTTCCGTCGCAGAACAAGATCACTGACAAATACCTTGTTATTGTCATCACCTGCACGCTGATTATGAATGCTGCTCTTCAGTGGTTCTTTACCGAATGGCTGCAGGATTTATACTCGCTTACATACCATGCAGCTATTTTGGGCAAGTTCCTGGAGTACCCGCTGTGCTTTCTTATGGGGGTTATTCTTGCCACCAAGGATTTTAGCTTACGTCATGCGTGGGTATTCATGCTTTCCGGCATAGTACTTATCTGTGCTTCATGGATATATATACCTGATTTCCACGATCATTATATTCCACTGTTGCATTCCGGATATGGGTTGCTGTATGCCGGCATAGTAGTGCTGGCGTTCAACCTTCATTCCTTCCGCAGCCTGCTCGATACACCCCTTATGATCTGGTTTGGTGAACGCTCTTATTCCCTGTTCCTGGTCCATTTTTCCGTATTCTACTTTATGGATAGCCTGGTATCTCATTTCACCCCGGGGCGCACACTAGCTTATGGGCTTATTACGCGGGGTGTGGGCGTGCCGCTCGCTTTGTTTATCGCCATGCTGTTATTCCACTTTGTGGAGCGCAGGCAGGCCCGCGGCCTCGTTACAGGCCACCTGTTTTGGCCCTGGCAGGTTAGAGGCATGCATATTGATAAATAAACCATCCTACTTTACAGTTCACTTTTGGCGTTTACCCCAACATATCTCACCTTTGCGCTTCTGGATTTTAATTTTTGACCTTTAACTTTTGACTTTATATACATGCAGCAACTAATAGAAGAAGCATACAGCAACCGCGAATTACTGAAAGACGAAAAATATACTAACGCCGTTCGTGCGGTGATAGAAGAAGTGGACAAGGGCCGCCTGCGCACCGCTGAGCCTGTGGCCGATGGCTGGCAGGTGAACGAATGGGTAAAGAAAGCCATACTCCTTTACTTCGGTATACAGCCCATGCAGACATGGGAAGTAGCCCCCTTCGAGTTTTACGACAAGATGCTGCTGAAGAAAGACTATGCATCCATGGGTGTGCGTGCTGTGCCGCATGCTGTGGCGCGCTATGGTGCATTCCTGGGGCGCAATGTAGTGCTCATGCCATCATACGTGAACATAGGTGCCTATGTAGACGAAGGTACCATGGTAGACACCTGGGCCACCGTAGGCTCCTGCGCGCAGATAGGCAAGGGAGTGCACCTGAGCGGCGGGGTAGGCATAGGCGGCGTGCTGGAGCCACTGCAGGCATCACCTGTTATTATAGAGGACGGCTGCTTCATCGGTTCCCGCTGCATAGTGGTAGAGGGCGTGATCGTGGAGAAGGAAGCCGTGCTGGGTGCCAATGTAGTGCTTACCCAGAGCACCAAGATAATAGACGTAAGCGGCGCCGAGCCGAAGCAATACCGTGGCCGTGTGCCTGCCCGCAGCGTAGTAATACCCGGCAGCTACACCAAGAGTTTCCCTGCCGGCGACTACCAGGTAAGCTGTGCCCTCATCATAGGCACCCGCAAGCCCAGCACCGACCTCAAGACCAGCCTCAACGATGCACTCCGTGAGTTCAACGTGAGTGTATAAAACAGTGTCATGGTGAGCCGCGTCGAACCATCGTCCTGTTAAAGCTGGAACGATTTTAGTGAACATAAACAATAAAGCCGAACAGCGCTCGAAACCACAGCCCATGATGGCGCCTTTATAATGTCGTACAACGGCTTGTTGAAGCACAATAGCTAAAGCAAGCCCCAATACCCGCCGGACCAATGCACAACAGCGTTCCGCCATAGACAGAATAACCAGCGCCATGCAGCCTATAAGCGCCGTTCGACTCAGTGCAGAGCTACCCCAAAATAACGCGGAGCTTTTTATTTTGGGTGTCGTTTTCTTTTGTTACTTTTCTTTTGGACAAGCAAAAGAAAAGTAAGGGACTAACAGGCAGTCTATGATGGCTACCCCAAATTCCCAATTACAAATACCTAATTCCAAAACAAAAAAATGCGTTTCCTACTCGCCATACAACCCGACTTCCTCTCCCGCACTTTCATGGGCGAGAGCATGGCCAGTTATATATGGTGCGCAGGCATTATAGTAGGCACCCTGCTGCTCAAGAAGCCCCTTACCCGCGTGCTCATGTGGTGCAGCAGCAAGCTCATGATGCGGTATAGCTATGTGCAGCACAAAAGCGTTGTCAACAGCCTGCTGTTTCGCCCGCTGGAGCGCCTGCTGCTCACCGTGCTCTTCTTCGTGGCATCAGAGCAGATCTCCGGATTGCTCGATGGGCTCATCTTCCGCCGCCGCCTCAGCAGGCAGTCTGCGCAGGTGAACCTCGGCGACATTACCGACCATGTATTCCTCTTCCTGTTCATCATCTTCCTCACGCAGGCCGTTACCGGCCTTATCGACTTCATTTACTATGTGCGCATGGGCCGTGCCGATGCCGAGAAGAACCGCGCCCGACAGCAGCTCTTCCCCTTGCTCAAGGAGATGGCCAAGCTCCTCACCTGGACGGGTGCCGCATTCTGGGTCATGGGTGCGGTGTTCCATGTCAATGTACCTGCTCTTATTACCGGCCTTGGTATAGGCGGTGTGGCCATAGCCCTTGCCGGCAAGGAGACCGTGGAGAATTTCTTCGCCGCCTTCACCATCCTCAGCGACAAGCCCTTCCAGGTGGGCGATACCATAAAGCTGGGCGAGATAGAGGGCGTGGTAGAGCGCATCGGCTTCCGCAGCGCCCGCCTCCGCCATGCCGACGGCAGCGCCTACATCATACCCAATCAGAACCTCGTCAGCCAGAACCTCATCAACCTCTCCATGCGCGACAAGCGCGGCATGAAGCTGCTTGTCAATATCAAGTACGGCATCTCGCATACCGACCTGCAAAACCTCATTGCCAAGATCAAGGATGCCCTCCTCGCCATGCCGCCCGTTATAGCCCCCGTAGAGGTGCATATAGAGGGCTTCGACAAAGAGACCTTCCAGATGATCGTATCCTACAGCCTCCCGCACCCCTTGCCCGACGACGAAACCCTCATCACCCTCAAGCGCAAAGTAAACATGAAGGTCTACGAGCTCATTTCCGCCTCCGCCACCATCGGAACACCGATTGGGACTAGCTAATAATTGTCATGGTGAGGCCCCTCGAACCATCGTCCGCTTCCTATTAGTCGCACGTCATTGCGTGGTACGTGTTTGCCAGAACACGAGCGTAGCTCTATCTCAGAATTAAGTAGAAAATCTTTTGGGAGTCAGCTACATTTCTGCCATTACGCATCGTTGCGTTGGCACCGTTCATCTGCAGAATAGGTATTGAGCATGTAAATTAATACCCGAAATAGTGTATTTTACAGCACAATACCCACACACTAGCTATGTCCTTCAATGAAAACTCCAGGGTAAAACTACCCACCATTCTGCATTTATGCCGGCTGGGTTATGAATACCTGCCTTTGTCAGGTGCTTCATGGGATATAAATACCAATATCTTCAAGGATGTTTTTTTAACCAACATTCAACGACTCAATCCTTCGCTATCCCATTCGGAAGTAGTGGCGATATATGAAAACATCAATCTAATACTGGACAATGAAGACCTTGGCAAGGCATTTTATGAAATGCTCACATCAAGTGCCGGCCCTACCTTGATTGATTTCGAAAATTTCACGAATAACAAGCTACAGGTAGTTACTGAATTACCTTGTGTCAATGGAGATGAAGAATTCCGACCCGACATAACGCTGCTTATTAACGGATTGCCTCTCGTATTCATAGAGGTGAAGAAGCCCAATAACCTCGATGGTATTCAGGCAGAATACAAAAGAATACAGTCGCGGTTTAAAAATAAGAAGTTCAGAAAGTTCATCAATATCACGCAGTTGATGGTTTTCTCAAATAATATGGAGTATGACGAAGACGGCACACAACCATTACAGGGAGCTTTTTACGCAACCACATCATATACCAATACTAAATTCAATTACTTCAGAGAAGAGGAAACGCTTGATTTAAATAGCCTGCTAAAAGATGTGCCGGATGATGTTGAGTCAAAAATATTGATGGATAATAATCTGATCAGTATAAAACACTCGCAGGAGTTTTTGACTAATAAAGAGCCTGAATCGCCAACCAATAAAATCTGCACATCATTATTTCAGCCCGAAAGGCTGTCCTTCATGTTACAATATGCCATTGCATATGTAAAAGAAACAACGGGCTTGCAGAAGCATATCATGCGATACCCGCAGCTATTCGCAACAAAAGCCATTGAGCGTAAGTTAAATGAAGGCATACGGAAGGGCATTATCTGGCACACGCAAGGTAGTGGCAAGACCGCCTTGGCATACTACAGTGTAAAGTTTCTGACGCACTATTATAGGTCTAAGGGCATTATACCTAAATTCTATTTTATAGTAGATAGGCTGGACTTATTGATACAGGCGGGGCGTGAATTTAAAAGCAGGGGGCTTATCGTACACAAAGTCAATTCAAAGGATGAATTTGTAAAGGATTTAAAAACCACTACTGCCATTCACAATAGTTCCGGCAAGCCGGAAATTACGGTTGTAAATATCCAGAAATTCAAGGAGGACAAAGATGTTGTAGCTAGGAACGATTATAAATTAAGTATTCAAAGGGTCTACTTTTTAGATGAGGTACATCGTAGCTACAATCCTAAGGGCAGTTTTCTGGCCAACCTGAATGAGTCTGATACTCAGGCTATAAAAATTGGATTAACCGGCACCCCACTTCTTGGCACCGATTATAATTCTAAAGCAATTTTTGGCGATTACATACACAAGTATTACTACAACGCCTCTATTGCAGACGGTTATACCCTGCGGCTGATTCGGGAGGAGATTGAAACGAGCTATCACCTTAAACTGAAAAAGGCGCTTGAGGAAATAGATGTGTTAAAAGGTAAGTCAGACAGGAAAGTGGTGTACGCACATGTAAAGTTTGTAGAGCCGCTATTAGAATACATCGTTACTGACTTTCAGAAGTCCAGGATAACCATGAACGACAACACAATTGGCGGTATGGTCATCTGTGACTCATCTGAGCAGGCAGAACAAATGAAGGCGCTTTTTGATCATAAATATAGTGCGGGCGAAAATCAGGATTTTGCTCTTGCGGCTGAGCCATTACCGCCTTATGGCACAAAGCCCAGCGAAGAAAGTAAAGTGAAGTCTGCAGCATTGATATTGCATGATGCAGGCACTAAGCTCGAACGCGAAGATTTAATAGAAGATTTTAAGGCTGGCAAGGTCGATTTACTTTTTGTTTACAACATGCTGCTCACGGGCTTTGATGCCCCGCGATTGAAAAAGCTGTATGTGACAAGGGTAATTAAAGCGCACAATCTGTTGCAGGCTTTAACCCGGGTAAACAGAACCTACAAAAACTTTAGATACGGCTATGTTGTAGATTTCGCAGATATACAGCGGGAGTTTGAAAAAACCAACCGGGATTACTTTGCTGAATTGCAAAGTGAGCTGGGCGATGAAATGGAACATTACACAAACCTGTTTAAGACCAAAGAAGAAATTGCAGCGGACATACAGCAGATAAAAGATGTCCTGTTCAGATACGATACTGCAAATGCAGAGGTGTTCTCTCAGCAGATCACAAAGATAAGTGACCGCAAAACCATGCTGGAGATCACCAAGGCGCTCA
>Ga0209023_10002669_pt1 | contig 21967 bp, 20 predicted proteins | sample LakOneMetagenome_FD_187468 | JGI IMG/M metagenome (GOLD analysis project Ga0209023, IMG submission 187468) | Freshwater and sediment microbial communities from Lake Erie, Canada (SPAdes) (version 2) | ecosystem: Environmental > Aquatic > Freshwater > Lentic | place: Lake Erie, Canada...
CATGCGTGCGAAGGTTCGCCTCGGGGGCCGCCGCTGCAGCCGTCGAACAACCGCACGTTTTCGTGTCTGCTTGACTCATGGGGATCGGCTTAGCCCTTTGTCGTTCGCACCGAAGCGGGCGAACGCATGTTGAAGAGGAAGCCAATCACTGCGATGACAGCCACAGCCAACTGGGCCAGCAATGATTGCCAGGAGGGATAGATGCCCAGCCAATCAATCCGCGGCACGGCAACCAGCCCTTGGGCGACCCAGCCCGCTTCCTGCAGCGCGGCGATGCCTTTACCCACTAGCACCACCGCCAGCACGGCGATCAGGATCGAGCTGATGGAGAAAAACTGGCCGATTGGCAGGCGCTTGCTAAGACGCAGCATCCAATACGCCACCGCCGCCAGTGATGCGCTGCCGGCGATGAGCCCGGCAACGATCGCCGTACCGTTGTGTTCGCTCCACATGGCGATGAAAAACAGGATCGTCTCGAACACCTCGCGGTAGACCGCGATGAAGGAGAGCGAAAACAGGAAGATCGCCGAGCGTCGCGTCAGTGCAGCCGACATCTTCGCGTGCAGGTACTGCTGCCAGCGGCCGGCCAGGCTCTTCTGGTGCATCCAGATGCCGACACTAAGTAGCACCACCGCCGCAAACAACGCCGACAGGCCCTCGGTCACTTCACGATTGGCGCCACTAACGCCAACCAGATAGGTCGCGATCGCCCAAGTGACGCCGCCAGCCAGCAAGGCGCCGATCCAGCCGGCGTGCACATACCGCAACACCTCGGGACGTTCGGCCTTGCGCAGGAAGGCGATCATGCCGATCACGATCAGCAGGGCCTCCAGACCTTCGCGTAGCAGAATGGTGAAACTGCCCAGGAAGGCGGTCGTGGTATCGGTCTGGCTGTCTTCCAGCACCAACTCGGCGCGATCGAACAGGGTCGTGATCTGTGCCGCCTGCGTGGCCAGCTCCGTATCAGATGCGTTGCGGCCCAGCTGAGCGCGAAACTGGCCCATCGCCGCTTCGATCTCGCGCATCAGCGGCCGATTGCGGGCGGCCAATGTGGGTTCGACTGGCTCGACGCCGTCGAGGTACGCCGACAGGGCGAGTGCCTTGGCCTGCGCACTGTCACCTGTGCGAGAGGCCTGGAGCGCCTGGTCAAGGCGTTGACGCGCGATCACAAACGGGCTTGCAGCAACCTGGCCTTTGGATAACACGGCTTCAGGCCGTGCCCGCAGATAGGCTGTGATGGCGTTCGCCTGGGTAGCCTGCATCGCCTGTGCCAGATCGGCTTCGCTTGTGCGAGACAAGGCCTCGAGCGAGGGAACGGCAGCATGGAGCTTCATGTCGTCGCGCCACAAGGCTTCGCCCTTCGCCTGTTGCTCCGGTCCATAAGCAATCCCACCGACATAGAAGGCCAGTGCCCAACGATCAGCTTCGGACAGGTGGGCAAAGCTGGTCATGGCCGTGCCCGACAGCCCTTGCGAGATCACCTGGTACAAGGCAAGCGGACTGCGCTGGGCGGCACGCTGCGCATCGGTGAACGCGATCGGTTTCGGATCGAGGCTGGCAGCAGCCGGTCCATCGCCACCCCCCGTGGGGCCGTGGCATGCAGCACATTGTTGGGCATAGAGCGGCGCCGCAGCCGCCACGTTGGGCGACGTCTTGGGCGTAGTCTCAATCGGATAAGCGGCAATCAGTTCGTTGGCCAGGGCGTGCGCGTTCTTGGCGACCGCCTGGGGGGCTTCACGGCGTGCGATCTGTGCGTCCAATCGATCGGCGCCAGCGACCAGGGCCGATTGTTGCGGCTGCGCGGGCAGCGCCTCCAGCTTGCTACGCACAGTGCGGGCGAACTCCTGCATTTCCGCGTACTCGGCCGGCTCGGTCACCTGCCCGTCGTGCACGGCGCCGGCGTAGTCGACCGCGATGTACTCCAGCAATTGCCAGGCTTGGCGAGCTTCGGCCTGGGGGTCCGCCGCCCAGGCCGCGCCGACGCCGAGGCTTACGAGCAAGAAGACGAGAATGGACCGACGCAGGGTATTCATCGAAAAAAAGGGCATTGCACGCGACCGGAAGGAGGCCATGGACGCCGCGCGGCCAGAGCATGGAAATTCAAGAGCCCCGAGTTTAAAGTCTGTACCCACTACGGAGTCAAGTAATTGCGAATGAAAATCAGTGACGCCGCAGCCGCCAGTGGCTGCCACCTCGAAACCATCCGCTATTACGAGCGCGTTGGCCTGCTGCCCGAGCCCGAGCGGACGCGCAATCGGTATCGCCAATACACCGACGCCGACGTGGAGCGACTGCGGTTCATCACCCGCGGTCGCGACCTGGGCTTCAGTCTCGAAGAGATCCGCAGCCTGTTTCGCCTGGCGCAAGACCCGGAACTGTCTTGTGGCGAAGTCGACCAACTCGCACGCCAGCATCTGTGCGACATCCAGGCGCGCATTACCGACCTGCAACGCATGGCCAACGAACTCGAGCGCACCATCGGCGCCTGTCATGGTGGCGAGCGTGGCACCTGCACGATTCTGGAAACGTTGCGGCAACCCGCCACGAGCGCGCCATGACCCCGCCGCTTCGGCTGGCCTTGGCGCAGTTCGATTTCCCCGTTGGAGATCTGGTCGGGAATACGGAACGCATCATTGCGTTCATCTCCGAAGCTCGCGACATGCATGGCGCCGATCTGGTGCTGTTCCCCGAATTGGCAGTCAGCGGCTATCCCCCGGAGGATCTGCTGCTGCGACCGAGTTTCCTGGCTGAGTGCGAAGCCGCCATCAGACGTATCGCCGCGACCACCCGCGGCATCGTCGCCGTCGTGGGCTGGCCGGAAGCGGCCGGCGCCGTGGTCTACAACGCGACCAGCGTCTTGCGCGACAGTACCGTCGCATCTACCTACCGCAAGCGCGACCTGCCCAATTACGCCGTCTTCGACGAACGCCGCTACTTCGCCATCGATCCGGACGGTGGCGCGTGCGTGTTCGACGTGAAAGGCGTGCCGGTCGGATTGTTGGTCTGCCAGGACCTCTGGGGGCTGGAGCCGCTCGTCGAAACCGCTGCGGCTGGCGCGCGGCTGGTGCTTGTGCCCAATGCATCCCCGTTCGAACGCGACAAACACGCCGAACGTGACGCCTTGCTGGCAGAGCGCACGCGCGACAGCGGCGTCGCCATTGCCTACGTAAACGTGGTCGGAGGGCAGGATGGAATCGTGTTCGACGGCGCCTCGCTACTGGCCGACGGCGACGGCCACGTGCACCCGGCGGCCATCGCCTTCGAGCCACATTGGCTGATCGCAGACTTCGATGCGTCCAATCGTCGCCTGCAGCCGGTGTCATGGCCGGTCGAGACCGACGAAAGCCGGGATGGCCTCGCCTGGCGGGCCGTGGTGCTGGGCACGCGCGATTACTGCCGCAAGAACGGATTCAGCAAGGTCTGGCTAGGCCTGTCGGGAGGATTGGATTCGTCCGTCGTGCTGGCCATCGCGGTTGACGCATTGGGCGCGGAAAATGTGACTGCGGTTCGAATGCCGTCGCGTTACACCGCAGATCTGTCCAACGAGCTTGCCGCCACGCAGTGCGCCGCTCTGGGCGTACGGTTGCTGACGCTGCCGATCGAAAAACCGTTTCGGGGATACCTCGACGCGCTGGCGGAGACCTTCGCCGGCCAAGTCCTCGATGTGACCGAGGAAAATTTGCAGTCGCGCGTACGAGGGGCCTTACTGATGGCGCTGTCTAACAAGTTCGGTGGGCTGTTGCTGACCACCGGCAATAAGAGCGAATACGCGGTTGGCTACACCACCATCTATGGCGATATGTGCGGTGGTTACGCGCCTATCAAAGACCTGTACAAGACGGAGGTCTACGCGCTGGCTCGCTGGCGCAACGCCATCGCGGGCGCACCCGTCATCCCTTGGGGGGTGGTTGATCGCCAACCTACCGCCGAGCTGCGTGAGAATCAGAAAGACCAAGATTCGTTGCCGCCCTACGACGTGCTCGACACAATCCTCCAGCGCTACGTCGACCAGGAGCAGTCGCGCGATGAGATCGCCCTCGCCGGACTAGATCCAGCGATCGTCGACAAGGTTGTGCGTCTGGTCATGAATAGCGAATGGAAGCGTCATCAGGCTGCTCTGGGACCGAAGCTATCGCGTCGCGCATTCGGGCGAGAGCGTCGCTACCCGATCACCAATGGCTATCGCTAGCGGGTGCTCGGTCACGTAGCCTAGGCGGGAGAACGCTCCACACTCACACCTTATCTGGCCCAGACCACTCTAAGCTCAGTGGCGGGCGCGGAATAATCGGCGACCGACTTGAGCGCCTGTGCAGTCGAGTCCACCTGGTCGTCGTACTTGGCATACGGGAATGCCATCAACTCATTGAGGTACTCCTTGAGCCAAGGCGCCTCTTTTGGAAAGAGCACGTTCCCATTTTCAATCGCGGCCGTTTGGGCTAAAAGACGCATGATCTTGTCGCCTTCGCACTTGACACCTTTGATGCGGTAGTTCTGCTGTGATAGCTCCTGCACCAGCTGAATGCCCGAGGCCTTGTCTTCGATCAGAACGTTGTTCGCGTTCCACTCTTTCATATGGCTCAGCACCAACCGCTTAAGGTCAGGGTAGTCCAGGCGTTTGCGCAGGACGTGCAAGAGGTACATCTGCTTTCCTTTGATGCCCCATGTCGTGCACACGCTGTAGTCCGAGATCTCACTAACCTTGCTTGCCGTATCCCAGCTTTGCAGGATCCTGTCAAAGCGTTCCGGCTTGTCTCCTGGGTTGTAAAAGGTGAGCCAATCCAGTTTCACCAATGCGCCCCCGAGCGGAACTGGTGCTTGCTGATACTGGGCTGAGAACGCGTACTCGCCCATGGTGTGGCGTGTGGCTTCCAAGGAGTTCAGGGGTTCATGCGTGGCGTGCAGCGCTTCGCCGATAGAGCGCCGGTGGTTCACTTTGCCAATCAATGGAACTTCGTAGTGCCAGAGTTCGTCTTCTGTGGCGATCGCCGGCAAGCTCACCACCTCCCAACGCTCCTTGGGCAGCACATGGCCCACCAGATCGTCGAGGTGCAGTCGCTGCATGATGATGACGATGGCGCCCGTGGCCTTGTTGTTGAGTCTGCTATAGAGCGTTTGGTCAAACCACGTGTTGGCAAGGTTTCGCTGTGACTCCGAGAGCGCCTCGTCGGGCTTGACCGGATCGTCGATGATGACGATGTCGCCACCTCGTCCGGTCAGCACGCCACCAACCGACGTCGCCATGCGGCCGCCTTGCATGGTGGTCGAGAAGTCTGCGATCGGCGAGCGGTTCGGCATCAGGCGCGTGGCAAAGGCGGCCTTATACCAATCTGATGTCATGACGGCATGGGTATCGCGTGCCAACTTGTTCGACAAGTCCTGCCCATAGCTGGCGCAGATGAATCGCTTGGCGGGATCGTGCCCAAGCACCCATGCCGGGAACGCGATCGAAGCGCAGATCGACTTTAAGCTCCGCGGTGGCACATTGATGATGAGACGACGAATCTTTCCGTCGGCGACCGCTTTCAATTTGTGGGCTAGCAGGTCGATGTGCCAGTTGGGTGCGAACGGGGTCCGCGGATCCAGCTGCAAGAACGCTCGTTCGATAAAGGTGGGAAAGCTGCTGCGCAGCACCGCGCCGTATTCGTGTGGCGAAATGCCGGCGAGCAGTTTCGCGGTCTTCGTAGACAAGTGAGCTGACATGGCTCTACCCCTTCTGTCGCTTGCGGGGGGCGGGCGCAGGCTTGAGTTTTTGCAGCAACCGTGTCATCACCGCAGCGTCGGTCTCTCCAAGTGTTTGCGGACCGGCCGTCTCCGCTCCCACCAAATGGCCAAGGCTCAACAGTTGTTGGAAGGCCTTGGCATCGCCTTTCACCGAACGATTGACCAACCCCTTGACTGCAGCGTCGAGCTTGCTCATTTGCTGAAGCCGGCCATTGACCGTCACCGTGATCTTTTCGTTGAGCGCTTTGTTTAAGGCGACCGCTAGGCTAAGCGACCCTTTCGGCCGCCCAGCCGGGTTGCCCGATTCGCCCTTCTTGAAACGCGTGTGTTCCGGAGGCCGGCCATAGCCGACGTCGTAGCCCGGCTTCTTAGGACCCTTCATGGGCAGGCTCTCCTTGCTTCGTTTCCTCGGCCGATGCACACGTCTCGTCAAACGTTCGGCCGGAGGCGGCGTTCTTTGCGGGCAAACCCGTTAGCCGCTGCCAACGCCGCACGGCGGTGTCGACGTAGCGCGGGTCCAGTTCGATTCCGTAACCCTTGCGCCCGGTTTGCTCGGCGGCGATGACTGTCGTGCCACTGCCCAGGAATGGATCGAGGACGATGTCGCCGCGCTCGCACGCATCCAGAATCGCGTCCGCAATCAGCGGGACCGGTTTGACCGTGGGGTGAAGCGACAGCAGGTTGCCTTCGCTGGACGCCCGCCCAAAGGAGTTGGCACCCGGGTAGTCCCACACATTGGTCCGGTTGCGGCCGAAGCGACCGAGCTGAATATTGTTGGTGTGCTTGCCAGTGCCAGCCTTGAAGACAAAGACCAGCTCATGCTGGCTGCGATAGAACGAGCCCATCCCGCCACAGCCCTTGTTCCAGACCACCAGGTTCTTGAGCGCCAACTCGTTGGCCTGCCCGGCCGCCAAGATCTCGCCCATCCCGCGCCAGTCCATGAACTGGTACAGCAAGGCCCCATCCACACTGGCGCCGCGCATCAGACCCATCACCCGGGTCAGGAACTGAGTGAATTCGGCTGGCGACATCTCCCCGCTCGCCATCGGGAACTCGCCATGTTGGACTCGACCGTTGTGGCTCAGGTCCTTGGTGATCGAGCGATTGAAGGGCAAGTCGGTAATGACAAGATCTGCTTTGTCCTTGCCCAGCAACGTGGCGTAGGTCTCCGGGTCCAGCGCGTCTGCACAGATGATCTTGTGGGCGCCCAGCACCCAGACGTCCCCTACGCGGCTGGTGGTCGGTGTGGCGTCATCGGGTGCGGGGATCGGCTCTTCGTCATCGTCAATGCTCAGGCTCTGGATGCGCAAGTCGATCTCGGGAAGCTCGAAACCGATCGTTGTCAGATCAAAGTCCAATTCGGCTGCCTGCAACTGCTGCAGTTCTTCGGCGAGCAACCGGTCGTTCCAGACCGACAGATCGGTCAGACGGTTGTCGGCGATGCGATAGGCCTGCACTTGCGCGGGGGTGAGATGCTCCAGCGCAATCGTGGGTACCTCGGTCCACCCCAGCAGTTGCGCGGCCAATACACGCCCGTGGCCGGCGATGAGATTGTCCTGCGCGTCGACGAGGACCGGACAGTTGAAGCCAAACGTCTCAATGCTCCGCGCAAGCTGTTTGACCTGCTTGTCGGTGTGAGCGCGTGCGTTGTTGGCGTATGCCGTCAGGTCTGAAGTCGGGCGCATGTGGACGATCAATCGATTGCCGGTGTTCATTGCAGTTCCTTATGAATGTAAGTCCACATTTATATGCACAAATGTTAGGGCCGCCCCGGCCTCGTTTCAGGGGCCACCAGCGCCCAGCCAACCCACGACACAATGCTGTTCTTCAAGGGGATCAGGTCAGTCACCGAGTCGTCCCTGGTGACATCGAAAATCGTTCGCAGCTCGCGTTCCGGGTCCTTGGCGATCGTGAGTTCTTCGATGGTCCAAGGATGCTGTGAGTCGCGGTCGTGGAATCGAACGTAACGTTCCTGCATGGGATCGTAGGTGGGCTTGCGCCAGGCGTCGTTGACGCGGCGGAATTCCGCCGGGTCAATCTCATCAAAGATCGATCTGGCCAATGCACGGAGCCGCTTACGCTCTGACCCGATGGCCATGGCAATGTCTAACGGCTTAAGCCGGCGCAGATGCCCTTGGTAGGCAAGTCCGCATTCGACCAAATGCTCGAAGCGGTACACCATCCGATTGCCGCTGCCCTTCCGCTCTGCCTCCGTAAACGGCACATGCAGCTGCCGCAGATAGCGAAGCCGGTCGAGCGTTCTCGCATCCGGCGTGCGCCCGCGCGAAATGGCCCACGCGACTTGGCCAAAGCTCAACTTCAAGCTGTCGCGGGACACGTCCACAGGTTTGCCTCTGGGATATATGTGTGGAATCTATTTTATTTGTGTCGATCCGTCAATCACCCTGAGTGTGTTGATCTTGTGCGAGCGGAACGGGTAAAGCCATCCGGTGCGTGGCACCGAGTCGTACTAGTCGGCGCATACCTCAACAATGCCTTTCAGTTGGGCTTGCCGTGGGCAGTGATCAATTCGTATGACATCGTCCAATCGCACGGCAGAAAAGAAGCCGTTGTCGAAGATCACGCACCATTGCTGCGAGCACTGAAGCATCAGGCTAGCCCTCATGACTCCGCTGTCATCCTTGTAATGGAGGACCGGCTCGGTGCCGTACTTCAGCGGCCTGCCCCCGTGCTGCACAAGCTGCTTCTTATCTCGCTCTGCCTGTGACTTCCCTGCCTTGTGCATGCCCACCAATGGCAACGCAATGCATAGGAACAGCACAAAAAATAGAAACGACACGGTCGTGAGGGTGGTCCACGCAATACCGATCAATCTCGTCAAATCAACAAGCCACGCCGGCTTTTTCTCAGACACATTCGACCGCTCGCCTATGGAACGGAGGCGACGCTTTACGGTGGGAATCAGCCACTTGTCTAGCACCACGATGTAGCAAGCAAAAAACGTAAGCACCAGACCCGCGATCACAAGGTATCCCAGCGTCCCCCCACCTACTGCCCGCCCCGCCGCGTTAAAGATTGCGACGAAACCAGTGTAGACATAGTCCTCAAGCGCATAACCCATCAAAGGCGGCAGCTGGATCGAGTTCCAGTAGCCTTCTTGATAGACCCGGCCCATGGCATAGAGCGCGGGCAACCCGATGGCAAATACGCTGAGTGCCAGCTGCAACGCATTGGTGAGGGCCTTCGCGGTAACAGAACGATCCTGTGCCTCAGTCATGTATTGGCCAACTTGGTCAAATGCGCTTGGCGAAAGAATAGCCGGCTACTCAGCCCAAGTTGAATTGACCACCGAACAGAGCCTCCGAACCGGACCCGGGACTACTGCCGCCTTTTCTAAGCCCGCGTCGCAGCATTGACTTGACTACATGGCCAGACCAGAGCGTGCATGGTGGAAAGGAGGCCTCTATGCCCAAATCCACCACACGCAAGACCCGCCCTCAGCCAACAAAGAGCACTGAGTCCCGCACCCCCAGCCGGCGTCTCCTAGAGGTGGCTTGGCAGGCCGCCTTCGGGCGTCCTCTCTCGCTCAAGATGCGGCGGCCCTTGGCCGCCCTGCTCCTCCGCTTCCACGAGCAAGAAACCGCACACGGCGGCCTGTCGCCCGAGGTTGAGGCCTACCTCGCGTCTTTGCTACCGAAGCCCCGCGGTCGCGGCCCGCAGGCCACACCGGCGCCCGTGCGGCGGCTCAAGCCGGGCACGCGGCTCCTGCGCGCTTGGCGGGGCCAAACCTACACGGTGACGGTCGCCGACCCGGGCTTCCTTTACGAGGGCAAGACCTACAGCAGCCTGTCGGTCATCGCCCGTGAGATCACCGGCACGCCCTGGTCCGGACCCGCGTTTTTTGGGCTGCTGAAGAAGGCCAATGCACCCGAGGGTCGCCCATGAAGCCCAAGGCCCAAGTCGGTCCCGTTCGCTGTGCGATCTACACCCGCAAGTCAACCGAAGAAGGGCTGGATCAAGCATTCAATTCGCTCGATGCCCAGCGCGAGGCCTGTGAGGCCTATGCCACGAGCCAGCGCCATGAAGGCTGGCGCGTGCTCGATACGCGCTACGACGACGGCGGATTCTCGGGCGGCAACCTGGCCCGCCCGGCCCTGCAGCGGTTGCTTGCAGACATCAAGGCCGGCGACGTGGATCTGGTGGTGGTCTACAAGATCGATCGACTCACGCGGTCGCTGATGGACTTCTCCAAGCTGGTCGAAGTCTTTGACCAGCACCAGACCTCGTTCGTCTCGGTAACCCAGCACTTCAATACGACCTCGTCCATGGGACGACTGACCTTGAACGTGCTGCTCTCATTCGCTCAGTTCGAACGCGAAGTCACTGGCGAGCGTATCCGCGACAAAGTCGCCGCTTCTAAACGCAAAGGGATGTGGATGGGCGGACCGGTGCCACTGGGCTACTCGCTGGCCGACAAGATGTTGGTGGCCAACGACGAGGAAGCCGCACTTGTGCGTCGCATCTTCGAGCGGTACTGCGCCTTGGGATGTGTCCAGGCGCTCAAGCATGAGCTGGATCAAGCCGGCACCCAAGGGCGCCTGCGCCTACAACGTGATGGAACCACCCGAACGGTGTCGTTTTCCCGAGGAGGCCTCTACGCCATCCTCAATCGCCGAGCCTACTTAGGCGAGGTCCACCACAAAGGTGAATGGTTTGCCGGCCAGCACACGGCCATCGTGCCAACCGATCTCTGGCAGGGGGTGCAAACGAAGCTGGAAAAGAACCGCCGTGAAAGGAAGCTCGGAACCAACGTGACCAATGCCAGCCTGTTGGCCGGCATGGTGATCGATGGCGCCGGACGTCGACTACTCGCGACGCACACCACCAAGGGCGGCAAACGGTATCGCTACTACCTCAACCGCCATCAGGAAGGCGGTGAGAAGGACGCCAAACGCACGTGTCTACCCGCCCACGATGTGGAGCGTATTGCGACTGAACAGTGGCTGCACCTCTTAACGGCCGCCGATCTCGACACGCAGCTGGACGTCGATTGCTCTGCCGATAGTACGGCCCTGCGCAACGCCGCAGAAACCGTTGCAAAGCGATGGACGACGCTCAGCAGCGCTGAGCAACGAGAGCTGCTCCTAAACGTCGGGTTCCGAGTCGTAGTCAAGGACCGCCTAGTTGAGGTGTCTGCGCAAACGGATCAGCTTGTAGCCCTGCTGCTGAAATTCCGAAGCGCCACCATCAACAAGCTGGCGGGCAAGACGCGACGCGTTGCCAAGTCAGTGGCGGCATCGCTAATCAAGGCAGCGGGTGAGACAAGAATCCTGGAGAAGGAAACGAGTTTTGTCGCAACCGCACTCGCACCGGGACACCGAGTTCTCTTGAAAGCGATCGCCCAGGGGCGCGCATGGGCGAAAGGTCTAACTGCTGGCGAGTTCTCATCGGCCGATGAAATTGCTCAGAAGACTGGTCTTTCGGCAGCTCATGTGGCCCGCGGCCTGAAGTGCATAAGCATCCCGCCAGACCTAGTTGCACGTCTCGTTAAGGGCAAGGGACCTGCCGACCTCACTTGGGCAGCAATTCGTGCCCTGCATGTCGCCGACTGGGACTTGGATCCTCATCGCTGGCTAGCTGAACTTTGACTCTAAGGTCGTACTGAAAACGGCACGCGAGCGGGGACTCGCCGTCGAGGGTCCGCTTTCGACCCAAAGCGGACACCCCGACGGCGGCAGCTCGTCGCCGAGGCGCGCGTTCCGGTCGCGTTGTAGATCCGCAATTCCGTCGACCCGTTTCTGCTCGCGCCGTCAGGCGTATCATTTCCGCATGGCCAACGTTCCCTCTGTCGTCCCCGCGAACAGCGTCATCGTGAGCGTGGAGAGGGTCGGAGATCTAGCCTCAGCGCTCCGCGCGGCAAACGTCACGGTGCCAAGCCGGGCGAACGGGCGGACGCATGACCTAGTCGAGATCTACTCGCTGATCCGGGTGCTGGCGTCGAGGCCCTACCGCCTTTCCGATTTCCCGCTGAAGCTCGTCAAGCGCGAGCGGCCAGACTTCCTGCTCTCGGCGAACGGAGTGGCGATCGGCATCGAGCACACCGAAGCGGTTCCCCAGAACGCCGCGAAGGAAGCCTCCCTACGCGACCGCGGCATCGGTCCCGAGACCTACTACGCGCAGCCTGCCGCCATCGGCGAGCGAGCGAAGGGCTCCAAGGAAATCCGTGCCGAAATCGAAGGGGACCAGATGGGCGAAGGATGGATGGGCGATTCGGCCGAGCGCAGCTGGGTCGAGGCGATGACCCAGTTCGTCAGCGACAAGATCCAGTCCGCCCAGTCGCCCGACTACGCTCGCTTCGATCGCACCTGGCTCGTGATCTACGACAACTGGCCGGCGCCGATCCTCAACCACGCGAAGGCGGTGCCGCTGCTGACCGCCGAACTGGCCAAGCTCGCGACCTGGTCGGTCTTCGAGCGCGTCTTCATCCTCGACGAGTCTGTGCTATTCGAGATAGAACAAACCGCGGTTCACGTCCATTGCGTCAACCATTGCTGAGGTTGCGCTGCCGATCCAGTGGCTGCCGGCGCCTCTCTGCTCTTCTTCGGTGAATGCGACCTCGATGCGCGAGGGCGATATCGATGTCCACCCAGGTGCACCCTTCTAAGGCATCCGACGCGCGCTCAGAACTTGATCGCATCGAGGCGGATCTTTCGGAATGGCTTCGACCACGTCGAATCCGCATGCGCGCGGCGAACGTACCCAACGCCCGTTCCGTTGGAGTACGTCGCGGCGCCGGCGCGTAACCGGATGAAGTCGGGCCAGCCACTCGGCCGCGGGTAGATCTTCTCCGAGTGGATCAGCGCATCCTGCCCACGAGCCTCTTCAGCGGTCGTGACGCGAAATCGCTTTGTCACTCCGTCATCCCAATCCAGGACCGCGTGGTTAATGCGGTGCTTGGAGGGAAGACGCCTCGCCGTCGCTTCGTCATATTCGCGGCTGATCGAGGTGGCCTCAGAAATTTCGCGGAAATAGACGTTCGCCATCGCGGTAAGCAGTTGTTGCTCGTTGAGCATGCGCACGTCGTTATCGCTCTTGACGTCGACCCAACCGTTGGCCCCCGGCAGCGAGTAGACGTCCCCGTCGTATGCCAAAAAAAGATGCCGCGGGGTGAGCGGCAGCAAGCAGATAGTCCCGGACTTTCCCAAGCCAGGCGCGCCGAGTCGTTCGTGTCCTGGCCGCAAGTACCAGCGGTTCGTGTAAATAGCCGGGTCGTCGCTCGTGAAGAAATTGACGGCCGACCGATTGCGCAACAGGCATACCTTTAGGTCCTCCACAACAGAAACCATTTCGGGGACCGCTGGCATCACCAGCTGCACGGCTTCCGCGATCGACGCCCGGAACTCCTCGGGCGCTCCTGTCGTGTCAACTATCTCGTCGGACATCGCCGCGAACGCGCGCGAAGCAGCTTCGGTTCTCAAGTGCTGCAGCACCCAGAACGCGCGAAAGACCTCCCGATCATCGCTGGTCAATACGTAACCTGGGACGGAGATCCGCGAAATTGCTGCGGAATACAGCCCTTCGATCACCTGCATCTTCTTTTCGTAGTGAAGGTCCTTGCCGTAGAAGTAGTCCGCCGAACACTGATACTTCACCGGCGCATTCAACACGGTGCGGCGGCGCGCGAAATTGAACAGGTTGATTGCCAGGCCTTCGCCGTCGAGCGTGAAGGGGCGCAGGTGGCAGCGCGGCACGAAATGCTGGTTCTTGAGTGCAGGCATGGGACCCGAAGTCTGCCGTCAGCGGGTTTTCCGGAGCAAGCCTTGGCCGACGAGGCGCGCCGCGCGCCAGGAGGTACCCATGGGGACAACTGATACCGGTCGAAGCCGCGACCCGAGCAGATAGTCGAGTCATCGTTCATCTCCGGAAAAGCCGCCACTGCGAGGCATTAGTCCGCTTCTGGCCGATAGCGGACGTTGCTGCGAGTCGCCCACGCGAAGGCGCCAGACGCTCACGACGATTTGGCCCTTGCCTTGGCGCTGGCCGTGTTCCCCCTATCGCGAGAATAGCCTTAACGCGTGATTTGAAGGCTGATACATGCGCGCGGTGTTACTAGCTACAGGAGGCCCCATGAGCTAATCAGGTAGCAAATCAGGACAGTCGAGCCGCAAAGAAACGCAACAATCTTGCTTCCAAACAAGAAGTATCCAAGCCAGTTAATTCGCTTCGGCTCATCAAACTTTTCCTCCTCGCCGATCCCTTTCCCGACGAGGCTGTAGTAGTACCGAGTCCACGTAATTGTTGAGGTTGCGTAATGGACAATGTCCAGCGACAGCGCAGTGACGTACGCGACGAGGGCCGGAAGCAAAGAAGCCGGAACTGGATGCGTTGCATTGCTGTCACGCAACAGCCAAACGACTGCGATACCGGCGAACGTCAGCTGGCGGGTGATGTCGCTGGTCTTACCTGAGTAGTAGGACTTGGCATCGATAACGTCAGCCAGCTTCATCCGAGACTACTTCTTCTTGCCGCGAGGACCAGTGTCGCCGCCTTTCTTTCCGCCGGCCTGCGACAGTGCGCTCCCTGCGGCAGATTTCGACGCTGACGACGTGCGCCCGTCACGCAGTACCTTTGATGCAGCCTTCGCAGCTTTCGGCGAGGTTGTTTCCGTTTTCGTTCTGCTCTGAGTCAACGCGCTGCCTGCCGCCGTCCTTGACGCCTTGCCCGTGTTGGGCGACCGCAACGTTTTGGAAGCAGCCTTGGCAGCCTGCGGACTCGTCTTCTTGGTAGCCATTTCCTCTCCCCAGAATGGTGCTACAGATTCAGTCGACTACGGCGTTTTCTGCATCGTCTGCTGATTTCGTTGCCTTCGCAGGCTTGGCAGGCGCCGCGCGGAGCGCCTTGTTCGCAGTCTTGGCAATCTTCTTGCGAGCTTGGTCGGCCTTGTCGCCTTCCATGACTTCGCGCTTGATCACTTCATTCACGAGCACATCCTTGATCTGCGCCGAGTCGATGCGTACGTCGGGGGATACGCGGCGAAGTTCGCGGCGAATCACGTCAACGACCGCGTCGGTTTGCAGCATCGCACCGACGAAGAACCGGGAGAGGGCTTGCTTCTGCGTGTGATATTCGCCGAGCAGTGAGCGCTGCCAGCCTTCTTTGCACCATAGATAGACCAGTTCTATGTCACCTTCGACGCGTGAGTTGAGAGCGCAGAAATCGATCTCAAGCACTAGTTCTTGGTCAATCGGCTTGGCGAAGATCAAATGGTACACGCGCCATGTCACGCCGTTAGTGAGGAGCACCCAGTCCACGCCTTGATTCGCTGCGTAATCGATTGCCTGCTTGACGTGAGCGTCCTTTAAGTCGAGGCCGATGGCTTTAACTTCGATCAGAGTTTGCAGCTGATTATCAATCTTGATCGCGAGGTCACAGAACGTGCCGCGAATTGAGTGCTCGGAGGTAACGTCTGAATACTTGTCGTATCCGAATACGTCGGCCAGCATGTCCTTGATTATCGTGACAGTGTCGGCTTCGCCAACGTCACGAGCTTTCGCCGCAGCCAAGATCGGCTGATAACGTTTGATTCCCGCTACAAGTCGCTCGGCGACCTTCTTCGGTACTGCGGCCATTCCCATCCCCTTTTAGGCGCGACACGTCGAACATACAGAACGGAAAGGAGCCATACAAACGGACGCACGCCATGGGGGGCCTGCCCACGGGTCGCAAGGGCATGGGGGCCGAGCTAGGTACGATCCGAGCGGCGGCCGAGCGAGACGCTCGCTGTATAAAGCGATGAGACAGTACGGGGCAAGTAGAGTCCACGGGCCCGTCGCCTACCAGGAATGCATTAGCCATGCACATCGACGAGTACGAAAAACAGCAGCCTAGCTACGAACTGTTCGCCAAAACGGTGGCGGCGATTTTGTCAGCGGCCATCGAACACGCGGGGGGTTATCGCCTGCAGGTTGTGCGCGCGCGCGCCAAGGAGGCCGACTCTCTGAAGAAAAAGCTAGTTGATCGCGGTATGGACCAATCCAATCGGATCGAGCACGAAATCAAGGACTTGGCGGGTTGCCGCGCAATCTTCTACACAAACGGCGACGTGGAAAAGCTCATCAGCTCCGGGCTGGTCGAGACCAATTTCGACGTCGTCGACCGCAAGATCCATCACCCAGGAATTGACCCGAAGACCTCGCCACAGCTGTACACGGCCAACCATTACGTGGTGCGCCTTCGCAACGAACGTTTGGACATGCCGGAGTATGCGCGGTATGCGGGGATGCGATGCGAGATCCAGCTGCAGACCATCCTCAACCACGCGTGGGCTGAAATCGAGCACGACATTTACAAGGGCCCTGAGCTGTCGCCGAAATTCGGCACGGCCGCCCTGGACTCAATCAAGCAGCGATTGCGTGGCATCGCGGTGAAATACCTGCTGCCGGCTGGCTACGAGTTCGACAAGGCCACGCGGGATCTGGATCGATTGGTGCAAGGCAAGGAACTGTTCGACCGTAACGCTCTGGCTGCGATTACCCAAGCTGCTGACAACAACGAGCGCTATGACGCCATCCAGTCCTTCGCCAAGCACGTGCTCCCGCTGTACGACGACCTGCCCTCGGTATGGGCGGAGGTGATGCAGGTGCTGCAAGACGCTGCCGATCAGGCGCGAGGTGCCCAGGTGGTGCCTATCGAGGTTCCGTTCGGAACCTTTCCTGGTAAGCGGTTTGATGACATTGCTCGGCTCATCATCGATACGGTTCGTCCGTATCGCTTTTTGGACGTGCCACGCTCCTTGGAGCTCGCCGGGCAACTACACCGGCTGGCGGGCTCCCCCGGAGAATCAGGGCCTGCCCTCGAGCTTGCACATGCCGTAGCTAAACACGATCTGCAGGCGTGGCGCGAGGTGGGGCCGGCAGTTCAGAGGATGGTGGTTGATTACGTTTGCAATCTTGCAGCGGACGAACCACCTCTGGATCTGAGGCTTTGGATACCGGTGCTCGAGGACGTGTTGGATTCTGACGCAACGAGCGCGCGAGCCGTGTCGTCGAGCAGTATTGCCCTGGGGCGGGGCGTGGTCGTTGGTTCTTCCGAGCTCGCCGCTATCCGCAACGATGCCCTGCGCTGCCTCCAGCAGCTGTTTGAAGCCACCGTTGATGCGCGCCAACAAGCTCGGCTGATTTCAGCCATGTCGCATGGGGTTCAGCCGCCCTACGGTGGCGCGGCCTCGCCTGAACTGACGAAGATCCTGATTTCCAATGCAGTGGCGTTCATCGCGTTTGCGACGTCGATCGTTGGAAACGTCGAGTTGGAATTGGCCCGAACGCTCGAAAACCGCGTCCACCGCATGGTCGAGTGGTACGGCGTGCTGCGGCCAGACCTGGCCGAGAACGAGGAACTCCAAGGACTGGTAGAAAACCTCCGAGAGGCGACAGCGCAGTTTCGCGACGCCCTGCAGGCGGTGCCCGATCTCGAGAACTACAAGGTCCTAGTGGGCTTTGACTCGACCTTCGCCTGGGACTGGGAAGGAAAAGAGCGCGACCATAGCGAAGTGGAGCAATATCGGGCCGCGCAAGCGGCTTCGCTGCTGTCGACGGTGAACGCTGATAACTTCGATGAATGGCTCAGCCGTCTAAATCGTTTTGCTAAGACCGAATCCGTCGACCTAGCGATGTTCCCCGTCTTCGGACAATTTCTCGAAGACTTGGCGCTTCGTTTTCCTGAGCAAACTTTGGCAAGCCTCGGACGCATCGAAGGCCGACTGAGCGAGTTTCTCGTTCGCCTGCTCAAAGGTTTGCTGCTTTCCGCCCAAGCCCCGCAGGCCCGCGTTGTCATGGATCGGTGGCTGGAGCAAGGCACGAACCTTTCGCAGCTTTCCTGGTTGGTCGTAGCCAAGGGCGATCTACCCGTCGAGTTCATCAAGGCAGTGCTCCGCAGCGATGTTGCCCACGGCGATGCCGATTCGGTCAAATCTGTGGTCCGCGGACTGGCGTTTAACTACGAAAAGTTTCACGACCAGGCGGATGAACGACACGGATTATTGCTGGACGCCCTTGAGTACTTGGTTTCGATAGAGAACTTCACCTGGTTTCGCATGGGCTGGTTCTCGTGGCGACACAGTCATGAGATTCTCGATGCCCTCGATTCGCCGGCGGCACAGAAGGCCCTCGGCTGGCTAGTCCGGGCGCCTAACTTGCCTGAGGGTGCAGCTGAGTTCGTCTCCGCCTTGGTAATGCATCGGCCGACGCTTCTGCTCTCATTCCTGGACGAGCGCGCGCAAATTGTAAGCGGGGACGACGTCGCCGGCTTCGTGGTCATCCCGTACGACCTTTCCGACGCGCTCCAACCGCTACGTCAAATCCCCACCGAGGTCTTGGCTACAGTCCGCCGATGGTTCGAAGCCAACGACCAGTCGCTCGACTACAGCACCGAGCGGGCGATTCAAGCGGCTTTCGAGGAGTTAACGCCGGGCATTCGCTCAAGGCTGGAAAAGTTGCTGGGAAGCGGCAAGCGCAACGATGCGCTCTTCGCCCTGGCCGTTCTGAAGTCCTTCGAGAGCGAGCCAGAGGTGTTCGAGGTTGCTCGACATGCCGCCGCCGCTTGGGGCGATGACGAAGAGATAGTGGAAGGTATCTACCGGGCCATCGCGCAGGAAGGGGGAACGAGCGGGCTTTTCGGCCGCGTCAAAGCCACACAAGCCAAGCGCGAACTCCTCGCAGCCTGGCTAACCGACGAGCGCGAGGGTGTGCGCAATTTTGCGCAAGAGCACCTACCGTTGTTTGATCACCGCATCGCTGAAGAAACGCGAAGGGCACAAGCCTCTAATGCTGCGCGCCGGCTGGCGTTCGACGAGCCGCCGTTGCCCGACGCGCCGGCAGAGCTGACGGACGACTGAGTCGACTATGCCCGACCAACCGCGGCTGGCGCAGCCAATTGAAATCTCCACGCAGAAGCAACTCAGGCTGCACGGCCAACCGACGTTTTGCTATTTGTGCGGCCGCCAGCTAACGGACGCTGACGTGGACCGCGATCACTGTCCGCCCAAAGGCTTTTTCTCCGCGGCTGACCGGATCAACTTCCCGATCATTCTGCCCACGCACCGGACCTGCAACAACGGCTGGAAAGGAACGGACGAGATTGTCGGCATCGTCGCCGACGCACTGCATGATCGGCAGAAAAGCTTCAATCTCGATTTCACGCGAAAGCTCGAGGCTTACTCGATTCCGTTCAATAACAAGGAAGCCGCCGCCGTCACAAACCTGCCGCTGGCTGCAATGACCAAGCGAATCTACCGCGGCATGCACGCACTGCTCTACCGCCAATACTTGCCTTGGCAAATTCTGGAGGCGACGCATGTTCCGCTACCGGCAGCGGACTTGGAAACGGGGCGTCCAATCCAGCCGCTGGATCAGTCCTTCGTTTTCGGTGCCGCCGTCCGACGAGCGCTCCTTACCCGTTCCGCGGACACGATAACGGCATACAACGGAAAGTTCCGGTACGCGTGCGTGTGGTCGAACCTAAGCAACAGTGAGCCGTGTTGCGTCTTTGCCTTCGACATCTATGCGTTTCATTACCTTGCACCCAAAGTCGACAATTTCCCTCGCGTCTTTGTTGGGCTTTACAAGCCGCAGGTCGCGCCTTCCACCGGGGCGTGGGAATCCGCGATCAAGTTCGATATCTCCCGGGCAGAAATGCTTGATCCATGGCATCGCAGCTAGTGTGCGGGTACTGATCTGTCCAGCCGCCGTTCCACCTCCAACTATGAACTATGACCGGCCAGGTCCGGCTTCGACCCGAAGCAGACATCGTTTGCTCAAACGATTCATGCTCCCTGTTGAGCAGGGGCGAGGGGCGCAGTGCCGAGCATCCTGTGACACCCGCTGCCTAGGCATCTCCCTCTGTGGGCACTAGAGGAAATCTAGCGTCATTCTCGGGGTACCTGTCGATCATAAAGAATGTTTGCCTGAAGTACTCGTCCCAACCGGGGTTGCCGAGTGCTGCGATGGTTTCATCAATGTCGATTTCTACGCCCATGGCGCGAGCACGCATCTGGAGTCCTCTGGCGCGCTCGACTAATGCGTCCGGGCGACATTCTTGCTGGCGGTGTCCTTCAATGACGCTACGAAAAATCGTGCGACTCGATAAAACAATGAAGGCCCCCTGTTCGGCGGTTTGCCTCAGTGCGTCGGCACCTTCTGCGGAAGAACGTGTTCGCAGGTAGCGGTCATAAAAAGCGAGAAAGCCAGTGAGGAGTTCGCGGGCCTCCATGGCTCGGCTAGGGCCGATGAATGCGTATACGGGCGCTGGATCGGTAGCGTAGATCGAGCTGGCAAAAGCCATGCCATGGCAGGCGGATATCACGAAAATTAGGTTGAGCCGCGTGGCTATGTTTAGCGGTGTCAGGGCATCCTTCACTTGCAGCCAGCTTAGAAAGGTGCGATCCGCGAACTCCAGCCCGTCCGGAGATCCATGGCACTCGAGATGCACAAGTGGGACGTAAGGGTCGCGGCCAGCCACTTCCGCGCACTGACGCATCATGTCGACGAAGTGGCCCGCCGAATCAATGCGAAGCCTCACAACGGCCGGACCACCGCCGGGCGCCACTGCTGCCAGTACCGTGACGTCGTCTTGCAGAGCACGAGCGGTGTTGAGCTCGCCGGCAGGAATGGAATCAAGGATCAGAATCTGGTTGAACTGTGCAGCCATGATTTGTCTTCAAGTCGGTTAGAGGCCGGTGGCGCCTTGTATTCGGGGAATGCCCTCAGATCCATCGAGCATCATGTCCTTGATGCTCCGGTGGTCGAAGAGGGGGAGGTGAGTTGCAGGACCAAGAAGGGCGCCGGAAGCACTCCGCTCGCCCGAAAAGCTCTTGCTGACGACGCCTCTGATGACAGCGCCGTCGCCTCCAAGGATCGGGCTTCCGCTCATTTTTCCTGGAATCTTTGCGTCGAACTCGAAGCATGGCCCTGGAGTGGTCGCGCTTCGCGTCACTGTGTTGTCGTGATGGACAGTGGTGATGGTACCTACAGAGACATACAAGTCTTGTTTGAAATGGCTCAAGACCACGCGACCGTCTTCGTAGCGGACGGGGATGTTCTCCATTTCTGCGTAGCCTATGGCGAACACCTTTTCGGATACTTCTACGGGGCGCAGAGACAGATTTAGCGGCTGATAGGCTCCGGAAGGGTGTGGAGGCAGACGGCACACGGCGACGTCCGTATCTAGTTCCATCCTGTCCTGCTCGTGGAACAGTGGACTTACCTTCCATCCGCCCCAGTAGGCACAGAGTTCGAACGGGGCGAACTGAATTGCACCTGGGCCGTGTACGGCGGGGTGGAGCGGCAACAGAACGCCCATCTGGAGGTTTCGACCAAAGCGAATGGCGCCGTTGTCGTTGGTCACATTGCCGTAGCCAGAGTCTTCTGGATCCATAAGGACGTGGCCCGCTGTCATCACTAGCCCAGATGCACTGACGACGAAGGCTGTTCCGATAACCTTAAGTGCGGGCGAACCAGCAACCAGAGCCACAACCGGCACAATGCTCTGCTTCAAGATCAGGTTAGTGGACCCCATGGTTTGGACGAGTTCCTCCATGGTCCTCCCCCTAGGGTTCTTCGACATCATCTCCATGCGATTGGCAATGGTGAAGTAGTCGGGTTCGCAGTCCGGGTTGGGGTAGAGCTCGACCCCACGGAGATCGGTAATCGCCCACTTCCCCTCGGGCGTTCTTCCCCAAAGCGACTTGAGAATACCCACCCCAGTCGATTGGTCCATTCGCCGCTCCTTTGCGCAAGAGCCCCTTTATCGCAGCCTATCAAGGGCTGAGGTTCAGGGTGGGAAAGGCGTCCGAACCCCGTCGACTTTCTATGGGGCCGCTAGTGGTCGCTCAAGGGAAAGGAAGAATGGCGCTGATCAAAACTTGCAAAAATCCCTTAAAAACTATTCTCTGATGTTGACGGCTTGCAGATTGCTCTCTGAGAGCCGAAAACAAGCGCAAACGCATCTTTTGGTCGCCGAAATCCGACGCCGGAGAAGGTGACCGCCAAAGACGTATATTGCTTGAGCAGCGGCTTCTCTCTGACGAAAATAAACTCGCCAAGCCTTTGATTGTTCAAGGGCTTTGTGGCGAATTACGAAAGAGAAAAAGGGGTGCCGGACTAAATGGTGGGCCGTGAAGGATTCGAACCTTCGACCAAAAGATTAAAAGTCTTCTGCTCTACCGACTGAGCTAACGGCCCACGGGCACGCGAATTCTAGCGATAACGCGTGGGATCGGCCACGCCGGCCT
>Ga0209023_10002670_pt1 | contig 21958 bp, 18 predicted proteins | sample LakOneMetagenome_FD_187468 | JGI IMG/M metagenome (GOLD analysis project Ga0209023, IMG submission 187468) | Freshwater and sediment microbial communities from Lake Erie, Canada (SPAdes) (version 2) | ecosystem: Environmental > Aquatic > Freshwater > Lentic | place: Lake Erie, Canada...
CCACGGGTACCTGGCCACCGATCAGGTCGTTGAGCAGCGGCGCCGAACCCCGGTAGCCGATCACTTCGGCATTCACCTTGGCCGCATCACCCACCATGAGGCCAAAGAAGTGCGGCAGGCTGCCGGTGGCCGGCACGCCGAAGTTGGCCTTGTCGGGATTGGCGCGCAGCCAGGCGATCAGGTGCGGCAGCTCGCGCACGGGCACGGCGCTGGAGACGGCCACGCCGAACTCGTAGCTGTTGACGTGGCTCACGGGGCGGAAGTCGCGCTCGGCGTCATAGCCCGCATCGGGGAAGACCAGTGGCGCCACCAGCATCACGGCCGGGTTGGCCAGCAGCAGCGCGGGCTGGTTGGCCGGCGCGCTCTTGACGGCCTGGGCCGAGAGGCGGCCACCGGCGCCGGTGCGGTTCTCCACGATCACCGGCGAGCCGAGCTTGGCCTGCAGCTTGTCGGCCACGATGCGGGCCACGCGGTCGCTGGAGCCGCCAGGGGCGTAGCCGACGATGATGCGCAGCGGGGCCTCCTGCGCATGGGCGACCAGGCTGGCCGACAGCGCGAGCGCGGCGGTGAATACTACGGAGGCAAGGGGTTTCCACATGGCGACGCTCCCGAATAACGATAGACGAAATGGCGCACTGTATCGGGCCCACAATGGATTGATCTAAACAACCATTGCCCGGACATACCCTGATGCCCGCACCCGAACCCGCCACCCCGCCCCGGCTGGCCGACCCCGAGGCGGCCCAGCACCTGCTGATGTACCGCCTGAACCGCCTGCTGGCGGTGGCCGGCAGCCTGGTGGTGCGGCTGTGCGAAGGCGGCTACGGCATCACGCGGCGCGAATGGGGCCTGCTCATGGTGCTGGCGCAGCACCCGGGCCTGCCGCCGGCGGAGTTGGCCCTGCGCCTGGGGCTGGACCGGGCCCGCACCTCGCGCGCCATCACCTCGCTGCTGGCCAAGAAGCTGCTCATCCGCGAGGCGATGCCGGGCGACCGCCGCCAGGCCGTGCTGTCGCTCACGCCTGCGGGGCAGGCGGTGCACGACGGCCTGTTCCCGCAGGTCAAGGCGCTCAACCAGGACCTGCTGGCCGGGCTGGACGCGCACGCCGTGCAGAGCCTGGACCAGGCCCTGGCCGACATGCAGCAGCGCGCCGAGGCGCTGGTCGCCACCCGCACCGACGTGCCGCGCACCTACCGGCTGCGCGGCGGGCGGCACACAGATTGAAGGGGATGCGCGCCGCACTGCCCCAAAACAGGGAACCGGCGATATCCTCCAGAGCGGGGCTCGCGGCCACAAGCTGTTGAGCGCACCCCACGACGACATACGACCGCAGCACGACGAACCCGCGGCCGACCCCGGCCCACACCCACCGCCCCACCATCCATTCATGTCGCAGCCATCAACCTCTTTGTGGAGCCCCTTGCGCCAACCAGCATTCCGGGGCCTGTGGGTCTGCGGTGGCGTGTTCTTCATCGGCAGCGGCATGCAGACCATGGCCGCAGCCTGGCTGATGGTGGAGCTCACGGGCTCGTCATTCCTGGCGGCGCTGGTGCAGACGGCGGTGTTCATGCCGATGTTTCTGCTGGCGCTGCCGGCGGGCGTGCTGGCCGACACGACGGACCGGCGGCGCCTGATCTCGGGCGCTCTGCTGGCGCAGGTGGGGGCCAGCGTGCTGCTCACGCTGCTGGTGCTGGGCGGCTGGGGCGGACCGGCGTCGGTGCTGTTCCTGGTGTTCATCTGCGGCTGCTGCACAGCGGTGCTGACCCCTGCGTGGAACTCATCGGTCATCGACCCGGTGCCGCGCGACGAGTGGCCGCAGGCCATCACCGCCGTGAGCATTGCCTACAACGCCGCACGCGCCATCGGGCCTACGCTGGCGGGGCTGGTGTTTGCCCAGCTGGGCGCGGGGTGGGTGTTTGCCGTCACCGTGACCACGACGCTGGTGATGTGGCAGTCGATCCGCCGCTGGCCGCCCAAGGCCCACCCGCCCTCCAAGCTGCCCGCCGAGCGCCTGTGGGGCGGCACGCTGAGCGGTCTGCGCTTTGCCTGGCACTCGCGCATCATCCTGGCCCAACTGGTGCGCGTGATGGCATTCAGCGCCGCGGGCTCGGCCCTGTGGGCGCTGCTGCCGGTCATCGCCCAGCGCCTGGGCACCGGGGCGCCGGGCTTTGGCCTGCTGATGGGGTGCCTGGGCACCGGTGCCGTGGCGGTGGGCCTGGTGCTGGGGCGGCTGCGCGCGCGCTTTGGCATGGAGATCATCGTTGGCGCAGGCGGCGTGGTGTTTGCCGCCGCCATGCTGGTCGCCGCCATGACCAAGATCGCGTGGGTGGTGTACATCGCCATGCTGTTTGCGGGTGCGGCGTGGATGTCGGCCATGTCCACCTTCAACACCGCCACCCAGGCCAGCGCGCCGCAGTGGGTGCGGTCGCGCGCGGTGGCCATGCACATGGTGGCCGCGCTGGGTGCGTTTGCGATGGGCTCGGCCTTTTGGGGTGCGGCGTCGGACATCGTGGGCCTGGCCCCTACGCTGTACACGGCTGCCGCACTCATGGGGGCGGGGCTGCTGCTGGCGCGGCCCATGCCGCTGCGCATGGGCGCGCTGCACGAGGTGACGCAGGCCACGCCCTGGGACGAACTTTTTATCGAAGCCGAGCCGCTGCCCGAGGCCGGCCCGGTCGCCGTGGAGGTGGGCTACCGCATCGCGCCCGGCACGGACGCCGAGTTCCTGGACACCATCAGCCGCATGAAGGCCCCGCGCCGCCGCGACGGCGCCACCTTCTGGCGCGTGTACAAGGACCTGGGCGAGCCGTCGCGCTACGTGGAGCGGTTCATCGTCGAGTCGTGGGCCGACTACCTGCACCAGCGCGCCCGCGCCACCATGGCCGACCAGGCGCTGGAGACGGAAGTGCGCGCATTTTTGGCCCCCGGCGAGGTCGTGCGCATGTCGCACTACATTGCCGAGAGATAGCTCCCCCTGAGCCGCTTCGCGTCTTCGCCCTGAGCGGGACGCCACCCGTGGACCGGCAAAGCCGGATCCACGGTGGCGCTGGCATGGGGCGCGCCAGTGTCAGCCGCAGCACACTGTGCCGAGCCTCGCCGTCCAGCCTGCGACAATTGCCGGATGAGCTTTGCCCCCCTCTCCAACGACACCTTCCTGCGTGCCTGCCGCCGCCAGGCCACCGACTACACGCCCTTGTGGCTCATGCGCCAGGCGGGGCGCTATCTGCCGGAGTACAAGGCCACGCGTGCCAAGGCCGGCAGCTTCATGGGGCTGGCCACCAATGTGGACTACGCCACCGAGGTCACGCTGCAGCCCCTGGAGCGTTTTCCGCTCGATGCGGCCATCCTGTTCAGCGACATCCTCACCGTGCCCGACGCGATGGGCCTGGGGCTCTCGTTCGCCGAGGGCGAGGGTCCGCGCTTTGCCAAAGTGGTGCGCGACGAGGCTGCTGTGGATCAGCTGGCCGTGCCCGACATGGACAAGCTGCGCTATGTGTTCAACGCTGTCACCAGCATCCGCAAGGCCCTGAACGGCCGGGTGCCGCTGATCGGCTTCTCGGGCAGCCCCTGGACGCTGGCCTGCTACATGGTCGAAGGCAAGGGCTCGGACGACTACCGCATGGTCAAAAGCCTGATGTACGCGCGGCCCGACCTGATGCATCGCATCCTGGCCATCAATGCCGACAGCGTGGCGGCCTACCTCAATGCCCAGATCGACGCGGGCGCTCAGGCCGTGATGGTGTTCGACAGCTGGGGCGGCGTGCTGGCCGACGGCGCCTTCCAGGAGTTCAGCCTGGCGTACACAAAGCGGGTGCTGGCGCAGCTCAAGCGCACCGGCGTGGACGGCACCGACGTGCCGCGCATCGTCTTCACCAAGGGCGGCGGCATCTGGCTGCCGGACATGAACGACCTGGACTGCGAAGTGCTGGGCCTGGACTGGACGGCCAACCTGGGCCAGGCACGCGCCATCGTCGGTGGCCAGGTGGGCGGCCCCGGCAAGGCGCTGCAGGGCAACATCGACCCGAACGTGCTGTTTGCGCCGCCCGCGCAGATCGCCACCCAGGTGCGCCACGTGCTGGACAGCTTCGGCAAGCCCCACACCGACCGCAGCACCACCGGCCCCACGCACATCTTCAACCTGGGCCACGGCATCAGCCAGTTCACGCCGCCCGAGCATGTGTCGGCGCTGGTCGAGGCAGTGCACAGCCATTCGCGCGCGCAGCGGCAGGGGTGAAGGCAGGGGCGGCTCTGGCAGCATAAGCCGCCCGCGCGGCGTAACACATTTTTGTGCGCCGGGCCGGCTGTCAGGCGCGACTTATGCACAAATCTGGAGCAGCGCCAGCATGGAGTGTGCACGGCTGAGCCAACGGGGGGCAAGAGCGAAAATATTCTCAACCACCGCGTAAGTCGTTGATTTTAAAGGAGCGTGGCGGGCTGCATTTTTTGCAGGCAATCCACCGAAAGCACGGCATTTCAAGGGCTTGCGGGGCAAACACAGGGGATATCAACAAAGTTATCCACAGAAAATCTGGATTTCTTGCAAATCCCCAGTCAAATCAAGCACTTGCAGGCCAAACCGCATAAAACGTTGAACATACGCGGGGGCTGCTAGCACAAATCTGGGACTTTCCCGGGGCTTGACGCGGGATCGATGTTCGACTTATGCACACAAATCTTGATGCGGCGCAGCATTGCGGAGTCGCCGGGCCATAGCACAGAAAATGCGGTCAAAATTCTTCAGATGATTGATTCATAACGATTTTTTCAGGCTGCCAATTTTGTGGGCAATTTGTTCCGGGCCAGTATTCATGCGGCTTGGCGGGGCGTCCAGGCAGGATGTCAACAAAGTTATCCACAGAAACCCGGGATTACTCCCTGCGCACATCAAATCAAGCACTTAGCCGCCAAACCTCTACATCGCCTGCACAAGCACCTGTAACTGTCCAAAGCCCGTGACCATCCCTTCCACCATCGTTCATGTTGCGCTGCACACGCCGTCCCACAGCGGCGTGGGGGACCTGCTCAGCTATGCCAGCGAGCGGCCCTTGCCGCCCGGCACGCTGGTGCGGGTGCCCCTGGGCAAGCGAGAGGTGCTGGGTGTGGTGTGGGATGCCCTGGATGCCACTGGCGAACTGCCCGAAGGCGCGGCCATGCGCTCCGTTGCCGGGGTGCTGGAGGGCGTGGAGCCACTGAGCCTGCCCTGGCGCCGGCTGGTCGCCTTTGCGGCGCGCTACTACCAGCGGGCGCTGGGCGAGGTAGCACTGGCGGCCCTGCCCCCACAACTGCGCGACCTGCAGCCCGATCAACTGGCGCGGCGGCTGCGGCGCCCGGCCAAGGGGACGGCAGCTGGCGACACTGCCAGCGCTATTAAAACAATAGCACTTACCGCAGAGCAGGAAAGCGCCAGGGCCCGAATTTCATCCGAATCCGGCCCGTTTTTGCTGTTCGGCAGCACCGGCAGTGGCAAGACCGAGGTCTACCTGCGCTGCGTGCAAGAGGCGCTGGAGGCCGACCCCACCGCCCAGGCGCTGGTGATGGTGCCCGAGATCAACCTCACCCCGCAGCTCGAAGAGCGCTTCACCTCCCGCTTTGCGCCGCGCTTTGGCAGCCAGGCGGTCGTGTCGCTGCACAGCGGCATGACCAACCCGCAGCGCCTCAAGAGCTGGCTGGCCGCGCACAGCGGCGTCGCCCGCATCGTGCTGGGCACGCGCATGGCGGTGTTCGCCAGCCTGCCGGGCCTGAAGATCATTGTCGTGGACGAAGAGCACGACCCCAGCTACAAGCAGCAGGAGGGGGCCCGCTACTCCGCGCGCGACCTGGCCATCTGGCGCGGGCGCGAGCAAGGCGCCAAGGTGCTGCTGGGCTCGGCCACGCCGTCGCTGGAGACCTGGCACGCCAGCCGCCCGCCCACGGCGGAGGACCCCGAAGGCGGGCGCTACGTGCGCCTGGCCATGCCCAGCCGGATCGGCGCCGGCGTAGGGACAGATGGGGGCGCTGGCGCCCCGGCCCGGGTGCGCCGCGTGGACATGAACCAGCAGCCGCGCCGCGCCATCTTCAGCGCGCCGCTGCTGGCCGCCATCACCGAGCGCGTGGCGCGCGGCGAGCAGAGCATGGTGCTGCTCAACCGCCGGGGCTACGCTCCCGTGCTGCACTGCGCCGACTGCGGCTGGAAGAGCGACTGCCCGCACTGCAGCGCGCACCAGGTCTTCCACAAGGCCGACCGCACCCTGCGCTGCCACCACTGCGGCTATACGGTGCGCGTGCCCCGCGCCTGCCCCACCTGCGGCAGCCCGGACATCCATTCCATGGGCCGGGGCACCGAGCAGCTCGAAGAACAGCTCGGCGCCCTGCTGTCCGAGGTGCTGCGGCCCGACCGCACCCCCGCCCGCATCGCCCGCATCGACGCCGACACCACTAAGGCAAAAGGCTCGCTCGAGGCGCAACTGGCGCAGGTGCATTCGGGCGAGGTGGATGTGCTGGTGGGCACGCAGATGATCGCCAAGGGGCATGACTTTCGGCGCATCACGCTGGTGGCCGCGGTGCAGCCCGACGGAGCGCTGTTTTCGAGCGACTTCCGGGCGCCGGAGCGCCTGTTCGCACTGCTCATGCAGGCCGCCGGCCGCGCGGGGCGCGACGCGGCCTACATGGCCGCCCAGGGCACGCAGTGCGAGATGTGGGTGCAAAGCTTTCACCCGCAGCACCCGGTGTACGAGGCGCTGCGCACCCACGACTACCCGGCTTTTGCCGCCCAGCAGCTCCAGGAGCGCGAAGAAGCCGCCATGCCGCCGTTCGCCTTCCAGGCCCTGGTGCGCGCCGATGCCCGCACGCAGGAGGTCGCGCAGGGCTTTCTCACCGCCGCCACGGCTGCCGCCCATGCAGCCGCGCTGCCGGGGCTGGAGGCAGTGACGCTGTTCCCGCCCGTGCCGCTGACCATCCAGCGCGTGGCCAACGTGGAGCGCGCCCAGATGCTCATGGAAAGCAGCAGCCGCGCAGCACTGCAGCGCTTTCTGGCCGCGTGGCAGCCCGTGCTGCAGACCACGCGCAGCGCGCCTGAGCACAAAGGGTTGGTGCGCTGGCTGGTGGATGTGGACCCGCTGGTGATCTGATTGTTCATATTTTTATCTTGTTCACGTTTCATGAACATCAATTCATATTGAACAAACGAGCGTGTTCAGTTAAGCTGGATGTTCAATTTCCGTGAACAAATGCGAAATATGAACACCCAGACAACCCTGAGCGACGCCATCGCCGCACTCCAAGCACAAACCGGGGTGCGCATGGAGCGGGCTGCCATCCACCAGGTCAAGGAAGAAGCCCCCGGCGACGCAGCGCCTGACGCCTGGCTAGACGTGATCACGCCCCAGGCCCTGCCAGTCCGCTTTGCGGCCGAGATAAAAGGCGTCGACCGTTTCCACACACTGGGCACGCTCCAGGCCAGGGCCCGCCAGCGGCGCGAACCGACGGTGCTGGTCGCACCGTTCGTCACCACCGAAGCCGCCCGGCAATGCCGCAGCCTGGGCCTGAACTTCATCGATGCGGCAGGCAACGCCTACCTCGACGTACCGGGGTGCTTCGTGTACGTGACCGGCAAGCCCCGCCCCGAGAGCGCGCGGCCTGCGGGGCGGTTCAAGTCGCTCACACCAGCGGGACTGCGCATCGTCTTTGCGCTGCTGACCCGGCCTGCCCTCGCCACCGGAACCTACCGCGACATCGCGACCGCCGCCGGCGTGGCGCTGGGCACCGTGGGGGACGTGCTGGCCGACCTGCAGGCGCGCGGGCACCTGGCGCCGGCCGAGCCGCGCCGCATGCTGGCGCCAGACGCACTGCAGGAAGAGTGGGCCACACACTTTCCAGTCAAACTGCGGCCCCGTTTGCATGCGCGACGCTTTGCAGCGCCAGCGGCAGACTGGTGGAAAGGCGTGGACTTGCGCACGCAACAGGCCGTGTGGGGTGGCGAAGTCGCGGCCTACCACCTGACCGGGTATCTCGACCCCGAGCAATTGACTATCTACAGCGCCAAGCCCGAAGTGCTGATCCTGAAACACCGGTTGCGCCCCGACCCCACCGGCGCCATCGAAGTGCTCGACACCTTCTGGCCCCTGGCCGAAGAGGCCGACGCTGCGAGCGCCACGGTGCCGCCACTGCTCGTCTACGCAGACCTGATGGCCAGCGCCGACCCGCGCAACATCGACACCGCCCAGCGCATCCGCACGCAGTACCTGGACACCGGCCGCGATGCTCAAGACATCGCCTGAGCGACCCGTAGACCCGCTGCTGCGAGACATCCTGCAGCAGGCCAGCACGACAGCGCACAGCCTGGGCATCGACTTCTTCGTCGGCGGTGCGCTCGCGCGGGACCTGATGCTGTGGCACGTGCACGGCCAAAACACGGGTCGCGCCACGCGCGACGTGGACCTGGGCCTGCACCTGACCGACTGGGCCGCATTCAGCGCCATCAAAGACCAGCTGTTGGCGCAAGGCACCTTCCACGAGCAAAAGGGCATCGCCCACCGCCTGCTGTACCGGCCAGCCGGGTCGCCTTCGCACGGCGTTCCGCTCGACCTGCTGCCCTTCGGCGCCGTGGCAAGCCCGCAGGCCACCATCGCCTGGCCGCCGGAGCATGCGGTGGTGATGAACGTCGCAGGCTTTGCCGAAGCCCACCGGGCCGCCGTCGAAGTGGATCTGGACGGAGCCTTGGTGGTGCGCGTGGCTTCGCTACCGTCGCTGGCGGTGCTCAAGCTGATCGCATGGCGCGACCGGCATTTGGACACCTCCAAGGACGCCACCGACTTTCTGCTGATCGCACGCCGCTATGCAGAGGCGGGCAACATGGACCGCCTGTACGAGACCGGTACCGCCCTGCTGCTGGCCTGCGACTACGACCCCGACCTGGCAGGCGCCATGCTGCTGGGCCAGGACGCCACTGCGGCCACAACGCAAGCGACCACCGCGCAGGCCGTGGCCGACATCCTGGACCAACAAGGGCGCTGGCGCCAAAAGCTGGACGACCAGCTGCAAAGAGCCCTGCAACTGGCGGGCGCCATCCCCGAGCGCGGGCCGCACCCGCTGCAGCACGTCGATGCGTTCCTGCAGGGATTTCTGCAAAGCCAGGGCCCGGCGCCGGATTGACCAACGCTCCGGCAGACACGTATCGCCAGCGTTGTGCGACGGCTCCCCGACTGCCTACACTGGGGCCTCCCCACACAGACAAGAGACATCGATGGACCACACCGATACGTTCACCCGCGCCCTGGCCAATGAAGGCTTCCAGCCCCCGGTCACCGTCACACGCGAGCCCGAAGGCAGGCTGGACGACCACACGCACCCGTTCGAGGCCAAGGCGCTCATCCTGTCGGGCGAGATCCGCATCGTGACCGCAGGGTCGGACCGGCTGTACGGCGTGGGCGATGTGTTCCACCTGCAGGCGCACGAGCCGCATTCGGAGTTTTACGGCCCCGCCGGGGTGAGCTACCTGGTGGGCCGCAAGCCAACGCAGCCCTGATAAAGATGGGGCCCCACCAATGCCGCGCACTAACGCAGAGGCCTTCGCATTGATGCATTGAGGCCTGCCCGGGCGTACCGCCCTGCACGACCGCCACACACCATGGCCACCCGCATGCACCGGCCAGGCTTGGTGCCTGGTGCTTCGTACTGCAGATCAACGTGGAAGGCCACTCTCGTGGCCAGCGCTTGCACACTAGTGCAGGCCATAGGGGCCAGACATTGAGAGAAATTTGCCCCTACCGCGCTCCCCGCTTGCGCAAGCAGCTATTTAATTGATAGCAATCAAGTCAACAACGCCACTGCCGCCGAAAAGCTCACGAACGCCAGCGCCGTGGACACCAAGATGATCCGCGCCACGCGCCCGTTGTTGGCGCCAAACTTCTCAGCCAGCAGCGAGACGTTGCTGGCGCTGGGCAACGCGGCCAGCAGCACCAGCACCGTGAGTGCGAACGGCGTGAGCGGCACGCCCAGCGCCATGGCCGCTGTGCCCACGGCCCACACCAGCAGCGGGTGCACCAACAGCTTGGCCAGCGCCAGGGGCACGTAGTCGCGCGGGGGCACTTGCTCGTGCTGGTTCATCTGCGATCGGGCCAGCACCGCGCCGATGGTGAACAGCGCGACGGGCGAGGCCGCGTCGGCCAGCATGGCGATGGTCTTGTCCACCGGGCCGGGCAGCTCAAAGTGCAGGGCCGAGGCCAGCGCACCCAGCGCAATCGACCAGGGCATGGGGTTGGTCGCCATGCCCCTGAAGGCGCTGCGCAGCGCCACGCCCACACCGTGGGTGCCCGCACCATCCAGGCGCGACAGCGCAATGCACAGCGAGCTGGTGACGACCATGTCCACCACGATGGTCACGATGGCCGGGCCCGCGCTCTGCGCACCCAGCAGCGCCACCAGGAGCGGCACGCCCATGAAGCCGGTGTTGGGGAAAGCGGCTACCAGTGCGCCGAAGGCCGCGTCGTTCCAGCCGATGTGCGCCTTGCGCGTGAGGGCCACCGCAGCGCCCACCATCACCAGCGCGCACAGCACGTACACGCCCGCCACGGCGGGGTCCAGCAGTTGGCCGATGGGCGTGCTGGCGCCGAAGCGGTACAGCATGCAGGGCAGCGCGAAGTACAGCACGAAGGCGTTCAGCCCCGGGATGGCCGGCTGCGGCAGCACGCCGCGCCGCGCGGCCAGGTAGCCGCACAGCACCAGTGCGAAGAAGGGGAAGGTGATGAGAAGGACGGAGAGCACGGGGGATATTGTCCGTGCTGGGCCGCGCAGCCGTGCAGGGCGCCCGCGCGGTGGTCAGCGCAAAGTCAGGCGGGTGCCATCATGCGCGGCGAATGCGACAGCAGTTTTAGAGCGAATCACAAAACTCAGCGAAGCGGTTCTGGCCAGGCGCTGTGTCGCAGGCAGTACGAGCAGTACGAGCAGTACGAGTGGTACGACAAGACGCGGCAACGACGCCAGCAGAGTTTTGTGAGCCGCTCTTACTGCTTGCGCTGGATGATCAGGTTGCGCTTGGCGTCCTCGGGGTAAGCGAAGGTGATGGCGCCGTTCCTGACCATGCCGATCACCAGCATGTTGCGCGTGATCGCATCCTTGTCCTGCAGGCTGAAGGGCTTGTCGTAGGTGGCGACGACGCCGTAGTAGGTCTTCATCTTGCCCTCCAGCGAATCCTTGACCGCCTGGCCCGACAGGTTGCCGTCGCGGATGCCGAGGAACGAATACATCAGCAAATACGTGGCGTCATACGCGTTGGCCGCCGCCATGGGCACCGCCACCTTGCCCTGGTACTTGCGGGTGTAGCTCGACAGGAACGAGGCCCGGCGCTCGTTGCTGGGCTCGGCGATGAAGGTCTGCACCATGAGCGCGCCCTCGGCCGCGTCCTTGGCGCCTTCGAGGAAGAACGGGAACGACAGCGGCCAGGCGCCCACCTGGGGCACCTTCCAGCCCATGGCCTTCTTGCCGTTGGCGATCGTCGCGTTCTCCGGCCCCACGGTGTAGCTGTAGACCACGTTGGCTCCCGCGGCGCGGGCCGCCGTGAGCTCGGCCGTGAGGTCCTTCACACCCAGGTCGAACCGCGCCACGTGCACGGGCTTGAGGTTCTTGGCGGCCAGGGCCGCCACCACGTCGTTGTAGCCACCCTCGCCGTAGCCCGTCTTGTCGGCAAAGATGGCCACCTTGTCCCAACCGCGCTTGATGATGTCGTCCACCATGAAGGGCGCCTGCAGCGCATCGCGGGCCTGTACGCGGAAGATGTAGCTGTCGGCAGCGGGGTACTTGGTTGTTACCGCCGTGCCGGTGGAGCACGGCACGACGAGCGGGCTCTTGGCGTCCTGGAACAGGTCGATGGCTTTCATCGCCACGCCGGTGTTGCAAAAGCCGATGGTGGCAACGACTTTGTCGGCCAGCAGCTCTTGCGAGACCTTGCGGCCCTGGTCGGGGTTGGCGGCGTCGTCCTTCACCACCAGCTCCAGCGGCCGGCCCAGGTAGCCGCCCACCGCGTTGATCTCGTCCACCGCGAGCTTGATGCCGTTGAGCATGGGCACGCCAAAGTCCGCCGACGGCCCGGTGAACGGCCCCACCACCCCAATGCGCACAGGGCTACCGGCGGCTGCCTGCGCGTGCACCGAAGCCGGCAGTGCCGCCATGCCGGCAAGCAGCACAAGACCAGCAAGGGCCAGGGTGTGCGTCCAGCGATGAATCAGGGGATGAGTCGGAAGAAGACTCAGGACGCTGGGTGGGGACAAAAGGCTCTGCACGGCGCGACCACCTTCTCGAATGCCATAGGGTTCGCGAAGTATCAAAGCGCCTTGTGCAGGCCGACAGCGGGGTTTCCCGCACAAGGGTTCCCCTGCACGAATCACCGCGCGGTGTGCATCTGCGGTGCCGGGCGGTTTCCGCTCGGGGCGTGCACACCATCCGCACCGCTGGTGCGGCAGGCGTTCGTCAGAACTCGATCGACTTCTCGATGTCCTGAACCTTGCGGCGGGCCAGGGCGAGGTTGGAGCGGGCCTTGTCGAGCACCAGGTAGATGAAGAGCCCGTCCTTGTTGGCCAGGGGGCGGATGATGTGGTACTGCTTGCCCAGCGTGATCAGGATGTCGTCGATGGTGTCGTTCAGGCCCAGCGCCTGCATGGTCTTGTACTTGGCGCGCACTACCTCGGTGTTGCCTGCAGCCGCCAGCTCCATGTCCACGCCGGTGCCGATGCTGCCCAGCAGCATGCCGCTGCCGCTGTCCACGATGGCTGCGCACAGCGCGCCTTCGACGGTGAGCACCTGGGCCAGGGATTCGTTGATTGTTGCCATGTCGATTTCCTCTTGTGTTGATCCGCGGATCGGATCGATTGATGTGACCGGATTGTTATATCGGTATGCGAAATGCAGCGGTGGGCGCTTCAGCCCTCGCGCGCCATGTCCTGCGCTACCTCGCCCGCGGCCCACAGCGCGCGGCCCAGCACCGCGTCGGCGCTGATCACCATGCACAGAATGCACGGTGTCGACGTCCCCATGGGCTGAAAGATCACCACGCCGCCGTCGGTCTCGAAGGTGAGACGCTTGCAGTTGGGGCTTTGAATCTCGCGGCCTACTGCACGCGCCATCGCCATGAGCGAGCTTGCTATGGCAGACAGGCGGTTGGCCTGCAGGTCGCTGCGGTTGCGCAGGCAGGCGATCTCGAATCCGTCCGGCGATGCCAGCAGCGCCAGTTGAAGGCCGTTCACGGAGGCGACGTGCTTTTCCAGGGCGCGCTGGCCGGCTTGCGCCAGCGCTTCGGGGATCATGGGCAAACTGCTTTTCATGGGGTCTCACTGCGCAGGGACAACATCGATACGAGGACCTGCAGGGCTCGCAATACATCGGCACGGACTCGCACATCCACGGGCAGCACCGGCACCACGCCATGGCCGGCGGCCTGCAGGCCTTCGGCAAAGGCCTGCATCTGCTGGGCAGTGGCGGGGCGCACACTGAGCACGATGACCATGGGCACCGACTCGGCCTGGGCGGCTTCGGCCAGCAGCGCGCTGGCGGCCTGCACGGCGTCCGGTGCGCCCGGGTCGGCCATCACGAACACACCCACAGATGCCGACAACACCCACTGCCGCAGAAAGTCGAAACGGTCCTGGCCGGGGCAGCCGCACACCTGCACATACTCGCCGTCGCCCAGGTCGATCTCGCCGAACTCCGCCCCCACGGTGGTGAACTCCTTGGCGTGGGACTGGCGGTCCAGGTTGGGCACGTCGGAGGCCACCATGTCGTCGCCACACAGCGCGCGGATGGCCGTGGTCTTGCCCACGCCCATGGGGCCCATGAAGGCAATGCGGGGCATCGCCGCGCTTTCGGCGGGCGCCGATGGGGTTGTGTTCGTCATCATGTGCGTGCTCCTTTGAGCCAACGGGACAGGCGCCGTACCAGGCCCTGTTGCTCGGGGGCAGCGCGCGCGCCTTTGCCGGCGGGCTGCGACGAGGAAGGAGCGGAAGGCGTGGCCGCGGCGGCAGGCGAGATCACCTGCAACACGCTGCGCCGCGCAAGCTCCTGCAGCAGATCGACCGCCTGCACGGCACTGAGGCCGCTGTGCGCCTGCAGCTGTTGCTGGGTCACAGGCTGGCGGGCCAGAAGGGCCATGGCGGCGATGCACTCAGCGCCGTCGAACGGCGCAGACAGGAATATCCATGACCGCAGGCGGTAGCGTCGGCCCTCTTGCCCTGGGGTTGCCGCCGTGCTGGGGGCCACGGAGTGCACGACGCTGTCGGCAAAACTGGACGGGGCGAATTGCGATGTGGAGAACCCGGCAGCGGCCGCAGCGGCTGGTTGTCGCGCCTTCCAGTCCAGCAGAAAAACGGCCGCCCGGTCGAGGATGTCGATAAGGTCCGACACGGTGTAGTTGGCCGCCAGACGGCCGGACCAGGCGCTGCGCGGGGCCGAGCTGCCTGCGGCTTCCGCGCCCACCCAGATGATGCAAGGCAGCGGCGAGACCAGCGACCGCATATCGGAATGCGCGTCCAACATCACTACCTGCGCCTGCGGAACTGCAGATTCATGCCACGCGAAGACGGACTTGCGCGAGGCCACACCGAAGAGTTGGGAGAACCGGGCTCGAAATGCCGGCTCCAGCAGAGTGGAGGCGATCTCCCCCTTCAGATTCGTCTTCACACAGGCCTTTATCCGGGAAAGAGCAACAGGCAATTTTAAGCGGACGCTACATTCGCTGCCAGTCCGAAGTAAAGGAGCCACCCAAGGCCGTCGTAAATAGACGAAGATTGGCTGCATTTCGTTGTCAATTACGCACAAACGGCACAGAAACGGCGCACAAACGGCGCAGAAACCCGCCAGGGGGTGCGCAAGGTATGATCCGCCGCCCAGCCGGGCCGACACGCCCGCGCATTGCGCAATCCGCGCCCACCCTCCCCGCCTCAATCCACTCCTGAACTCCCCATGTCCGCCGGTCTCAATCTCGCCCAGCTCCAGGCTGTCCACTACACCGATGGCGCGTGCCTGGTGCTGGCCGGTGCGGGCTCCGGCAAGACGCGGGTGATCACCCAGAAGATCGCCCACATGATCGAAAAGGGCATGGAGCCCAAGCGCATCGCGGCCATCACCTTCACGAACAAAGCGGCGTCCGAAATGCGCGAGCGCGCGCAGCACCTCATAGGCAAGCGGGCCAAGGACGTGCTGGTGTGCACCTTCCACGCCCTGGGGGTGCGCATGGTGCGCGAGGACGGCAGCGTGCTCGGCTTGAAGCCCCAGTTCAGCATCCTGGACGCCGACGATGTGACGGGCATCTTGAAGGAAGCCTCGGGCGGCACCACCGACATGGCCACCGCGCGCCAGTGGCAGTGGGTGATCAGCAAGTGGAAGAACATGGGCCTCACGTCCGACGAGGCGCTGGCCCAGGCGGCGGACGACAACGAGCGCATCATCGCCACGCTGATGGCGCGCTACGAGGAGCGCCTGACGGCCTACCAGAGCGTGGACTTCGACGACCTGATCGGCATGCCGCTGCGCCTGCTGCGCGACTTCCCCGAAGTGCGCGCCAAGTGGCAGGCCCTGCTCAGCCACGTGCTGGTCGATGAGTACCAGGACACCAACGCCACGCAGTACGAGCTCTTGAAGCTGCTGGTGGGCGAGCGCGGCCACTTCACGGCCGTGGGCGACGACGACCAGTCCATCTACGGCTGGCGCGGCGCCACGCTGGACAACCTCAAAAAGCTGCCGGTGGACTTTCCGCAGCTCAAGGTCATCAAGCTGGAGCAGAACTACCGCTCCACCAGCGCCATCCTGCGTGCGGCCAACAACGTGATCGGGCCCAACCCCAAGCTGTACCCCAAGACGCTGTTCAGCGAACTGGGCGAAGGCGAGCCCGTGCGCGTGGTGGACGCCGACAACGAAGAGCACGAGGCCGACCGCGCCGTGGCCCGCATCCAGAGCCTGCGCGCGGCCAGCAACCCGCCGCCGGACTGGAAGAACTTCGCGCTGCTGTACCGCGCCAACCACCAGGCCAAGCCGTTCGAAAAGGCGCTGCGCAAGGCCAACATTCCGTACAAGGTCTCGGGCGGCACGAGCTTTTTTGACCGGGCGGAAATCAAGGACCTGTGCGCCTGGTTTCGTCTGTGGATCAACAACGACGATGACCCGGCGTTCTTGCGCTGCATCACCAGCCCCAAGCGCGGCATCGGCCACACCACGCTGGCGGCCCTGGGCGCGTTTGCCACGCAGCACAAGCAAAGCATGTTCGGCGCGCTGTTCAACGGCATGCTGCCGGCCGCCGTCCCCAAGCGCGCCATGGACGGCCTGCACGAGTTCGGCCGGTACATCAACTACCTGGAGTACAGCGCGCGCCGCGTGCATGGTGCCGAAGACTCGCGCACCTTCCTGAACGAGTGGCTGAAAGAAATCGGCTACGAGCAGCACCTGTACGACAACGAAGACAGCGAGAAAGTGGCGGCCGCGCGCTGGAGCAACGTGATGGAGTTCTGCGACTGGATGTCCCAGCGTGCAGGCGGCCAGATCGACGACACGGCCGGGGCCGTGGTGGCCAAGGAAACCAAGAGCCTGCTGGAGGTGTCGCAGACCATCGCCCTGCTGTCCACCATCAGCGAGCGCGAGAAAGACCAGGACATGGTCACGCTGTCGACCCTGCACGCCAGCAAGGGGCTCGAATGGCCGCACGTCATTTTGGTGGGCGTGACCGAGGGCATGCTGCCCTTCAAGCTCGACGACGACGAAGGCCGCCAGCAAAAAGTGAGCGACGACACGCTGCAGCGCCTGCAGGAAGAGCGCCGCCTGATGTACGTGGGCATCACCCGCGCCCAGCGCACGCTGGCCGTGAGCTGGACCAAGAAGCGCAAGAAGGGCCGCGAGATGGTGTCGGCCCAGCCTAGCCGGTTCATCGCCGAAATGGGCCTGGACAAGGCCACGGTGCGCGAAGACCCCCGCGAAAAGCTCAAGGCCCTGCGCGCCGAGTTTGCCGCCAAGAAAGCGCTGGCCGACAGTACCCCACCCACGCCCTGAGAGGCCCCACAGCGAAGCGAGCCCTCACCGCAGCGCCGTTGCGGTACCGCCACACACCGGCAGACTGGCGCCGGGTGCTTTGCTTTTGATAGCTATCAGCGCTTATCCTACAAGCGCCAGGAGCCGGTACCGCCCACAATCCAGCCCGACCCGCCCGGCTGCTGTGGACATCAACACGGCACCCGCGAGGCCGCTGGCACGCATCGGACACCTGGGAAAAGCACCCGCCACACCGCCACCAGACTTGGCCATTGACCACCGCTAGCGAAAGGCGGGAAGTTCGGGAGCGGAGTGCGGAAGGTGCGACGTGGGGGGTGCGGCACAAGATGCTGTGTATAGGGCTGGCACAGGACGTGCGTGGTACCGTACAGCGCAGAAACAGCGGCAGTGGCGGCGGCAATTGGAATTGCAATTGGAATTGCAGCGGCATGCAGCACGGACCTCTTCAGGCAAGCATGCAGGCAGCCATGCAGGCGGATGGCCCGAGAACCCGCGCTGTCGCGGACATGAATGAATCGATCAACGGCACTTGCACTGGTGCCACCCGGACAGGCTGGGTGGCGGTGGAAGTTGCGGCAAGGAAACAAGCGGACCATGGAACACAGCGCACACCCCTCCCCCGGCTCCAGCAGCCCTCTGCGCGGCGCTCGGCGTTCTGCGCCGGCACGCACCGTGGCCACGGGACAAACCGCTGCCGCAGCACCCGGCCGCTGGGCACTGCACCGCACTGCGGCGCTGGTGATTGCCACGCTGGCACCGGCCGGCGCGGTGTGGGCCCAGGCCGCGCCCGCAGCAGCCCCCGCGGCGGCAGGTGCCGATGCCGGCTGGCGCCGCTGCGCCGCGCTGTCGACCGATAACCAGGCGCGCCTGGCCTGCTTCGACCAGCTGAGCGCCGAACAAACCTGGAAGGCGCCCGGCGCCTCGGCAGGCGCAAGCAGCGACGCCGCTGCCGTGACGCCACCGGTGGACACCACCCTGCCCGCCACCCGCATCATCGACGTGGCCAAGACCGACGGCTGCCGCGACGCGCAGTACAGCGATTTGTCGCGCTTTTGGGAGCTGGAGTCGGGCACCGACTGCGGCACCTTCCGCTTTCGCGGCTACCGCCCGATCACGCTGTCGGTGGTGGCTGGCAGCAACGTCAACCGCCAGCCCACATCGGACGCGGCAGACCACTCGGCCACCGAGTCCACCCCCTACCGCCGCGCCGAGAACCGCATCCAGCTGTCGGTGCGCACCAAGGTCGCGCAGGGCCTGCTCACGCAGGGCCACCCCACGCTCAAGGACTCGGTGTGGTTCGGCTACACCCAGCAGTCGTACTGGCAGCTGTTCACGCCCGAAATCTCGCGCCCCTTCCGCGCCACCGACCACGAACCCGAAGTCATGTACGTCTACCCCACCACGGCCGAGCTGCCGTTCGGCTGGAAGTGGCGCTACAGCGGCGTGGGGCTGGTGCACCAGTCCAACGGCCAGAGCAAGCCCCTGTCGCGCAGCTGGAACCGCGTGTACATGATGACGGGCCTGGAGCTGTCCAACAGCGTGAGCGTGAACGCCCGCATCTGGAAGCGTATTCCTGAAAGCTCGGGCAGCGACGACAACCCCGGCATCGCCGACTACATCGGCCGCGGCGAGCTGTCGGCGTTCTGGAACGTCAACAAGGACAACACGCTGTCCGCCACCGTGCGCCATTCGCTGTCGAGCACTGACCGCGGCTCCGTGCGCGTGGAATGGCTGCAGGCCGTGGGCTCGACCCTGGGCGGCAAGAGCAACCTGCGCCTGCACACCGCACTGTTCAGCGGCTATGGCGACAGCATGATCGACTACAACCGCAAGCGCACCGTGTTCAGCGTGGGTGTGAGCTTGGTGGACTTCTAGAGGTCATCCCCCTGAGGCGCTTGCGCGCCTTCACCCCTTCTCTCGAATGGCTGCGCCATTCGGGAAGGGGGACGACGCCCTCGCTGCGGGGCGGCCCTTGCTCGGCGTCCCGCGCATGGGCAGCGTCAGTTTTGTACGCCGCGCTCGTTGTGCGAGTGGGCGGCTCCGGTGCCACTGTCGCACTGCCGCTGGCCCGCATGTCGGCGTCGATACCCATCACAACTCGTTACCAGAACTCTCTCAAGTTTTGCGCCATGCTGCCGGCGCGCCGCCACAATCGCACGCGCACCGACGCTGGCATGGTGGCGAACACAGCCTCCGATAAGGGCGGCTTTTCAGCCGTTTTACTGGGCACTGCCCTGCGTGTGCACCCTCGAAAATGCCGACAGAGAGGAACACCCCATGGACATGCAATACCAGCTCAAGGCAGGCAGCTACTACCTGTACGACATGCGCGACACGCCGAGTACGGTCACGGGTGAGCGCAGGTTCAAGCTCAAGACCGACACCGTCGCCATTGCGTTCGATGTGCACACCGGCGAGGTGCACCAGCACGGCAGCCCCACGCGCATCCAGTCCTGGGCCAACAACACCCGCCGCCGCCTGCGCGCCGCCGGTGCCCAAGAGGCCGCCAACGACATCGTCGTGGTGTCCGGCCCGCTGCCGGTGGACGAGCTCAACAAGTGTTTGTGGATCAGCGGCTATTGCCGCCGCATGTTCACCCGGCTGGCCACACTGCCGCACGGCAAGCTACAGCGGCCTTCGGAGCCGTTTCGCAAGGCGGCCTGATCCGCGGGCCTCTGCCTCACACCCCGCTCAGGGCCGCTGTACGCGGCCCTTGTCGTTTCTGCCGACCTTGGGCGCGTGGTGCGAGGCATCAAGCCTCGGCGTCTTCCACCAGGTCGCCGTCCACCGTCTCCAGCACTTCGGTGTGCTTCACGATGGTCACAGGCACGGGGCTGGCATGGGCCACCTCTTGCGACACCGAGCCCAGCAGCGCCGTGGTGATGGCGCCCTGCCCCTTGGCGCCGATGACGACCATGTCGCAGCCCGAGCGCTCGATCATGTCCACCAGCGTGTGGGCGACATCGCCCACGCCCACATCGGTCTCGTATTGCACACCCGCCGCGTCCAGCAGTGCGCGTGCCGGGGCCATCAGGTGCTCGCCCGCCTCCAGGCTGGCGGCGGCGATGAGGTCGGGGTCGCGCGTGGTCACCAGCTCGTACAGGGTGGCGGGCTCCTGCACGTGGGCCAGCACCATGCTGGCCTGCAGGCCCTGCCTCACCAGCGCGAGCGCATGGTGAACGCCATCCAGAGAGAGTTCCGAGCCATCCACGGCGATCAGGATCTTGAGCATGAAGGTCTCCTTTGAGCGGGTTGTCCGCGTGTTACGGATCAGTGTAGCCACGCACCGCGCCAGCGCCAGCCCTTGTCCCTGCGTGCTGATGGGGCGTCTGCCGCCCGATGGAAGACCCCTGAAAACGCCGTGGGCCGTGGCGGCCGCCGGGCTACGGCAGATCGCCGCAGGCCGTCTGGGACAATACGGCCCATCATGCTGCAGTTTGACCTTCTCAAGACCGACCCCTCCAGCCACGCACGCCGTGGCACGCTCACGCTCAACCATGGCGTGGTGCAGACCCCCATCTTCATGCCCGTGGGCACCTATGGCACCGTCAAGGGCGTGATGCCGCGCAGCCTGCACGACATGGGCGCGCAGATCATCCTGGGCAACACCTTCCACCTGTGGATGCGCCCGGGCCTCGACGTGATGCAGAGCTTCGGCGGCCTGCACGGCTTCGAACAATGGAACAAGCCCATCCTCACCGACTCGGGCGGTTTTCAGGTGTGGAGCCTGGGCGCCATGCGCAAGATCACCGAAGAGGGCGTGACGTTTGCCAGCCCGGTCAACGGCGACAAGCTCTTCATGTCGCCCGAGGTGAGCATGCAGATCCAGACCACGCTCAACTCTGACATCGTGATGCAGCTCGACGAGTGCACGCCGTACGAGACCAAGGGCCACCTCACCACCGAGGCCGAAGCACGCAAGAGCATGGAGATGAGCCTGCGCTGGGCCCAGCGCAGCCATGACGAGTTTCACCGCCTGAACAACCCCAACGCGCTCTTCGGCATCGTGCAGGGCGGCATGTTCAAGCACCTGCGCCAGGAGTCGCTCGAGCGCCTGGTCGAGATGGACTTCCCCGGCTACGCCGTGGGCGGCGTGAGCGTGGGCGAGCCCAAGGACGAGATGCTGGACATCATGGCGCACACGCCGCACCGCCTGCCAGCCCACAAGCCCCGCTACCTGATGGGCGTGGGCACGCCCGAAGACCTGGTGCAGGGCGTGGCCGACGGCGTGGACATGTTCGACTGCGTGATGCCCACGCGCAATGCGCGCAACGGCACGATCTTCACGCGGTATGGCGACCTCAAGATCCGCAACGCGCGCCACAAGACCGACCACCAGCCCCTGGACACCAGCTGCACCTGCTACGCCTGCGCGGGCATGTCGGGCGTGTCGTGGGACGACGGCGGACGGGATGGCTTCAGCCGCGCGTACCTGCACCACCTGGACCGCTGCGGTGAAATGCTCGGCCCTATGCTCACCACCGTGCACAACCTGCACTACTACCTGAACCTCATGACCGAAGTGCGCGAATCGCTGGACGCCGGCGCCTTTGCCCAGTTCCGCGCGCAGTTCAAGGCCGAGCGCGCGCGCGGCGTCTGACCCCTCCCCCACGTCCAGCACCGCTCATGACAAGACTCTCCACACCGACCAGACTCCATGCCCGCCTGCGGAACGCAGCGCGGCCACACGCCGGCCGCAAGGCCGTTGCAGTCTGGTGCGCTGCGCTGGTGGGAGTAGTCGCAGTGTCGCTGGGCGGGTGCGCCACCCGCATCGACCGCGACCCCGACAACGGCCTGCCCACGCTGCAGGTCCAAAACCGCCTGCTCCTCACCCCCACCAACGGCGGGCAGACCATCGGCGGCAGCGACCTGAAGGCGGGCGACATCATCCTGTCGGCCACCCACGGCATCAGCTCGGTGGGCATTCGCGCCCTCACGCTGTCGCCGGTCAGCCACG
>Ga0209023_10002671_pt1 | contig 21954 bp, 12 predicted proteins | sample LakOneMetagenome_FD_187468 | JGI IMG/M metagenome (GOLD analysis project Ga0209023, IMG submission 187468) | Freshwater and sediment microbial communities from Lake Erie, Canada (SPAdes) (version 2) | ecosystem: Environmental > Aquatic > Freshwater > Lentic | place: Lake Erie, Canada...
GGCGACGGTGACTATGTTACCGAAGTAGGAAAAACGATTTACAAAGATGCAGCCGGCAAATCCATCGGCAGCGGCAAATACATGGTGGTGTTTGTGAAAAAAGACGGGAAATATCTCTGCCTGCGGGAAATTTACAACAGGGATTCTAAGTAGTTGATCAATAAAAAGAGGCGGCATTCATAGTCGCCTCTTTTAAATCCTTTTGCCAGGAACCGAATACTTGATTATGAAAAAAATAATTGTTGCAATTTTTATTTTGCTGGAAGCAGCAAAGAAAACCATTGAAAACCTGGAAGGAAAGGCCGGTCAGCACAAACCGGGGCCTGTTTAATAAAGAAGGATTCGGTATATTAGTAACCTAAAACAACTGCTGCTAAATGGCCAAAAAATATAAGAACGACCGCATCGACTGGAAACATGTGTGGAGCCTTAAGAACTTTCTCCATATCATTGCAGGTACGGGCCTGGCCGTGCTGGCCATGAAGGGTTTCATGATCCCCAACCGCTTCATGGATGGCGGCATGACAGGTATCTCTATCTTACTGCACGAAATATTCCATATCAACATCAGCATCCTTGTCATTGCCCTTAACCTGGTCTTTATTTACCTCGGTTACCGGAACATCGGGAAAACATTTGCAGTGCAAACCAGCATTGCGGTCATCATTTTATCCCTGGGACTGCTTTTCATTGAGATCCCGCCGATCACAACCGATAAATTGCTCATCGCCATTTTTGGCGGCATCCTTATCGGAGCCGGCGTTGGCCTGGTGATCAGGGGTGGTGGTGTAATTGACGGCGCCGAAGTGATCGCTGTTTTCACCCGGCGTAAAGTAGGGTTCTCCAACAGCGAGATCATCATGCTCATCAACTGCATCATCTTTGCGGTTGCCGCTTTGCAATTCGGGATAGAGACCGCCATGTATTCCGTCATCACCTACTTCACCGCAACCCGTGCCACCAACTACGTGGTGGATGGTATCGAAGAATATACAGCCATGAATATCATCTCAGCGCAACAGGAGGAAATAAAAAGTTTCCTCGTAAATGAACTGGGCAAGGGCATCACGGTATATAAGGGCGAACGGGGTTACCTGCCCGGCAGCTTCGATATAAAAACCGATTGTGAGATCATTGTAACCATTGTTACCCGGCTGGAGATAAAACAGATACAGGATGCCTTAATGGTCATTGATCCGAAAGCATTTATTTATGTGCAACGGATCAGCGAAGCAACAGGCGGAATCTTAAAAGCGAAACCACATGCAAAGTAAGCAGCACCTGAAAGCGTTTGTGGTCAGTTTCCTGAAGACCAGCCTCTCCCCCTTTTATTATTATCATAACTACGAACACAGTTTATACGTAATGGAGAAAGCTGCAGAGATCGGGCTGCAGGAGAATTGCACAGCAGAAGAGATGGAATTATTAAAAGCCGCTGCGCTCTGGCATGATGCCGGTTATGTTAAAAGCTATGCCAACCATGAGGCAGAAGGTTGCGTGCTGGCCTGGAAGTATTTACCGGGCTTTGGATTCGGCATTGAGGAGATAACCACCATATGCGGAATGATCATGGCAACAAAAATCCCCCAGTCGCCAACAAATAAACTGGAAGCCATCATCGCCGATGCCGACCTGGAATATCTGGGAACAAAAGAGGCCGCCGGCAAAGCGGATCTTTTTTTTAAGGAACTTCAGCATCTCAATCCTTCCCTCACGGAAGCCGAATGGAATAAAACACAGATCGCATTCCTGCAACAGCACCATTATTTTACCGCTTACTGCAAAAAGAACAAAGAACCTTTGAAGAACGATTATTTGAAATCGCTGCTAAACTACCAACCATGATACAAGTACTAAAACGAGCCACCATCGTAATTTCTGTTCTCTCGTTATCATGTGCTGCCTGTTCATCAAACTGCAATACGCCGGCTGCAGTTGATACAGCAAATGAAAAGAAGCAGATCATTGCCATGCTGGATTCATTTAACCGGGCAGCTGCAAAAGCTGATTACACTGCTTATTTTGATTTTTATGCCGATGACGCCATTTTCACCGGCACCGATGCCACAGAACGCTGGGATAAAAAAGCCTTCATGGCATGGGCCAAACCCATATTCGATAAAGGAAGGGCATGGAATTTCACCTCACTGGAACGTAATATCTATTTTGACCAAAGCGGCAAACTCGCCTGGTTTGATGAATTGCTGAATACCCAGATGAAAATATGCAGGGGCTCGGGCGTAGTCGTAAAAGAAGGAACTGCATGGAAGGTAAAACAATACATCTTGTCCGCCACGGTACCGAATGACAAACTGGATTCGGTGATCGCAATGAAAACAAAGCAGGAAGATTCCATCATCAATGTTTTAAAAAAATAAACAGCTATTTAGTTATAATATGAAAGCAAGATCGATCAAAGGAAAATCAACAGCAGAGATCAAAGCTGCATTGGAAGAAAGCATGGCCGATGGCTTTAAGCCAACACTCGCTCTCTGCTTCATTTCAAAAAGCCAGGACAGAACAGCTATCAGCAATCTGCTTGACCTGACCGGCGTAAGCGTTTTTGGCTGTACCACCAATGGTGAGTTCATTGATGAGGTAACCGAGAAAGGTACTGCTGCCATTCTGTTACTCGACATGAACAAAGATCATTTTCATATCTATTTTGAAGAATATCCGGAGGGTAATTACCGGGAAGTGGCAAAAGGTATTGCGCAAAAGGCCTGTGATAAATTCTCAACCCCCGCTTTTTTAATTGGTCTCAGTCACCAGGCAGTAGATGGTGAGCAGATTTTGCGTGGTTATGAAGATGTGGTTGGCATGGATGTAAATGTGTTTGGCGGATGTGCAGGAGATGATTATTCATTTTCTGAACAGTTTGTCTTTACCAATGGAAAAGACAGCAACAAGGCAATTGTGTGTATTGCATTGGATGAAGGGAAAGTAAGTGTTAAAGGTATTGCCACCTGTGGCTGGAAAGCAATAGGCACTGAAAAAACAGTAACAAAAAGCGAAGGGAACCATGTTTATACCGTTGACAATATTCCGGTGCTGGATATCACCGCCAAATACGGAGGCATTGAAAATGTATCGCCGGATAACCAGGGTTTATTACTGGAAATAGCTGCCAACCTTCCATTGCAATTGCAACGGGAAAAAGGAGACCCCATCATGAGACCCGGTTTGCTGATAGACTGGGATGACCATTCATTTTATACCAGTGGCACAGTGCCGCAGGGATCTAAAGTAAAATTCTCTGTACAGCCCGACCTGGACGTAATGGAAAAAGTAGTGAAAGGAATTGAAAACCTGAAAGCCACCGAAATGCCCGAAGCGGATGCTCTGGTGGTTTTCAGCTGCGCCGGCAGAGTACTATCCTTCGGGCCCATGATGAACATGGAACTGGAAGGAATTAAGCATGTATGGAATGTACCCATGGCCGGCATGTTCAGCAATGGTGAACTGGGCAGGGCCACCGGCGGGAATTTAGAAATGCATAACCTCACCACCTGTTGTGTGGCATTGAAAGAAAAATAAATGAACCAGCACTTACAAACCATACTGGACTTTATTCAGCAAAATGAAAAATTGACTGCTGAAGAAAAAAATGACCTGGCGAAAGCTGTTAAGAAAGTCAGCAGTGACCTGGATATCTCCGAATTCAAATTAGAAAGAACAGAAAAAGTTAAACGTACCACTGCCATTCTTTTGGAGGAGACCATTGAAGAACTGGAGCAGAAAAGAAAAGCGGTGGAAGCACAGAACCGGGAACTGGAAATTGAATCTGCTTTAGAAAGGGTAAGAACGGTTGCCATGGGTATGAACAAAGCGGATGACCTGCTCGGCATTTGTGAAGTGCTGTTTAAAGAACTGCAGAAACTGGGTTTCGCTGATCTCCGGAATGCCATGATCAATATTCACAATGATGAAAGGGAATCCTTTCTTAATTATGATTATTCTGATTTTGCAGGCGCTGTCATTGCTGAAGTCAATTACAATATTTACCATTCCGTTAAAACCCTGGTGGAACAGGCCCGGAGCTCCAGAGATGCATTTATTGAATATGCATATACCGGAAAAGAACTGGAGGACTGGAAGGCATTCAGAAAACAAGGCGGCGAGTATGATGATCCACGTGTAGAAAACATCAGTGCGCTGTACTATTATTTTTATTCGATAGGAATTGGTTCTATTGGTATATCTGCATTCAGTGCTATCGGAGCAGAAAGGCTGGAGTTGCTGAAACGTTTCAGGAATGTTTTTGACCTGGCCTACAGGAGATATGTAGACATTACGAAAGCAGAAGCCCAGGCAAGGGAAGCACAGATTGAAGCAAGCCTGGAAAAAGTACGCAGCAGAACAATGGCCATGCAGCGAAGCGATGAATTATCAGACACGGCGGCCATACTCTTCCAGGAATTTAAAAGATTCGGTGAAGAAGATCTGTTACAAATTACCATTGGCATATATAATGAGGCTGAAAGCCAGATAGAGTTCAGGGTTACCAGCTGGGCGGCTGGCGGCGAAGGTATAAACCGGCCTTTCAACCTGAGTATTGATGAACCTACTTTATTGAAGCCTGTATTTACTGCCTGGAAAGAAAATAAAAAATCAATTGTTATAGATCTTGAAGGCCAGCAACTGGAAGATTGGTTAACGTACAGGAATGCGAATACCGGAGTTACCGTAACAAGCCAGGATACGGGCGGCCACAGGGTTGTAAGTGTGGCCTTTTTTTCAAAGGGGCACATTTCCATTTCAGCTCCGCATCCTTCATCAAAAGAAACGATCAGGCTGTTGGAACGGTTTGCTGCAGTATTTGATGGAACCTATACCCGTTTCCTCGATCTGCAAAAAGCAGAAGCACAGGCAAAGGAAGCAATCAAACAGGCTTCGCTGGACAGGGTGCGTGGGCAGATCGCTTCCATGCGTTCCACCGAAGACCTGCAGCGCATCACACCAATTATATGGCAGGAACTAACACACATGGATATTCCATTTATCCGTTGTGGTGTTTTTATCATTCATGAGGCAAATGCAATTGTAGAAGCACACCTGGCATCCCCCGATGGACATTCACTTGGTGCCCTGCATCTTGATTTTGATGCCAGCGAAGTAACAAAAAATACAGTAACCAACTGGCGTAAAAAAGAAGTCTATCATCAGCATTGGAACAAGGAAGAGTTCCTGCAATGGACCCAAACCCTTATTGAGCAGGGCCAGGTACAAAACCAGCAGTCTTACCAGGGAGCAACGGCTCCGCCGGAATCATTAGACCTCCACTTTGTTCCTTTTACACAGGGCATGCTCTATGTGGGCAACATCGTTCCGCTCACGGCAGATGAACTTAGCCTGGTACAATCACTTGCCGATGCATTTGCCATTGCGTATGCACGCTATGAGGATTTTAATAAACTGGAAAAAGCAAAAGAGAGTATTGAGCGCACCTTATCTGAACTGAAAGCCGCACAAGCGCAATTGATACAGTCAGAAAAAATGGCAAGCCTTGGGGAACTCACGGCCGGTATTGCCCATGAGATACAGAACCCGTTGAACTTCGTCAACAATTTCAGTGAAGTAAGTAAAGAACTGCTTGATGAAATGAAGCTGGCCATGGACAAAGGCGATGCAGATGAAGTAAAAGAAATAGCCAATGATGTGATACAGAACCTGGAGAAGATACTGCACCATGGTAAACGGGCAGAAGGCATTGTAAAAGGTATGCTGCAGCACAGCCGCAGCAGCACGGCCACCAAAGAACCAACCGATATCAATAAACTGGCAGATGAATATTTGCGATTGGCCTATCATGGGTTAAGAGCAAAGGACAAATCATTCAATGCCACATTACATACTGACTATGATGATAGCATTGGTAACATAAATATCATTCCACAGGATATCGGCAGGGTGATATTGAACCTGATCACCAATGCCTTTTATGTGGTGGATGAGAAGAAGAAGTCGGGTATTGAAGGTTATGAACCAACTGTTTCAGTAAGTACAAAAAAGATTGGTGATATAGTTTTGATTTCTGTAAAAGATAATGGCAACGGTATTCCTCAAAAAGTACTGGATAAAATATTTCAACCCTTCTTTACCACCAAACCAACCGGACAGGGAACAGGCTTGGGTTTGAGTCTGAGTTACGATATTGTAAAGGCTCATGGCGGAGAGTTGAAAGTGGAAACGAAAGAAGGGGAGAGAACTGAATTTATTATTCATTTGCCAATGGGTTAATTATGAAAATTGACAAAGAAAAAAAACTAATTAAAAGCAATACCGATTTAAAAGATCAGCTTGCGGCAAAAAACCGTGAATTAAAAATCGAAGCCCGGTTGGAAAAAGTTCGTGTGGTGGCATTAAAGATGAAACAACGGGATGATATGCTGGAAGTTTGTAAAACCATTTCCCTTCAGTTGCAATCGTTAGGGATAAAAGAAATCCGAAATGTGCAAACGGCTATCTTTTACAAAGAACGTGGCGCTTACATGAATTATGAGTATTATGCAAAGCACCGGAAAACAATTGTTACTGAAACCAGCTATACCAATCATAAGATACATAAGGCCTTTGCGAAAAAAATGATGCAGGGCAAGGGAAAATCTTACGCTACACATATCAAAGGCAAAAAAATAAAAGAATGGATCGCCTACCAGAAAACCACCAATGTATTTATTGACAGGTATCTGAACACGGCTTCTTCACTCAATTATTACTGGCATTCGCTGGGGCCGGTGGCACTCGGCATTTCCACTTACGAACCATTAAGTAAAACCGACCAGGAATTATTTAACCGTTTCCTGAAAGTATTTGAACTGGCATATACAAGATACCTGGATATTGAGCAAGCCCTTTTCCAGGCAAGGGAAGCACAGGTGCAGGCTTCACTCGAAAGAGTTCGTGCTTCTGCAATGGCCATGCATAAGTCAGAAGGTTTGCTGGATGTTTGTAAAACGATGTACAAAGAGTTTTTATCGCTTGGTTTTGAAGAAATCCGCAATGCAATAATCAACATCCACCATGACGAAGACCAGTCATTTATCAATTATGATTATGCTGAAGCGGCGGGTAAGAATTTTTCCCGCTTTACAAATAATATACTTCCCTTTGTTGGTAAAATAATTAAAGCCAGTCAGCGTAAAAGCGATGCTTTTTCCGAGACCTTCATTACCGGCAAGACTTTATCCCAATTTATACAATTGCGGAAACAGGCGGGCCAAAAAAGCGATCCAAGGCTGAACAAGACAAAACGGTTGTATTTCTATTTCTATTCCATTGGCATTGGTTCAATCGGTATTTCAACATTTGAAAAGATCAGTGGAGAAAAAATTGCTTTGCTGAAACGATTCAGGAATGTGTTTGCTTTATCCTACCAGCGATATACCGATATTCAAAATGCCGAAGCACAGGCAAGAGAAGCACAGATTCAACTGGCATTGGAAAGGGTTCGTGCAAGAACCATGGCCATGCAAAAAAGTGAAGAGCTTTCGGAAACCGCTTATATTCTTTATCAGCAATTTAAAGAATTAGGCAAAGATCCTGTACAGATTACCATCGGTATTGTGAATGAAACCCAACGGGTGATTGAATTCTCGCTCACAAAGGAAGGCAATCAAATGGATCAGCTATTTAAAGCCCCGATAGACGAGCCGATAGTAATACATAAAATATATGTTGCCTGGAAGGAACAAAAGAAATCACTGGTTATAGATATAAGCGGGCAACAATTAAGAGAATATAATAATTTCAGGAACAGTTTAAGTGATGTTGAATTTAATAATGATATTATACAAGACCGGCGTGTTATTAACATTGCTTTCTTTTTAAAAGGCCTTATTTCTGTTTCTTATACAGAACCTGCGCCACCGGAAACTGTTCAATTATTGGAAAGATTTGCAAAAGTTTTCGAGCAAACCTATACCCGTTTTCTTGATCTGCAAAAAGCCGAAGCACAGGCAAGGGAAGCTCGGATTGAAGTGGCAATGGAAAAAGTACGCTCCCGGTCAATGGCAATGCAAAATCCCGGAGAGTTAATTGAAGTTGCTGAATTACTAAGAAAAGAAATGGGTCATCTCGGCGTGGAAGAATTGGAGACCAGTTCTATCTATATCATTGATGAAAAGGATACTGCCGAATGCTGGTATGCTATTAAAGATGTAAGAGATGAACAAACAAAATTAGCAAGTGACGAAATGACGTTGAAGCTGAAAGATACATGGGTAGGCAACCAGATGCGGAAGTTTTATCAATCAAAGGAATCAAAAACATCCATTCTGATGAAAGGTGATCATCGCAAAGAATGGATCAACTATTGTGCCGCCCATTCAAAGGTTTTACAGGGCTATTATGGTAATGAAATACCAGAGCGATCCTATCATTTGGTAAAATTCAATGGCGGCTATATGGGTGCAGCTTCACCGGGAGATATTTCGAAAGAAAGCTGGGATCTGCTGAAAAGAGCTGCTGCTGTTTTTTCATTGGCTTATACACGTTTTAAAGATTTGCAGGATGCCGCAGCAAGAGCAAGAGAGGCCCAGATTGAATTGTCATTGGAAAGAGTCCGTGCCAGGACTATGGGCATGCAGAAAAGTGAAGAGCTCAAAGAGGTGATTCAACTTGTATACGAACAGCTTGTTCACTTACATATCGATGTGGAACATGCGGGTTTTCTTATTGATTATAAAGAAAGGGATGACTTGCATATATGGCTGGCTGATAAGAATGTTATTCCCTCAGAGATAATCATACCCTGTTTTGACTCTCCCCCCAATAACAGCATTAAAGAAGCAAAGGAAAAAGGAAAGGATTTCTTTAGCTACCAGCTAACCTTTGAAGAAAAAAACAAATTCTACCGGGATCTTTTTAAATTCATTCCCGGCGTGCCGGAGGAAACAAAGCAATATTACCAGCATTACCCCGGCCTTGCCGGATCTGGTGTATTGCTGGACAATATTGGTTTGTATATAGAGAATTTTACAGGATCTGCATATACAGATGAAGAGAATAATACACTCATGCGTTTTGGTAAAGTCTTCCAGCAAACCTATACCCGTTTTCTCGATCTGCAGAAAGCAGAAGCGCAGGTAAGAGAAGCAAAGATTGAAGCAGCACTGGAACGTACCCGTACACAAAGTATGCTTATGCAGCATTCAGAACAACTGGATGATACCTTACGGGTTTTTCATGAGCAGGTGCTGTTGCTTGGCATTCCATCAGCCTTTTCATTTTTATGGCTGCCCGATGAAGATAAAGACCGGCATATCTTCTGGGCTGCCTGGGAAGAAAAGAGTTCATTTAAAAGTAAGGCCATCAACTATCCGCTCGACAGGAATGAACCTGCAACAGCACAATGCCTTGTTGACTGGAAAGGCAAGGACCCTGTTGTTTCCTATCATGTGCCGCCAGCCGGAGTGGAAAGTTATTTTGCTGCCTGGCAGGAATTGCTGGATGGCGTGGAAAAACTGAAACCTGAATATTTCGGGAGCGGGCTTTATTACGTGGAAGCCTTTATTAAATACGGCTGCTTTGGCGTGATGGTCGAAAGTGAATTGACAGCAGACGAAAAAAAGATCCTGCTCCGCTTTGCCACTGAATTTGAAAGAACCTATACCCGTTTCCTTGATCTGCAAAAAGCAGAAGCACAGGCCAGAGAAGCAAAAATTGAAGCAGCATTGGAAAGAGTGCGAAGCAGAAGTATGGCAATGCACAAAAGTGATGAACTGTTAGATGCTGCCGAAATTCTTTTTGTAGAAATGCAAAAGCTGGGCATAGACAGCTTAACCGCAGGTTATGTTTTAATAGATAAGGAAGAACAAAGCGGATTGAATTACACACCCAACCCATCTACCAAAAAAATATTGCCGCTGCCCATTATCATTCCGCATAACGAAACCATTCACCTGCAACAGGTGGTTGAAAACTGGAAGAAAGGCAATCCCTTTTTTATAGTGGAAATGGATGAAGGCGAAACCATCAAACACCAGACTTTTATTGCAGAACACAGTACAAATTTTCCGCTAACCGCTGCTCAGCTGATTGCCATTTCACCCCCAAAACTGTTTCTGCATAATTTTTATTTTAAAGAAGGGTATGTATTGATTGTAGGCGGTATAAAATTATCTGTGGAACAAACAGATATTATGTTGCGTTTTACAAAAGTGTTTCAACAGGCCTATACCCGTTTCCTTGATCTGCAAAAAGCAGAAGCACAGGCCAAAGAAGCAAAGATTGAAGCGGCATTGGAGAGAGTAAGGTCCCGGAGCCTGGCAATGCATCATTCATCAGAGCTATCAGCTGTGGTGGATACACTTCTCAGGGAGTTCACTAATCTTGAATTTACACTTACCTTTTGTATCATCAATCTTATAGATGAGCAAGACAGGAGCAATACGGTTTGGGCAGCCAATCCCGAAACCGGAAAGGACCCTGAGTCCTATTACATGAAATTTGAAGATTATCCCTTCCATCACGCCATGTGGGATGCATGGAAAGAACAGAAGAAAAATTTTATCTACACCATTGAGGGAAAAGAGAAAGAAATTTATGATGAATACCTTTATAACAGGACTGAATTCCGGCGTTTCCCCAAACATGTTCAGGAAGCGAATAAAGCCCTCAAAAGGTATGTTGCAGGCTTTACATTCTTCAAGTACAGCGGACTCCAAACAGTAAGTGAAAATAATATATCAAACGACGAATTGGCCATCCTCGAACGTTTTGGCAGAGTCTTCGAGCAATCCTACACCCGTTTCCTTGATCTGCAAAAAGCAGAAGCGCAGGCAAAGGAAGCACAGATTGAAGCCGGATTAGAGAGAGTGAGAAGCAAGGCAATGGCCATGCACAACAGTACTGATCTTTCCGTAACAGTGAGTGCCATCTTCAGCGAGCTGAAGATGCTGGGAATAGAAACGGTTCGTACCGGTGTAGCCATATATTCGGCTGACCGGCCAACACCTGTGTATTATGCTTCTTCCGCTTCTAAAGGCGATAGTAAAATTGAAGCGACCGGTTCCCCGGATCCTTCAAGCCATCCCTGCCTGGCCAAACAATACGAGGGATGGAAAAATCAAAACAATTATTTCACAGTGCTTACCGGTGAAGAGTTATCATCATACTATAAGGCAATTTCAATACGCCCTGCCTCCCACGAGGGTAACGAAATATCACTTCAACATAAAGAGTATGGATATTACTTCGTATTCCCGGCAGGGAATTTCTATGCATGGTCATTGAAAGCATATGCGGAGAACGAACTAAATATACTGACCCGTTTTAGGAACATCGTTGACCTTACATTCAGGCGGTACTTTGATATCCAGAAAGCAGAAGCTCAGGCAAGAGAAGCACAGATTGAAACGGCATTGGAAAAAGTAAGGAGCCGCACACTGGCCATGCAAAAATCGGATGAGCTGGCAGAAACAGCCACCGTTTTATTTCAACAATTAATTGCATTGGGGATTGAACCCAACCGGCTCTACATCATCCTCATTAAAGAAGATAGTGCTGATATGGAAGCATGGGTAACAGACGAGGATGGCAGTAAAGTGAGCATAGGTTTTACAAGTAATTACAGGAAAAACGCTTCCCTATTAAAAATGTATAAAGGCTGGAAGGAAAAAAGAAACAGCCTGGTAATAGATATGCAGGGAGAAGAACTGAAGCAATATTTTCATTACCTGCACAATGATCTGCAAGTACCTTTTAAAGGCGGACTGGAACAAAAAAGAAGGGTGCAGCATATTGCTTATTTCAGTCATGGCTTAATTGGTATGGCTTCGCCGGATGAACAGCCCGCTGAAACGTTACAATTACTGGAGCGCTTTGCTGCCGTATTCAATCTTACATTCACCCGTTTCAGCGACCTGCAGGTTGCTGAAGCACATGCATTGCAGGCCGAGCAGGACCTTGTTGCCATAAAAGAAGCCAAACAAAAAGCAGAAGATGCCCTGGCCGAATTGCAGGTCACCCAAAAGCAACTGATACAATCTGAGAAAATGGCCAGTCTTGGAGAACTTACCGCCGGTATTGCTCATGAAATTCAAAACCCTTTGAATTTCGTAAATAATTTTTCGGAGGTAAGTAAAGAGTTGCTGGATGAGATGAGAGATGAGTTGGAAAAAGGAAACATAGCAGATGCCAAAGAAATTATGAATGATGTGATACAGAACCTGGAAAAGATAAACCACCATGGCAAACGGGCAGATGGTATTGTAAAAGGCATGCTGCAACACAGCCGCAGCAGCAGCGGACATAAAGAACCAACCGATATCAATGTCCTGGCAGATGAATACCTACGCCTGGCCTATCATGGCTTAAGGGCAAAAGACAAATCATTCAATGCAACGATGAAAACCGATTTTGATCCTTCCATTGGAAATATCAATATCATCCCCCAGGATATCGGCAGGGTGATATTGAATTTACTCACCAATGCCTTTTATGTGGTGGATGAGAAAAAGAAATCAGGAATTGAAAATTACGAACCTACTGTTTCCATCAGTACAAAAAACATAAATGGCATAGCAGAGATACGGGTTGCAGATAACGGCAACGGTATTCCAAAAAATGTACTGGACAAAATATTTCAACCCTTCTTTACCACCAAGCCTACCGGCCAGGGAACCGGTTTGGGATTGAGTTTGAGTTATGATATTGTAAAAGCACATGGCGGGGATTTGACAGTGGAGACCAGGGAGGGAGAAGGAACAATATTTATCATACTGCTTCCAAAAAATTAATATAGCATATGAAACCGTCAGTTCTCATCTCGCTGTTTTTTATTTGTAATGTTATTTGTAAAGCCCAGGACTCTGTTGTTGCCATCTCGCCTGCTTTGTTTAATCCCATTAATGAAATCCTGATCAGCAATATGGACGGATGGCAATTCATGAAGCAGGGTGACAGCACATGGACAAAACTAAAGCCGGTTGAGCTCTCAGCTAAGATGACTGATGAAAACAAAAGGCTGGAAGGCTGGCTGAGGTTCCGGTTTAAATTATCTGCTGAGTTTGATAATATAGCATTAGGGCTCCGCTACTCAGGATGGGCTGCAGCGGAATTGTATGTGGATGGCAAACTGATACAATCATTTGGGATGATTGGAACTGATGCCGCTTCTTTCCATGAATATAATCCATCGAATAAAATGCCGGTACCGGTAAATATGCAACCGCGAGTTGAGCATGAAATCAGTATCCGGTTCGCAGATTATACAAACCCTTTTTCTTCTGGAGAAATTAAGTCAGCCACTTCAGGGTTGTATCAATTTATCCGGCTCACCGGGCCGGAGTACAAAACAAGATTTGCCAAACACATAAGGGAATGGCCTGTTTATGCTACCTTTTGGATTTCTATTTGTACAGTTTTGACTTTACTATTCTGGCTGCTCGCCTTTCTAAACCGGCAGGAAAAGAATCTTACCCTGTTTGCTGTCTGCGCTACTTTATTTCTGATAATGTTTTATTTCAAGGTCCTGTCTGAGGATGGTGTCATCGGCTTTAAAGAATATATAATTTCGTTTGCCGCATTTAATCTTTTCAGTACTTTTTCGAGCTGCCTTACCCTGATCATTGTTGCCACGGTTTTTAAAGATAAGGTGGCCGGTTGGTTGAAGGGGGTAATTGCCCTGTTGTTTCTCCTTGGGTTTGTGAATTTATTTGCCAAAGGAGCACTGGCTGCTTTGGGTACATTGATCCCTGTTTTTATTTATTTATGGTATATCATTTCTTCCCGCAAAACATTAAAAGGAGCGCAGTGGGCTATTGTAATAGGTTTGTTGCTATTCTCCTTTATGGTTTTCCTATACATTGCGATGATCTCAAAATATAAGACGGACTTCATTCCGTACAATATGCTCATTGCCTCCTGTCTTATTCTCTCTTTCCCGTTGTCATTGCTGGTATACATAGCGTTGCGATTCAAGGAAATTGTAACTGAAGTAAGACAAAATGCTGAGCAAGTGATGAAATTATCAGAGGAGAAAAAAGAACAGGCACTGAAACAGCAAAAAATACTGGAAGAAGAAGTGGCAAGACAAACAATAGAACTCAGGACATCATTAGAAAATTTAAAATCAACACAAAGTCAACTTATTCAATCAGAAAAAATGGCAAGCCTTGGAGAACTCACTGCCGGTATTGCACATGAGATACAAAACCCGTTAAACTTCGTCAATAATTTCAGTGAAGTAAGCAATGAGTTGATTGATGAAATGAATGAAGAATTAAACAAAGGAGATATTGAAGAAGCCAAAGCAATCTCATCAGACATAAAACAAAATCTGGAAAAAATAAATCACCACGGCAAAAGAGCAGATGCGATTGTAAAAGGAATGTTGCAACATTCGAGAAGCAGTTCGGGCGTTAAAGAACCAACAGATATCAATGCTTTGTGTGATGAATACCTGCACCTCTCCTATCACGGCCTGCGGGCAAAAGACAAATCATTCAATGCAACGATGAAAACCGATTTTGATCCTTCCATTGGAAATATCAATATCATCCCGCAGGATATGGGAAGGGTGATATTGAATTTAATTACCAATGCCTTTTATGCAGTAGATGAAAAAAAGAAGTCCGGAATAGAGAACTATGAGCCCACTGTTTCTGTAAGTACAAAGAAGATAAATGGTAAGGTTGAAATCAACGTTGCAGACAATGGTAGTGGCATTCCTCAAAAGGTATTAGACAAAATATTTCAACCCTTTTTTACCACCAAGCCCACCGGGCAGGGAACGGGATTAGGGTTGAGTTTAAGTTATGATATTGTAAAAGCACATAGTGGTGAGTTGAAGGTGGAAACTAAGGAAGGTGACGGTGCAGCATTTATTATTAATCTATATGTTTGAATTTGATATGAAAAAACTATTACTGATACCGCTGTTCATTTTATTCCAATACGCAGCATTTGCACAAAGCAAAATGGCTGAACAGGCCAGTATGCAGTGCGACTCTATACTCAAACTGTTAAAAAATGAAAAGGACGCCAACAAAAGGGCCGACCTTCTTTTATCTATTTATGGAACTTCCATTGATGGATTCCCATTGCAACTCTTAACAGTTAGCAAGAACCTGCTTGATATAGCCAAGCAAAACAACGATATCTATACTGAATCGGCGGCATTAAGTGGTGCAGGCCAGGGATACCGTCTGACCGGTAATTATGTTAAGGCACTGGAGTTTCACCGAAAAGCCGTAGCACTTGCAGAACAATCGGGCAATAAGATACTGTTGGGTTTTTCACTCAACCAGATGGCCCATATTTATAAAGACAGGCTGGAAAACGAAAAAGCATTAACCCTTTACAGGGAAGCATTCAGGAATTTTGAAGCAACCGGCCGGAATGATATCTGGTATGCTTGTATGAATATAGCGACGGTATACTATAACATGGGCAATTACGACTCTTCATTATGCTATGCAAAAGAGGCCATCAAAAAAGTCAGTAATTCAAATTCACCGGGAGTTGGTAACATGGCTGTTATTTATGCAACAGTTGCAGGCATTTACGATCAAAAAAATAAACCAGACAGTGTAAAAAAATATTTTGGATTGGCGCTGGATTTAGCAAACAGCACACAATCCTCACGATATAAAAATGCAACTTATATTGCTATTGCGGAACATTTTAACCGCATACAGCAGTACGATTCTTCGGCATTCTATTTTAAGAAGGCAGTGGAAATTGTCGAAGGAACAGAAATGAATAATTTAGTACTGAAGCCTGCAAAAAAATTGACGGAGTATTATCAAAATATCAATGCCGATAGTACCGTGAAATACTGGAAAGTATATTCTGCCGCTAATGACAGCGTTAATAATATTCGTACCAACCAGCAAATTCAAATGCTCACGTTTGAAGAAGAGCAGCGAAAAAGAGATATCGAAGCGGCCGAGGTTGCCTATCAAAATAAAATACGCACCGGTATGCTGTTAGGCGGACTTGCCTTGTTTTCATTAGTAGCAATCATTCTGTACCGGAACAACCGGCAAAAGCAAAAAGCCAATAGTAGGCTGGAAAAAACATTAGCCGATTTAAAATCTACACAGGCACAACTTATACAGTCAGAAAAAATGGCTTCACTTGGAGAACTCACCGCAGGCATTGCACATGAAATTCAAAACCCGTTGAACTTCGTCAATAATTTTTCGGAAGTGAATAAAGAATTACTGACAGAGATGAATGAAGAAATTGAAAAAGGGAATTTTGATGAAGTGAAGGCGCTTGCAAAAGATGTTACCGATAATGAAGAAAAGATAAATTTCCATGGCAAACGTGCCGATGCTATTGTAAAAGGCATGCTGCAGCACAGCCGCAGCAGCAGTGGTGTGAAAGAGCCAACCGATATCAATGCCTTGTGTGATGAGTATTTACGGTTAGCTTATCATGGATTGAGAGCAAAGGATAAATCTTTTAATGCAGCCATGAAAACAGATTTTGATAACAGCATCGGCAACATCAACATCATCCCGCAGGATATGGGCCGGGTTATCCTGAACCTGATCACCAATGCTTTTTATGTGGTTGATGAGAAAAGGCGGTCGGGTATTGAAGGGTACGATCCGATAGTGAGCGTTTCAACAAAAAAAATAAACAGCCATATTGAAATAAGGGTAAAAGACAATGGAGGTGGCATCCCCGAAAATTTACGGGAAAAGATCTTTCAGCCGTTCTTTACTACCAAACCAACCGGGAAAGGAACGGGGCTCGGTTTAAGTATGAGTTACGACATTGTAACCAAAGGTCATGGTGGCCAACTGAAAGTTGAAACCAGGGAAGGAGAAGGTTCTGAGTTTATTATTATATTACAGGCATAAACCCTTAAACAAAACCAATGAAAATACTCGTAGTTGATGATGAAATGGATGTAAAAGTCCTTTTTGAACAACGGTTCAGGAAAGAAATAAAGAACAATGAAGTAGAATTTGTTTTTGCCTTTTCCGGCGAAGAAGCACTCTCCTATCTTTCAATTCACAAGCATGAGGCTGTATTGATACTCTCCGACATCAACATGCCCGGCATGAGCGGCCTGGAACTGCTGGAACGCATCAAACAGAAATTTCACGAACCCCCACCCGTGGTGATGATGATAACTGCTTACGGCGATGCCGAGAATTATAACACCGCCAAAAGGCTGGGCGCAGATGATTTTTTAACCAAGCCGGTTGATTTTACAGCATTAAAGGAAAAACTTAAACTGAATAACTGATGTCGAAAATATTAGTCGTTGATGACGAAACAGACCTGGAAGTACTGATCAAACAAAAGTTCAGGCAGAAGATTCGGGATCACCAGTATGAATTTGTGTTTGCCATAAATGGCAGGCATGCGCTTGAACAACTGGAGCAGCATACCGATGTAGACGTTGTACTCAGCGATATCAACATGCCCGAAATGGATGGCCTGACACTGCTTACCAAACTGGGTGAACAAAACGGCTTATTGAAATCAGTGATCGTTTCGGCCTACGGCGATATGGAAAACATCCGTACTGCCATGAACCGGGGTGCTTTTGATTTCATTACCAAACCGGTGAATTTCGAGGACCTTGAACTGACGATGGAGAAGACGATCAAACACGTGAACCAGATACGGGAAACGATGAAGGCCATCAAGGAAAATAATATCCTCAAAATGTATGTGGATGAAACCGTGCTGAATTTCATGGGAAGCCGGGAGTTTGAATCCTCCATCATGCTGAATGAAACAGTGGAAGCTACGGTTGTATTCATCGACATCTGCAGTTTCACTTCCATCAGTGAAAATGAAGCACCGGATACCGTTGTAAAACTGCTGAACAAGTACTTTGATGTGATGGTAAAAGAGATCATTGCACAGGGTGGTTATATCGATAAATTCATCGGCGATTGTGTGATGGCTGTTTTTCGTGGCGATTATCATTTAGACCGGGCCATTGATGCCTGCCTGGCCGTACGCAAAAGCATTGAAGAACTGCCGAATGAATCGGGCAATATTTTCTTTGCACCAAAAGTTTCCATCGGCATCAACAGCGGCGAAATGATCTCCGGTAATATCGGCTCTGCCAACCTGCGCCGCCTGGATTATACCGTTATCGGCGATGCGGTGAATACGGCACAGCGTTTTCAATCAGCCGCAAAGGAAGGGCAGATCATCATCAGCGAACAGGCTTACGAAAAAGTAAAAGAATCATTCCACTGCAAAAAAGTGGATGAAGTGCCTTTAAAGAATAAGACCACCCCGGTTGTATTATATGAGGTACTGGATTAGAAGGATAACGGGCTGGCTATTTAAATAATCTTCTCACCACCTGGCCCACTGTCAATCCCTGCACGATTATGGAGAACAGTACGATCACGTAGGTCATAAACACAAACTGGTTCTTCGGCAATGGCGCTGTTAAGGATAACGCCATGGCAATGGACAGTCCCCCCCGAAGTCCGCCCCAGGTCATTACCTTAATGGTGCTGCTTTTTGTATTGATATATTTTTTGAAAACGGTTGCCGGCAAAAGCAAGGATATATAACGGGCAAGCAGCGTAATGGGAATGGCTACCAGCCCCGCCACCAGGTAATCCATATTGAATTCAAGGGTGAGCAGTTCAAGCCCGATCAGCACAAAGAGCATGGCATTTAACAGCACATCAACCAGTTCCCAGAATTTGTACACGTATAACTCAGTAGTGTCGCTCATGGCATGTTCTGTTGAGCGGCTGCCTGTAAATAACCCCGCCACCACCATTGCCAGCGGGCCCGAAAGGTGAAGCAACCGGGCCAATGCATACCCGCCCATAACGATCGCAAGCGTTATTAATATTTCCGACTGGTAATGATCTATCTTTTTCATCATCTGGAAACCAATGAAACCAAGCAGCCAGCCCAGCAGTATCCCGCCGCCTATTTCCTGCAATAATAAAACAGAGATATTTCCAAAAGAAACTTTATCGGTTCCCAGGTTTATTATTTCCAGCAGAGATAGAAACAATACCACTCCAATACCATCATTAAAGAGCGATTCGCCAACGATCTTTATCTCCACATCTTTGGGAGCATTTGCTTTTGTGAGTATCCCCAAAACAGCGATGGGGTCGGTGGGCGCAACAAGTGCCCCAAACAGCAGGCAATACCAGAAATTAACAGGCGCCTGGATGGCATGGAAAAATAAAAACAAGAGTGCACCCACCAATAACGCCGAAATAATAACACCCAAAATGGCGAATACCGTAATAGAAAGACGGTTGGCTTTTAATAAAGAGCCGTCGGTATGCAGGGCCCCGGCATACAGCAGGAAACTCAGCATGATGTCAAGCAAAACCTTACTGAAATCAATATTGCTGATGAATCCTTTGGCAAAATCAATGACCGCGGGAAAGATGAGGCCTGACAGGATAAGCAGTAAAGAGAATACGAGGGAAATGATCATCATACCGATGGTATCCGGCAATTTCAAAAAACGTGAATTGATGTATGCAAATAATGCAGTAATTACAACCAGTACGGTAATGATGGCAAATAAACTCATAGCAATTGGCCGGTTAATATTTTAAAATGTAAATGTACTAAAGAAAGAGGGTGCCCGTGGCACCCTCAACGCCTCAAAGTAAACCTTGATTTTTCATAAACATACTGCCTTAATTTTTCCTGCAGCCAGGCACAATGGTTAATTATTGGATTGTGTACCTGGTTGGGAGCTGTTCTTTTTGTCCGGCTCTGTGGTTTTACCGGTTTGTTCTGCCCCGGCCTTTTCGATCCAGCCTTTAAGAATTCCCGAAAATTTCATTGCATCCGCATTTTCAGGGTCGATCGTTAGTATCTTTTCAAAATATCCCAGTGAGGCGGGATAGTCCTTTGTGATATTGGCCTCATAAATGCCGAGGTAATTATATGCCCGGATCATGATCTCCTTATTTTTCACCGTATCCTGTGCGGCTACTTCAACCAGTTTTATATAATGCGGAACTGCAAGCCCCAGGGTCATGGCCGTATCAATGAGTGCATTACATTTTGACCGCCATAACGGACCATAGATCTGGTCGGGATATTTTTCTTCATAGATCGCAAATACACTGTCGGCCTTTTGATAATTGGCATCGGAATACAATGCCATCCCCCATTTATACAGATCAAGATTGCTGGGTTTCTTTTTATTTGCGTAGATCTGTTCTCTCCATACTGCTTCCCGTTCCCGGTTTCCCAGTTCCTTTTGCAGATCAGCCAGCGAAGCCATGTACCCGATCCTTTCTGTGGTATCCTTTTCCAGCTCAAGGGCTTTTTTGTAACTGGCAACAGCTTCTGCCTTATCATCGCCCGATACCTCCAGTAATTTTGCCAGTAACTCATAATCTTTGGCTACAATGGAGCTATCCTGCTGCTTCTGAAAGTAGAGCCGGATATTTTTCAGGGCAGCGGCAGAATCACCCAGGGAAGCTTCCGAATAGGCGATCAGTTTATACAGCCGGGGTTGAGCGCTGTCTTTTTCAATATTTAAAATATCAACGGCCGATTTTACTGCCTCGATATATTTCTGTGAAACATAAAGCAGGTCGGTACGCATGTAATCAAGTTTAACTGACGGCTCTGCATGCAGGGCATAAGCATCCAGGTATTTTTTTGCAGTAACCACGTCTTTATAAAAATAGTAATAATACAATTCGTATATGGCCGGGGCATAAGAACTGTCAATTTCGTACGCCTTCCTGAATTTCTCCATATACACTTCGGGATTATTCTGACTCTTGTACAGTTTTCCCTTTTTGTACATCGCTTCGGCAAAAGAGGGATCTGCCTGCAGGGCCTGGTCGTAATAGCGTACGGCATTTGACCCGTCAATTACTTTTCTGTAAGCATCTGCAATCGCCGTATAGATGAACGGGTTCTTTTTATCCCTGTTGATGGCTTTAGCCAGTATTTCCACAGCCCAGGTAATATCCCCGTTCTTACTGTCAACATTGGCCCGGCCAGCGGCATACAGGGCATCTGCGTCTTTGTATTTGCCTGCTTTAAGCACTTCGTCCATCAGTTGCCTTGCTTCTGCGGTCTTGCCTTCATTCAGCAACAGGTGAGCCCATCCTATGTGAACCAGCGGCGCTTTCTTTTCAGAAATATCTTTTGCAGCTACATAAGCCAGCCCCTTCTTAAGCACTTCAGCAGCGGCTTTATCATTTTTTTGCTTCATCCATATTTCGCCAAGCAGGTAGTAAGCTTCCGGGTCGGCATCACCCGAGCTTATCATGGCATCAAGATTTGATTTAGCGGTTTCAAATCTCTCATTGTAGATGTCATTCTTTATTTCATTCAGGTTTTGTGCACCTGCAAACAGGGTTGGCAGTATTAAAAGAATGAAGACAGGTATAAATTTTCTCAGCATATAAATTATTTTTTTGTTCATGATCGTTTTAAACGGGATTAACTGTGAGTACCGGAGGGGTAGAATATTTTTGTATGATATTCCCGAACAGGGAAGAGAAAAAGCCCGGCATTTTTGTCTGGGTATCCGGGTTTAATATGAGAAGGTCGGTATGTTCTTTCCGGGTAAACTGTTCAACTGCCTGGGCAACATTCTTACTTGAAATTTTCTGGATGTTCACTTTCACGCTTGAATTATCCCGGATCAGTTTCGCTGCCTTCTGCAGGTAATGCTCCATTTTGGAATGGTTTCTCTCATTTTCAATACCCAGCAGTTTTACCACGGTGTCGTATCCCGAGGCAATGTAAATTCCATACATCAGTTTACGTACCGGTAAAAAATCGGTAATCGGTATTACAATGGAAAAAAGGCGTGTTATCCGTTTGTTGGAAGGAACCGTTATAACGGGTACGTTTGTTTTACGGGCAATGATATCCGGGTTGAGCACCATGGTTCTTTTTTTCAAAAAACGTTCATCCTGCCCTATCAGCACCAGATCAAAATTATTTTCATCGGTAAAATCAATGATCCCATCGTTCCAGTTTCCGTAAATAATCTTTGTCTCTGCT
>Ga0209023_10002672_pt1 | contig 21946 bp, 18 predicted proteins | sample LakOneMetagenome_FD_187468 | JGI IMG/M metagenome (GOLD analysis project Ga0209023, IMG submission 187468) | Freshwater and sediment microbial communities from Lake Erie, Canada (SPAdes) (version 2) | ecosystem: Environmental > Aquatic > Freshwater > Lentic | place: Lake Erie, Canada...
CGTCGTAGACCCAGCCGCAAATCAGGCACATCCAGGTCTGGTACGCGGTCGCCGTCGTTTCGTTACTCACGGTGTCGTTCCTTCTATCTAGTAAAATGGGGAATCAGGTATCTTAATCTACCCGCCGTGCAAAACCAATCGTCTCCGCTGATTCTCACATTTGGCGTGCTGGACCCCGTCGGCGCCCTCGGTGTACAAGCCGACCTCGCTACCTTCGCGGCCTTCGGCTGCCACGCCCTCTCCGTTCCCACCGCCTTGCTCGTGGCCGACAGCGCGCGCGTCGAGGAACTCCATGAACTCGACACCGGCTGGATGGCCGACCAGGCGCGCGTGGTGCTCGAGGACATGCCGGTCGCGGCCGTCAAGATCGGCGCCATCGCCAGCATCGAGCAGGCCGCGGCGATTGCCGAAATCGTCTCCGACTACGCCGACGTGCCGCTGATCGTCGATCCCTTCCTGTCCTCGCTGCCCGACGCCGGCATGTCCGACGAAGACACGGTGGCGGCGATCCGCCAGATCCTGGCGCCCCAGGCCACCGTGCTGATGCTGTCGCAGGCGGAACTCGGCCGCATGGCCGAATCCTGGCGCGAACCCGGCGCCGACAGCACGCTGGAAGCCGAGGTCGCCGAACTCACCGGACGCGGCTGCCAGTACGTGCTGGTCACCTGCACCCAGGGCAGCGGCCACAACCGCGCGAACACCCTGTTCGACCGCGACGGCATGGTGACCACGATCGACTGGCAGCACCTGGCCGGGCCTTTTGTCGGCGCCGGCACCACGCTGTCGGGCGCGCTGGCCGCGCTGATGGCGCAAGGCCTGGATGCGCCCGAGGCCCTGGCCGCCGCCCAGGAATTTACCTATGGCGCCCTGCGCCATGCCCGCCGCTTCGGCATGGGCAAGCTCGTTCCCAACCGCTTCCACCGCACCCAGTTTGCGCTGGGCCGGCAATAACAAGACAAGGTTCCAAGATGACTATTGAACAAACCAGCACCTCCCGCAACGACATCCTGTTCGAACGCGCCCAGCAAAGCACGCCGGGCGGCGTGAACTCGCCGGTGCGCGCCTTCCGCTCGGTCGGCGGCACCCCGCGATTCATCACCCGCGCCGAAGGCCCGTATTTCTGGGACGCCGACGGCAAGCGCTACATCGACTACATCGGCTCCTGGGGCCCGGCCATCGTCGGCCACGCACATCCGCAAGTGATCAAGGCGGTGCAGGATGCGGCTGCCAACGGCCTCTCGTTCGGCGCGCCGACCGAAGGCGAGATCGAGATCGCGGAAGAAATCATCAAGCTGGTGCCGTCGATCGAGCAGGTGCGCCTGGTCTCCTCCGGCACCGAAGCGACCATGAGCGCGCTGCGCCTGGCCCGTGGCGCCACCGGGCGCGACAAGATCGTCAAGTTCGAGGGCTGCTACCACGGCCACGCCGACTCGCTGCTGGTAAAAGCCGGTTCGGGCCTGCTCACCTTCGGCAACCCGACCTCGGCCGGTGTGCCGGAAGACTTCGTCAAGCACACCCTGGTCCTCGACTACAACAACGTCACCCAGCTGGAAGAGGCATTCGCCTCGATGGGCGAGACGATTGCCTGCGTGATCGTCGAGCCGGTGGCCGGCAACATGAACCTGATCCGCGCCACGCCGGAATTCCTGACCCGCATGCGCGAGCTGTGCACCGAGCACGGCGCGGTGCTGATCTTCGACGAAGTGATGTGCGGCTTCCGCGTCGGCCTGGGCGGCGCCCAGGAGATGTATGGGATCACGCCGGACCTGACCGCGCTGGGCAAGGTCATCGGCGGCGGCCTGCCGGTGGCGGCCTTCGGCGGCAAGGCGGAACTGATGCAGAAGATGGCGCCCATCGGGCCGGTCTACCAAGCCGGTACGCTGTCGGGCAACCCGGTGGCGGTGGCGGCGGGCATGACCACGCTGAAGCTGATCCAGGAGCCGGGCTTCTATGAACAGCTGACGGCGACCGGCGAGAAGCTGGTGGCCGGCTTGACGGCAGCGGCGAAGGAGGCGGGGATCGCTTTCTGCGGCGATTCGGTGGGCGGCATGTTCGGCATGTACTTCAGCGAGACCATCCCGGCGTCGTATGGCCAGATGATGGCCGGCGACAAGGCGCGCTTCAATGCCTTCTTCCACGGGATGCTGGAGGAAGGCGTGTACTTCGCGCCGGCCATGTTCGAGGCGGGGTTTGTGTCGGCGGCGCATGATGATGCGGTGATTGCCGAGACGGTGGAGGCGGCGAAGCGGGTGTTCGCGAAGCTGGCGTAATCTGTCAGTCCGGCGCTCGCAGGGCCAGCGGCGCATCGCCAAGTCGATGCGCCGAACCGTACGGTGGGCACTCCGTGCCCACGCGGATAGTCGCGTCACGTTGACGCGTTTTTCATCGAATCGTTCGTCCTTCGGAAACGTATGCGAATGATCCGCGCTAACGTATCGGGTTCGATGCTTTCATGGCCGCGTTCAGCGGCCAACATGACGCACGCGTCCGCGTGGGCACGGGGTGCCCACCGTACGATTCCGGGGCGCCGGCCGAAGGTCGGCGCCCCCATCCATCAAGCGGCGCGTCACGCCCGCGCCATCACCTCTTTGCGCTGCGCCACCACCACCCTGCGCGACGCCCGCTTGCGCCACCAGATGATCACCCCGGTCACGCTCAGCATGGCCACCACCACACCCATGAAGGAAATCAGGATCCGCCCTGGCAGCCCGAGGATGCGGCCCGAATGCAGCGGGAACTGGGCCTGGACAAAAATGTCCGCCGCCGTCCCCTTCCACGGCTGGCGCTCGCCCAGCAGCGCCCCGTTCACGCCGTCGTAGTACAGCAGGGCCGGACCGACGCCGCCGGCGCCGTGGTCGCCGCCCGGCTGGAAGAAGCTGACCATGTAGATGCCGAACTCCTGCGAGTAATAGATGCCGCCGACCGGGTCGGTCCAGCCGCGCCGCACGCCCTCGGCGTTCGCCACCTGCACCGCCTCGGCCATCGGCACCTTCGGCTCGATCAGGTGCTGCTTGTCGGCCATCGGGCGGGTGTCGAAGGGCGTCGGCGTCACTTGCGACACCTTGCTCATCACCGGATAGAAGATCTCCTGGTAGAGGTTGAGCGAGAACGCGGTGAACGCGAGGATGAACAGCAGCACCCAGGTCCACAAACTGAAAGCGCGGTGCAGGTCGAAGTTCAGTTTCGACGAGCCACCCTTCCAGCGCACCTTCCAGGCCGGCTGCCAGCGCTGCCACCAGGTTTTACCGGCCGGTTCCAGCTTCCCGTTCAGTGCAGCCACCGCCACCGCCGTCTGGCGCTTGCGTACAGGCAGCGTGAGATAAAAGCCGACAAAACTGTCCACCATCCAGACGATGGCGATCGCGCCCATCAGCCAGATGCCCCAGCGGTCGATGCCCCACATTTCCGGAATGTGCAGCGTGTAGTGCAGGCGGTACAGGAAGGAGACGAAGGTCTCCTTCGTGATCGGCCACACCGCGCCCCACTCGCGCTTGCCCAGCTCGGCGCCGGTCACCGGGTCGAGGAAGACCTGGTTGAAGCCGGGTTGCGTCAGTTCGCCGGTCCTGGTGTCGTAGCGCGGCGACACGCCCAGCGCCAGCGACTCGCCCGCCTCCGGCTGCAGCGGGATATAGGAGACGCGGATGTCCGGATAGCGCGCCTCGACCTGCTGCGCCAGCGCCAGTGCATCCTGCGGCTTGCCCGGCGTGTGCGCCTCCATCAGGTGCGGATTGAGCAGGTCGTCGAGCTCGTGGTCCCAGGAGATCACGGCGCCGGTGACGCCGCTGACGAACAGGAAGGCGGCCGTGAGCAGGCCGAAGTAACGGTGGACCAGGGTCCAGAATGCGCGCATCTCGGCCTCCTCTTTGTCTTGTCGATGCGTTAGAAGCGGTAGCGCAGCGTCAGCGTGGCGCTGCGCGGCGCGCGGTAGTTGATGCCGCCGTAGGCCGCGAACATGCCGAAGTGGGTCTTGTCGGTCACGTTATCGAGGTTCAGCTGGGCCGACAGCTGCGAGGTGAATTCGTAGCGCGCCATCAGGTTGACCAGCGCGAAGCTCTTCTGCTCGATGATGCCGTCGGTACTAGCCGGCGCGTTCGGGTCGAGGGTCCAGGTGCGGCCTTCCCAGTTCACGCCGCCGCCGACCGTCAGCTTGTCCCACTCGCCGGGCAGGCGGTAAGTGGTGAACACGCGCAGCAGGCGGCGCGGGTAGATGCTGTTGAAATCGGCGCCGTCGGCGTCCTTGGCGCGGAACTGGGTATAGCCGGCGGTGGCGTTCCAGCCCTGGGCCAGGCGGCCGGTCAGGTCGAACTCGAAGCCGCGGCTCTTGGCGCCGGCGGCGGCGCGGTAATAGACTTCCGGGACGTTCGGGCCGGCGCCGTCGCGGTCGATCAGGCCCGCTTCCTGGGCCAGGCCATCCTGCTCGATCTGGAACACGGCCAGGGAGGCGTTCAGGCGCTTGTCGAAGAACTCGCCCTTGATGCCGGCCTCGATGTTCTTGCCGACGATCGGGTCGAGCAGGTTGCCGGCCAGGTCGCGGTTGTTTTGCGGCTGGAAGATGTCGGTATAGCTGGCGTAGGCCGAGAGCTGCTGGTTGATGTCGAACACCAGGCCGGCGTAGGGCGTGACTTCGTGGTCGTGCTTGATCGAATACGCCGCCGTCCACAGGCCGACGCCGTTCTTTTCGTAGTCGGTGACGCGCGCGCCGACGATCAGCTTGAGCGGATCGGCCAGGTTCAGGCGGGTGACGCCGTACAGCGCTTCCTGCTTCGTTGCGCTCTTCTCGTAGAAGGTCAGCTCGCCCCAGCTCGGGGTCGGGTAGGCGGACGGATTCCAGTTGTTGAAGTCGGTGACGGTCGAACTCGCGCCGCCGAAATCGGCCGCGCGGTTGTCCGAGTTGAAGGTCTGCTTCATGCGCATGTAGCCGAACGAGACTTCATGCTTGCGGCCCAGCGCATCGAACTCGCCGAAGACGTGCAGGCCGACGTCGTTCTGCTTCGTGCGGGTGCTGTACGAGCCCGAGAAGTCGCTCATGCCGGCGCCGGTGACGCGGTCGGGCATGCCCGACAGGTAGAGCAGGTAGGAGTCGCCGCGGCGCTCGCCGTGGTTGTAGTTGGCGCGCACCTTCCAGCCATTGCCGAAGCTGTGGGTCAGGTCGACGAAGCCGTTGTCGTAGGTCGACGGCAAGGCGGTCCAGTCGGCGGCCGTGGTCTTCGAGCGGTCCCAGTTGGTGCGGGTGCCGTCGGTGTACCAGTAAGGCAGGCTGCCCCACATCGGGCCCTTAGCGTGCAGGTCCTGGTGGCTGTAGCCGGCCTGCAGCAGGGTGGTCGGCGTCAGGTCGGCCGCGATGGTCGCGTACAGGGTGTGGTTGCGGTTGCTCAGGGCGTCGATCCAGCTGTCGCCATCCGTGTATTCGCCGACGAAGCGCGCGCGCACGCTGCCGCTGGTGTTCAGCGGGGTCGAGACGTCGCCCAGCACGCGCTTGGCGTTCCAGCGGCCAACGCTGCCTTCGAGCCAGCCCTTCACTTCCTTGCTGTCGGCATGCTTGCGCACCAGGTTGATCGCGGCCGACGGGTTGCCGGCGCCGGTCATCAGGCCGGTGGCGCCGCGCACCACTTCCACGCGCTCGTAGGTCGCCAGGCTGCTCGAGACTTCGCCGGCGCTCCAGGCCTGGTCGTAGGTGGTCGCGATGCCGTCGATCTGCAGGTTGTCGATGTCGAAGCCGCGCGAGGTGAAGCCGGCGCGGTTGGTTTCGTACTGGTTGACCGAGACGCCGGTGACGTTGTCGACGATGTCGGACACCGTGGTCATTTGCTGGTCTTCGATGCGCTGCAGGTTGACCACGGTGATCGATTGCGGCGTCTCGCGCGGCGACAGGGACAGCGGCGTCGGGCCGGCGATGACGTCCGAGCCGTAGGAACCGGTGACCGGGACCTTCTGGGCGCGGATCTGCACCTGCTGGATTGGTTGGGCCGCACCAGGTTGCTCGGCGACAGTTGGTTCATCGGCAATGTCGTCGGCCTCGGCATGCGCAAGCAGCGGCATGGCCATGGCAACCGCCAGGGCAATGCGGTTCAGGTTATAGCGCCCACGTGCGTGCACATGCATTTCCATCAGAGACCTCGAGTTAGTAGCAGAAGAAAAGAACGACAGGCTGGTGTCGCACGCGCGTCATCGTTCGAAACGCAGTGCAACATGCATCGTAATGAGAATGTAAATGATAACGATTCTCATTGCAAAGTCAATAAGGACGGGCGTAAAAATATGAAAAACGGGTTATTTGACGTGGGTAACCAATGATGTACGCGGCATTTATGCCACCTCAAACATCGTGCACGCCGGCCTTGCGGTGCCGGATGCGCGCTGTGTCATCATGGTTTCACTTCGGCGGGAGGCGAGCATGGTGCGACTTCGACGATCCTTACCCGGCAGCGCACGCTCGCGCGTGTCCCGCTCGCACCTGCCGCCCCCTTCCCTGCCGCCCTGCGAAGGCCCGCCCTTTGCCGTCAGCGTGGCGCTGCTGCGCATTGCCGAGCCGACCAATTCGGAAGGCTATTACGCCGGCATCGTCGACGGCCTGAACGACAGCGCGCGCCGCTACCGGGTCGACACGCCGCTGCGCATCGCCCACTTCCTGGCCCAGATCGGGCACGAAAGCAGTTTCCGCGCGACCGAGGAAAATGGCCGCTATTCGGCCGTGCGCATGCGCCAGGTATTCGGCTGCAAAGGCGGACAAACCCAGTACGACCGCGCGCTCGACGAATGCCGTCTCGGCGCCGACGGCCAGCCGGCGCGCCTGCGGCCCAAGCTGTGGAGCGCGTCGGATTTTTATGCCGGCAATGCCGAACACCTGCTCAGCTACGTGTACGCCGACCGCCTCGGCAACGGCAGCGAAGCCTCGGGCGACGGCTTCCGCTACCGCGGGCGCGGCCTGATCCAGTTGACCGGCAAGGACAATTACGCCGCCTTCACCGCTGCCCACAATGCGCGCGATGCGAGCGACCCACGCGACTTCCTGCGCGAACCCGATCTGCTCCTGAGCGAACTCAAATACGCCATCGAATCGGCCTTTCACTACTGGGATGCGCGTACAGTCAATGCGCTGGCTGACGCCGACGACCTGGAAGAAGTCACCCGCGCCGTCAACGGCGGCCTGAATGGATTGAGCGACCGGGGAGCGCGCCTTGCGAACATCAAGAAAGCATTGGGGATCTGAATGGTGCGCGGCGGCGCTGGGCTGCTGCCTTGCGGTGCCGGCCTGGGGGCAGGTGCCGGCCGTGTCGCTGTGCCTGGCCGGCGAGGCCGTGGTGTTCGCCTGCGGCGTGGAAGGCAAGCTGGTGTCGCTGTGCCGCGCGGCGCACGCTGGCGGCGGCCTGCAGTACCGCTTCGGCTTGCCGGCGGCGCTGGAACTGGAATATCCGGCGCCGGGCCAGCGCGCGCAGGCGGCGTTCAAGGTCAGCAGCCTGCCCTCCATTGGCGGCGGCATCACCTCGGTCGCCTTTGGACGCAGCGGCTATACCTATACCCTGTACAGCCGCGTCGGCCGCGCGGACGACGGCGCCACGCCGGTCTTCGAGGACGGACTGACGGTGGAGCGGCGCGGCAAGACGCTCAGGCATGTGCGCTGCGAGGATGGCGGCGCGGGCTTTCGCGAAGCGCTCACGCCACCCGTGAAATAAAATTTCAAATGGTGCGCGATGATGAAATTTTATTTCATCGCCACTATTACATCCCCGGCCCGCCCGGACCGCCGCCGAAACCACCCGGCGGCATGCCGCCCGGCGGCGGCCGCCAGCCCTCGCCCGGCGGCCCGTCCTGGCGCCGGTTCGCCTGCACGCCGCCGAAGCGGTAGGACAGGCCGACGAACACCACCGGCCCGTCAAAGCGGCGCACCGAGTACTCCTTCAGCGTGGCCGAATCGGTGACGGTTTCCTGTTTCTGCGAGCTGAAGATATCGCGCGCATTCACCACCAGCGTCAGGCTCTGGCTCAGGTTGCGGCGGTAGCTGAGGTCGGCGGTGGCGCTCGGTTCGCGGTAGCCATAGCCGGTCAGGGTCTTGCCCTGGGCATTGAACATCAATTGCACCTGGTCGAGCGGGGTCAGCTGGTAGTTCAGGCGCCCGCGCACGTTCACCGAGGTGGCGCTGCGCTTGCTCTCCACGCCGAGCAGGTCGATCTGCTGCTGTTCGGCCACGAACACGTTGCCGCTGGTATTGATCGAGAGTTTTGGCGTGACCTTGCCGCTGAGCGTGAACTCGAGGCCGCCGGAACGGTTGCTGCCGCCGTTTTCCAGCGTCGTCAGGATCACGGTGTCGCTCACCGCCAGCTGGCGGCTGCGGATGGTGTCGCGCTCGTTGCGGTAATAGGCGCGCACGTTGGCATCGAGCACGCCGGCCTTGGTTTCGTAGCCGACCTCGAAGGAATCGGTCTGCACCGGCTTCAGCAGCGGATTGCCGCTCGACTCGTTCAGTTCGTCACGGTAGACCACGAAAGGATTCAGTTCGTTCGCGCCCGGACGGCGGATGCGGTGCGAGTACGAGAAGCGCAGATTCGTCTTCTCGGCCAGCTTATAGGTGGCGAAGGCGCTCGGCATCCAGTTCAGGTAACTGTTGCCGGTTTCTATGCGGCTGGTCACCTGCTTCAGGTCCATGTCGGTATGCTCGGCACGCAGGCCCAGCTGGGCGCCCCAGCGCTCGTTCACCTTCCACTGGTAGGAGCCGTACAGCGCGGTATTGCGCTCGTCGATCTCGAAGGCGTTGGTGCGGCGGTCGTTGACGCTTTGCGCGCCGGAGGCCAGGTCGAAATCGTAGTAGCGGGTGTCGAACTCGCTCTTGTTGTCGGCGATCTTGTAGCCGACTTTCACGATGGCGCCGCTCTCCAGCGGCAACTCGTAGTCGCCGGTGTAGTCGATGATGCGGGTCGAGTTATCCACGTCCTGCAGGTTGCGGCTGTCGGCCGCGCGCGGCGGCGTCACCGTGTAGGTATTCGCGTAGTCGGTGTCGCTGTCGTTGTCGCTGGTCGACACACGCAGGTCCATCTTGAACAGCTCGCCCAGCTTCTCGCCCTTGTGGTCCCAGCGCAGGCTGCCCATGTTGTTGCTGCTGTCGCCGCTGCGGCGCGTGGTGCGCGCATAGTCGCTGGTCGTGTTGCCGTTTTCGTCGAACACGCTGTAGTGGTCCAGGCCCTGCTGGTCGTTGTTGCGCTTCATCAGGCCGATACCGGCTTCCAGCGTGTCGTCCTGGCTCAGGTTGTAGGTCACCTGGCCGCGCACGCCGACGCTCTCGTTCAGGCCATTGCTGGTCGACTGCTGGGTGCTGCGCTGGCTGGCGCCGGTGACCGGGTCGATGCGTTCGCGCTCGCTTTCATAGGTCGAATCGCGGCCATCCTTGCGCACGTTGACGCCGCCCTGGAAGCCCCACAGGCCGCTATTGTAAGCGCCGTTCAGCGCCGCGTTGTAGCGCCCTTCCGTGCCCGCATTGACATTCGCCGCGCCGAAGCCGCCCGGACGGCGGTTGCGCTTCATGACCAGGTTCAGGATCGGCCCGCCGCCGCCTTCGTTGCCGAATTCCGCGCCCGGGTTGTTGATCACCTCGACCGAATCGATGTCCTCGGCCGGCATGGCCTGCAGCGCCGAGCCGCGGTTCTCGCCCTGCAGCATGGCCGAGGGCTTGCCGTCGACCAGGATCTGCACATTGGTGCTGCCGCGCAGCGATACCGTGCCGTCGGCATCCACCGCCACCGATGGCACGTTGCCGAGCGCATCGGCGGCGCTGCCATTCGAGGCATTCACGTCGGATTTCACGTCGTAGACCTGGCGGTCGATGCGGTTGTTCTGGCGCTCACCGACCACGTTGACGGACTGGATCTGCTGGGGGGCGGCCTCTCCCCCCTCGGTTGCCGGGGCAGCCGGGGCAGCCGGGGCAGCCGGGGCAGCCGGGGCAGACACCGCAGCGCTGGCGGCGGGAGCCGATTGCGGCGCCGCGCGCGTGGCCCCCGCAGCCGGGACTGCCGTCGTGGCCGGGGCTGGCGTGGCGGGGCCAGCCTGCGCCAGCGCCGGACGCATGGCGCCCAGCTCGCACACTGCCAGGGCAACCGCGAGATACAGGGCCTGCTTGCGCGGCGACGTACCGCCAGCGCCAGAGGGGAAACGACCTTGCGTGGAACGATTTCGTTGGACCATCGGTGAATGCTTTATTGACGTTGAAGTGGCGCCGCATCCAGCGCGCGTCATCGATACCGACTCATCGGTATTGAGGCGAGCTCGGCAGGCTGAAAGCCTCCATTGTAAAACCTCGGCCCGGCATTGCACCGTCATGAGGCGTAAAGAAGCGTAAATGGGTGTAACAGAACCGTTCGGTCCTTCCCTGTGATGCCCCTTTTTTCCAGGGCGCTTCCCGATAACGCTCGATTCCGTGCGATTGCACGCGATAGGGCGCCGAAACTTCACGCTCACGGCACGATGCTTCACGATTTCAACGCGAAAGAGGACGAATGGTCCACGAAACTGAACGATATGCCGCTTCCGATATCGACTATATGCACCAAGCAGGCGCTGCCGGAAAGCGGGGAAAATCACGCATGCTTCTTGCGGTTTCGCCCGGCGGTGAACGCAAGCATAATAGTCGCTTCCACATGGAGGCCAGATGCCTGCTCAGCTTGACACCACGATCATCGAATCCTGGCACCGGAATAGCGATCCCTGGATCGCCGCGATCCGGAATGGCGAAATCGAAAGCCGCACCCTGGTCACGAATGCGGCCATCGTCGAGACGGTACGCGCTTATGCGCCCGCCAGCGCCGTCGATCTCGGCTGCGGCGAAGGCTGGCTGGTACGTGCGCTGCCGGAAGTGCAGATGATGGGTGTGGATGCGATCCCCACCCTGGTCGAACAGGCGCAGGCGGCCGGCGGCGGCACATTCCGCTGGCTGTCCTACGAACAGATCGCGGACGGCGCATTGCAGTTGTCCGCCGACCTGGCGGTCTGCAATTTCTCGCTGATTGGAAAAGAAGCGGTCGAAGGCCTGTTCCGTGCGGCGCCGTCTTACCTGCGCCATGGCGGCCACCTGGCCGTGCAAACCGTGCACCCGGTATTGGCCTGCGGCGACGCGGCCTATGTCGACGGCTGGCGCGAAGGCAGCTGGGCCGGGTTCAACAGCGGCTTCCAGGACGCGCCGCCCTGGTATTTCCGCACCCTGTCGAGCTGGATCGCACTGTTCGAAAGCAATGGCTTGCGCATCCGCGAACTGCGCGAGCCATTGCATCCGCATACCGGCAAGCCGGCCTCCCTGATCCTGGTCGGCCAGCTACCGGACTAAACCGCGCTTAGCGGTTGCGCGTTACGCGCCACACGGTGTTGGCCAGGTCGTCGGCCACGATCAGCGCCCCGCGCGGATCGACGGTCACGCCGACCGGACGGCCGCGCGTCTTGCCCTCTTCGGTGCGGAAGCCGGTGACGAAGTCGATCGGCTGGCCGGAAGGACGCCCGTTGGCAAACGGCACGAAGATCACCTTGTAGCCGACCGGCGCATCGCGGTTCCAGCTGCCGTGCTCCCCGACAAAGGCGCCGTTCGCAAACTTGTCGCCCATCGCCGCCTGCGAGAACGACAGCCCCAGCGCGGCCACGTGCGAACCCAGGCTGTAGTCCGGCTTGATGGCGGCGGCCACCTTTTTCGGATCGCCCGGCATCACGCGCGGGTCGACGTTCTGGCCCCAGTAGCTGTACGGCCAGCCATAGAAGCCGCCTTCGCGCACCGAGGTCAGGTAGTCGGGCACCAGGTCCGGCCCCAGCTCGTCGCGTTCGTTCACGACGGAAAACAATTGTCCGGTTTCCGGATGCATCGCCAGCGCCGTCGGATTGCGGATACCGGTGGCGTACGGCTTGTGGGCGCCGGTGGCCGCGTCGATCTGCCAGACCTCGGCCCGGTTCAGTTCGGCTTCCATGCCGCGCTCGGTGATGTTGCTGTTCGAGCCGATGCCGACGTACAGGAAGCGCCCGTCCGCGCTGACGGCCAGCGACTTGGTCCAGTGGTGGTTGATCTGCGACGGCAGCTTGGCCACGCTGGCCGGCGCGCCGGCGGCTTTCGTCTGGCCTTCCTGGTAGTCGAAGCTGACCAGCTCGTCCTGGTTGGCCACGTACAGCTTGTTGTTGGCGAACGCCAGGCCGTAAGGCGCGTTCAGGTTCTCGGCAAAGACCGTCTTCAGCTCGTACTTGCCGTCGCCGTCGGCGTCGCGCAGCAGGGTCAGGCGGTTGCCGCTTTTTACCTTGGTATTGCCCTTGGCCTTGATGTAGCCGGCAATCACGTCCTTCGGCTTGAGCTTGGCCGCGCTGCCGCCGCGCCCTTCGGCCACGATGATGTCGCCGTTCGGCAGCACCAGGGTCTGGCGCGGGATCTGCAGGTCGGTGGCAATCGCCGTGACACTGTAACCCTCGGGTACAGTCGGCTTCTGGTCGCCCCAGGGCGTCGGCTCGGCGATCTTCATGCTCGGCAGCAAACCGCGTTGCTGTTCCGGCAGCTTGGGATCGGGTCCGCGCGCCTGGGTGTCGGCGCCCTTCTCTCCGCATGCGCCCAGCAGCAGCGCGATGCTCATGAATGCCAGTGCGTTCGAGCGCTTCATTGCACACCTCCCACGCGTGGCGCCAGGCCGACCCAGGCCGCCAGGCAAGACAGCAGGAAGACGATCACCGACAGCACCAGGCCTGCCGGCATGACCGCCCAGGCATCCTTGGCGTGCTGGAAGCAATTCACCAGGCCCAGGACGAAGCTTGCCAGCAGCAACAGGAAGTACAGGGTTTGCCCGCCCTTCTGCCTGGCGCGAACCAGGTTGATCAGCGCAGCCAGCAGCGCCAGGCCGCAGAACAGCTCGGCGCCGGCCAGCAGCCAGGACGCGAAATTGCTCCACTGGATTTGATACGAAGAATGGTAGGCGAGATCGCTCAGCAATGCGCCCAGGAACAGGGGAACGGTCCCCGCGAGCAGGATGGTATGAAGCCGGCCGGGCGCACTGCGGTAGCCCGGACTGATCGTGGCAGACGACATCGGATTGTCCTTGATGGTGATTTTGACAATTCAATGATATGCGCTGCACAAAAGGCCTGGCGCATGGTTGAGCCATGGCGGCTCGACCATGCGCCGAGGACGGTGTCAGGCGAGGTTCAGGCGAGGTTCAGGCCAGTTTCAGCCAGCCGCGGCGGCGGAAGTACCACAGCGGCGCAATCGCACTCGCCACCATCAGGCCCAGCGCGAACGGATAACCATAGGTCCAGTCCAGCTCCGGGAACCATTTATGGAAGTTCATGCCGTAGATACTGGCAATCAGGGTCGGCGGCAGGAAAGCCACCGAGGCCACCGAGAAGATCTTGATGATCTTGTTCTGGTTAATGTTAATGAAGCCGACGGTGGCATCCATCAGGAAGTTCACCTTGTCGAACAAAAAGGAGGTGTGGCCATCCAGCGATTCGATGTCGCGCAAGATCTGGCGCGCGTCGTCGAATTGTTCGGCATTCAACAAGCGCCCGCGCATCAGGAAACTCACCGCGCGGCGCGTGTCCATCATGTTGCGGCGGATGCGGCCATTCAAGTCTTCCTCGTGGGCGATGGCATTCAGCGCGGCAGCCGCGTCCTGGTCGGTGAATTCCTTTTGCAGCACGCGCTGGCTGACTTCTTCCAGGCTCTCATAAATGCCTTCCAGCGCATCGGCCGAGTATTCGGCGTCGGTCGCATAGAGGTCGAGCAGCACGTCCATGTAATCGCCGATCGATCCCGGACGCGAGCGCGCGCGCATGCGTACCAGGCGGAAGACCGGCAAATCGTCGGAATGCATCGAGAACAGCATCTTGCCCGACAGGATAAAGGCGACGGTGACCACGCGCGAGGGGCCGTCTTCTTCTTCGAGCAGGAAATCGGTGCGCAGGTGCAGGTCGCCGTTTTCGGCTTCGTAATAGCGGGCCGAGGCCTCGATGTCCGAGACTTCGTCTTCGCCCGGCAGCGAGACGCCGTAGATGGCCTTGACCCAGGCGCGCTCGTCGTCGTCGGGATCGGTGAGATCGACCCAGACAGGCGTGGCATTCTCCAGGTCCGCGCGCGACGCGATCGGGACCTGGTTCAGACGGCCATTTTGTAGGACAAATACGTTGATCATGCGCGCTTTCTCGGCCGGAATCAAAACTGACGCAAGTGTACTCGTTCACCCCGTGCGCGGCCACCCCGAAACAACGGTTTTGCCCCGTCTTCGGCGTTTTTTCGACGAATTAGAATGCTAGATTCAGGGCAACTCTGCCGCACCCATCCGGCGCTGGATCAGGCTGGTCCTTTTGACCAGGTAATTGGTGCTGCGGTGGCGATCGTAATAACGGGGATTCGGCAGCATCACGGCCAGGCGCGCGGCCTGGGCCGGGGCCAGATTCGCCGCCGGAGTGCGGAAGTAATAGCGCGCCGCCGCTTCCGCACCGAACACGCCGCGGCCGAATTCGACCACGTTCAAATACACTTCCAGGATGCGGCGCTTGCTCATGACGGACTCCAGCATGAAGGCGATGATCATTTCCTGGCCCTTGCGCAGATAGCTGCGCGAGCCGGACAGGAACAGGTTTTTCGCCAATTGCTGGGTAATCGTGGAGCCGCCGCCCACCACCTTGTGCTTGCGGTTATTCCGGTTATAGGCCCGCTCCAGCGCATCGAAGTCCACTCCCGGGTGATCGGCAAAATTCGCGTCTTCCGAGGCGACCACGGCGCGCTTCAGGTTATTCGAAATGCGGTCGTAGGGCACCCATTGGTGTTTCAGCTCGGCATTCGGATTCTTTTCGCGCAGTTCGGATAACTGCTGGCGCATGAAACTGGTCGAGCTGGGATTGAACCAGACGAACCAGCAGACTTGCACGAAGAAATACAACTGCAGCAGGATGAAAGCCAGGATCGGGCCCAGGAAGATCCATTTGATCCAGCGGCGTTTCGTCGACGCGCCGCCCGCAATGCCTTTTTTCGCCATCGTTTTTATTTTGTTCTCAGTGTGGTCAACAATTCGCGGGTATCCGGGCGCACGCCGCGCCAGACCAGGAAGGCTTCAGCAGCCTGCTCGACCAGCATGCCGAAGCCGTCGCGCGTGGCGGCGCCCTGCCTGGCGGCGAACACCATGAACGGCGTCGGTGCGTCGCCGTACATCATGTCCAGCGCCAGGGTGGTCTCCGTAAAGGCGGAGCTTGGTACCGGCGGCAGTTCCTGCGTCAGGCTGGCCGAGGTGGCGTTCACCACGATATCGAAGCTGCCGTCGATGTCCTCGAAGTTGCAGGCTGTGACCCGGGTCACCTGGTCCTGGAAATCGGCCACCAGGGTGTCGGCGGTCTTGCGGGTGCGGTTGGCCACCACGATCGCGCTCGGTCCCTGTTGCAGGAAAGGCAGCATCACGCCGCGCGCCGCGCCGCCTGCGCCGAGCAGCAGGATGCGCTTGCCGGCCAGCGCCACGCCGGCGTTCTGCACGATGTCGGCCACCAGGCCGGGGCCGTCGGTGTTGTCGCCGACAATTTCTCCGTCGACGAAGCGCAAGGTATTCACGGCGCCGGCGGCGCGCGCCCGTTCTTCGAGGCGCGTAGCGATGGCGGCCGCTTCCAGCTTGAAGGGCACGGTGACGTTCGCCCCCTTGTAGCCCTTGGCGATCAGGTCGCGCACCACGTCGGCAAAGCCGTCGAGCGGCGCCAGGCGGCGGCCGTAGTCGATGTGCTGGCCAGTCTGGCGCGCAAAGGCGGCGTGGATGTCCGGCGATTTGCTGTGCGCGACCGGATTGCCGATCACGCAGTAGCGGTCTGGGTGGGTGTCTGTCATGACTGCTCCTGCAGTTCGGCCTTCATTTTTTCCTCACGCGTGAAGGTAAAGCGGGTGATCACGATCCACAAGTCATCCTTGCCGACCGAACGCATGTTTTGCGGGAAGCTGCCGAAGGGCGCGGCGCGGCGCACGATCTCGAGCGCGGCCTTGTCCAGCGCCGGGTTGCCGGAACTGCGCTCGACGCGCGGCCCGCCCTCTTTCTGGTACAGGCTGCCGTCCTGGTAGACGGGGATCGACACCACCAGCTCGCCATACAGCTTGCGGCCGTTCTGCTGCGGGAAGTTCAGGGTGCCGGTTTCTTCCACGCGCTTTTGCAGCGCCTTGTAGTACAGCGCATAGCCGACCTGGCGCGTGCTCGGCGAGATATGGGTGCGCTTCGGGCGGCGGTTCTGGTCGTCGATGGTTTGCGTGATCTCGGCCGTCATGCGCGCGATCTGGCGCGTGGTGTCGATTTCGTCCTGGCCGGTGCGGGTGGGGTCGGGCTTGTCCTTGTCGCGCACCGGAGGGGCGTTGAAATCCGAATTCTTGACGCGCGTGAGCACGTTTTGCTGCAACTGCTCGAGTTCGGCGATGCGGCGCTGCAGGGCCTTGATGCTGTCGCCGTTGTCGATGCGGCGCAGGTCGGGCAGCGGCGACTTGGCGCGGCCGTTGTCGGCGCTGCCGCCGCCTTCCAGGTTGGCCTGGGCCAGGGCGTCGGCCTTGGCCGGGGCATTCTCGTGCTTGGCATTGACGAGGATGACTTCCAGGCCGGGGTCGGCCGGCTGCATGCGGAACACCTCGGGCGCGGCAAAACGGATCGCCAGCAAGAGCGCATGCGCGGCCACCGAGGCGGCCAGGGCAATCATCAAGGGACGGTTTTCTAGGGAGTACTTCACGCGTGCGCGCCGGACGGCTGTTGAATCTGGGAATCCAAGCATTCTACAGCGGCCCGGGACCGTGCGGGCGGTTGGTGGCCGCGGGGCAACAGTTAGACCGGCTCGAGGCGCAAACCGTACGGTGGGCACTTCGTGCCCACGCGGTTACGGGCGCCCCCTGTTGGCCACCTGCTGCGATCATCCAACACGTGGCCTGGGCAGCACCGCGCTGCCAAAACGGGTTTTCCTGGTGATCGAATGATCTCTTCGTGCGGTCTCGATTTGCTCGGGGCCGCAGCGTGATGACAGGCCGCGTGGTGGCGTCCTCATCACAGCGTGGGTACGAGTGCCCACCCTACGAACCCCGCTCTCACGGTTTTTTCGTACACACCTGCTTCAGCGCGGCGCCGTCTTTCTCGGCGAAATACTCGACGCACTGTTCGCCATCGCGGTAAATCGTACGCATGCCGAACGAGGAGGCGTAATCGGCCTCATTGAAACTCACCGAGCCATCGTGATCGAAATCGATGGCTTCGTAGGTCAAGGGCGAGCGGTACACCATCCAGGCAAACACGGCCCAGTAGGCCAGCACGATCACGGCCGTGACGATCACGATGGTGCGTATCGACCTGCTGCTCATGGTTGGATGGCGTCCCCTTGCAGGATTATTGTGCGCCGGCCGCCGGCGTGGCGTCGTCGGTGCTGACGGCGGCTACCGCGCCTTCGGCTTCGACGACTTCTTCCACGGCAGCTTCCCCGGTATCGGCCATGTCGCCCTCTTCCTCATCGAAGGCCAGCTCTTCGCTCGGAGCGGCCTGGGCCACTTCGAGCAGGCGCGCTTCCAGCGACAAATCGACTTCGTCCCAGCGCACGATGTCGAGTTTCACCTGCGCGCCGCGCGCTACCGGCGGCATGCCCGGCAGGCGGATCACCAGCGGCACGTCGTTCAGGCGCAGCACGTCTTCCTTCAATACCACCGCCTCGGTCTGCTTGACCTGCTCCTGGCCCAGCCAGCGCAGGCACCAGTAGCGTTCCATGGTCTGCTGGAAATCGTTGTAGGCCGAATAGGCCGCATCGAAGGCCGAGACGATCGAGAACAGGGTCGCGTCACGCGGCTTGAACGGGGCCACCAGCGGCGCGGTCACGCCGTGCTCGGCGCAGGCGATGATCTGCCACTGGTTGACCAGGTCGGTATAGCGGCGCAGCGGCGAGGTGCTCCAGGCATATTGATCGACACCCAGGCCCTGATGCGGCGCGGCATGCGTGACCATGCGCACCTGCATCTTGGCGGCCCAGCCGGCGCCGCTACCGGCGCCCTGCGAACGGTAGATGCCCGGCACGCCCGAGTCGTGCAGCAGCTTGCCCCAGGTGCTGTTGGCAAAGATCATCAGCTCGGCGACGATCTTGTCGAGCGGCGCGCCGCGCTTGCGGCGCACGATGGAGACCACGTCGTCCTCGACATAGAAATTGAAGTCGACGCGGTTCGCCTGCTCCGGCTTCAGGCCGAAGGCTTCGCGCTTGGCCATGCGGCCCGCTTCCAGTTTCAATGCCCACTTCCACAGTAGCGCCAGCTCGGCCTTGTGCGGATACTCGCCGGCGCCGCTTTCCAGCGTTTCTTCGTTGACCAGCGCATCCAGGTCGTTGTGGCGCAGGTTGTTCTTGATCGGCACCAGTTCGGCACGGGTCACGGTCGAGACCGTCGACCAGTCGGCCGGGTCCAGGGTCGCGTACAGCGACAGCGCCGGGCAGGTCGTGCCCTCGGCCAGGGTGAAAGCATTCACCACTTCGTCCGGCAGCATGGTGATCTTGTCGCCCGGCATGTACACGGTGGACATGCGGCTACGCGCGATCTTGTCGATCTCGTCGTCCGGCTTGATCGCCAGACCAGGCGCGGCGATGTGGATGCCGACGCGCACATTGCCGTCTTCCAGGTGCTCGACCGAGAAGGCATCGTCGATCTCGGTGGTGGTCACGTCGTCGATCGAGAAGGCGGCGACATTTGCCGTCGGCAGGTTGGCCGGGGCGCTCGGCACCGGCACGGGCGGGAAACCGGCGCCGCGCGGGAAGTTTTCGAACAGGAAGCGGCCCATGTGCAGCTCTTTGGGCGAGGCGATGCCGCCGGCCTTCAGCATCAGGCGCGGAGCCGAGGTCTGCAGTTCGCTGGCGGCCGTTTCCATGGCCTTGTATTCGATGGTGTTGCGGTCCGGCTTGAACAGCAGCTGGTGCACCATCGGCGCCATCGTGGCGGGCAGCGTGCCTGCCTTCAATTCCTCGACATAGCCGGCCTGGATGATGGCCTGCTGCTTTTTCTTTTCGATGCCGGCCTGGGCCGCGCGCAGCGATTGCTCGGGCGCCGCCTTGTAGCGGCCGCGGCCCTTTTTATAGAAGTAGATCGGGGCATTGTGCAGGGCCAGCACCAGGCCGGCGGCCTCGGCGGGCAGCGGCGCATGGCCGAAGTACTCGGCGCCGAGCTCGGCGAAACCGAACTCTTCCTGGCCAGCCACTTCCCACAGGAATTCCAGATCGACGTCGGCGGCGATGCCCTTGGCGGCCTCGAGCAGCGACGCGGGGTCGGGTTTCTCGAACTGGAGCAGCACGTCCTTGGCTTTCACCTTCGACCGTTTGCCGCTCGACAGTTCTACCTGGTATGCCTCACCTGCCTGGGACAGCACCGAGCCGACCTTGAAATCGCCCGATTCTTCAAAAAATACATTCATGTTTCGTTTCGCGTTATAGGTGTTGCGCCCAGATCGAGTACCGCCGGCAAGAATACCTCGGTGACCATCAGCAGGCCTTGATGGCGGCGATAGACACAGCGCCGCGCATAAAATTCGTTTCCCGCCACCGGCATACCGAGCGCGGACTGCATGCGCCGGACCAGCGGGTGGCTCCTGCGCAGACGCGCAAATTCCAGTGGCCCGCGTATTACCCGCGGGTCGTAAAACAGGGTCGTGCCGAGCGAGCGTTCGCCCAGCGCCGAAAACAGCGGCCAGTCGGTGGCGCTGGCCGACATCGGCACCACCGTGTGGCCGAACACCGCCGGCGCGCCATCGCAGCACAACAATACTTCGCGTTCCCACACCCGTTCGCGGCGCGGCAGGCCGATCGGGCCCGCCTCTTCCAGCGAACACAGCGCCGCGTGCTGGTGCAGGCGCTTCACGCGGAAGCTGTCGCTGCTGCTCACCAGACGCGCGGTCAGCGAACCCTTCGTCGTTAGCCAGTCGCGCATGTCGTCAGCGGCGCGCACGGCGCCCACATGGCGATGCCATTTCGCCTGGCGCAGCGAATTACCGCGCACTAGTTCCGGCCTGCCTGCGACCAGTCGACATGCGGCTGGCAGAAGGCCAATACCTCGTCCACATACTGCGGGAATTCCGAAATCGCATGGTCGCTGCCATCGATCACGTGCTGGCGCGCGCCGGCGTAGTGCGCCACCATGTCGCGGTAATCCAGCACTTCGTCGCCGGTGGCCGCGATCAGGAAATAACGCTCCGGACGCGTGATCTGCGCCACCTTCAGTTCGGCCAATTCATCGATATACTCGCGCCGGAATTCGAACGGCTCATCCGAATGCCAGTTCGTGGTCACGCCGACGTGGTGCTCCAGGTTCTTCAGCGGATCAACCGACGGGTTCAGCAGCACGGCAGGCACGCCCAGGCGCTCGGCCAGCCAGGTGGCATAAAAGCCGCCCAGCGAGGAGCCGACGATCGCCAGGTCCTCGGGTGCATGACGCTCGGCCAGCAGCAGAGCCAGTTCCATCGCCGCTTTCGGCGAGGCCGGCAGCTGCGGGCAGATCAGGTCGCCAGCGCGGCCGGCGGCCGTCATGCGTTCCTGCACCACGCGCGCCTTGAACGAGCGCGGCGAGGAGCGGAAGCCGTGCAAATAGAGAATCATTTGGCCAGGGCCTCGAGCAGCTTCTGGTGCACGCCGCCAAAGCCGCCATTGCTCATCACCAGGATGTGGTCGCCCGGCTGGGCGGCCTGGATGATGGCTTGCACCATGTAGTCGATCTGGTCGAAGCTGTGGGCAATCGTGCCCAGCGGCTTCAGGGCGTCGGCCAGCGACCAGCCCAGCGCCTGCTGGCTGCCGAAGCCGAAGACCAGGTCGGCATCCTTCAGGCTGCCCGGCAATGCGTCCTTCATAGCGCCCAGTTTCATCGTGTTCGAGCGCGGTTCCAGCACGGCCAGGATGCGGCCATTGGTGCCGATGCGCTGGCGCAGGCCGCCGACGGTGGTGGCGATCGCGGTCGGGTGATGCGCGAAATCATCGTACACCGTGACATTGTTCACCACGCCGCGCACTTCCATGCGGCGCTTGACGCTCTGGAAGCGCGACAGCGAATCGACGGCTTGCGCCACCGGCACGCCGACGTGGCGGGCGGCGGCAATCGCGGCCAGCGCGTTCGAGCGGTTGTGCTTGCCGGTCAATTCCCAGTGGACGGTGCCCTGGTTCTCGCCCTTGAACAGCACGTCGAAGCTGGCGCCGCCCGGATGCTCGACCATGGCCCAGTCCACGCCGTCCGAGCCGCCGAAGGTTTCCTTGTCGCTCCAGCAGCCGCGCTTGATCACGCGCGCCAGCGAGGCTTCGTCGCCGTTCACGACCAGGCGGCCCACACCGGGCACGGTGCGCACCAGGTGGTGGAACTGGGTTTCGATGGCGCCGATGTCCGGGAAGATGTCGGCATGGTCGAACTCCAGGTTGTTCAGGACGGCGGTTTTCGCGTGGTAGTGCACGAACTTGGAACGCTTGTCGAAGAAGGCGGTGTCGTATTCGTCGGCCTCGATCACGAAGAAGTCCGAGTCGGCTTCGCCCGACAGGCGCGCCGAAATGCCGAAGTTCATCGGCACGCCACCGATCAGGAAGCCCGGCGAGTAGCCCGCGTCTTCCAGGATCCAGGCCAGCATCGACGAGGTCGTGGTCTTGCCGTGGGTGCCGGCCACGGCCAATACCCATTTATGACGCAAAATATGTTCGCCAATCCACTGCGGGCCAGACATATATGGCAGGCCGCGGTTCAAAATTTCCTCGATCAGCGGATTCCCGCGCGTCATCACATTGCCGACCACGTACAGATCCGGCTCCAGCGACACCTGCTCCGGTCCGTAACCCTGGATCAGTTCGATACCCTGGGCTTCGAGCTGGATGCTCATCGGTGGATAGACGTTGGCGTCGCAACCGGTAACGCGGTGGCCGGCCTCCTTGGCCAGCACCGCCAGGCCACCCATGAAGGTGCCGCAAATGCCGAGGATATGAATGTGCATGGTCGTGGGTATGAAAGCGA
>Ga0209023_10002673_pt1 | contig 21943 bp, 24 predicted proteins | sample LakOneMetagenome_FD_187468 | JGI IMG/M metagenome (GOLD analysis project Ga0209023, IMG submission 187468) | Freshwater and sediment microbial communities from Lake Erie, Canada (SPAdes) (version 2) | ecosystem: Environmental > Aquatic > Freshwater > Lentic | place: Lake Erie, Canada...
CCCCGGCACGCCCCTCATCCATTAGTGGTGGTGCGGCGCGCTGCAGCTCGCGTGGTGGCAGTGGCATTCCTCATGCTCGGGGTACGTCTCGCAGAACTCCGAGCAGTAATCGCTGCCTTCGGCGGGCGGACAGGTGCAGACGGCTTGAGCGCACTGGATGGCCATGGGTCCTCAGCTTTCGACGTTGCAGGCGGCAAGGGTGGTGAAGTACGCGGCCTCGTCGGGGACCTCCTTGGGTACCCGCACGTCCGCGTGGCGGATGATGCCATGGCGATCCACGACGAATGATGCGCGCATCGAGATGCCGAACTCCTCCATGTACACGCCGTAGCGCTTCGCCACTTCGCCGCGGGGATGGAAGTCCGCGAGGAGCAATGTGTTTCGCAGCCCCAAGGACTTCGAAAACGCGGCCTGCGTGTGATGGCTGTCGACGGAAATGCCGAGCACTTGGGCATCGGATCCGGCGTACTGGGCTTCATGGCTGCCGATATCGGTCAGCTGCATCGTGCAGATGCCACTGAAGGCCAGCGGGAAGAAGACGATCACGACGTTCTTCTTTCCACGATAATCGGAGAGCGTTACAAGCTCGCCGTCCGGGCCTTTCAGTGCAAAGTCGGGCGCTTCATCTCCGACCGAAATCGCCATCGTTACTCCTCACGCAGGGATTGTTGCCTCCGAACGGTACTCTTTGAACGATGGGAACGGGAGAAAAGCGCGTTCGGCGCGTTGCGCCACCTGAGCGAGGATGGACACTCGGCGCCGAGGGGCTGCCGAAGGGCTTCTGGGCGGTCATGACGATTCTGTTGCTCGGTCTCGCCGGATTCATCCTGTGGCAGGGGTACCACACCTACGCATCGCTGGTGGCGGTGCTCGCGGCCGCGGCCTCCGTCAATCTGAGGTGACGCCCGACGAGCTGGCCGAGTTGTTGCGTGAGGCCCACCCGGATGCCGAGCCGACCGAGGTGGAGCCGCTCATCATGGACCTGTGGTTGGAACGACTCGGTGTCGACTGCTCGGACGACGAGCTGGTGTCGCAGGCGATCGTCGCCTGGGAGCGCTTGATGGTCTGATCGCCGCGTGGCGGCCGTCAGACCGTGGCAAGCAGCGCGTCCAGCTCGATCGGGTCGAACACGAGTCCGAAGATGTCGCCCACCGCGTGAGCGAAGGCACCCTCCACCACGGCACGCATCGCTCGGCCACCCTCGGCCGCGATTGACGTGGCGGCCACATCCGGCGCCCCGCAGGCGCTCATCCGCTCGTACCAGATCAGGTCCGGATCGCGGTTCAGTGCCACGCCGTGCGTGGTGATGCCACTGCTCACCCGAATCCCCACGCTGCCGAGCTTGCGCCCCTCGATGTACGCGCCCATCCGTTCGTCGTCGACGATGACGCCGTCCAGGCCGCTCGCCGTGGCCATCGCCTGCACAAGGCCGTGCACGAACTGCCGCACGCCTCCGTGGGTGCGCACGTCGGCGATGAAATATCCGGTGGTCTGGCCCGGGCCGTGCCAGGTCATCAGCCCGCCGCGGTCGGAGTGCACGCACGTGGCACCCAGTCCGGCGAGCGTGGCGTCATCGACCCACAGATCCTCGCGCTTGCCGTGGCGACCGTAGGTGTACACCGGTGGGTGTTCGAGCAGCCACAGGACGTCGGGAATGCGTTCGGCGCGCCGGGCCTCGGCCAGCGTCCGCTGGATCTGCCAGGCGTCGTCGTATCCCATCCGCTGTGTCGCGACCACGAATGCCATCGTGGGGCGATGGTAGTCCGGTGGGCGGCGAACCGCCCACCGGATCCGTTACTGGTCGGCGTTCGGGTTGTACTCGGCCACGATCAGTCGGTAGCCCAGGTCGATCTCTTCCCGCTGAAGCAGCCAGCCGTTGACGCTCTCCCACGCGCCGCTCGCCAGGTCTTCCGACAGACGGCGAAGCCCGTCGAGCAGGTTGTCGTCGCCGATCTCCTGAAGGGTCGCGATCGTACGACGCACGCGCTGCTCCAGGTACAGGGACGGCCGGCGCCAATACGCGCCAATGAAGCCGTCACGGCAGTCGAACGGAATCGGCACGGTCTCCACGCGAACGTCGCCGCCGAGCGCCGCCGTGATCGCCGAGATCTTCGGATACCGCATGGACTCCAGGAACGCCGCATCGCTGAAGTAGCGGTACAGCCAAAACCCGCCGAACACCTCGGGGTCCAAGGTGAACACCACTGCTCGGCGCGACGACACCCGCGCCATCTCCCGCAGACCTGCCACGGGATCCCCCCAGTGCTGAATCGTGAGGATGGACATCGATGCGGCGAATGACCGGTCCTTGAACGGCAGTCGCTCGACCTCGCCCTTCACCACCGGAGCACTCGTCTTGGCGCGTCGTTTAATGACCGCCTCGCTCGCCTCGATGGTCACGACACGGCGATCCGGCGGCTCGTAGCCCCCGGTGCCCGCGCCGATGTTGAGCACCGATGCGGCGCCACCAACCGCCTTTGCGACGCGTCGGAGAATCCGTGCGTCCGCACGGCGCATTGGGCCATATCCCGCAAGTCGCGCGTCATACGCATAGGGATTTCGGTCCTGCGTTAAAATCGGTCCGTCCACGTTGCCTCCTTGCACCCGAACTCGGACATCTGCGGGCTAATCTAGTCGACCGGCCCGGCACGATGTACTCATCGAAAGTACAGGCTTCATGCTGTTTGCGGGGGATTGGCGCCACGCGGCGACGTCCGCGTCGCGGTCGCGGCGGTTGCGGCCGCCGCGGCGACCACGGCGATCAGCAATGTGGCGGCGCGGAGGGCGCCGACGAGTGTCGTGGTCAGGGACGCTTGCTGCATCAGGTCGGTGGGGATCAGTCGAACGAGCGGGGTGGCGAGTGCACCTGCCACGGCGGTGACCGCGCCGAGTCGTCCCGCAATCAGCGTGGCGGCCGCGATCAGCCATATCGCGTGCCCGGGCGCGACCAGCGTCCCGAACGTCGCCATGGCGAGCAGTGTTGCGCCGAACGCGCCGACCATCCCGGTGTCCGATGGTCGGGCCCTGGCGGTGAGCGCCAGGATCGTCAGGATCGCGAGCAGCAGCAGTCCGGTCGATGCGACGCCGAGGAGGATCGGGGCGGTGCCGGCGATGCCGACATCCCCGTCGCGCAGGATCGGCTGAAACGGCAGGTGTGCCAGGCGGACGATGGCGGCGGCAGGGCTCGCGTTCTGCAACGGGCGCGTGAGCTCGAATTGGGCGATGTGCACGGCCCACGTGGGGGACACCAGCAGAGCCGGGAGAACGGTTGCCGTGACGGCTCCGGTCGCGACGATGGCGGCCCTTGTCGCAGGTGCGCGCCCCCGGCGCACGGCGTGCCAAAGGGCAGCCACCGGAAACAGCAGAATCGGCGCCCCGGCGAGGGCCGCGGAGGTGGCGAGCATTCCCCACATCCACCCGAACCGTCCATGAAGGCCGGCAAGGAGGCCGCACGCCAGGAGGGCGGTCAGCGCCATTTCTTGCGGTGCGGGGAGTGCGCCGGTGAGAACCGGCGCGCATGCGACGAGTGCGGTCGCAAGTACGCATCGCCAGCGACTGAGGCGAAGGTGCCGCGCGATGGCCCATATGGCGGCGGCTGTCACTGCGACCGCGATGGCCGTGGCCAGCGTGTCGGCGGTGCCCACCGAGCCGGGCAGTCGTGAGATCAGCCAGATGAGCGCCGCTGCAAGTGGTGGCGAGTGGACGTCGAAGTCGCGGTACGGAACGCGTCCAACATCGATCAGCCGCGCAACATGGCGCGACTGCATGAGGGCGCCGGCGTCCGACGCGGCCATCACTCGGGTGGCGATGATCCAGGCCGCTACTGCGAGACCCGCCGCGATCGCCGACTGCCAGCGAACCCTCATCGCAGATCCACGGCCATGATTTGGTCACGGCGACGATCCGTGTACACCGCGGTGGCCGCCCCTGCGCCGGCGATGCGGACCTGGGCCGCCTCGGTGTCCGACGGTGAGATGTCGCGGCAGGTGGTGGCCGCACCGATCGAGGCGATTCGCACCCGAAGCAGGTTGTGATCGATCTCCTCCCATGCGGCGGTCGGGTCGGCTCCCGCCCGCACCGCCAGTGACGGGGTGCGGATGCTCGGGCTCGGCCCGGCGACCAGGGTGGGCGTCGACCAGATTCCCGGGCGCCGCCGAGTCGTCGCGCGGAGCGCGGTTCCAGCCGACGTCGGCGCGGCCCACATGACGGCAAGTCCGGCTGGAAGGAACCCGACGTCGATCCACCGGTCGCCGCGGTCGCCGCCGGTACTGGTCGACGAGCGATCGAGTGTGGCGGGCGCACCCCAACGGGTTCCATCGAAGTCGCGTGCCACCAGCGTCGACGTCTCGCCGTCGCGGGCCGCCCAAATGACCGTCGCGACACCCCCGGACTGGGCTGCCGCCGCAACGTCGGCAGCGGCGGCGGATGCGACCGGCGTCGCCTGACCCCACCGACCCGCCGGTGGCCGAATGGCGGCCATGATCTGCGGGTGCGTGCCTTGCAGGCGCCAGACCGCCACAGCGGTGCCGTCGGGTGCGATCGACAGACGAGGCATGGCCACGTCCGCCGTGTCGGTGGTGAGCGAAACGGCGGCGGACCCGGGGTGGTCGAGATCGCGCGTGGCGATCGTGGCGCGGTCGGTCGATTGGCGGTTGCGCACCACGATCATCGGGTGACCGGCGCCATCAGTGGCGATCAGCGGGTCGTCGGCCAGATCGTTCGACGTCGAAAACCCCGCGTCGACGATCCAACCGGTGGAGGCGGAATGCGCCACTTGGACATTCGGCCCGTCGCGCGTCGCCTCACTCCATGCAACCCACACCGCGCCATCCGGCGCCACCGCGATGGACGGTGCGCGTCCGCCACGTCCCCCAAGATCGACCGTTGGACCCCACGTGTCGTGTTCGTCGTCGATGTGTCGCACCCGAACCTGAATCCCACCGCCGTCGGACGACTCCCACGCCGCTGCGACGGTATCTCCGGCGTTGGCTGCGACGACCGGGTTCGCGCGATGCTCGCCGCTCAGTCGCACCGGGCTCGCCGACCACGGGGTGCACCGCGACTCCACCTGGCCGCCGCATCCGGCGACCACTGTCGCGACAAGAGCGGGCGCACACCACGCGGCGGCGCGGATCAGGTCACCTCGAGATGTCGCTCCACGAGGCTGATGTCTCGCCAATCGCCCTGCAGGCGCCCATGCGACCGAAAGACGCCGACCCCGATGAAGCCGCGGCTGTGCGCGAGGGCCAGTCCCGCGGCGTTCTCCGGAAAGATCATTCCGACGAGCTTCCAGTATCCGAACGTGGGCGCCTCGACGATCAGGTGATCAAGCAGCGCGCCGCCGATGCCCCGCGCCCGGGCGGCGGTGGCGACGTACACGGTGTACTCGCCAACACCCGAATACCAGGAACGGTGGCTGAACGGCGCGAGCGCCGACCATCCGAGAACACGTCGTTCGTCGTCGACCGCGACGAACACCGGTGCCGTCGCGGCGCGCCCATGAAGCCAGCCGCGCCGTTCATCCTCGGTGTGGGGGCCGGTTGCGAACGTCGCCATCCCCTGGCCGATGGCCTCGTCGTAAATGGTGCCGATGGCCCGCGCATCCCCCTCGTCGGCCCGGCGGATCTGCAGGTCGCTCATCCGCGGCACCGTCCGCCGCCGAGGTTGGCCGGTCGGTCGGCGAGGGTGACTTTGACGGTCAGGCGCTTCCCGTCGCGAAGCACGGTCATGTCGATGACGTCGCCGACCGTCCTGCTCGAGACCTCCTGGGTCAGGTCGCCGAAATCACCGATCGGTTGATTGTTGATCGCCACGATCACATCGCCGCCCTTTGGCGGGGCGGTGGCGGCCGCAGGCGAGCCGATCAGGCCGGCCGCCTTTGCCGGACCGTTCGGATTGACCGAACGCAGGGCGACGCCGGTCGTGCCCGGCATGCCGAGGTCCTTGGCCGTCTGCGGATCGAGGGGTGTGCCTTCTACGCCGATCCAGGCGTGGCGCGGCTTGCCGCCGGCAATGATGCCGCCCGCCACCGGCTTGATGATGTCGATGGCAACCGCGAAGCCGATGCCCTCGTTGCCGCCACCCTGGCTCAGGATCTGCGAGTTGATCCCGACAACCTGGCCGGCCGCGTTCAACAACGGCCCGCCCGAGTTGCCCGGGTTGATCGCCGCATCCGTCTGGATGGCATTGCCGATGAAGTCCTGGGTCGGTGAGCAGATCGTCCGTTTCGTGGCGGACACGATGCCGCTCGTCACCGAGCTGTCCTGACCGAGCGGGTTGCCGATGGCGACGACCGGCTCACCCACACGCAGCGATTTGCTGGTACCCAATTGCAGCACCTTGGCGGTGGACGGCGTCGATGCGACGGCGAGGACCGCCAGGTCGATCGTCGTGTCGGCGGCAAGCACCTTCGCCCGCTCGATCGTGCCGTCGTTGAAGGTGACATCCACGGTCGTCGCCGTATCCACCACGTGCGCATTGGTGAGGATGTGGCCCTTCTGGTCGATCAGGAATCCGGTGCCGAGTCCCGTTCGCGTCTCGACGAGCACGACGCCATTTTGCGTTGCCCGCACAATGGCGGGAATGTCGATCGTGCCGTCGCTCGACGCCGGCGGCACGGTGGCTGTCGGCGTTGGCCCGGTGGCGGTGGTCGTGGCCGCCACGGTGACCGTCGTCGTGACCGGTGTGTCGGTCATCTTGGTCACCCCGAACGCCACGGCGCCACCCACGATCGCGGGAATCAGCGCGGCGCTGATCATGGCACCCCGCCCGCGTCGTGCCGGTGGTGGTGTCACGGGCGGGGCGGGATCCTCATTGGGGGTAAGGCTGGGAAGACGGTCCATTGCCCGCAGATTAGCGAGCCGTGCGCCGGGCACTCAGCCCGGGCGGTGGCGTGCCGTCGTTCCCAGACCGCGGGCAGGGCTCAGCGACCCGCGGCCGGGTCGACGAGGCGACCGCGGGAGCCGTGGTGCGTGGCCGCGACGTGCGGCTCAGGTCAGGAGCGGTCGCTGTTGGTCAGCGGCACGATGAGCAGCAGCGCGACAATCAGCACGGGGAATGCGACGACGGTCGTCCACCACGCGACGGCACCGCCATGGCCTTTGCCGAAGAACATGCCGACCGCCAAGATCAACATGCCGAGGAACGGTGCGCCGAGCGCCAGGCCCACGTAGGCATTCGCGAGGGGGTCGCCCTTCACTTCGGTTTTGCTGTCAGCCACGGTTGTTCTCCTTACGAACTGGTACCGACGATTGTATCGTCGGGTGTTCGTTCCGGCGTCCGTATTTCCCCCGAGCACGGCGGTGTCCGGCCCGCGTCCACGTGTCCATCACCGGTCACTTCGAGCGCCGCATGTGTGCCGGACTACAATCCCCGGCATGGCCCAACGCATTCTGGTGGTCGATGACGAACAGTCGATCCGCACCATCGTCGAATACGCCTTGAAGGACGCCGGTTTCGACGTCGTCACCGTCGGTCGGGGCGACGATGCGATCCACGTGGTCGAACGCGAGGCCATCGACCTCGTCGTACTCGACGTCATGCTGCCGGGCATGGATGGCCTCGAGGTCTGTCAGAAGATTCGGGCCGAGCGCAACGTCCCGATCATCATGCTGTCCGCGCGTGGCGAGGAGCTCGACAAGGTGCTCGGTCTTGAGCTTGGCGCGGACGACTACGTGACCAAACCGTTCTCACCACGCGAGTTGGTGTCGCGGGTGAAAGCCAACCTTCGTCGCGGGCGGGTCGAGTCGGACCAGGAGGAGTCGCTGCAGATCGGCGAACTCGTGATCGATCCGGCCGCACGATCGGTACACCGGGGCGGCGAGGACGTGACGCTCACGCTGTCGGAGTTCGAGATTCTCTACAAGCTGGCGAAGTCGCCGCGCCGCGTCTTTACGCGTCAGGAGCTGATGGACCACTTGTGGAAGGGCAACTTCTACGGTGATTTGCGCAGCGTCGACGTTCACGTTCGACACCTGCGTCAGAAGGTGGAACACGACCCGTCCAATCCGACGCTGATCAGAACCGTGCGTGGCGTGGGATACGCGTTCGGCGCAGAGGACGGGTCCACTCCGTGAACACCGTGCGGCGCCTGGGCCTGCAGGCCTGGCTGGGCGCGGCGTTTGTCCTGCTCGGTGCGGTGGCCAGCATGATCGCTCTCGGCGTCGTCTTGCCGAACCTGGAAGGCCCCATCCGCAAGGACGAGGGCACGAAGGTGGAAGACAGCGCCCGGGTGATGCTCGGCGCGCTTGCCAACCAACCGCGCTCGCGCCTTGCGCTCGTCGAGTCCGCGGGATCGATCGCCGATCAACGCGACGCCGACGTGCGCGTCAGCATGATGACCGACGAGGGACTCAAGGAGATCATCAGTCGCCGAAGCCACGGCTACCTCGGGCCGACCGAGTCGAGCGTCGGAATCCGTGCCGGCTCACTGCACGTGGCCGAGACCACGGCTGAGGTCAAACGGTTCGGCGGCTCGGACGTCGTGACCGCCGCGGTGAAGTTGAACTACGACCACGAGGATGGCTCGAACGTCTACACGCCGGCAATCGTGGAGGTGGCGATCCCGGTGCGGGGCACGGCCGAACGCCTGGCCGGAATCCGACGCCGGGTGTTGCTTGCCATTTCCTCCGTCCTCGGGCTGGCACTCATCTCGGGGTTCGCGGTGTCGCGCCTGCTCGGTGTGCGTATGCGCAGACTCGCATCGACGGCTGCCACGCTCGCGCAAGGCGATCTGTCCGCACGGGCCCGCATGCAGTCGCCGGCCGAGCTGACATCACTTGCGGGAAGTCTCAACACCATGGCGGCGCGGCTTGAGGGACTCGTCGACGAAACCGTGAGCGACCGCGACCGGGCCGAAGGGCTCGTCGCATCGCTTGCCGAAGGTGTGCTCGCCGTGAGCGATCGTGGTGAGGTGACCGTCGCCAACACCGCGGCACGCAAGCTGCTCGGCGTGGCGCAGGAGGTGACCCATCTCGATCTGCAGGTGTTGCCCGAATCGGTGCGCCAGGTCTGGGACGAGGCACGCGACGGACTTGAGCGCACGAGCGTCGTCGAGGCGAGCCTGCCTGGCGGGGTCTCGCTCTTGTTGCAAGCGGTTCGTGTGAGCCGGGAGGCCGGGGTGGTGATCACCATTCGCGACATCACCGAGGAACGTCGCCTCAATCGCGCGCGGCGCGACCTGATCGCCAATGTGTCGCACGAGCTGAAGACCCCGCTGACGGCCGTCAAAGGCTTTCTCGAGCTGATCGAGGACGAACAGATGGACCCGGCGCGGCGCAAGGAATTCGTTGGTCTGATGGAGCTTGAGGTGCGGCGGCTTGAGCGCTTGATCGCCGAACAACTTGAGCTCGCACGAATCGACGCGGGTGCCCTGCCATTGGAGCGCGGCCCGCACGACCTGGCGGCGATCGCCGAGGACGTGGCGGCGTCGCGTCGTCATCTTGCCGATCTGAACGGTGCTGAACTCGTGGCGTCGATCCCTCCGAACCCGGTGATCGCCGACGTCGATCCCGCGCGGGTGGAGCAGATCCTGTTGATCCTGCTCGACAACGCCATCAAGCACACCCCGCAGGGGGGCAAGATCACCGTGGGTGTCGGCGTCGAGCGCGACGCCGCCACACTGACCGTGCGCGACACCGGCGCGGGCATCGCGCCGGAGGCACAGCCGTTCATCTTCGATCGCTTCTACCAGGCGGATCAGTCGCGCGAAGGGCCCGGATTGGGGCTTGGACTTGCGATTGCGCGTGGACTTGTTGAGGCGCACGGGGGGTCGGTCGACGTACGCTCCGCGATAGGTGTGGGCAGTGTGTTCATTGTGCGCTTGCCGCTTCGCGCCGGCGCACCGACGAAGGTGGGGATCCGCTCGTGAAACGACAGACGGCGCTCGTGACCGGCGCGGCGCGCGGCATTGGCCGTGAAGTGACCGGCGCGCTTGCCGCGCGCGGGTGGCAGGTGGTCGCGGGCGTGCGTGATGTCGACGCCTGTTCGATCGACGATCCGAACGTCACGGTGGTGCATCTGGATGTCACCGATCCGCAGAGCATCCGGTCGGGTGTCGATCAGGCGCAGTCCATTGCCGGGGGTGCGCTGGATGCGGTGATCAGCAACGCCGGCCACGCCATGATCGCGCCGTTCGAGGATCTCGACATGCAGCTGGTACGCGAGATGTTTGAGGTCAACACGTTTGGCGCCGTCGCCGTCGTCCAGGCTGCGCTCGGGGCGATGCGCCGGGCACGGGCGGGTCGCATCGTGTTCGTGTCGACGGTCGGGGTCCATCTGTATACGCCGTACTTCTCCGCCTACCGGGCGAGCAAAGCGGCGCTCAACGCATTTGCCGGCACCATGGCCGTCGAGGTGCGTGAGTTCGGCATCCGCGTGTCGACCGTCGAGCCGGGCATGGTCGCCACGGACTTTTCGATGTCCACGCGTCGTGCGCCGAGTCTGACCGATCCCGACAGCCCCTATGCGCAGATGAGCACCGCGTTCATGGGTGGGCTCCGCAAGTGGCGCGACTGGGTCAGCATTCCCGCCACCGACGTTTCCGATCAAGTGCTCGCATTGATCGACGACCCGGATCCGGCGGCGTCGGTGCTCGTCGGCGAGGACGCGCAGTACCTGGCCACCTTGGACGAGGCGGGTATGCGCGCCTTCTTGGGATTCGACGAACGATGAGGGTGCTCGTCGCCCCGGCGCCGTTCAAAGGGGCGTGCACCGGGCCGCAGGCGGCGCGGGCGATCGCTGCCGGTGTGCGCCACGGTGCGCCCGGTGTCGCAACCGTCGAGCTTCCGGTCGCCGATGGCGGCGAAGGCACCCGCGACGCGCTCGTCGCATGTCGCGAGGGACAGCTGCGTGGCTTCCCGGCCCTCGACCCGCTCGGCCGCGCCATCGATGCGGCCGTCGGCCTGCTGCCGGGACATGTCGCGGTGGTCGAGTTGGCAAGCGCGTCGGGCTATGAGCGCCTCGGCGACGATGAGCGGGACCCCGAGGCCACCAGCACCTATGGAACCGGCCAGCTGATCCGTGCCGCACTCGACTTCAATCCGACCACCATCGTGGTGGGCGTCGGGGGAAGTGCCACCACGGATGGTGGAATGGGCATCGTGCGCGCCCTGGGTGGGCACTTCCTCGACGAGTCGGGGCATGAGCTCACGGGCATCGGTGCCGACGCCGCTCGCGTGCACAGCATCGACCTCTCGGGGCTCGACCCCCGGCTGGCGGACGTGGCGATCCGGGTGGCGTGCGACGTGCGAAACCCCTTGTGTGGACCAAACGGCGCCGCAGCGGTGTTCGGGCCGCAGAAGGGGGCGACGCCCGAGGCGGTTGCGCGCCTCGATGCCGGCCTTGCACAACTGGCCCGGGTCGTGGCATCGACATTCGGCATCGACATCATGGACATGGCCCGCGCGGGTGCCGCGGGTGGTGCGGCCGGCGGCATGCACGCCATGCTGGGTGCGCAATTGGTGTCGGGAGCGGACGTGGTGCTCGACGTCATCGGCTTCGACACCCACCTTGACGGGGCGGATCTGGTGATCACCGGCGAGGGACGACTCGACGGCCAGTCGCTGGAAGGCAAAGCGGCAGTGGCCGTTGCCGAACGTGCGGCGGCCGAGCACGTTCCCACCGTGGCGCTCTGCGGCCAGGTGGGCCTCGGTCCGCGGGCGATCAGGGAGGCGGGATTCGTCGCGGCACTGCCGATCGGCCGTGAGATGGGGACCTTGGCCGAGCGACTTGCCGCCACCGAGCGCGACCTCGCCGCAGCAGGCTCCGCGGTCACGGCGATGTGGGGAGGACGTCGCTTGCGAGGCACGCATCCAGACCACGAGTGAGCCGACGGTCGGTGTGGTGGGAGTCGCTCACAGTGCGTGAAAATTCGTATGAATTGCGCAAAAGGGTGTGATGACGAAGCATCGATGCCGAAGAACTAAGGTGTGATCAGTCGCGCGAAGCAGATCTGGACGTGGTTGCAGGACGACCCCGAGGTCGACTACCGGTTCAGCGCCAACGTGGTCTCCGTCGCCCGAATTTCAGTCGTCGCGTTTCTCGCGGTGTTCTTGATGTGGGTTCGCGGCCCATCGTTCCTGCCCGCGATGGTCGCCATTCTCGTCGCGGCGGCCTACCAGGTCGGATGGTGGTGGTGGTACGTCAAACGCGGCCATCAAATCACCAAACGCGTGGCCGTGGCGGCGATTACCGCAGACGTGTTCGTGACCGGCGTGGGCGTGATGTTCAGCGGCGGGACGCGCAGCCCGGCAGTGCTCGTGTGGGCGGTCACCCTGTCCCTCAGCGGCGTGTGGATCGGTGTGCGTTCCACCCTTCCGGCACTTGGCGTGGTGCTGGTCTTCTTGGCCGGCACCGGGCTGGGGCCGCTCGATCTTCATGTGGATCCGCACATCGGATTGTTTGGGCGCGGCGTGTTCGCCGCGTACATGTTGGCGTTCCTGATGGTGCACGGAGGTATGGCGTCCGCCGCCCAGCGGGCCAACGCCCGAACGCTGGCGGCAGTCCAGGAACTCGCGCGACGCGACCCGTTGACCGGTCTGGGAAATCGCATGTCCTTCGACGACGGCATTCAGGAGATGGTGCGGCGCGCCGCGGAGACGCACGAGCGGTTGTCGCTCGCCGTCATCGACATCGACAACTTCAAAACGGTCAACGACACCTACGGTCACCTGGTCGGCGACGCCGTCCTCGTCGCCCTGGCACGTCAGATCCGCTCGGAGGTTCGCCAGACGGACTTGGCTGCGCGGCTCGGTGGTGAGGAGTTCGTCGTCCTGTTGGCCAACACCGACATGGCTGCGGCCGCCGTCGTCATGGACCGTATCCGAGCCGGGTTCGCCCAACTGGCCGACGCCAAGGGGACCACGTTCAGCGCCGGAATCTCATCCGTCGAGCGTCACCCCAGCGCACAGGCGCTGCTTGCGGCGGCCGACGAGGCGCTCTACATCGCAAAGCGCGCAGGCAAGGACCGTGTCGTGCTCGACGGTCGCGCCGCCACCCTGAACACCGACGCGCGCTAGTCGGTCCGTCGGATCGCCGTGAGGGCGGGGTCGTCGGCGAGCCAGCGGGTGATGGCTTCAAGGACACCCGCCCCATGTCGCGCGGCGGTCACCCATTGGCATTCGTCGGCAAGCGTCGGGTCGTCTTCGATGCCATTTCGCACCATCGCCACCAGGCCGACCGCGCTCATGAGTTCCAAATCCGCGCGGCTGTCGCCGACGGCAAGGCATGCGGCCCGGTCCGCTCCGCGGCGCGCGATGTCACCGGCAACCGCCGGACCTTTCCCGGCTCCTGCCGGCAACAGGTGGTAGGCGCGACGTCCGTCGCCGGTGCCGCCGTTGTCGACCAGTCGGAGCGTTCCCCGCGAGAGCATGTCGACGAGGTCGATGGCATCTTGGCCGACATCACCGACCAACAGGTGGCTGCCGAACCGCCCCTGCGCCCACGGTTCGTACGGTGCGAGCGCGCCGTCGGCCCACGACAGCAGCATCTCGACGATGCCGGTCTCGGCGATCGCCTGATGCACCGTCTGGCCCGGTTTTGTGGGATAGCCGGCGTCACAGGCGCCGAGTTCGCCGAGGGCGCCATCGGCGCCGAGCATGCGTGCGATGGCGGCGAGTTCCGGCAGCCGTCGCCCACTCACGAGCACCGCTGGGACCGAGGCCGCGTGCAGCGCCTGCAGCGCGTGGATGGCATCGTAAGAGAACGCGTCGTCGCCGTCGCGCAGGATGCGGCCGCCGTGACCGAGCAAGGTTTCATCCAGGTCCAGATAACAGACCCTCATTGCCGTGCACCCCCTGTGAGTGTCGCGATCGGTGGCAGCTCAAGCAGGTCGATCGTCGCATGCTGCAGCCGGACGACGCCCTCGTCGGCGCGTGGTCGCCGGTAGTCGATCGTCGAGGAAATCGCCGCGAGTCCCTCGCGGGAAAGCACGGCGGCCAGAATGGCGACGGCCATCGACCCAAGCTGGGCCGTGTGCTGGTTGATGTGCCTGCGGTGCCCGAGATCCACCTGTGCCATGGCGTCGATGCCGACCTGCGCGGCGATATCCCAAAGCAAGCCGATTTCGACGGCATATCCGCTGAGAAACGCCACGGACTCGAGCACGTCGCGGCGACCGGCCGCCTCACCCGAAAGCGGCTGCATGAAGCCCGCGAGCTCGGGACGAAAGCGGTTGATGAGTGGGCGCGCGCAGATCTCGCTGACTCGTCCGCCGCCAATGGTGGTGTCGGCGAGCGGGCGCTCGAAGAAGCCCTTGACGTACGCCGTGGTGGGGTCGGTGATGAGCGGCCCGATGAGCTGCGGCACAAATGCGGCGTCGAAGTCGATGATGTCCGCATCGATCCAGACCACCACGTCGCCATCTGTCACCGCCAGGCTGCGCCACATGGCGGCGCCCTTCCCCCGACCCGCCACATGGGGCAGCACGTCGTGCTCCTGGACCACCCGTGCGCCCGCGGCGGCGGCGGCGTCCGCCGTGCCGTCGGTGCTGGCGGCGTCGATCACCACCAACTCGTCCACGAGCGGCGTGTCGCCACCCATCCACGTGTCGACGATGGTCCGGCAGATCGACCCCACGGTCTGCGCGACGTTGAGCGACGGCAGGACCACCGACACGCGTCGACCGTCCCCGTGCTTCGTGTCACGCAGCACGGTCGGGTCGAACGCGTGCGGCCCGTACGTTCGCTCGCTGAGCCATCGGTCGACGCTCACTGCGACGATTGTAGGTCAGGTCGGGGCCCCACGTAACGGGCGCGTGGGCGGATCAGCGTGCCGGATGTCCATGTCTCGAACACGTGCGCGATCCAGCCGACGAGCCGCCCCAGCGCGAAGGTCGTCATGCCAGCGCCGTCCGGCAGCCCCAGCCGGGAGCAGAGCGCAAGCAGGGCGAAGTCCAGATTCGGTTGCGCGTCGAGCTCATGGGTGCAAATCTCGACGATGGTCGCAAGCAGGGGATCGTCCTGCCAGTCGACCAGCCGCAGCAGCTCCTGCGCCCGAGGGTCGCCCGCCGGATACAACGGATGGCCGAAACCGGGCACCTCGCCGAACGCTGCGAGTGCACGGCGCACGGCCTGGCGGGCATCGGTGGTGTGGGCATCGGTGAGGACCTGGGCGAGTTGCAGGCCGGCGCCACCGTGGCGATGTCCCCGAAACGCGCAGAGGCTGGCGAGAACCGCATCCTCGAGTCCACCATCCGCCGATGCCACGCAGCGGGCCGTGAACGCACTGACGTTGAGCTCATGATCGGCGCACAGCACGAGTGCAGCGGAGATGACGTCGCTGCGGTCGCATCCGTAGGACCGTGCCAGGCGGGTCGCGAGCGGGCCGTCGCCGACACCGCCAACCGCGGCGAACGCGCGTGCCACGAGTCGCGCCGCGTGCTTGACGTTCACCGGGTGCGGTGTGTGTGAGCCGGCGAGCGTGGTGGTCGCCTCATGGGCCACCATCCGCACCAGTGATGCGATGGGATCGGTGGGTCGATCGGTCCCCGCGTGCCGGCGACCGGCAGGGAACGTGACAGGTGGGGGTGCATCCCAAAGGAGCGCGGCCACGTCTTCGAGGGTGCCGTGTGCCGCAAGTGCGACGGCATCGTGGCCGCGATAGGACAGACGCCCATCCTCGATGAGCGAGAGCGACGATTCGAGTACGGGCAAACCCCACTGCATCGCCGCGGCCGCACCTTTCTCCGGGGCGGTGACCGTCCGACCCTGGCGCAACGCCTCGATGGGGCCTCTGGGATACACGCGTGCTCGTGAGGGGCCGGGACCGGGGGTCGACTGCACAAGACCACGGCTGACGTAGGCGTAGAGCGTCTGCTTGCTGATTCCCAAGAGCGACGCTGCCTCGTCGGCGCTCAAATCATCATGGCGGCTCATAGATTGATTGTAGCAATCAAGATTGACGAATATTGACGTCAGTCCTACGCTCGGTGCACACGACTGACTGGAGGGAGAACATGAGCACAACGCATACTGCGGGCCTCGAAGGCGTGATTGCGGTGGAGACGTCGATCGCCGAGCCCGATCGCGACGGTGGCGCCCTGCGCTACCGCGGGGTCGACATCACCGACCTGGTCGGTGAGGTGCGCTACGAACAGGTCTGGGGTCTGCTCGTCGACGACGACCCGGGACCGTGCCTGGCTCCCGTTGACGTGCCGAGGGTGCCGCACACGGGTGAGCCGATGGCCGATCTACAGGCGACCCTCGCATCGTTGTCCGGACGCTGGGGGCTGCGCAAACTGGTCGACATGGACACCGCGGAGGTTCGCGCGGATCTGGAGCGTCTTTCGTCGGCCGCGTTCGTCGCGGCTGCCGCGCTTGCCGCGGGCCACGACGCGTCGATCGACGTGCATGGCACCCTGGCCGAACGCTTCGTCGCCGCCTGGCGCGGCACCGCGATCCGCGAGGTTGTCGAAGCCATTGAGACCTACTGGATCTGTACCGCCGAACACGGGCTGAACGCGTCGACGTTCGCTGCCCGGGTCGTCGCCTCCACCGGGGCCGACGCCGGCGCCTGCCTTTCCGCCGCCGTGGGAGCCCTTTCAGGCCCGCTGCACGGTGGGGCGCCCGCCCGGGTGGTGCCGATGTTGGACGAAGCCGAAGCGTGCTGCGACGCGGACCGCGCCGTCGGCGCGATCCTCGCCCGTGGTGAGCGCCTGATGGGATTCGGCCACCGGGTGTACCGCGCCGAGGACCCGCGCGCGCGTCTTTTGCGTGAGACCGCCCGCCGGATCGGCGCGCCCAGGTATGCGCTGGCGCTCGAGGTCGAGCGGGCGGCGCTCGCGGAACTCGCCCGCCGCAAGCCGGACCGGGTGCTCGCCACGAACGTGGAGTATTGGTCGGCCGTGGTACTCGACGCCGCGGGTGTCCCACCACATTTCGCACCGGTGTTGTTCGCCTGTTCGCGCACCGCGGGGTGGTCGGCGCACATCCTGGAACAGCACGCCACGGGCAGGCTCATCCGCCCCGCGGCCCGCTACATCGGATCGCCCCCGCGGCCACTTGCGGCCGTCGCCTGAGCCCACTCTTGATGGCCCCGTCGCGGACAGATCGCCCCTTGCTGCTAAATTCTCCTGGAAATGGAAGAACTTAAAGGTTTGGTCCTCTCCGGCGGGGCCGGGACGCGGTTGCGGCCGCTCACCCACACAAGCGCGAAGCAGCTGGTACCAGTCGCCAACAAGCCGGTCCTCTTCTACGGGTTGGAGGCGCTTCGCGACGCCGGAATCCGTGAAGTGGGGATCATCGTGGGCGATACCCGCGCCGAGATCGAGGAAGCTGTCGGTGACGGCTCCAAGTTCGGCTTGGAGATCAGCATCATTCCGCAGGTGGCGCCTCTTGGACTGGCGCACGCCGTCCTGACCGCCGAAGAGTTCCTCGGCGACTCCTCGTTTGTGATGTACCTCGGCGACAACCTGCTTCGTGACGGCATCACCGGTCTGGTCGAGGAGTTTCGCGCAACCGCACCCGACGCCATGATCTTGCTGCAGCACGTCGAGGAACCCGAGCACTACGGCATCGCCGAATTGGATGGCGACACGGTGGTCCGGCTGGTCGAGAAGCCGAAGCACCCGACGAGCGACCTGGCCCTGGTGGGCGTCTACCTGTTCACCCACGCGATCATCGAGTCGGCCAAGGCGATCAAGCCGTCGTGGCGCAACGAGCTCGAGATCACCGACGCGATCCAGAACATGGTGGATCGCGGCCTTCGGGTTGAGCCGCACATCGTGAACGGCTGGTGGAAGGACACCGGCCAGGTGGGCGACATGCTCGAAGCCAACCGGCTGATCTTGGATGTCCAACGTCGTCGTATCGACGGCGAGGTGGACGACGAGTCGATCATCGACGGGCGGGTCGTCATCGAGGCGGGCGCCAAAGTCGTGCGATCCACCGTTCGCGGTCCCGCCGTGATCGGCGCAGGGACCGTGATCGAGGATGCGTACGTGGGTCCGTACAGCGCAATCTCCGACAACTGCCATGTGAGCCACGCCGAGATCGAGCACAGCATCTTGTGGGAAGGCAGCTCGATTCGGGATCTTGATGCACGCGTGGAAAGCAGCCTCATCGGCCGCGAGGTCTCCATCGGGCGCACCCAGGAAAAGCCGCGTGCCTACCGGTTCATCCTGGGCGACTCCTCCACCATCGGTCTGACGTGAAGTCCGTTCCGGCAACGCTCCCCGGACTGATCGTCGTGGAACCCGCCGTCCATGGCGACTCCCGCGGATTCTTTCTGGAGAGCTACCGGCAGGATCGTCTGGCGCAGCTCGGGATCACCGACGCATGGGTGCAAGACAACCACGCGCGCTCCTCCCGTGGGGTGATCCGCGGCATGCACTTTGCGCTGCCACCCGGACAGGCGAAGCTGGTGCGATGCGTCCGTGGCACGGTCGTCGACGTCGTCGTCGACATTCGCCGGAGGTCGCCGACCTACGGCAAGTGGGAGGCCATCGAGCTCGACGACGTGTCACAGCGCATGGTGTACGTGCCGGTCGGGTTTGCGCACGGATACTGCGTCACGAGCGATATCGCCGACGTGGTCTACAAGTGCTCCCAGTACTACGACCCGTCCCTTGAGCGGGAGATCTCGCTTTCGGATCCGGACATCGGGATCGTCTGGCCCGACGTGGAGCGCAATCTTTCTCAGCGCGACATCGACGCGCCGCGCCTTCGTGACGTCGCCGACGAGCTGCCCTTCCAGTTCTGATGCGTGTGCTTGTCACCGGTGCCGCCGGAATGCTCGGCAGCGATCTGATCCCGACGCTCACGGCCGATGGGCATGAGGTGACCGGTGTGGACATGGATGTCGACATCACCGATCCCGCGGCCGTGGACGCCTGCGTGGACCGGGTTCGGCCGCAGGCGATCTTCCACTTGGCGGCGTGGACGAACGTGGATGGCGCCGAAGCCGATGAGGCCGCCTGCCTGGCGGTGAACGGCGACGGCACACGCAACGTGGCACGCGCGGCGGCCCGCATCGGGGCGGCGTTGGTCGCAGTCTCGACGGACTACGTCTTTACCGGCGACAACGCCGACGGGTATGGCGAAGACGACCCCACCGGCCCCGTCGGGGCGTACGGCCGCACGAAACGTGCCGGTGAGCAAGCTGCGCTCACGGAGCATCCGACCGGCACCCGCATCGCACGGACCGCATGGCTTTACGGCCAGCATGGCCGCAACTTCGTCGACACGATGCGTCGCCTGGGCGCCGATCGCGACGAGCTGACCGTTGTGGCCGATCAGACCGGCTCGCCCACCTGGACGCGCGATCTGGCGCCGGCGCTGATTGCGCTGCTCGACCAGCCGCCCGGCGTTTACCATGTCGCGGGCGGTGGTTCGGTCACGTGGGCGGACTTCGCGCGTGCGATTTTCGCCGAGTGCGGCTTGGGTTGTGTCGTCCGCGACGTCACCACGGCCGAGTATGGAGCCGCGGCGCCACGTCCGGCATGGTCCATCCTGACGGTGACGAAGCCGGGTGCCCCACGGCTGCGCGACTGGCGCGAGGCACTGCACGAGTACATCGAAACGACGTCGGCGGCGGCCGACATGGAGAGGAACTGACCCAATGAAACTTCTTGTCACCGGCGGTTGTGGATTCATCGGGTCGGCCTTCGTTCGTCTGGCGCTCGAAAAGGGCGTCGACGTCGTGAACTTCGACAAGTTGACCTACGCCGGTGATCCGGAGAACGTGGCCGACGTGGCCGACCACCCGCGCTACAGCTTCGTCCAGGGGGACATCGCCGACGCCGATGCCGTCAACACGGCGTTGCCGGGCTGCGACGCGATCATCAACTTCGCGGCCGAGACCCACGTGGACCGCAGCATCCTGGATCCGTCGGACTTCATTCGCACGGATGTGCAGGGCACGGCCACACTGCTCGCCGCGGCACGCGAGCATTCCATCAAGCGTTTCGTGCAGGTGTCCACCGATGAGGTGTACGGCTCGATTCCGTCCGGGTCGTTCCGCGAAACCGACCCGCTGAAGCCCTCCAGCCCGTATTCGGCGAGCAAAGCCGGCGGCGACATGCAGGTGCTCGCCTGGCACAACACGTTCGGCGTGGACGCCTTGATCACGCGCGGCAGCAACACGTTCGGGCCGCGCCAGTATCCGGAGAAGCTGATCCCGTTGTTCATCACCAATGCGATGGACGGGGTGAGTCTGCCGGTGTACGGCGACGGACAGCAGGTGCGCGACTGGATCTTCATGGACGACCACTGCACCGGCATTTGGACGGCCTTCGAGCGTGGCGACGCCGGCGAGATCTACAACGTCGGTGGCGGGCACGAAATGCCGAACATGGACATCACCAACCGCATCGTGGCGATGACCGGCGCGGATCCGGCGATCATCACCTACGTCGAGGATCGGCTGGGGCACGACCGCCGCTACTCGCTGGACACCACCAAGCTGCGGGGTCTGGGGTGGGCGCCGAAACGGTCGTTCGACGAGGCGCTCGAGGAGACCGTGGCGTGGTACGCGGGGCGGCGCGACTGGTGGGAGCCGATCAAGAGCGGCGAGTACTTGGAGTACTACAAAGCGCAGTACGGCAACCGGTAGCACCGTCGATCGTACGTCGGTCGGCAGCCACAATTTCGCGATTGTCGGGCTCCGGCAACGGCCGTTGCATGCAGGATCTGTAGGTTCGCTCAGAACATCGGGGTTATGGGAGTCCTCCCGGCCGCCGATGATGAAGGCAGACCGCGGCCATGATGGCCGGACCCGAGTACTTCCGAGGACCCTCGCGCGATGCGACATGGACGAGCAATTGCCCTGAGTGTGGGCGCCCTGCTTTCAGCGGGGACGGCGACCGCCAATGCGGCCACGCGATACCAGTTCAAGTTCACCGGCCGTGGTTACGGCCACGGTGTCGGCATGTCCCAGTACGGTGCGCAGGGCGCGGCGCTTGCCGGGATGAAGGCTGAGAACATCATCGGGATGTACTTCCCGGGAACCGCGTTGCAGAAGCTGCCGACCACCACGGTGCGCGTGCTGCTTGGGACGTCCATCGCGTCGTGCTCCTTGACTGCGAGCGGTCAGTGGACACTGACCAACGTGCTTGGTCAGGCGAAGACGATGCCGACGGGTGCGATCACGGTGAGCGTCGTCAATGGGACCACGATGGTTTTCAAGGATTCGACCGGCAAGATCGTATTTCGTGCCGGTGGCATCGTGACGGCGAAACCGACCGGCGCGTCGATTCTCGCGATCGGTGCCAAGCGCTACCGTGGCGCGTTTCGACTGACTCCGGCGAACAACCGGTTCAGTGTGATCAACGTCGTGGATCTGGAGAAGTATCTGCCCGGCGTGGTGCCGCTTGAGATGCCGGCGTCGTGGGCGCCGCAGGCGCTTCGCGCCCAGGTGATCGCCGCGCGCTCCTATGCGATGGCTACGAAGCGCACGGGCGACTTCGACATGTATGCCGATGAGCGCAGTCAGATGTACGGCGGCGTGAACGTGGAGGATTCGCGCACCAACGCCGCGGTCTCCACGTCGGCGGGTTTGGTGGCGACGTACGGTGGTCGGGTGGCGACGACGTTCTTCTCGTCCACGTCCGGCGGTGTCACCGAGGCGGCGCAGAGCGTCTTCGGTTCCGCCATCCCGTATCTGGTGTCGATCAGCGATGAACAGTACGACGCGATCTCTCCGCGCCATATCTGGGGCAAGTACGACCAGAAGGTGTTGAAGGATTCGCAGATCAGCGCCGCGCTCGGTCTGGCGAAGCCCGTGCTCTCCATGCGCGTCGTGACGCGAAGCCCTGCCGGGCGTGCCCTGAATGTGCGCGTGGTGCAGACCGACGGGACGGTGCGCTACTTCACCGGCTCGACGTTCCGGTGGAAGTTCGGACTGCCGTCGACCTGGTTCTACCAGTCGCGCTCGATCGTCTCGTAGTTAACCGTTCTGGTGTCTGACACCAGAACGGTTAACTAGACTCCCTGCAAACGCAGGAAAAACG
>Ga0209023_10002674_pt1 | contig 21938 bp, 15 predicted proteins | sample LakOneMetagenome_FD_187468 | JGI IMG/M metagenome (GOLD analysis project Ga0209023, IMG submission 187468) | Freshwater and sediment microbial communities from Lake Erie, Canada (SPAdes) (version 2) | ecosystem: Environmental > Aquatic > Freshwater > Lentic | place: Lake Erie, Canada...
AGCCTTTTATCCGGACGTAATCGATCACCCCGTTTGTAAAATACCCGTTCAGCGTACGGCCGGCAATCTGGTTGTACATGGCATCGTTCGATTTATTGATGATCATGCCGTTGTTGAAAACATACAACCGTTTTGCTTTCTGGTTCTCGGTGAACATATAAATGGTATCGCCGGTTACCTGCGACTGGTCGTTCCATACAACCGGGTCGCCGAATAATTTAAACGTAGAGTCAACGGTGGAGTAGTGAAGGCTATCGCTCACTGCCTGTAACGAATCATTAAAGATACGAACGTGGTGAAAGCCCAGGAAATATCGGATGGAAGTATCCTTGGTATTCGTATTCACCGCTATTGTTTTTGTAAGCGTATCGGCCTGCGTGATTATTTTTCTTTCCAGGCTGTCGTATTTTCTTAAACCTGAGAAAAGCGTATCGGCTGCAACATAGGTGCTGTCGCCATCCCGATAAAAGATCATCACCGGTTTGCGGCTTGCCAGAAATGCATCGATCTTTGTATCAATAAATATCTGTCCGCCTACTACGGTGATGTTATTGATGCTGTCAACCAGTTTGGCATTTCCTTCCATTTGAAGGGTTCCGCTCTTTTTATCAAAAGCTATTTTGTCGGCAACGCCGCTGCGGGAACTGTCACTGAAATAAGTACGGTCATAAAAAATAGCTTCACCCGTTGCTAAATTGTATGTGCCGGATTTTGTATCGATCACACTTCCATCCTTACCAACAATATGTGTTTTGGCTATGAAGGTTGCAATATTCGTTTTAAGGTTATAAAGCAGGCTGTCAGTCCAGATATCCCTGTCGGGATCTTTCAGGTGAACATTCTTTTTAAAATAAACGTCTTTCGTATCGGCATAATAAACACCGTCTTCGCTTGTAAGCACTGTTTTTTCATTGGTGATGCGGCCGCCGTTCTTGTAAGTGGCAACGCCGGTTCGTAAATTATATTCCAGCTCGTCGGTATAAAGCGTTCCTTTTTTATCGGTAAGCCTTACATCCTTCTTCAGGTAAGCGACCCGTTCATTGCCAACATAGCGCAGGCTTTGGGCATAGGTATGGATGCTGTCGTTGTCGTTGATGTGAATATTGCCGTAAGCTTCCAGCACATTTGTTTTGTGATTGAGCGTGGCACTGTCGCAATAAAAAGTAGTGAGCCCTTCTTTAATGATCACATTGCCGGCAATGGTTTCCAGTATTGTTGCTGAATCAATTGTCTTTTGCCGCAGGTTCTTTCCCTGGACGATATTTATGATGCGGATGGTATCAGACGAAGTGGAGGCATTGATGACCTGCTGTGCGGAGGCCTTGCCCGAGATCAGTGAGAAAAATAAAATGTTGCCAATGGTAAATTTCAATCGCAATGGAACTGTTTTTGTTCGGCCTGTAAATTGAGGTTTTTATTTTATAACAGAATGATAAAATTAGTTTTGCTTCAGGTAAGGGGCATTTACCGTATCAGGCAATGGAACCGTTAAGCCGTTGCTTTTATTCTTTTTGCCAAACACCGAAATGTTCACGTAACGCTTGGGGTTTGTTCTCAGGTCATCAATAAGCAGGTTGAGTTTATTGGCAGTTGCGGTAAGGTTGTTGTAAAGTTTGGTATCATTCAGCAGCAGGCCCGCTGTTCCGGAATTGCTGTTCAGTTTGCCGATCGTTGTCTTCAGATCGCCGATGGTGGCATTTAATGTAGCAAGTGTTTTGTCCAGGTCCAGTTTAGAAAGATTGCCGGCTGTTTTATCCAGGTTATCTACCAGGCTGTTTATTTTATCATTGTTCTTGGAAAGATTGCCGGTAAAACTGTTGAGGTTATTCAAAGTGCCTGCCAGTGCTCCTGTTTGGGTGTTCAGCAGGATGGTTAATGAAGCCGAAGCATTGATCAGGTTGGCTGTTGTTTTATTCAGGTTATCCAGTGTTGCACCGATATTATTTTTTGTCGAAGGGTCGAGGATCTTGTTGAAATTTCCCAGCACCGAATCAATCGAGCCGATGGCTTTCTTCACTTCCACGAAAACAGGATTCACCTTACTAAGTACTTCATTGAAAATGCCGGTGGAGGGGATGGTGGCAATGGTATCTTTCTTGGCGATAAATTCGGTGGCATCGCCCAGGTGAATGATAACACTCTTCTGGCCAAGCAGGTCTGAATTGATCACGGCAACGGAATTCTTCGGGATATCCACGTCTTTTGTCAACGTCATGTTCACCAGTATTTCCTTCATGCTTTTATCGGGCGTGATGCTGTAAACCGTACCTACCTGCAGGCCATTGATCATTACCGGGTTTGAATTGGCAAGGCCCTGCACGTCGGCGTATTTGGCATAAAGCGTATGACTTTTACCGAAAAGGCTTTTTCCCTTTAAAAAATTAAAACCGAGGATCAGCAGGGTAATGGCAAAAGCAGCAAGGATGCCTATTTTGGTTTCGTTAGAAATTTTCATTTTGGTTGGTACGCTTTAGTAAGCAAAGTTGCATTAAGCGCACGGAAATTTAATTATTATTTTTCAATTCGAATCTTATCGATGCATTATTTTTCATATCGGCGCTCAGGCGCACTTCATGCCGTGCTGTTCCATCGGTTATGATCATGAGCGCTGTGTTGGGTGGAATGTTTCCCAGGTTCTCGGCAACCAGCACCAGTTCATTTGCTTTACCGGGCACCAGGTTGATGGTAAAAGAATGCGCCTGTGCTGTCAATGATCTTTTATCCACCACCAGGGCATTGTTGAAATACACCGATACGATATCATTGTCTATTTCTCCATCATCATACAGTTCAACTTTTATTTTGTTGCCTTTTACCTCTATAATTTTTAAATCTTTTACAGGCCTCTTTTCAATTGCTTCCGGAATGGCCTCGGGTTTATTTTTTTCTGCAGCATTCCCGTTATTGCCCGATCCGTTGCCGGCAGGTTTGGGGTTGTTGTTCACACTTTCCACCTGTTCTTTATACCGTTTAACCGCTTTGGCGATCACTTCGGCAAGTTCCTGCTGTCCTTTTTCGCTGTTCAGGTAACGTTCGTCTTCGGGATTATTTATAAAACCTGTTTCCACTAATATGGCGGGCATGTTGGTGGCCTGCAATACCCATATTCCTTTTTGCCGCTGGCTTACACCCAATGCCTGCCTGCCGGTTGTTTCCACTTCTTCATTTACCATGGTGGCAAGCCGGTCACTTCTTTCCTGGTAGCGCTTTGCATAGATGCCGGCAATTATTTTTCCTTCGGGTGTGCTGAAATCAAAATTACTTTCCACTGAATCAACCCCATTCGCTTCAATTTCAAAATTCTCATCCCCATCCATGATCGCTTTGAGTTTGTCACTTGTTTTATGCGCCGCAAATATCCATACACTGGTCCCGTTCCGGGTAAGCGGTAATTTGAAATATTCATAAACAGGTTCCACTACCTGGTACGGTGTCTTTTTCTTTTTCCTTCCTTTGCCGCTTACCCGGTACCTGGTAACCGTTCTTGTTCCGATCTGCCTTCTTCCCGTTTTCAATGGACCGCTGTCGGCATGAATGCATAAGAACAGGTCGCCCTTGGCTTCATTGGCAATGCGTGCTTTTTCACGGGGGTCCTGGTAAATATCGGTGGTACGGGTGGGCACAATTTTTACATCAGGCAATTGCTTTTGCAATTCTTCCACCAGTTTTAATGAAATGGCAAGGGTAATGTCTTTCTCTTTTGAACGCAATGAATTTTCATACTGGCCTGTTGCGCCGGGATCTTTTGTTCCGCCATGCCCTGCATCCACTACAATGGTTTTTATTTTTTTAGGCGCCTGAGAAAATAAATCGGGGAATATTAACAAATGTGAAGCAGCAAATAAAAATAAAACGGGCACTTTGTTTCTTAGCATACTCGATGCGTTTTAAAAGGGGTTAGTATAAAAACAATATTCACAAATTCTACCGGTAACTATCGGGACTTAATGGCTATTTTTGTCAATCTTTACTATGAACCAACTAAACAAAGGTAAGGCAAAATACATATCGGTATTGGTATCTGCAGGGCTGTTATTGATGATAACGCTATACTGTGGTGCTGTTGGTTCCGGCGCTGCGCACTTTCACAGTTTTTTAACGACCGATACCATTCCTCTTAAAACCGATTCTGCAAAAAATAAAATTGTTTCATCTCCGCCTGCTTCGCAGGAACCGCTGGTAACAACCATTAAGAAGATACCCGACACCGGCATTGTTATAAAGAAAGACACATTCGCTTTCAAGTCTTCCAAAGATTCACTGGATGCACCGGTGATCTATCATGCCGATGATTCGATGATCATGGACATACCGGAAAAGAAAATAATTCTGTACGGCAAAGAGACCCGGGTGGAATACATCGATAATAAACTTGTTTCACCCCGGATAGAATTTGATCAGCGAACCAACCTGGTAAGCGCATACCTGGTAAAAGACAGCAATGGTAATGTGATCTCTTTTCCGAAATTCAACCAGGGCGATTTTAAAACGCAAAGCGATTCCATTAAATTCAACATGAAGACCGGGAAAGGCATTACCAAGGGAACCTATACCCAGCAGGATGAAATGTTCGTGTATGGGGAACGGATCAAAAAAGTAGATGCAAATGTGTTTTATGCATACAAAGGACGGTTCACCACCTGTAATTTAGATACACCACATTTTTCTTTCGTAAGCAAGAAAATAAAATTCATTAATAAGAAGATGGCCATCACGGGGCCCGTGCACCCGGAATTTGAAGGCGTACCGGTGCCGGTTATTTTGCCTTTTGGTATTTATCCGTTGAGCCAGGGAAGGCACTCGGGAATACTTGCACCTACCTTTAATGCGAATGAGCAATTGGGCCTGGCACTGGAAGGACTGGGATATTATAAAGTGATCAACGACCGCTGGGATGTGGTGTTGCGGGGCACGCTTTATTCATACGGCGGGTGGACAGCTAATGTAAGTCCACGCTATTACAAACGGTACCATTACCAGGGTAACCTGACCGTAGACATTCAGCACCTGCGTGACCTGGATAAATCCGGCGCCAGGAATTTCAATATCCGCTGGAGCCACAATTCCGATACAAAGGCAAGGCCAGGGGTAAGTTTCAATGCAAGCCTGAATGCAGGAAGCAGCGGGTTCAATTCGGCAGTGCCTAATAGCCCGCAGCGGAATTTTCAGAACATACTCAACTCGTCCATCACGTATTCAAAAATATGGAAGGACAAACCATTTAACCTGAACATAAGTGGTAACCATAACCAGAATACCAATACCAAACAGTTTAACATCAACCTGCCCGACATCGGGTTTAATGTGAACACGCTGTATCCCTTCCGCCGCAAGGAGGAAATTGGTTCATACAGGTGGTATGAGAATATCGGGATTGCGCTCAACACAAATATCCGCAGCCTTTCTACTTTTTACGATACATCCGGGGGATTCTTTAAGGCCTTTACAAAAAATTATCAATGGGGCGCCAGTCATGTGGTACCACTTAGTTTATCGTTACCACAGGTTGGAAATTTTCAGTTTGCACCCAGTGTGAGTTACACCGAGAAATGGTACCAGGAAAAATTCATCCGCAGTTGGGATGGGGTAAATAAAAAATTAGACACCACGATCAGCAAAGGATTTTATACCGCCCGGGAGATGAGTTTCGGAATGGGCGTATCAACCCGGATATTCGGGTTGTTCACGTTTGGAAAGAAAAGTCCGGTAAAAGCGATACGGCATGAATTACGTCCGCAGTTATCTGCCAGTTACAAGCCCGATATGAACCGGAAATTCTGGTACAGCACGCAGGTAGATACGTTTGGAAACATCCGGAGATATTCGGTATACGAGCGGAGTGTATTTGGCGCCTTCAGTGAAGGCAAATTCGGCGGATTGAATTTTGCGCTTGATAATAACGTGCAGATGAAAGTACGTAACCGCAAAGATACAAGTGCAGGTGCCGTTAAAAAGATTACGCTGATCGATGGGTTCAGCCTTACCACCAGTTATAACTTTTTAGAAGACTCGTTTCAACTGAAGCCTTTTAATATTAATGTGCGTACAAACCTTTTCGACAAGATCAGTATTTCGGCCACTGCCCTGGTGGTTCCTTACTTAACAAATGACAATGGTGAGTTCATCAACAAACTGATCTGGAACAAGAAGGTACTGGCATTGGGTAAAATGACCAGTGGAAATATTGCTGTTCAAACCCAGTTCCGGGGCGGAGATAAAAAAGAAAAGCTGACGAACACCAACCCCGTGCTCAACCAGGTGAATCCTTATACAGGTATGCCGCTTGATGAATACCAGCAGGAGGCAGCTTATATCAGCAATAATCCCGGCGAGTATGCCAATTTTAATATTCCATGGAGCATCAGCTTTTCATATTCCCTTAATTATTCCCGGGTGCCCAATGGTTTTGGAACCGGCTATACAGGTTCGGTTTCGCAGAATGCAACCTGGTCAGGCACATTAAATCTCACTCCCAAATGGCAGATCGGATTAAATGGTTCCTATAACATAACTACCAAAGAGCTTGGCATGATCAGTATGTACCTTACAAGGGAAATGCATTGCTGGCAGATGGCCATTAATATATCGCCGGTTGGCAAATACCGTTCCTTTAATATCAGCATCAGTCCCAAATCCGGATTGCTGAGAGACCTTAAGATAAACCGTACCAGGTATTTTTATGATCTTTAGTTTAGAGGTTTAGGGTTTAGGTGATCAGCCCTTTGTATATTCTTCCAGCATTGCGTTGTAAACTTCTTCTTTCAGTTTCTCTACCGGTTTGCCTGCAGAAGAAACCGCCGGCAGAAATTGCATGGATAAGCGGGTAGGAAATAAAAAGAATTTCTTGTTGATGGGCATGGCGCTTTTTGTTCCCTTTATTACGCAGGGTATGATATCTTTTTGTGCCGCGGCTGCCAGCCGGAAAGCGCCGTCGTAAAATGACTTGATGGGTTTATCGGTGCGGTTACGGGTTCCTTCGGGGTAGATGCACATGTGCATACCGTTGGCCAGTACTTTTTTCATGGCATCAAAACTTTTGCTGCGGCTTTTTTCATCTTTCCTGTCAACCAGTACAGAGCCCTTGCTGTAAAACAAACCGAATAACGGGATCTTTGCAAACGATGCTTTGGCGATGGTCTTATTCGGTCCGGGTACGAAAGGAGCGGATAATGGAACATCTAAAAGAGCGTTGTGATTAAATACAACCACATAGGTTTCTCCTTTTTTAAAGTTTTCTTTGCCTTTTACTTTCAGCGGGCATCCCGCTAAAAAAAGCCACCCGTTCATCCATATCCTGGCAATGCGGATGAAATAGTCTTGCCCCTTTGGGTCTTTTGCCAGGTGTGTGAGCATGGCAGGAATGAAGATGATAAGAAAGGTCACCAGGAAAGTAATGATCGCCCAAAGCGCCCAGATATGTCCAAAGATATTTTTAATGATCTTCATCGACGGCAAAGCTAAGGAGTTAATAATTTCCAGTCGATGGGGGATATGCCTTCTTTCATTAAAAGGTTATTTGTTTTTGAAAAATGTTTGCACCCGAAAAAGCCTTTGTCGGCAGAAAAGGGAGAGGGGTGTGCCGCTTTTAAAACAAAATGCCTGGTTTCATCGATCAGCGGTTGTTTATCCTGGGCAAATTTTCCCCAGAGCAAAAACACAATCCCATTTTTTTCGTCCGAGATTTTCCGGATAACAGCATCGGTGAATTCGGCCCAGCCTATCTTTGCATGGCTGAATGGTTCATTGGCCCTTACCGTTAATGCGGCATTCAATAGAAGAACCCCTTGTTCGGCCCAGCGGGTAAGGTTGCCATAAGTAGCCGGCATGGCAACACCAATATCACTGGCGATCTCCTTAAAAATGTTGACCAGCGAAGGTGGCGGCTTAACGCCGTTGGGAACGGAAAAGCTTAATCCATGCGCCTGGCCTGCTCCATGGTAGGGGTCCTGGCCAATGAGCACTACTTTTAATTTAGAGAAAGGCGTTTGGTTGAATGCATTAAAAATGAGTGAACCGGGCGGATAAATGATCTTGCCAGCTGCTTTTTCCGTTTTTAAGAACGTAACGATCTGCTGAAAGTAAGGTTTGGTGAATTCCTGTTTCAAAACTTCCTTCCACGATTGTTCTATTTTTACATCCATTGCAGTAGAGATTACATGCAATGTAAAAATTTCTTAGCTTTGCCGCTCCAAAAATTGGTCCGGTAGCTCAGTTGGATAGAGCATCAGCCTTCTAAGCTGAGGGTCATTGGTTCGAATCCAATCCGGATCACGAGATTTTACAACTGTACGAATATGAAGTCCTGATTTAACCTGGAGAACATTGCCTGCCGGCAAAGTAAACAGAAACAAATTCTTCTTCCAGGCTTTCGCTGCAAATACAAACTCCCCACGGGGGTATTTTTCTATTTTTAATTTTTTGTCAATAATGACTGAATCAATAAATCAGGTTAAAAAAACTCCGTTTTTCAAATTATTCAAACAGGCCCTGCGGGGCGATGTAAAGGATTTTACCACCGGCAGTATTGACCGGGCCATCTTCCTCCTGGCAGTACCCATGGTGCTTGAAATGGTGCTGGAATCTTTATTTGCCCTTGTGGATATTTATTTTGTGAATAAGGTCAGCCCGGATGCCGCGGCTACCGTTGGGCTAACCGAATCATCCCTTACCATACTCTACTCCATTGCCTGGGGATTGGCCATGGGGGCTACCGCCCTTATAGCCCGGCGGGCAGGGGAAAAGGATTTTAAAACGGCCTCTTCTGTTGCTGCACAGGTGATACTTATTGCTACTGCTTTTTCTATACTGATAAGCGTTTTCGGGATCCTTTTTCCCAAAGAGATCCTTCGTTTTATGGGCGCCGATGCAACGGTTGTGAAGGAGCATTACGGGTTTACTCAATTGATGCTGGGCGGTAATATTGTGATCATGCTGTTGTTTGTGAACAATGGTATTTTTCGTGGTTCCGGCGACGCTTCCGTAGCGATGAAGGCATTGATCTTGTCAAATATCATCAATATCATTCTTGATCCTTTGCTGATCATGGGCTATGGCCCATTTCCAAAAATGGGATTGATGGGAGCGGCCGTGGCTACCACCATTGGCCGGGGTTGTGGGGTGATCTTCCAGTTTTACCACCTGTTTGCAGGCAAAGACCTGGTGAAACTATCCATAAAACAATTCAGGGCAGACCTGGTACTGATAAAGAACCTGCTCAATACTTCATCGGGTGCCATGTTCCAGTTTTTAATTGGCAGTTGCAGCTGGATATTCCTGGCAAAACTTGTTGCTGAATCCGGGATGCAGGCTACTTCTGGGTACTTCACTGCAATAAGGATATGCATGTTTACCATCTTACCTGCCTGGGGAATAGCCAATGCCGCTGCCACACTCACGGGACAGAACCTGGGCGCCGGACACCCCGAAAGGGCGGAAAGATCAGTATGGCGTAGTGCTTTCCTGGCCCTGTGTTTCTTTGCATTGGTGGCGCTGGTCTTCTTTTTCTTTGGAGAAACATTCATGCGGTTTTTTACCAGCAATGAATTGGCCGTAGCAGAAGGAACCAGGTGCCTGCACATACTTGCCATTGGCTATATGTTCTTTGCATACGGCATGGTGCTTACCCAGGCATTCAACGGGGCAGGAGACAGCAAGACACCAACCTACATAAATCTCTTTGTTTTTTGGATGCTTCAGATACCAATGGCTTATCTGCTGGTTACGTATTTAAAAATGGGTACAACGGGTGTTTATGTGGCTATTAATATTGCAGAAACGGTACTCGCAATTATCAGTATTATCATCTTCAGAAAGGGCAGATGGAAGTTGGTAAAGGTCTGATTTTGACTATTTTTGGGGAAATAATAAATTTGTATTCAAATTTTGCCTTTCAGTTAATTTAACATTATATTTGCACATAACTCAGACAAAAATTTTAATAAAATTGAAGTTTATGAAACAAAAACTAACGCTAATTCTGGCATTAACTCTTTTAGCCACAAGTGCTTTTTCCCAGAAAAAAATGAGTAATGACAGTAAGAAGGGAACCCTTCTTGGTTTGCATTTTAATATGGCCGATTTTAATGCTCCTTTGGGTATTAAAAATCCAAGTACAGGAAAGGTTTACTCAAGGTTCAGAGACCTGAGTAAAGGTTTTTCACTTTCTTATTGGAAAGGACTTAACAAGAGGCTGGATTTCTCACTTAGGTTGAACGGTATGTTCCGTGATTATAATCTTATTGCTTACGGTACACCAAAACAAAAGACAGAATTTGGTGTGGAACTGGAGCCAAGCTTAAATGCCCGTTTGTTCCCGGATGCAGCGCTGATCAATCCGTTTTTAACAGTAGGTATTGGCGGTGGTCTTTATACTGACCATTTCGGAGGTTATGTACCGGCAGGTTTGGGTGCTCAAATAAATTTCAACAGCGTTACTTATCTTTTTGTTCAGGGTCAATACAGGTGGACTTTATCTAAAAAGACATTGGGCGACCATTTATTTTACTCAGTAGGTTTTGCTCAGAATATCGGAAAAGAAAAAGTGAAAGTGGTTCCTCCACCTCCACCACCACCAGTTGTTGAAGCTCCAAAAGACAGGGATGGTGATGGTGTTCTGGATGTAGATGACAAATGCCCTGATGTAAAAGGTCTTGCTTCTTTAAAAGGTTGTCCAGACAGGGATGGCGACGGTATTGCTGACGGAGATGATAAATGTCCGGATGTTGCTGGTTTAGCCCGTTATCAGGGTTGCCCCATTCCTGATACAGATAAAGATGGTATCAACGATGAACAGGATAAATGCCCTACCGTTCCAGGTGTTGCCCGTTACCAGGGTTGCCCTATCCCTGATACAGATGGTGATGGTGTAAACGATGAAGAAGATAAATGTATCAACGAAAAAGGACCAGCTTCTAACTATGGTTGCCCGGTTATTGACGAAAAAATTGTTGAGCGTGTAAACAAAGCTGCTCAGAATGTATTCTTCGCAACAGGCAGCGATAAATTACTGTCTAAATCATTCTCTAAACTGAATGACGTGGTTTCTATCTTAAAAGAAAATCCTTCTTACAAAGTAAACATCGATGGTCATACAGATGATGTTGGTAAAGACGAAATGAACCAGATCTTGTCTGAGAAAAGGGCTGCTTCTGTTAAAGCATACTTAGTAAGCAAAGGTGTCGACGAAAGCCGCCTGACTTCAACAGGTTATGGCGAAACAAAACCAGTTGCTGATAACAAAACTGCTGCTGGCCGTGCAAAGAACAGAAGGGTTGAAATGACTGTAAGGAATTACTAATCTGCAGGCAGATTAAAGCTGATAAAAAAAGTCCCCGGTTATGCCGGGGATTTTTTTATATAAAACTCTTGAGTTGTTTTGAAATAAGACCTGCTACATGGCCGGTCATCCCATCTTTTCTTCCAGTTTCATCAGTTTTTCAAAAGCTGTTTCGTATTCGCCGGTTGTTTTTTGTAATTCGGCAGCGGTGTTCTTGTAAGCAGTTTCTGTTTCAAGGAACCGGTTCTTATCGTTATAAACTGCCGGGGCGGCAAGGTCCGTTTCTAACTGTGCCTTCTGCCGGTTAAGCCGGGCTATCTTTTCTTCCAGCTGGTTAAAAATATTCTTTTGCTTTTGAAGTTCTTTTTTCAGTTCCTTGTCAATTGAATTCCGCTGAACTGTTTTCTCCGGCTCTTTCTGTTTTTTTTCCGGCAGAATTACTGGTTCGGGTTGTTTAACAGCTCTTGCTTCTTTTATCTTTTCTGCTTCTCTTCTTTCTTTCCAGTCTTCCCATTCTTTATAAGTTCCCTTGAATTCCCTGATCTTATGATCCTCGATCTCCCAGATCTTGTTGGCGATCTTACTGATAAAATACCTGTCGTGACTTACCAGCACAATACTGCCTTCATATTTATTCAATGCCTCGATAAGTAATTCCACCGAATGAATGTCGAGGTGATTGGTAGGTTCATCCAGTAAAAGAAAATTCGCTTTGCTTACAATTGTTTTAGCCAATGCAACTCGGGCTTTTTCACCCCCGCTTAAAACCTTGATCTTTTTATCTACATCATCGCCGCTGAATAAAAAACATCCCAGTAAACTTCTTAGCTCCAGGTCGGTTTTACCGCTCCGGCTGCCTTGCATCTCTCCCAAAACGGTATTATTAATATCCAGTGCTTCTAATTGATGCTGTGCATAAAAGGAGTCGTTTACATTATGGCCCCAGATACGTTCGCCGGTAAAGGGTTCCGTACCCGCAATAATTCTCAGCAAGGTCGATTTCCCTTTTCCGTTTGCACCGATCAGCGCAACCTTATCTCCCCGGTCAATTTCGGCGCCGGTATTCTCTATGATCTTCAGGTTGCCAAAACTTTTTGATACATGTTTCAAGGTACATAATGTCCTTCCGGGTTGTTTGTCAACCGAAAAATTTATACGGATGTTGGGCCGCTCTATTTCAACGTCTTCAATTCTGTCTAGTTTGTCGAGTCGTTTTACAATACTTTGCGCAGCGGCTGCCTTGCTCGCTTTCGCTTTAAAGCGCTCTACAAAGCGTTCCTGCTGGCGGATATAGTCCTGCTGGTTCTCGTAGGCCTTTTTTTGGATATCAACCCGCAGGGCTTTCTCTGTTTCGTAAAAGGAGTAGTTCCCTGTGTAAGAATGCAGCTGCTGCTGGTACAACTCCACGATCTTTGTGACCATGCGGTCTAAAAAATAGCGGTCGTGACTTACGATGACCACAGCACCGGGATAATGTTGCAGGTATTTTTCCAGCCATTCAATACTGGGCAGATCAAGGTGGTTGGTAGGCTCATCAAGCAGTAACACATCCGGGTGCATCAATATCATCTTTGCCAGTAACACACGCATACGCCAGCCTCCGCTGAATAGCTTATAAGGTTTCTGCAGGTCGGCATTTGCAAATCCAAGGCCCTGCAATATCTCTTCGGTCTTATGATGAATGTTATATCCATCCAGTACATCCATTTCATGAAGACGGTCGGCATAGTCATGCGCAAGAGATTCGTCACCCGTTGCTTCCAGCTTTTTACCGATCTCTTCAATTTCCTTTTCGAGTTGTTTTACCCTTTCAAAGGCACCCATGGCCACTTCAAGAATGGAGTCTTCGGTATCAAAACTCAACAGGTCCTGGTGCAAAAAGCCGATGGTTGTTTCCCTGCCCTTCTCTACCGTACCCTTTGCCGGGCTGTATTGCCCGGTCAAAACTTTCAGCAGCGTGGATTTACCTGTTCCGTTATATCCGATCAGCCCGATACGTTCGTTGGGTTGAATGTGCCAGGTAGCATCTTCCACAATGGTTCTTGCGCCAAATTCAAAAGTCACATTTTGTAATCCTAAAAGCATAAAAGTCCGTTAACTGTTTTTCAGGCCGCAAAAATAGCGAATATCGAACCTTCAACAGAAATTCCTGTTATAATATCAAAAAATATTTTATGATGCGATGAACGTACGTCGGGAGAGGTTAGATTTGTAAAAAAAAACCGTATATGAAAAAAATACTTTTAACGCTGTTGCTGGTAATTCTTGGAACTGCCGGATTTTACTGGTATAAGTTCAGCAATGCCAAAACAGGGGATGGCGGCACGAAACAACAGGCATTGACATTAAAAAAGCATTCGGACGTATTTAACCTGTCTGTTGCAGATGCCATGAACGCTTATTTTGATATGAAAGATGCTTTTGTAAATGCGGATACGGCAAAAGCCAAAGAAAGTTGCCGGAGATTTATTCAACTGTTCGACAGTATTCCCATGGCGGAGTTAAAAAAGGATACACTTAATATATTTGATGCTGCCATGGCAGAACATGCAAACGTAAAAAGCAATGCAGTTTCTCTGTTGCAGCAGACCGATATCACCGAAATGCGAAAAGATTTTAAAAGCATTTCTGATAATCTCTATCCTTCTTTTTTTGGTATGATAAACTACGAAGGAGAAAAAATGTACCTGCAAAACTGCCCGATGGCATTTGGCGAGGATAAGGAAGCCAACTGGATCAGCAAAACGGTGGAAGTTGAAAATCCGTACCTGGGAAAGAACCACCCGGAATTCAAAGCAACCATGCTTCATTGCGGCTCGGTGAAGGATACCATCAAAGCCAAATAAACACCGGGCAGTGCCTTGTTGCAGCAGGCATCCTGAATAAACAGCTATGAAAATTTTCTCTCTGGTTTTTCTCTTACTATTGTGCGCTACGGGATCTTTTGCACAAAAAAAATATACCATCAGCGGTTATATCAAAGACTCGCTGAATGGAGAAACTCTTATTGGCGCCACAATAACGGTGAAGGGGCAATCGAGAGGCATCAGCAGCAACCAGTATGGTTTTTTTTCCATCACACTCACAGAAGGGGAGTATACCCTGGTATGCAGTTATATAGGATACCGGGAAAAAGTTCTTGAAATAAAACTGGATAACGACCGGCAACTGAATTTTTTGGTATTGCCAAAGGCTTACCTGTTTCAGGAAGTAGTAGTGAGTTCCAAAAAAAGAGATGCCAATGTGAAGAATGCACAAATGGGAAAGTTTACACTGCCCATGGAGCAGATAAAATCGATCCCGGCATTTTTAGGAGAGGTGGACCTGATGAAAACGATCCAGTTTTTACCGGGGGTGAGAAATGCCGGGGAAGGCAGTGCCGGTATTTATGTACGGGGAGGGGGCCCTGACCAGAACCTCATCCTGCTGGATGATGCACCGGTTTACAATACCGGCCACCTGTTCGGATTTTTCTCCATATTCAATGCCGATGCAATTAAAAATGTTTCGCTTATCAAAGGTGGTATGCCGGCACAATATGGCGGACGGTTATCGAGTGTGCTGGATGTTTCAATGAAAGAAGGGAATAACCAGAAACTGCAGGTGGATGCCGGGCTGGGTTTGATCGCTTCGAGGCTTTCCATACAGGGCCCTCTCAAAAAAAACAAATCCTCTTTTATCATTTCCGGCCGGCGGACGTACATTGATGTGATCACAAAACCATTTATAAAAAAAACAAGTCAGTTTCATGGCTCCGGTTATTTCTTCTACGACCTGAATGCAAAAGTGAATTACATCTTCTCAGAAAAAGACCGCCTGTACCTCAGTGGTTATTTTGGCCGGGATGTTTTTGATTTTGAGAACAGCAAACAAAGCCTGAAAATAAATATTCCCTGGGGCAATGCAACCGGAACCCTGCGATGGAACCACGTGTATAACCAGAAATTATTCGGCAACACTACCCTGGTGTATAACGATTATAACTTCACCTTCAACGCTGCGCAAAATAATTTTGAATTAAAGCTTGCTTCAGGCATACGCGACATCAGCCTCAAGCAGGATTTTGACCTGTATCCATATACCGGGCATAAACTGAAGTTTGGCGGTATCTATACCTATCACAAGTTCACCCCTTCTGTTGTTAGTGGTAAACAGGACTCGACGGTTTTCAAACCAAACAATGCACAGATCAAATACGGCCATGAAGCAGCTGTGTACTTACAGGATGACTGGGAAGTGAATGAAAAACTAAAGATCAATGCCGGTATCAGGTATAGCTGGTTTCAACAGACCGGCCCTTATAAAATTTATACAACAGATGACAATGGGAACCGCACAGACAGCACCGTTTTTGGAAAAGGGAAAGGCGTAAAATCTTACGCAGGGCTGGAGCCCCGCCTTACCATCCGCTATGCACTGAACGATGAAACATCGGTGAAGGCATCCGTTACCCGTAACCTGCAATACATACACCTGGTAAGCAATGCCGGTACTACCTTGCCTACAGATATCTGGGTACCCAGTACGTACAAAGTACAACCACAGGTAAGCTGGTTGTATGCGGCGGGGTTGTTCAGGAACTTTAAGGACAATATGTATGAAACTTCGGTGGAGCTTTATTACAAACAGATGCAGAACCAGATAGAATACAAAGAAGGCTATACACCCACTTCTATTGACGATACAGAAAATTCCTTCACCTTCGGAAAAGGCTGGAGTTATGGAGCCGAGTTCTTTGTGAATAAAACAAAGGGACGTCTTACCGGGTGGGTGGGTTATACATTAAGCTGGACATGGCGGAAATTCCCCTCCCTTAATTTTGGGAACAAATACCCCGCTAAATACGACCGGCGGAATGACATGAGTATTGTGGCTATTTACGAGATCAATAAAAAATGGCGCTTGTCTGCATCCTTTGTTTTTGGTACAGGCAATGCAGCTACTTTACCCGAACGTTTTTATATCGTGGATGGGATACTTACACAGGAATACAGTAAAATAAATGAATACCGTTTGCCATCTTATCACCGGTTGGACCTGGCTGCGATCCTGACGCCAAAGAAGAATATAAAACGCAAATGGAAGAGCGAATGGGTATTCAGTGTGTACAATGCATACAGCAGAAAGAATCCTTACTTTATATATTTTGATCAGACCGGCAGCCCGTTCAACGGAACACTGCAGATACAGGCCAAGCAGGTTTCATTATTCCCGGTCATACCCGCTATAACCTGGAATGTACGTTTCTAGAAAATAAGAATGCCCTTTTAAAAAGGGCATTTTTGTATTTATCTCAAAAAAAATTATCGTACAAATGTTTCATACCTTTCTACCACCGCACCGGGAAAACCAGGATCTGAACCCTTACTTACAACTGTAAATAAAACATTGGTCAGTGTCAGCATCTTCCACCTGTAGTTTTGGGGTACAGAGCTTGAAACCACCGAATCGGCACCAACAAACTGGTAAGACCCTGCGTCCGGAGCGTACGTATTGAACTTATATTCAAAGCCACCGCCGGCATCAAATTTTACATAGTTGGTTGGGTGAGGGGTTTGTTTGATGATGGTATCTTTTATGAACACACCGCCCTGGTATATTCTTAACTGGATCCTGTTTATACTCCAGGTACCCACCACCTGCTGTTCTTTGGGCAGGTCGGTACTGTGATCTGCCTTGGCGCAGGAATCAGTAAATAAAATAAGGGAAAATAGGCCGGCCGTTAAAATAAGGGCACTTAAATACGTTTTCATCTCAATAGTAGATATTGGTTATGCTTTATAACGCAGTACTTTATCCTTTTATTGCCCTTTTGCAGGCTTGTGGATAAACCGGATAACCCCGCTTTTTTGCAGGTCGGAGGATATGCGTACTTCGTAGCGGTTATCTCCGTCATTTACCACCATCAGGGCAGTATTTGGGGGGATGGTTCCGAGGTTCTCGGCATACATTACCAGTTCGTTAAGGTCGCGGGTTTGGTCTATATTAAGCTTAAGGCTGATGGCTTTGTCACTCAGCCTTTTGTGCGATAATATCAGTTTGCCGTTAAAGAAAAGGGAAATGCTGTCGCCGTCTATTTCCCCATTGTCGTACAGGTCAACAGTAAAAGTCATATTATCGATTTCAATGGTCTTTAATACATCACTGTTCCGTTTTTCAAACCTGGTTTCAGCCGGTTTTTTGTCATCAGCATTTGGTTTATCGTTTTGGCTATGGTCGGGCTCCTTGTTTTCTGAATTATTCTTATAAATTTCCTTACTATCTATAACAACGGGAGGATTCTTTACAGGCGGATTGTTTTTTACAACCGGAGGAACCGGTACTGCCGGTTTTGTTTTTGGTTTTTCTGACGGAACAACTTTTTTTGGTTTGCTTACCTTGGCGGTATTGTTAGAATCTTTTTTGTTGTAGAATGCAGAATTCTTCTGCAACATCCTCCGGGTTAGAACGGTGGTACCGTAGCCACAATCGCCAACTTGGTTAGGAGCCGGCACCCAGGTCCCTTCCAGTGTCTGCTCATCGCCCTGCTGAAAATAAGTAAGCTTATGTACCTGGAAACAGTTGCGGATATTAACGGGAACATTCGTTTTGGTTCGCTCAAATTCGGTTACCTCAACATATTTGCTGGCTTTATTAAAGGTCCCTTTCAGTTTGCAGATGGTATAATAACGCTTTCCTCCGTCCGAAAAATAAGTATAGGAATACCCGGTCACATTTTTTCCTTTACACTCGATCTCAAGTACATACTCACAGCGGTCGCCGCCCCAGCCGGAAAATGAGGTACTCTTATCAATAAACTGGCCCTTCCACTGCCCGGTGAAATCCTGGGCCCAAACCTGGGTTGTGAGAAATAAAGCGAAGAGAAGTTGTATAATTTTTTTCATGATCACTTATAGGATAATGTTTCGTGCCTTTCTTTAACTGGTTTTGTTGGCAATGATTCAGACCGGCCCACAAAGATATTTTAGATAAATTTTTAAGTCGCTAATACTTCGTTAAATTTGCAGTCTCAAAGCTTGTAAAAGACTGGCTTATAAAGATATGATAAAGATAACATTACCGGATGGTGCAGTAAGGGAATACGAAAAAGGTACGTCTGCTTATGGCATTGCAAAATCGATCAGCGAAGGATTGGCTAAAAAAGTATTGGCTGCCAGTGTTAACGGACAGGTTTGGGATGCATCCCGGCCGATCAATGAAGACGCTTCATTAAAATTATTAACCTGGGATGATGCGGATGGCAAGTCAACCTTCTGGCATTCGTCTGCTCACCTCATGGCCGAAGCAGTGGAAAGCCTTTTCCCCGGTGTGAAATTCTGGGTTGGCCCCGCAATTGAAAAAGGGTTTTACTACGATATGGACCTGGGCGACCGCAAAATGAGCGAGGATGACCTGGCCGCACTGGAAAAAAAAATGAATGAACTGGCTAAGCAGAATAATGTTTATCAAAGAAGTGAACGTTCGAAAGCAGAAGCAATAAAATATTTTACCGAAAAAGGAGATGAGTATAAACTCGACCTGTTGCAAAACCTCGAAGACGGAAGCATTACGTTTTATACACAGGGAAATTTTACCGATCTCTGCCGTGGCCCGCACATTCCATCTACCGGCGTCATCAAAGCGATAAAACTTACAAGTGTGGCTGGCGCTTACTGGAAAGGTGATGAAAAGAATAAACAGCTCACCCGGATCTATGGTGTAAGTTTTCCAAACCAGAAAGAACTGGATGAATACCTGGCCATGCTGGAAGAGGCAAAGAAAAGAGATCATCGTAAGTTGGGGAAAGAACTGGGCATTTATACCATGGATGATAATGTAGGGCCGGGACTGATCTTGTGGATGCCCAACGGCACAGTGATCATTGAAGAACTGGAAAAGCTGGCAAAAGAAACAGAGAACGCTGCAGGATATAAAAGAGTGGTAACACCGCATATCGCAAAGGAAAGTATGTATCTCACCAGCGGCCATTTGCCTTATTATGCCGACAGCATGTTTCCACCCATGGAAATGGATGGCGAACGGTATTACCTGAAGGCAATGAACTGTCCCCATCACCACAAAATATTTGATGCCGAACAGAAAAGCTATAAGGACCTGCCTTACCGCATTGCCGAATATGGAACCTGTTACCGGTACGAACAGAGCGGTGAATTATTTGGATTGATGAGGGTACGATGCCTGCACATGAATGATGCACATATTTATTGCAGCAAAGATCAGTTTGCACAGGAGTTCAAAGCGGTAAATGATATGTACCTGAAGTATTTTAAAATATTCGGTATCGAGAAATATGTGATGCGTCTTTCATTGCATGATCCTGAAAAACTGGGGCAGAAATATGTGAATGAACCTGAGCTCTGGCTCGAAACAGAAGACCTGGTAAGAAAGGTATTGATAGAGACCGGGGTACCGTTTGTTGAGGTAAAGGGCGAAGGGGCTTTTTATGGACCGAAGATCGACGTACAGATATGGAGTGCAATTGGCAGGGAATTTACCCTGGCAACAAACCAGGTCGACTTTGCGCAGTCACGGAGTTTTAAATTGTCGTTCACCAACCAGAATAACCAGCCCGAGATACCCCTGATCATCCACCGGGCTCCATTGGGTACCCATGAGCGCTTCATAGGCTTTTTGCTGGAGCATTATGCCGGAAAGTTCCCTACCTGGCTGGCGCCCCTGCAGGTGAAAATACTGCCCATCAGCGATAAATTCATGGATTACGCAAATACAATTTTGCAAACGCTGAAAAATGCAGATATTCGTGCTGAGATTGATGACCGGAATGAGAAGATAGGAAAGAAGATACGGGATACGGAGATAGCGAGGGTACCATATATGCTGGTGATCGGTGAAAAAGAAATGAACGAAGGAAAAGCATCTGTTCGTCGCCAGGGTAAAGGAGATATGGGGGCTGTTTCAGTTGATGAGTTCATCGGAAGCATCGTAAAAGAAATAAAAGAAAGAAGAGAAGAGTAATTTGAAAATGATGTAAATATTGACCCATTTTAAAATTACCAAATCGATAAACAAAATTGTAAACTAAAAAATTTAAATGGCATTTCCACCAAGACCCCGGGGAGCGTTTAATCCCCGATTTAGAAAAGAACAACAACAGGAACACCGTACCAATCACATGATCAAGGTCCCCGAGGTACGTTTGGTAGGGGAAAATGTAGAACCAGGTGTCTACTCCACGCAGGACGCCCAAAAACTTGCACAATCTCTTGAATTAGACCTGGTGGAAATTTCGCCGGGAGCCAACCCACCGGTGTGCAAGATCATTGACTACAATAAGTTCTTGTACGAGGAGAAGAAGAAGAAGAAAGAGATGAAAGCAAAATCAAAGACCAGCGAGGTTAAAGAAATACGTTTCACGCCTAATACCGATGATCATGATTTTGAGTTTAAGGTAAAACATGCCGAAAAATTCCTGGCAGAAGGGGATAAAGTAAAGGCTCACGTTCAGTTTAAAGGCCGGGCCATCATGTTTAAGGAAAGGGGTGAACTGTTATTATTGAAATTTGCAGACCGTCTTAAGGACGTAGGGGCATTGGAAGGATTACCAAAGATGGAAGGGAAAAGAATGCTGGTGATGTTTGCACCCAAAGCACAGCAAAAGAAACGATCATCCGAACTTGGCAAACTTGTTTCCTCTGAAAAAATGGAAGTAAAGGAAAAAGAATCGAAACAATAAGAACATCGACCATATTATTTTAAAAGGCTTTTTAAAAGCCTTTTTTTATTTTTGATAAGTTCAGTTATCACGAATGGATACCAGCCTAAATAAATATATCAGTGAATCCGGTTTTTGCTCACGCAGGGAAGCGGATAAGTACATAGAGCAGTTACGGGTAACTATCAATGGGGTGGAAGCACTAAAAGGAAACCGGGTAAAGGAAGGCGATGTTGTGTTGGTGGATGGAGAACCCATCCGGAAAAAGAAAGAAACGGTTTACCTGGCACTTAATAAACCGAAAGGTATTACCTGCACTACTGATCAGAAGGATAAGACCAATATCATCGACTTTGTAAATTTCAAGACAAGGATATTTCCCATTGGCAGGCTTGATAAGCGTAGTGAAGGACTCATCTTTTTAACCAACGACGGCGACATTGTGAACAAGATCCTGCGTGCCGGCAACCGGCATGAGAAGGAATATATGGTTACGGTCGATCAGCCCATTACGCCTGAATTCATCCGGAAAATGCGCAATGGTGTGCGGATTTTAGGAACGGTCACCCAAAAATGTTTTGTAAAACAAGAGGGGCCAAACCACTTTAAGATCATCCTCACCCAGGGACTTAACCGGCAGATACGCCGCATGTGTGAGGCGCTGGGATATAATGTGGAAACCCTCAAACGTACCCGTATCATGAATATGACCCTGAGTGGGCTGCCCCCCGGCAAGTGGCGCTATTTCACACCGGCCGAGATAGGAACCATCAGCGAAATGCTGAAGAATTCCAGTAAAACCGCAGAGGGGAGTGAGGGGATGGATGAATAAATTTATTTGAAGTTGACCCCAAAAAGTTCCCGAATTCTGCCAGATTCCGGCCATTTCCCCTTATCTTTGCCGCCCGAAAAAGAAAACTCTTTTTCCAGACATTTCCCACAAGGCTCAACAAGTGTCCCGTCATTTCAGGACCGCCAGTAGGGAGTAAC
>Ga0209023_10002675_pt1 | contig 21926 bp, 24 predicted proteins | sample LakOneMetagenome_FD_187468 | JGI IMG/M metagenome (GOLD analysis project Ga0209023, IMG submission 187468) | Freshwater and sediment microbial communities from Lake Erie, Canada (SPAdes) (version 2) | ecosystem: Environmental > Aquatic > Freshwater > Lentic | place: Lake Erie, Canada...
CGAGGCGCGCCGACACCCGGGGACGTCAGCGGCGGAGCTGCTTCGGCAAGGGGACCGACCCGTCGACGCCGCCGGACCAGCCGGGCGAGAGCGCCCAGTAGAGGTCGCGCTCGGTGAGCTCGTGGATGGTGCCGCTCAACGCGATCTGGTTGCCCTGGGCGCACTGGTCGGTCAGCGTCACCACGAACTGGCCACCGAGCACGATCTGGGTGTCGTCGGTCCCGGCACAGCCCGTGGACCCGTCGACCAGCGCGCCTCGCCCGATCTCGGCGAGAGCCGACGTGGTGTCCGCCGGAGACAGCAGCTCACTCTGCTGAAGCCAGCCGTCGGGGCCATAGCGGCAGACCGACAGGTGGTCGGGGTCGAGGAAGTCTCCGAAGTGCGTCGTGTCGAGGCTGGTCCAGCAGTTGTTGGAGTCCACATCCACACGCCGCGCGGAGGTCAGCACGTGCTCGACGGTCGCCCGGTCCTCGGCGACCACGACGATGCCGGCGTGGTCGGAGAGCTCGTAGCCGAGCCAGGCGCCGTCGGGATAGATCGAGACGTCGCCGGGGACGTACTGCCACACCTCACCGGGCTGCTTGTACCAGCTGCGCGTGTCCTGCGCGGGGTCGAAGAAGTCGACCCCATAGCCCTGGCCCGGCTGGCACCCGACGTCGGTCTGGGCGTCCTCGGGGCGGTGGACGACGGCCCGCCCCTGGGGACCGTCGCCGTCCGCACCCACGCACCACTGGTCGAGCGCACCGTAGCCCCACGTGTCGGGCACCTGGACGGTCAGGTCCCGCCAGGTCTCGGTCCGCCAGCCGGCGGCAACGTCGGGCGATGGGGCGTCACTGGCGACCACCGGAGCGTCCGCACCGCGGCCACCACCACCGTGACCCAGGCCGATCGCCACCGGGACGGCCACGGCCACGAGCACCACCGCGCCGACCGCCCCCGTGACCGTACGACGCCGCCGCAGCCGACGCTGGGCACCCGCGACGAGCGAGGCCGTCGAGTCGGGTGAGTGGTCGGCGGCAGCATCCAACGAGTCGCGGACACGGTGGTCGAAGTCAGTCATCACGCTCTCCCAGGTCGGTACGCAGCGCCGCGATCCCGCGCGAGACGCGCGACCGCACGGTTCCCTCGGCGACGCCGGTGAGCGCCGCGATCTCGGCGTACTCCCGCTGCTCCCAGTAGCGCAGCACCACGGCGACGCGTTGGTCCTCGGGCAGGCGCAGGCAGGCCTGCCACAGCAGCAGACGATCATCGGCCACCGCGGCCGCATCGGCGCCGACCGTCTCCGGCACCGCCTCCACCGGGCTCTCGCGACGCCGGAACCTCCGCCACCACGAGGTGTGGGCGTTGATGACCATGCGCCTGACATAGGCGTCGGGGTCCTCCAGCGAGGAGATCCGCGACCAGCGGGGCAAGGCCCGGGACAACGCATCCTGCACGACGTCCTCGGCCTCGGCGGCGGTCCCGGTCAGCAGATAGGCGAGCCGCAGCAGCGACGGCCCGCGGGCCGCCACCCACTCGGCGAAGTCGACGGTCACGGCCGCCACCTCGCTCCCCCGCACCATCGCGCTCACACCCCTACAACGCCGGTGCGCGGGGTCCTGTTGCGTCACCCTACGACCGGCTTCAGGATCTCTTGATCTGGGCTTGACGAGACCTACACACGGCCCAGGGGTTCCTCACAGGAACCACACAGCGAGGCCGCTCACTGTAGGGACATGACCTCAGCACGCAACCGAGCCACCGCCCGCACCCGCCGCCTCAACACCGCGCTCGTCGCCGGAGCGGTCTTCGCCTCCGTGGGCGTCGGCAGCGCGCTGGTCGGCAACCAGATCGCGACGGCCAGCCAGTCGACGACGAGCGGTTCCGGCAGCTCGACCAGCTCGACCAGCCACCAGAGCACGGCCAAGAAGTTCTTCAACGGCCTCCTCGGCGGCGGCTCGAGCTCCAGCTCCAGCTCCAACAACAACAACCAGTCGCACGCGACCTCGAACGGTTCCTGAGCGACCATGACCACCACGACCGCCGCCCACGACTGGGAGCTGTGGAGCACCACGGCCCGCATCGTGGTCACCGACCCCGAGGCTCTCGAGCCGTCTCTCGCGCTGGCCCGCGAGACCCTGGCCGAGATCGAGCTGGCGGCCAGCCGTTTCCGATCCGACAGCGACGTGATGCGGCTGGCTGCCAGCGTCCAGGAGACCCACGTGATCTCCCCGGTGCTGGCCGGCCTGCTCGAGGAGGCCCTCGACGCGGCCGACTGGACCGGTGGCGCGGTCGACCCGACCGTCGGCTCCACGCTGAGCGACCTCGGCTACGACCGCGACATCGCCTCCCTCGACCTCACCGGCAAGCGCCCGGTCGCGGTCGTCCGCCGTACGCCGGGCTGGCGCAAGCTGCGCCTGGCCACCAGCGCGCAGGGCGTCGAGCTGACGATGCCGCGCGGGCTGGTCCTCGACCTCGGGGCGACCGCCAAGGCCGTCGCGGCAGACGTGTGCGCCGCCGAGGTCGCGGCCATGCTGGGCTGCGGCGTGCTGGTGTCCCTGGGCGGCGACATCGCCACAGCCGGGCGCGGCCCGGACGGTGGTTGGGTCATCGACGTCCAGGACACGCCGGACGACCCGGCCTCCCAGATCGTGCTGCCGGACGGGGCTGCGGTCGCCACGTCCAGCACCGTCCGGCGCACCTGGCGGCGGGGCGGAGAGGTCGCCCACCACGTGGTGGACCCCCGTACCTCCCGCCCCGCCACCTCTCCCTGGCGCTCGGTCACCGTCGTGGCCGACACCTGCTCGGTCGCCAACGCGGCCGCAACCGCCACCATCGCCAAGGGCGCCGACGGCGCCGCCTGGCTGGCCACCCACGACCTGCCGTCCCGGCTGGTCGATCACGACCGCCACGTCCACCTGCTGGGTGGCTGGCCGACGGAGGAAGACGCAGCATGAACGAGGCACTCTGGGCGCTCGGCCGAGGGACCGGCATCGTCGCCCTGGCGATGTTCACCCTCTCCATCGTGCTCGGCATCATCACGCGGTCCGGTCGACCGCTGCCCGGTCTCGGCCGGTTCGGCGCCACCGACCTGCACAAGACCGCGGCGCTGACGGGCACCGCGCTGGTCGCGGCCCACGTGGGCACCTTGATGTTCGACCCCTACGCCCAGCTCAAGATCGCCGACGTGCTGCTGCCCTTCCTGGGCGCGGTCAAGCCGGTCTGGCAGGGCCTGGGCACCCTCGCACTCGACCTGCTCGCGATCGTCACCGTGGTCAGCCTCCTGCGCCACCGGGTCGGCCCCCGCGTCTTCAAGGCGGTCCACTGGGCGACCTACGCCCTCTGGCCGATCGCTCTCGTGCACGCCCTCGGCAACGGCACGGACGCGAGCTCCCCGTGGATGCTCGGCTTCGCCGCCGTGAGTACGGCGGCCGTCGGCAGCGCCGTCATCTGGCGACTGTTCCCGTCGTTCCAGAGTCGCGGCTGGAAGCACCGCATCCCCCGCACCCTTCCCCACGAGAGGCAGGCCTGAGCATGACGAGCGTCGACGTACGAGGTGAGGCTCCGCCGCGCCCGCACCGCCTGCTCGACCCCGGCCCGCTGGGTGCCCTGCCCCGCCTGTCGGAGCGGCAGCTGATCGACCTGGTCGAGGCGTGCGGACTCACCGGTCGGGGCGGGGCAGGCTTCCCGACCGCCATCAAGATGCACGCGGTCGCGACCGGTCGGCGCAAGCCGGTCGTGGTCGCCAACGGCATGGAGGGCGAGCCGCTCAGCCACAAGGACGCCGTCCTGCTGACCCGCTCCCCCGAGCTGGTCCTCGACGGGCTCGAGCTGGTCGGGCGAGCGCTCAACGCTCACCGCATGGTGCTCGCGGTCGGCCCGGAGATCGACCCTCACCCCGTCTTCGAGGCGGCGGCGACCCGTCGCCACATCGAGGTGCTCCACCTGCAGGGCGGCTTCGTCGCCGGGCAGGAGAGCGCGCTGCTCAACCAGATCGAGGGCCGCCCGGCGGTGCCCCGGGACCCGCTGACGCGGGTGACCGACAAGGGCGTCGACGGCCGACCCACGCTGGTGTCCAACGCCGAGACCCTGGCACACCTGGCGCTGGCCGCACGCAATGGTGCGGCGTCGTTCCGCAGCGCCGGCACGGCAGAGGACCCGGGGACGTCGCTGTTCACGATCAGCGGCGCTGTGGCCCGGCCGGGCGTGGTCGAGGCGGAGCGGGGGACTCCCCTCGGCGACATCCTCGCGCCGGCCGGGCCGACCCCCGACCTGGCGGCCGTGCTCGTCGGCGGCTACCACGGGGCCTGGGTCCCGGCCCATGCCCTGCACACGCCGATGACCCGCGCAGCCCTCGCGCCCTACAACGCCACGGTCGGCGCCGGTGTCCTCCACGTCCTCGACACCCACACCTGCCCCCTCAAGACCGCCGCCGACATCACCGGCTACCTCGCGGGGGAGTCGGCCGCGCAGTGCGGTCCGTGCATCAACGGCCTGCCGCGCCTCGCCGACTCGTTGCGGCGCCTCGCCGACGGGGTCCGCGACCAGCGGCTGCCCGGCGAGATCGAGCGACTCCGCGGCCTGGTCACCGGGCGCGGTGCCTGCGCGCACCCGGACGGCACGGCCCGGATGATCGGGTCCACCCTGGCGACGTTCGACGACCACGTCGCCGCCCACCTCGCGGGCTGGTGCCCGAGTACGACGGGAGCACGTCGATGAAGCGCATCCACGTCGACTGGACCCGGTGCGACGGCCACGGCTCGTGCGCCGAGCTGCTGCCCGAGCTCTTCACCCAGGACGACTGGGGCTTCCCCCTGTCCCGCACGGGAGAGAAGGACCCCGCTGTCCCTCGCACGCTCCTCGAGCACGCCGACCACGCGGTCGCCGCGTGCCCGCTCATGGCGCTGCGCCTCTATGACGCACCGGACCCCGCTCGCGCGGCCCGGCCCACTCAGACCAGCCGCAGCACCCGATCGGCCCGGGCCACGGTCACCCGCTGACCCCAGGTCAGCTCGAGCCGGTCCGCCTCGATCCCGTCTCCGAATGCGACGAGGCGGTCCGACTCGACGTCGATCCTCAGGTCGTCGTCGGCGAGGAGCCCCTGGGTCAGGCCGGTGTGTGTGGTCGGTGACGGCCAGGCCTCGCGGACGAACCACGCCAGCTCGTGGCTGAGCGGGCCGGGCAGCTCGATGAGTCGCTCCCGCTCCGACCAGGCGGACAGGCACCATCCGGTGGCCCCGGTACCGGTGCCGACGATCACGCCCGACGACGCCTGCCGCTCCTCCAGGTCGTCCCAGCCGAGCCGATAGCGCGCCGTCTGGTGCGACGCGTGGCCGACGTAGACCTCGTTGAGCGCGACCAGCTCCTGCCCGTCGTCGGTGGCGAGTCGCACCATGGCCCGTTCCTCGACGCCGAGGCTTCCGCGCGCGACGTCGCGGAGCAGGTCGGCCGCCGCGGCCGGCTCGTGCCGGGCCAGCACGCCGGCGATGGCGTCGCGGTCGGGGTTGATGCCCACGACGGGTTGGCCCCGGAGGTACTTCGCCACGTTGGCGACGAGCCCGTCCTGCCCGACGACGACCACCACGTCGTCGGGCGTGAACAGGTAGCCGGCGAGGTCGGCCCGCTCGACCGACGAGCGGCGCCAGTCCATCGGGATCGCCGCCGAGACGCGCTGGAGTCCCGCCTCGAGTGCGGCATGGCGCTGCTCGACCTCGCGGAGGTCACGGCCGCGCCCCTCGAGGAAGAACGCCGCCTGGCCCCGGGTGCCGTGTCGTCCGAGCAGCGACTCACACTCCGAGGTGCGATGGACGACGACGGCGCGCGGGGTGGTCATCTCACGCCGCCTCGTGGTCCGGGACGAGCCGCGACAGCAGCGCCGCCAGGGCGTCAGGTGCGACGACGAGGCTCCTGAGGTCGGGCATGTTGCCGGCCAGCTCCTTGAGCGCGAGCCCCAGCACGACCTCGCGAGGCAGGTCGGCGTACGCCGCCAGGCGAGCGGCCTCGGCGCCGGCCTCGGCCGCCCCCACCAGCTCGACCGACTCGGCCTGGGCTCGCGCCCGCTCGACGGTCGCCTCCGCCTCGGACCGGGACGAGACGGCGCGGGTAGCGGCGTTGAGCTCCGCCGCCCGCCGGTCGTTCTGGCCGCGCTGGGCGACGAGCTCCTCCTCACGACGCGCCAGCTCGATCTGGTTGGCGAGCTCGTTCTCACCGATCGCGGCCTCGCGCTCGACCGCGACGGCGCGTCGCTCGAAGGTCGCCTTGTCGGCGTCCTGCTGGACCAGCTCGCGCGCCGGCGTCTGCAGGGCCTTCTCCACGTCCGGCTCCGGCCGGATGGCCACGATGCGGACGTCGATGACCCGCACGCCGGTGTCAGCCAACCGCGCATCGTCGCCAAGCTCGGCGGCGATGGCCTCGCGAGTGGCCGCCACACCCCGGGAGATCGCCTCGGTGAGCGTGTGCCGGGTCAGCAGCTCGACGGTCTGCTGCTGGGCGGTCTCGGTGAGGAGCCCGGCCAGCTGGTCGAGCGGCCGGCCGTTCCAGCCTCCGCTGACGGGATGGACCGAGAAGTCCAGGCGTGCTGCGGCCAGTGCCGGGTCGACGACCCGGAACGTGATGGTCCCCTGGACGGCGACGTCGAAGAAGTCCTGGGTGCGGCCGTGGAAGAGCATGGGCAGCTCGCGGTCGTCCACGGGAACCTCGGACAGCACTGAGCCCAGCGGACGGAACCAGAAGGAGCCGCCCACCCCGTCCCGACGAACGCTCCCCCGCTTGATCAGCTGAACGTAGGTCGTGGCAGCGCCGTTGAGGTGTCGGACGAAGGGGTATCGGGTGATGGTGGCCATGACTGCCTCCTCATATCTTGTCGTTATGACTCAATATGATCCCGGCGCTCTTAATTGTCAAGTTGGCAAAATGATCGGAGGGCAGGTCTAGTCCTGGGTCTGCCTGGCCCACAGGTTGACGTCCTGCTCCACGGCGTACTCCTCGATGGCGGCGATCTCGTGATCGGTGAGCGACGGGAAGTCGAGGGCGTCGAGGTTGGTGTCGAGCTGCTCGACCGACGACGCGCCGATCACCGCCGAGGTGACGCGCTGGTCGCGCACGGCCCACTGGAGCGCGAGCTGGGCCAGCTTCTGTCCCCGCCCCGCGGCGATCTCGTTGAGTGCACGCACCCGCGCGAGAACGGTCTCGTCGAACTCGGGCACCGAGGACCCTTCCCGGGCCGCGCGCGAGTCCGGGGGGATGCCGTCGAGGTAGCGGTCGGTCAGCAGCCCCTGGGCGAGGGCGCTGAAGACGATGCACCCCATCCCCTGCGCCCCGAGCTCGTCGAGAAGACCTGCCTCGATCCAGCGGTTGAACATGTTGTACGACGGCTGGTGGATCAGCAGCGGCGTCCCCAGTTCACGCGCGATCACGGCGGCCTCACGGGTCTTGGCAGCGGAGTAGGAGGAGATGCCGACATAGAGGGTCCTGCCGGTGCGGACGGCGTGGTCGAGCGCCGTCATGGTCTCCTCGATGGGCGTCTCGGGGTCGAAGCGGTGGCTGTAGAAGATGTCGACGTAGTCCATCCCCATCCGCTTGAGGGACTGGTCGAGGGAGGCCAGCATGTACTTCCGCGAGCCACCACCCTGGCCGTAGGGCCCCGGCCACATGTCCCAGCCGGCCTTGGTCGAGATGATCAGCTCGTCGCGGTAGGCCGCGAAGTCCTCGCGCAGGTAGCGACCGAAGTTCTCCTCGGCCCGGCCGTAGGGCGGACCGTAGTTGTTGGCCAGGTCGAAGTGCGTGACCCCGCGGTCGAACGCCCGCCGCAGGATCGCGCGCTGGGTCTCCTCGGGGCGGTCGGTGCCGAAGTTCTGCCAGAGCCCGAGCGAGAGCACGGGCAGCTTGAGCCCACTCGCTCCGGTGAAGCGGTACTCGAGGCGGTCATAGCGGTCATCTGCGGCGACGTAGGTCATGACCCACATCCTGCCAACCGCCCGCTCGCGTCGGCGCTAGGGTCGGGACGTGGAGCTGCGCCGCATCGACCCCCATCGCCCGCACGGCCTCGTCACCCGTGCCCTGCACGCCTTCGGGCGCACCGGCCCGGGCCGGTGGTACGGCATCCACGTCGCGGCTCCGATCGACGCGCGGCTGATGCGCCACTCGGGCGGGCGGGTCCGGATGGTCGGAACCCTGCCGACGGCGGTCCTCGGGACCACCGGCGCCAAGTCCGGGGCGCCACGGGAGAACCCGGTCGTCTATTTCCATGACGGCGACGACGTCATCCTGGTGGCCTCGAGCTTCGGCCGCGACAAGCACCCGGCCTGGTACCACAACCTCCGCGCGCACCCCTCGGTCACGCTGAACGGCCAGCCGTTCTCGGCAGCGGAGGTCACCGACCACGACGACTACGAGCGCCTGTTCGCCCTCGCCACCCGGGTCTATCCCGGCTACGCCGACTACCGCGTCCGCACGGACGCGATCGGCCGGCGGATTCCCGTGCTCCGCCTGACCCAGGCCTGACTCAGGCCTGACCGCTCGCGCCCAACGTGTCCGATTTCCGCTCACCTCGGGCCGCTTGTGAGTGGATTCACATGGTTTCTCGGGCCGTTCTGCTTGCCCCCGGGGGTATTTAGGCATTGGCTAGGACCCGTGAGTAACCGACCCGGGATTCCGGCGGGACCGCGCACGCGGCGCCCCGCTCCTCGGTCGATGATGATGTGCCCCCGTCGCTTCCGATGCGCCCTTCGTCGGCGCCGGACCCGTGGCTGCGCGATGCCTCGCACGCATCGCAGACACGCGTCCAAGAGCGGCGCTGCGCCAGGTTGACCCCGCCGTCGATGACGCACCCCACCGGACCTTCATCGACGGAGATCGCCTCCTCAGGCATCCCCCAACCTGGCGCGCCCACCGTGCGCCACCCTCGGGGCCGAGTCTCTGTGCGCCCGCACATCGGGCCTGCGCGAGCCTGCCCACCTCACGTGAAGGAAGCACCATGTCTGTCAGCACCGAAGAACTCATGGCCATCACCGCCGACACCACCGTCGACGCGCGCGGCACCTCCTGCCCCGGCCCGATCCTCGCGGCCAAGAAGGCCATCGGCGGCGTTGCCGTCGGCGGCGTCATGGAGGTCCTCGCGACCGACTCCGGCACCCTCAAGGACCTGCCGGCCTGGTCGAAGAAGATGGGCCACGACTACCTGGGTCACTACGAGGACGCCGGCTACCTGAAGCTGTACCTCAAGAAGATGAAGTGAGCCCTGCCGTGTCCGGTCACTCGGACGGCGGGTTCACGCCGACCATCCTCGTCTTCTCGACGAACAACATCTCCGATCCCGGCATCGATCTCGCCGGCAGCCGTCACCTGCACTACTCGGCCTCGGTCTCGACGCTGAGCGTTCCGTGCAGCAGCGGCATCAAGCCCAGCTGGATCGTGCACGCCTTCGAGCGTGGGATCGACGGGGTGTTCCTCGCCTCCGACGGTGAAGAGTGTGCCTTCCTCCCGGACTGCGCCGAGCGCACCGCGAAGATCGCCGCTGCGGCCCAGGAGGTCATGAAGGAGAAGGGCATCGAGCCCGCCCGCCTCAAGATGGCGGCCGTGTGCTCGGTCTGCGCCGAACCCTTCGTCAACTACATGCGCGAGTTCACCGAGTCACTCACCGCACTGGGTCCCGTCCCGGTGCCCGTGGGCTGAGCCGGCGGACCAGACAACGAAAGCCGAAGAAGTGGACACGACGAAGAAGACGATCATCGTCTTCAGCGGAGATCTCGACAAGCTGTTGGCAGCCTTCGTGATTGCGAACGGCGCAGCCGCCATGGGTGACGACGTCACGATGTTCTTCACCTTCTGGGGGCTCAACGCCCTGCGCAAGGACGGCGTCACCGGAACCGGAAAGGGCAAGAGCACGGTCCAGAAGATGTTCGCCACCATGCTCCCCAAGACGCCCAGCGACGCTGGGCTCTCGCGGATGAACATGGGCGGCGTCGGCTCGCGGCTGATGAAGAAGGTCATGCGCGAGCAGAACGTCGACTCGATCGAGCAGATGCGCCAGACGGCCATCGAGCAGGAGATCTCGATGATCGCCTGCACGATGTCGATGGACGTCATGGGCTTCGCCAAGGAGGACCTGATCGACGGCATCGAGTATGCCGGCGTCGCCACCTACCTGGGCGAGGCCGACGAGGCCAACGTCAACCTCTTCATCTAGGCCCCACCCACTCGCGACGGCCCCGCCCTCACGCTCGCCCGGCACGCCACACCGGGCCGGGCGGGGCCGTCGCACCCCACAGAACTTTGGAGTGACTCATGGACTACGACGTCCTCGTCATCGGCAGCGGAATCGGAGGCATGGAGTCCTCGCTCAAGCTGGGCGACATGGGCTACAAGGTCTTGCTGGTCGAGAAGGAAGCCAGCGTCGGCGGGCGAATGATCCTGCTGAGCAAGGTCTTCCCGACCCTGGACTGCGCCAGCTGCATCTCCGGCCCGAAGATGTCATCGACGATCAACCACCCGAACATCACGACGATGGCCTACAGCGAGGTGCTCGGCATCAAGCGCGGCACCCAGGGTCGCTTCACCGCCCAGGTGAAGAACCACGCGCGCTTCGTCGACTGGGACGCCTGTACCGGATGCCAGGACTGCGAGCGCGCCTGCACCGTCGCCGTGCCCGACCAGTTCAACGCCGACCTCGCCGCCCGGCGGGCAGCGTACATCGCGTTCCCGCAGGCCGTGCCCAAGAAGGCCGTCCTGGACCGCGTCGGCACCTCGCCCTGCACGGGCGAGTGCCCGGCCGGTATCAAGGCCCACGGCTACGTCTCGCTGGTCCGCAGCGGCAAGCACGAGGAGGCCTTCAAGCTGGTCCTCGACGCGACGCCGTTGGTGGGCACACTCGGCCGGGCGTGCTACGCCCCGTGTGAGAGCGAGTGCACGCGGACCAAGCTCGAGGGCGCCGTGCCGATCCGCCTGATCAAGCGGTTCGCGGCCGACAAGCACTACGCGGGCGCCGGCGACGGCCCCGCGATCGAGGTCGACGAGCCCAACGGCAAGCGCGTCGCCATCGTAGGTTCGGGCCCCGCGGGTCTTACCGCGGCGTGGCAGCTGGCCCGCAAGGGCTACTCGGTCAAGATCCTGGAGAAGCGGTCGGCGCCAGGTGGGTTCCTGCGCCACGCCATCCCGGTCTACCGGCTGCCGCACGAGGTCGTCGACGCCGACATCGCCAACCTCACCTCACTGGGTGTGGAGATCGAGTGCGACACGTCCGTCGACGACCTCGTGGCCCTCAAGGGCCAGGGCTACGACGCCGTCATCGTCGCGACCGGCACCCAGGTCCCCTCGCGGATGGGGGTTGCCGGTGAGGACGCCGAGGGCTCGGTCAACGGGCTCGACTTCCTCAACGAGGTCGCCAACGACAGCGCCCCCGACCTGACCGGCAAGCGCGTCGTCATCGTCGGTGGCGGCAACGTCGCCATGGACGCCGCCCGCGTGTCGCTGCGACTCGGCGCTGCCGAGGCCCGCGTCGTCTACCGCCGCGGCCGCTCCGAGATGCCGGCCCACCACGTCGAGTCCGACGACGCCGAGGCCGAGGGCGCCGTGTTCGAGCTCCTCGTGTCCCCGACCGAGGTGATCACCGCCGACGGCAAGGTCACCGGGATCAAGCTGCAGAAGATGCAGCTCGGCGCGCCCGACGCGTCCGGCCGCCGTAGCCCCGAGCCGGTGGCAGGCAGCGACTACGTCCGCGACTGCGACGTCATCATCTCCACGATCGGCATGAGCCCCGAGCCGACCCTGTACGCCGACGTGGCGGGCACGGGCCGGAGCGACCGGATCCAGGTCGACCCGCACACGCTCCAGAGCGAGGTCCCCTACCTCTTCGCCGCGGGCGACGTGACCACGGGTGCCACCGACATCACCACCGCGATCGGCGCCGGTCGCCGCGCGGCACACATGGTGGACCGGTGGATCAACGACGAGCCGCTCACCGGCTTCACCGCGCTCGACGACCGCCTGGCGACCGTCGACCACGACACCGTGCTCCGCCGGCAGGCGGCCTACGGCCACCGCAGCCCGATCAAGGCCGAGGTCAGCCTGGTGAAGAACCCGACCGACTTCAGCGAGATCGAGGCCGCGCTCACCGACGAGGAGGCCCACGCGGGCGCCGGCAGCTGCCTGGACTGCGGGGTCTGCTCGGAGTGCAACCAGTGCGTGGAGGCGTGCCCGGCGAGCTGCATCGACTTCACCCAGCGCGACACGGTCCAGGAGCTGGAGGTCGGCGCGGTCGTCGTCTCGACCGGCCACAAGCTGTTCGCGGCGGACCTCAAGCCCGAGTACGGCTTCGGGACCTATGCCAACGTGATCACCGGCATGCAGATGGACCGGTTGCTCGCCCCGACCCGGCCCTACAACACGATCCTGCGGCCGAGCGACGGCAAGGTGCCCGACCGGATCGCGTATGTGTCCTGCACGGGCTCACGCGACAAGCAGGTCGGCAACGAGCTGTGCTCGAAGTTCTGCTGCATGTACTCCATCAAGCAGAACCAGCTGATCATGGGCTCCCTGCCCCTGGCCGACGTGAGCATGCACTACATGGACATGCGCGCGGCGGGCAAGCGCTACGACGAGTTCTACCAGCAGGCCAAGGACATGGGCGCGGAGTACATCAAGGGCCGCGTCTCCAAGATCACCGAGACCGAGAACGGTGACCTGGTGCTGCGCTACGAGGACATCGAGAACGGCGGCGGCATCGTCGACCGCGAGTACGACCTGGTCGTCCTCGCCGTGGGCATCCAGCCCAACCGTGACGTCGAGAAGCTGTTCACCGACGCCGACCTCGGGCTGGACGAGTACCACTACGTGGCCGAGCCCAGTGAGCACCTGGACCCGGGCCGCACCGACATCCCGGGCGTCTTCGTGGCGGGTACAGCGGCGGGCGCCAAGGACATCGTCGACACGATCCTCCACGCAGGGGCCGCGGTCGCCCAGGTCGCCGCCCATCTGTCCGAGCACGCCACTGTCGGAGAGGGGGTGCTGGCATGAGCGACGAGCCCCGCCAGAGCCTGCCCATCGAGCCGGTCGAAGGCCAAGGTCGCCGGATCGGCGTCTACATCTGCCACTGCGGCGGCAACATCTCCGACTACGTCGACGTCCAGGCGGTCGCGGACGCCCTCGCGGACGATCCGGACGTCGTGGTCGCCGAGACGACGATGTTCGCCTGTTCCGACGGCACCCAGAAGGACATGATCGCCGACATCCAGAGCAAGGGCCTGGACGGTCTGGTCGTGGCCTCCTGCTCGCCCAAGCTGCACCAGGTCACCTTCCGCAACGTGTCGAAGCGTGCGGACATGAACCCCTACAACTACACGCAGGTCAACGTGCGTGAGCAGGGGTCGTGGGCGCACACCGACGACTTCAAGGGTGCGACCGAGAAGGTCATCGGCCTGGTGAAGTCGGGCGTCAACAAGACGCGGCTGTCCGAGCCGCTCGTCCCCCTCGTCGTCGAGACCCAGCCCAAGGCCATGGTCGTCGGCGGCGGTATCGCCGGGCTGCGGGCTGCGGTCGGCCTCGCCGACGTCGGCCTGAGCGTCTTCCTCGTCGAGAAGGAGAGCAGCCTCGGCGGCTGGGTCGGCACGTTCGGCCCGATGTTCCCCGAGGGCAGGACGGGTCGCGAGCAGATCGACCAGCTCATCCACGACGTGGCGGTCCGCCCCCAGATCACGGTGTGGACCAACGCCGAGGTGACCGGCAAGTCCGGCTCCTTCGGCAACTACGTCGCCGAGGTCACCGTCACCAAGAAGGACGGTTCGACCGAGACCATCCCGACCGACGTCGGCACGATCGTCATCGCGACGGGATTCGACAGCTATGAGCCGGAGCACGGTGAGTTCGGCTATGGCATCGAGGGGGTCGTGACCCTGCCCGAGTACAAGGCGCTCGTGGACGGCGCGACCGGCCCGATCACCCATCACGGTCGGCCCGTGAAGTCGGTCGCCTACATCTACTGCGTGGGCAGCCGTCAGGAGGCCGGCGGCAACGAGTACTGCTCGAAGTTCTGCTGCGCGGCGACGCTGCACTCCTCGCTGGAGCTGGGCACGCTCGACCCGACGGTGAAGCAGTACCACCTCAACCGCGACATCCGGGCCTATGGGAAGCACGAGCTCATGTACACCGACTCCCGCAAGGCGGGCTCGGTCTTCTTGAAGTACCCGGACGACACCCCGCCCTCGGTCACCCGTACCGACAAGGGGCAGCTCCTGGTGACCGCCACCGACATCCTCACCGAGGGTGTCGAGGTGACCCTCCCGGTCGACCTCGTGGTGCTGGTGACCGGCATGGTGCCGCGCAAGAACGTGGGGCTCACCGACCTGCTCAAGCTGCCCCTGGGCACCGACGGGTTCTACAACGAGATCCACCCCAAGCTGCGCCCGGTCGAGACCGTCGTGGACGGCGTGCTCATCGCCGGCACCTGCCAGGGGCCGAAGACGGCACCGGAGAGCGTGGCCTCGGGCCTCGCGGCGGTGGCCCAGAGCGCGGCGTTGCTCAAGAAGGGCTTCGCCGAGCTGGACCCGCTGGTGGCCACGGTCCACGAGGACGCCTGCACCGGCTGTGACGCCTGCCTGACGTCCTGCCCCTACGACGCCATCTCGACCTATGTCTGCGACGAGGGCCACAAGGCCGTGATCGCCGCAGCCGTGTGCAAGGGATGCGGCGGATGCGCGCCGTACTGCCCGGAGGACGCCATCGACCTCCTCGGCTATACCGACGCCCAGATGAAGGCCGCCATCGACGGCCTCGCCCCGGAACGTGAGAAGGAGCCTGTGGCATGAGCACGCTGCTCGACAAACCGCCCCTCCGGTCGACCCGTGAGGTCATCCGCGAGGAACCCCTCATGCACGCCCCGATCCTGGCCGCGCTGGCTGAAGGACCGCTCACCATCCCCGAGATCGCGGAGCGCATCGGCGCCCCGGCCAACGAGACCCTCTTCTGGGTGATGGGGATGCGCCGCTACGGGAAGCTCGTCGAGGTCCCGGAAGCCGACGACGAGGGCTACTTCCAGTACCAGGCCGTGAACCAGGAGGCGACGTCATGACGACGCTGGCCGACACCAACCTGCTCGCTTCGCTCCAGGAGTACGGCGCCGCCGACGTATCGGCGTGCTTCAGCTGCGGCAACTGCACGGCCATCTGCCCCCTGGCGGACAACGATGCGACGTTCCCTCGTCGGATCATCCGCTACGCCCAGGTGGGGATGACCGAGGAGCTGCTCTCCAGCAAGGAGCTGTGGACCTGCTACCACTGCGGGATGTGCTCGGACAGCTGCCCGACCGAGGCGGACCCGGGCGAGTTCATGGCCGCGGCCCGGCGCTACGTCACCGCCAGCTATGACAAGACCCGCATCGCCAAGGTGCTCTACACGATGCCGATCCTCGGCACGGTAGTCTCCCTGGCCGCGTTCTTCCTGCTGGCCGGCTTCCTCTACGCGTCGAGCGACATCATGCCGACCACGTCGCTGGAGCTGTTCACGTTCGTGCCCTACCCCGTGGTCCACTGGCTGGGCATCGGGGTCATGGCGCTGGTCGTCCTGTCCGGCCTCGCCGGCATGGTCTCGATGGCCCGGGGCATGGCGCGCAAGGAGGGGGTCACCCTCAAGTCCCTGGTCGAGAGTGGCGAGGCCCGCAAGCGGACCGTCAAGGCGCTGTGGTTCTCGATCGGCATCGAGTCGATCGGGCAGCGTCGCTACCGCCAGGACTGCTTGGACGACCGCCCGGTCGAGCCGTGGTACCGCCGTCGGTGGTTCATCCACGCGATGACGATCTGGGGCTTCATCGGCCTGCTGATCGCCACCTCACTGGACTACGGCCTGGACGTCATCGGCGTCAAGGAGACCGGCACGGCGATCCCGATCTGGTACCCCTCGCGCGCGATCGGCACCATCGGCGGGCTCATGCTGATGTACGGCGTGACGTTCTTCATGGTCAACCGCTGGCAGAAGTACAACCGGGCCGCGACGATCTCCAAGCCGTCGGACTGGACGTTCCTGGTCCTGCTCTGGGTGACGGGCTTCACCGGCTTCCTCATCGAGGTCGCCCTCTATGTACCGCCGACACCGGCGTGGGGCTACTGGGTGTTCCTGGTCCACGTGGCCATCGCGATGGAGCTGCTGCTGTTCGTCCCGTTCACCAAGTTCGCCCACGTGATCTATCGACCCGTGGCTCTCTTCTTCTACTCGCTGGCCGAGCAGAAGACCACAGCGTCCGCCTGAGACGTCACTCAGGTCCGGTGGGGATCCGCGGCACTCTTCGGGGTGCCGCGGATCTTGCCGTCTATGGAGGTGCCTGTCCCTGAGGTCAGGCGTGGTCAGGCGCGGTGGCTCTCCAGCACCCGGAACCCCTTGGCGGACGCGACGCGCACGGTCGGATAGCCCTGGTCGCCGAGCCAGCGCTGGAGCGAGTCCCCGCCGAGGTTCTTGCCGACCACGAGCACGGCGCGACCGTCGGGAGCGAGTCGCGCGAACCAGGTGAGCAGCAGCTCGTGCAGCGCCTGTTTGCCGATCCGGATCGGCGGGTTGGACCAGATCTCGTCGTAGGACGCCTCGGGCACCGCCTCCGGAGAGTACGCCGCATAGCGATCCGTGACGCGGAGGGCGGCGGCGTTCTCGTTGGCCAGCAGGACGGCGCGCTCGTTGACGTCCACGGCGGTGATCGTGGCACCGGGGGCGGCGACGGCGATCGCGAGCCCGATGACGCCGTAGCCGCAGCCGAGGTCCAGAATCCGGCCGGCGCCCGGCGGTTCGGTCTCGCGGAACAGGACCGAGGTCCCGATGTCCACCCGCCCCTGGGCGAAGACGCCCGAGCCGCTCATCAGCCGGAGCGGGTGACCCCACACGGTGGCCTCGACGGGGGTCCGCTCGAACCGGACCCGGGGATCGGCGGAGAAGTAGTGGTCCTCGCTCACAGCGTGCGCACCTTCCGGGACTCCTCGGCCCTGGCCGCGAGCTCGGCGTCGCCCGGATAGCCGACCTCCTCGAGGGTGAGGCCGTGGGCGGGCAGGTTGGCGACCGCCGGGTCGCGGACGGCCGCGGCCAGGATCTCCCCCGCCCAGGCCGTCTCACGGCGGCCCTCGCCGATCGCGACCAGGCAGCCCATCAGCGAACGGACCATGTGGTGGCAGAACGCGTCGGCGCGCACCGTGGCCGTGGCCACCCCGCGGGCATCGCGCTCCCAGCGGAGCGCCAGCAGCGTGCGGATCGTGGTGGCTCCCTCGCGCTGCTTGCAGAAGGCGGCGAAGTCGTGCTCGCCGACCAGGGCCGCCGCGGCGGCGTTCATGGCCTCGAGGTCGAGCGGCCGCGACCAGGCCACCACCTGTCGCCGCGACAGCGGGTCGGTCGCTTCGGCGGTGTCGGCGATCCGGTAGGCGTAGCGGCGCCACAGCGCGGAGAATCGGGCGTCGAAGCCGGCCGGTGGCCGCGTCACCCGGTGCACCCGGATGTCGGGCGCGAGCCGGCCGTTGAGCCGACGCGCGAGTGCCTCCAGGGGCGGCGCCGTCGAGCGACCCGCGGCGGCCTCGACCTGGGCCGCATCGAGGTCGAGGTGCGCGACCTGCCCCCGGGCATGGACGCCGGTGTCGGTCCGACCGGCACACACGAGTGTCACCTCGGGGGCGCGCAGCACCGTCGCCAGCGCCGCCTCGAGCTCGCCCTGGACGGTCCGCAGCCCCGGCTGGGTGGCCCACCCGTGGAAGTCGGTGCCGTCGTAGGCCAGGTCGACGCGGATCCGCACGGCCGCATCCTTTCACGCCGCTCTGCGGGGCGCGCTTGTCGAGACCTGTCGGCGCCCGCGCCTAGGATCCGTCCTGTGACTCGACGATGAGCAAGATGGACGCCATGCGCGCCATGCGCGAGGCCAGGTTCGCCCAGCGCCAGGCCCGACCGGCCCAGGTCCGACCAGCCCAGGCCCCACCAGTCCAGGCCCCACCAGCCCAGCGCCCCGTCGTCCCTCGGGTCGTCGAGGCTGCGACCGCTCCCGAGCCGGAGGCCCTCGAGCCTGATGCCCTGGCGCCGGAGACCGCACCTGGCGGGCTCTGCGGCCATCGGTCCATGAACGGCCGCACCTGCACCCGCGAGCAAGGTCACTCGGCCAAGAGCCACCGCTACAGCTGACTCACGAGGCGCGCCTCGGCGAGCTCAGCGTGGGATCTTGACCTTGATCGTCCGGGTGGCGACGAAGTCGCCATTGCTGGCCGTGACCTTGGCGGTGAGCTTCTTGCCACGGTCGGCCGTGGTGACCTTGTGGGCGGGTCGGTGTCCGATCACCGTGCCGCCTCGCGACCAGGTGAACGTGAACGTCGTGCCGGTCATCAGGTTCCAGACGCCCTTGGTCGCCGTGAGCGTCTTGCCGACCTTGGCCTTGCCCTTGAGCTTCGGAGGCGCCGTCGGCGCGAGCTTGGCCGGGAGGGTGAGGACCCCACCGTCGATCTCGTCGCCCGCCACCACACTCACCGGTGTCGCCGACGACCGGGTCGCCCCGCTGCCGCCGTACCACTGGGGCAGCAGCGCCGCGCCCGCCGTACGCCGGCCGCTCGCGCGCAGGGTCCACGTGCCGGGCCGGAGGAGGACCTCCACGACGTTGCCCGTGCCGGACACCGCGGTCTCGTCGTAGACCGTGCTGCCGTCGGCCGCGACCACGCGGTAGCCGCCGTCGAGGTCCGTGGTGCCGGCCGGGCCGCGCACGTCGAGGGTGAGCACGGCCGACCGGCCGAGCGAGAAGTCCAGGCCCGGGTGGGTGTCGTTGTCGTCGATGACCGTGACGGGAGTCCCGTCGCTTGGCTTCCAGGCGTCGGGGTAGTAGGCCGGGAACCATGGCGTTCCGGTGTCGACGCCGAGCAGCGTCGAGCCCGAGCGCACACTGACGGTGTACTCGCCGGCCGGGACATCGATCCCCCAGCGGCCGGACCAGTCGGTCAAGGCACTGCCGGCGAGCGACCCATCCGCCGCCCAGGCCCTGACCTCCACCCCCACGACCTGGTCGGAGGGTGTCGGCGCGGTGACCACGCCGCTGAGCGACTGGGTCGTGGTGGTGTCCGGCTTCTGGGTGATCTGCTCGTCGTGGGTCAACGTGCTGCCCCCGGAGGTGACCAGGGCCGGGGCCGCCGCCAGCAGCAGCTCTCCCCCGTTGAAGACCGTGGGATAGCCACCGAAGTCGTCGGTGTACTGGACCACGCAGTCCCCGGCGCTGACGCCCTCGAGGAGGTAGTGCCCGGCCGCATCCGTGCGGGTGGAGGCCTGGTAGAAGCCCGTGGTGCCGATCCGCAGATAGGCGTTGACCCGGAGCCACGGGACCGGATCGCCGCTGTCGGCGTCGGTCACCGTTCCCTCGATGGCCGCCTGGGCCTCCATGACCAGGTCCACGTCGTAGGCGGTGGTCGTGTCGATCGTCCGCTGCGCGAAGGCCGCGCCCCAGCCGCCCGTCGCATTCACCGAGATCGAGGTCAGCCCCGCCTGGACAGAGCCGAAGCTGTAGTGACCGTTGGCATCGGTGGTGGTCGAGGTGCCCGACCCGAGCCGGTTGCGGAGGACGGTGATGCCGGCCATGGGGTCGCCGTCGGCGTTGGTCACGAGACCCTGCAGGGTCGCGATCGCGGGGAGCTGCATCGCTCCGACGTCGTTCGTGGCGCCGTCGGCGACATCGATGACCGTCGCGTCGGCCTTGTTGCTGCTCCCCGAGGGTTGGCCGTTGACGTACCAGCGCCCGTAGCCGTCCATGGTGTCGGACCTGACGAAGAGCTTGTACTGCCCGGGTGGGGACGTGAGCGTGAAGGCGCCGTCGACGATGTAGTTGCCTTGTCCACTGCCGTTCGGGTCGGCGGCGGGGTAGAGGTAGGCCGCCCCGTTGGCCCCAGTGCCGCTCGCGTCCGCGACGGAGCCCGTGACGGTGCCCGAGGGCGCGGCGAGGGCGGGCGGCGCGGAGACGAGCAGCCCCCCGAGAAGCGTGGTCAGGATCAGGGCGACCAGGCGCCGAGGAGCAGAGGACATCGCAGGCCTTCCGGGGTGGGGACTGCGCTGATTGTGTCGGCTGACCGTTGCGCCCACAATCACCCGATCGCGCGAGTTCGCGTGGACTCGTTGGACGGTCAGCCGAGCTCGTGCCGGTAGGGCGGATCGGCGCCGGGCCGCGACACGGTGACGGCGGCGGCGCGGGCGGCGAAGGAGAGCAGCCCGCCCCAGTCCTCGACCGACAGCACGCGCAGCCGTTCCCGGTTGCCCGCGCCGACCAGGTCGGCGCTCCAGAGCGCGTCGATCAGGGCCGCCCCGAAGGTGTCCCCCGCACCGATCGTGTCCGCGACGGTGACCGGGACGGCGTCGACCCGTCCCTGGCCGGTGCGCGACACCCAGCTGGCCCCGTCGCCACCGCGGGTGACGACGACGACGGCCGGTCCGAGCGTCAGCAGGTAGGACGCCGCCGTCTCCACCGAATGCTCGGGATAGAGCGCCTCGAGGTCCTCGTCGGACGCCTTGACCACGTCGGCCATGGCCACCAGCCGCTGGACCCGGGCGCGGACGTCGATCTCCACGCCGGTGACCGCCGGGCGGGCGTTGATGTCATAGCTCACGATCGCGGTGTTTCGGACCTGCTCGACGGCGGCCACGACGTCGTCCGACCCCGGAGGCAGCACCGCACCATAGGAACTGGTGTGGACAGCGACCGGCTCGGCGTCCGCGGGGAGGGCCAGCGGGTTGAGGCGCCAGTCGATGTCGAAGACATAGCTCGCGGCGCCATCGGCCCCGATCGTGGCCACCGCGGACGACGAGCGGTCCACCGAGCCGGGGTCGCCGGCCAGGCGTACGCCGGCCCGGTCGAGGTGGTCGCGCAGCATGCCGCCGTAGTGGTCGTCGGCGAAGCAGGTGTCGAAGAGCACGGGCCGCTCGAGCCGTGCGAGCGCGACGGCCACGTTGGCGGCGCTGCCGCCGGGGAACTCCGTGATGCTTCCATCACTGCGGTGGACCACATCGACGAGCGCTTCACCGACGACGAGAGCGACCTGGGTCATGGGTCCCTTCTATCGCATCCGATGGCCAGAAGACGAACAGACCCCGCGGGATGCTGTCGCATCCGCACGGGGTCTGTCGCGTGTCGGAGGGCCGGTCAGGCCTCGTCCTTCTCCTCGGCCTCGGCCTCGGGGGCCGCCTCGTCCGCCGCGGCGTCCTCGGCCGGAGCCTCGTCGGAGACAGCCTCGTCGGTCACCTCGGCCTCGGTCACCTCAGCCTCGTCAGCGGGGGCCTCCTCGACGGGGGCCTCCTCGACGGGGGCGGGGGCGGCCTTGGGGGCCTCGGTCTTGGCCTTCGCCGTGGACGGCTTGGGCGCATAGGGCTCGGTCACGAGCTCGATGACCGCCATCGGGGCGTTGTCGCCCTTGCGGGGGCCGATCTTGGTGATCCGGGTGTAGCCACCCGGACGGTCGGCGAACATCGGCGCGATCTCGGTGAACAGCCGGTGCTGGGGGTACTGGTTGACCACCAGCACGCCGTCCTCGCTGAGCTTCTTCTGGTCGACGCTCTTGTAGAGCTCGCGCAGCACGAGGCGACGGTTGTGCAGGTCGCCCTTCTTGGCCTTGGTGATCAGCTTCTCGGCGTAGGGCCGCAGCATGCGGGCCTTCGCCTCGGTCGTGGTCACTGCGCCGTGCTCGAACAGCGACGTGGCCAGGTTGCGCAGGATCAGGCGCTGGTGCGCGGCGCTGCCCCCCAGACGGGGGCCCTTCTTGGGGGTGGGCATCTGTTGTTCTCTCTTCTCCCGGGCCGTGTCAGGTACTCGGGTAGGTGGGCCGGCGGCTCAGGCGAGCCGCCGGTCGGGGGTGTCCGGGAGGGCGGAGCCTCCCGGACGGATCAGTACTGCTCGTCCTCGACGAACGCGTCGTCGTCGTCGTCGCCGTAGGCCGCGAGGACGGCGTTGGGGTCGAAGCCCGGGCCGCTGTCCTTGAGCG
>Ga0209023_10002676_pt1 | contig 21925 bp, 18 predicted proteins | sample LakOneMetagenome_FD_187468 | JGI IMG/M metagenome (GOLD analysis project Ga0209023, IMG submission 187468) | Freshwater and sediment microbial communities from Lake Erie, Canada (SPAdes) (version 2) | ecosystem: Environmental > Aquatic > Freshwater > Lentic | place: Lake Erie, Canada...
CGCTGATTATCTCCGGCTCCCCCGAGGCCGCCGCCGACCTCTATTACACGTTCGCCCGCCTCGCCAAGAGCCTCAAGGGCGAGGAGTCGAAGCCCAAGTTGAAGGCGCTCGGCGAGTCCAAGGACACCTCCGAGGCCGACTACGACTACGAGTACGACGAGAAGCACAAGACCGTCGCCCCGACCGAGCGCGGAGTCGAGAAGGCCGAGAAGTTCCTCGGCGTCGAGAACCTCTACCTCTCCGAGCACGGCACCCTCGTCAACCACCTCGTCCAGTCGCTGAAGGCCGAGTCCCTGTACCACCGCGACAAGGACTACGCCGTCGTCGAGGGCGAGGTCATGATCATCGACGAGCACACGGGCCGCATCCTCGAAGGACGCCGCTGGTCGGAGGGCCTCCATCAGGCGGTCGAGGCGAAGGAGGGCCTGGCGATCCGCGAGGAGAACCAGACGCTCGCGACGATCACCCTCCAGAACTACTTCCGCTTCTACGAGAAGCTGAGCGGCATGACCGGCACCGCCCTCACCGAGGCGACCGAGTTCATGAAGATCTACAAGATGCCCGTGGTCGAGATCCCGACCAACCGGGACATGGTCCGCGACGACGCCAACGACCAGATTTACAAGACCAAGGACGGCAAGTGGAAGGCCGTCGTCAACGAGATCGAGGAGCGGCACAAGACCGGGCAGCCGATCCTCGTCGGCACCGTCTCCGTCGAGACCTCCGAGATGCTCTCCGAGCAGTTCAAGAAGCGGGGCATCAAGCACGAGGTCCTCAACGCGAAGCCCGAGTACGCCGAGAAGGAGGGCGAGACGGTCGCCCAGGCGGGACGCCTCGGCGCCGTGATGATCGCGACCAACATGGCCGGCCGCGGGGTCGACATCAAGCTCGGCGGCGACCCCGAGCAGCTGGCCGAGTCCGAGCTCCGCAAGCTCGGCGTCAGGCCCGAGGACGAGAATTACGAGGAGGAGTTGAAGGCGCTGATGCCCGGGCTCCAGGCTCGCTGCAAGGCCGAGGGCGATCAGGTCCGCGAGGCCGGCGGCCTCTACATCTGCGGTACCGAGCGACACGAGTCGCGCCGGATCGACAACCAGCTCCGCGGCCGCGCCGGCCGTCAGGGCGACCCCGGCGCCTCCCGCTTCTTCCTCTCCGCGCAGGACGACCTCGTCCGCCTCTTCGCCGGCGACCGAATCTTCAAGATCCTCGATCGCCTCGGCCCGACCGACGACGAGGGCGAGGAGTACCCGCTCGAGGCGAAGATGCTGAGCAAGCAGATCGAGAACGCCCAGAAGAAGGTCGAGGAGCAGAACTACCTCAGCCGAAAGCGCGTCCTCGAGTACGACGACGTCATGAACGAGCAGCGTCGCGTCGTCTACAAGTACCGCCGCGAGGTTCTCGAGGGCCGCGACATGAGCGACGTCGCCCGCGAGCAGGTCGCCGGCGTCGTCGCCAACAAGGTCAACGAGTACACGCAGTCCGACGTCTTCGAGGAGTGGGACCTCGACGCGCTCGAGGTGCAGCTCGCGACGATCTGGCCGGTCTCCGTCGACCTCAGCGAGCTCGATCCGCAGACCTCGAGTCGCGAGCAGGTCACCGAACTGCTCGCCGAGGACGCCCTTGCCGCCTACGACGAGCGCGAGGAGGAGTTCGGCGAGGAGCTGATGCGAGCGCTCGAGCGCCACATCCTGCTCCAGATCATCGACGTGAGGTGGAAGGAGCACCTCTCCGAGATGGACTACATGCGGGAGGGCATCCACCTGCGCGGCTTCGCCCAGATCGATCCGCTCGTGGCCTACAAGAACGAGGGCTACATCATGTTCCAGGCGCTCATGGACTCCCTCTGGGAGGAGTACGCCCGGATGGTCTTCCACGTCGACGTCCAGATCGAACCGAACCAGGTCGACGAGGCCTTCGGCCCCACCGAGGAGCCGAGCGACGTCGCCTACTCCGGAGGCACCGAGGAGGGGCAGCCGTCGGCCCTGGCCGAGGCCCGCGCCGCCGCCGGTGGCGCTGCACCGGCCGCAGTTGCGGCCGCAGCCGTCGCCGGTACCGAGAACGGCTCCTCCAACGGAGGCACCAACCCGGCGACAGTTGTCAAGGGCGAGGACGAGAAGATCGGCCGAAACGATCCTTGCTGGTGCGGAAGCGGCAAGAAGTACAAGAAGTGCCACGGCGCTCAGTAGTCCCGTAGTCGCTACCTACGCAGGACGGGCGTTTCGTCTTTACCATCGCCCGCCCATGAAGAAGCTCACTCTCTGCTGCGCGACAGCGCTCACCGCCCTCGTCCTGTCCTCGACGGCCAGTGCCGCCGACACCGTGACCATCTCCGGTCGCGCCTACGCCTTCAACCACATGGACACCTTCCTGCAGGGGGCGACGATCAAGGTCCGCGAGATTCCCGGCCTGAGCGCGACCACCGATGCCAACGGCGACTACACGCTCCAGGTCCCCGACGACACGAACGTCACGCCCTACATCGAGCCGCCCGACGGTTACAACGAGATCGACCTGCAGACTTTCCACCCGCGCGGCGAGGACATAGAGAACGCGAACTTCCAGACGCCCGCCGACGGCGAGTACGCGGGTCTGGCCGCGATCCTCTCCGTCCCGCTCGACCCCGACACCGGTCGCCCGCAGCAGTGCGCGATCGTGACGACCGCCTCCGATCGCGACGTTCGCGGCGTCGATTACCAGACCTTCTGGGACCGCACGCCTCACGGCGTCCCCGGGGCGACCTCGACCGAGACGCCCGCAATCGACGGCCCCACCTACTTCAATCAGTACGTCATCCCAGACACCACCGCAACGGAGACGAGCGACGACGGTGGCATCGTCTGGACCGAGGTGCCCGCGGGTACCTACAGGATCGAGACGACCAGCCCGGACACGCGCTTCGCCAGCTTCCTGGCCACCTGCAGGAACGGCCGGATCATCAACGCGAACCCTCCGTGGGGCGCCTACGAGCTGAGCCCGGGCGAGAAGCCGCTCGGGGCGGGCGTCGTGGCCGCCTCGGCGACGAAGGTGAAAACGGTCGCCAACAGCAAGACCCGCAAGGTCGAGGTCACGATCGATGCGGGCGAGGTCACCCGGGTCAACGCCACGATCCGGATGAACGGCACTCGGGTCGGACACGGTCGCGCCCAGCACCTCGGACCGGGCACGAGGAAGGTCATCGCCCAGATCCAACGGGCGACCCCGCGCGGGAAGGCGACGCTGGAACTCAAGCTCCGCGACGCCGCCGGTGATGTCGTCAAGAGCTCGTTCGACGTGAAGATTCCCCGACCCCGCTAGCCTCTCTCGCCGATGAGCGAGGCGCCAGAGACCAACGCCCGCATCGCGGAGGTCCGCGAGCAGTTGACGCTGCTCCGGGACTACCTTTGACCCGGATCAGCTGAGGGCGGAAGTAGAGCGGCTCGAGGGCGAGATGCAGGCCCCGGGCTTCTGGGACGACCAGGAGAAGGCTGCGGCGACGTCGGCCGAGCACACGCGGGCGAAGCGGAAGATCGATCTCTGGGAGGGCATCTCCGCCGATGTCGGCGATCTCGGCGACCTCGCCGAGATGGCGACCGAGGACGAGGAGATGGCGACCGAGCTCGAGAGTCAGCTCGGCTCGATCGAGTCCCGCCTGGCCGAACTCGAGGAGCAGCGCCTGTTCAGCGGCGAGCACGCCGCCGGCGACGCCGTCGTCACCGTGCGCTCGGGGGCCGGCGGCACCGACTCCCAGGACTGGGCGGAGATGCTCCTGCGCATGTATCTGCGCTGGGCCGAGCGCCGCGGCTTCGACGTCGAGATCAAGGAGGCGTCGGAGGGGGAGGAGGCCGGGCTCAAGTCGGCGACCTTCCTCGTCCGCGGGGAGAACGCCTATGGCCTCTTCTCGGCCGAGCGCGGCGTCCACCGGCTCGTCCGGATCTCCCCGTTCGACTCGCAGTCCCGTCGTCACACCGCCTTCGCCCAGCTCGAGGTCTCGCCGCTGGTCTCCGACGACATCGAGGTCGAGCTCGACGAGTCCGACATCCGAGTCGACACCTACCGGGCGTCGGGTGCCGGCGGCCAGCACGTCAACAAGACCGACTCGGCCGTCAGGCTCACTCACCTGCCGACGGGAATCGTCGTCCAATGCCAGAACGAACGCTCGCAGACCCAGAACAAGGCGACGGCCATGCAGATGCTCAGAGCCCGGCTGATCGCCGAGGAGGAGCGCAAGCGCGAGGAGGAGATGGCGACCGCCCGCGGTGAGCAGAAGGCCGTCGAGTGGGGCTCGCAGATCCGCAGCTACACGCTCCACCCGACCACGCGCGTCAAGGACCACCGGACCGGATTCGAGGTCGGCGACGCACAGCGGGTGCTCGACGGCGACCTCGACGGCTTCGTCCGCGAGTACCTCCTGCAGGCAGCCGCCGCCGACGGGGCCGCGGCGTGAGCGTCGACGGTGCCGTGACCGAGCTGGTCGCCCGCGCCCTCGCCGAGGACCTGGGGGACGGGGACCGCACCACCGACGCCACCGTGCCCGCGGACGCCCGCGGGACCGCGCGGATCGTCCAGAAGGAGGCCGGGGTCGTCTTCGGGCTCGACGCGGCGGCGGAGTCATTCCGGCTGACCCGCGGCGGCGACCTCGATGCACTGGTCGACGAGGGCGCCTGGGCCGACGACGTCCCGCGAGACGTCGCAACGATCTCCGGTCCTGCACGTGGGCTGCTCGCCGGCGAGCGGGTGGCGCTGAACCTGCTCGGTCATCTGTCCGGCGTCGCGACGCTCACCGCGCGGTTCGTCGATGCCGCCCGGGCCGAGGGCGGGACCGCCGTGATCCTCGACACCCGCAAGACCACCCCGTTGCTCCGTTCGCTCGAGAAGGCGGCCGTCCGCGCGGGCGGCGGCCAGAACCACCGGATGGGCCTCTACGACGCGATCCTGATCAAGGAGAACCACGTCGCCCTCGCCGGCGGCCTGACGGAGGCGGTCGCCCGCGCTCGCGACGCCAATCCCGAAATGCCGGTCGAGGTCGAGTGCCGCGATCAGGACGAGGTGGAGGCCGCGCTCGCGACCGGCGCCTCGCGCCTGCTCCTCGACAACATGGACCTCGACGGCCTGCGAGCCGCAGTCACGGCCCGTGACGCCTCGGGCTCCTCCCCGGTCACGCTCGAGGCCTCCGGCGGCGTCTCGCTCGAAACCGTCGGCGCCATCTCGGCGACCGGGGTCGACTTCATCTCGGTCGGCGCGCTGACCCACTCGGCGCCGACGCTCGACCTCTCGATGCTGCTCGAGGGCTAGGCCACCTTGGGGACGGAGCCGGAGATCGGTGACGTCTTCGCCGGCCACCTCCTCGAGGCGGAGATCGGCCGAGGCGGCATGGGCGTCGTGTTCCGCGCCCGCGATGTCTCGCTCGACCGGCCCCGTGCACTCAAGGTGATCGCCGGCGACTACTCGGCGGATCCCGTTTTCGCCGCCCGGTTCCGGCGGGAGGCCAGGATCGCTTCCTCGGTCGAGCATCCGAACGTGGTGCCGGTTCACAGCGCGGGGGAGGAGGCCGGCCGGCTGTTCCTGGTGATGAAGCTGGTCGATGGCACGGACCTCGCCCGCATCCTCTCGCGCGAGATCCTCGATCCGGCCCGGGCGATGCACCTGCTCGGCGAGGTTGCCGCGGGTCTCGATGCCGCCCACGGCGCCGGCCTCGTCCACCGGGATGTGAAGCCGGCGAACGTGCTGGTCGAGACGACCGAAGCGGGCGAGCGGGCCTACCTGACCGATTTCGGGATCTCCAAGCTCGCCGAGCTCGACGATGCCGGCGGCACGGCCGCCACGGGACTGACGGGCACCGGCCAGGTTCTCGGTACGGCGGACTACGTCGCGCCCGAGCAGATCGAGGACGGCACCACCGATCCCAGGTCCGACGTCTACTCGCTGTCGTGCGTGGCGTTCGAGATGTTGACGGGCAGGCCGCCGTTCAAGCGGGACTCCGAGCTCTCGACGCTCGTGGCCCACACCAAGGCGCCGCGACCGAAGGCTGCCGAGATGAACCCGAAGCTGCCCCTCGAAGTCGATTCCGTCCTGGCGGCCGGGATGGCGATCGATCCGGCGGAGCGCCCGTCCTCGGGGGGAGACCTCGTCCGCCGCCTGGAAGGCGCCTGGTCGGAGGGCTCGGAAGGGGGGCGGATCCCCGGCAGCAGCGGCAGCCGGCTGCTCTGGGTCTTCGCCGGCCTGGCCGCGATCGCAGTCGTCGCGGTGATCCTCATCCCCGTCCTGACCGAGGGATCCGGGCCCGGGAGCTCCGGCGGCGCGGAGACCGCAGCAAGCTCCGACGCGCCCCCGGTCGTGACGACCGGCAAGGTCGGCGCCGGGCCCGTCGGGGTCACCGTCGGCGAGCTCAGGGTATGGGTCGCGAGTCGCGATGCCGACCAGGTCGACCGTCTGAAGCTGAACGCGCCCCGTCCAGCCGACGCGCCGGTGCCGCTTCAGGCACCTCGCTCCGTGGCGGTCGGTTTCGGTTCGATCTGGGTGGTGAACGACGAGGCGCTCTACCGCCTCGATCCCGGGGAGCCGGATGCGTCGCCGGTGCGGATCCCGACCGGCAACGCGCCCGGTGACGTCGCCGTCGACGGGAACTACGTCTGGGTGAGCGACGAGGTCGACGGCACGGTCACGAGAGTCGATCCCGATGCGAACCAGGCGACCGGCTCGGTGCAGGTCGGGGACGAGACGCGGTCGGTGGCGACCGGAGGGGGTGCCGTCTGGGCGTTGAGCAGCGGCGACGCCACGCTCGCCAAGATCGACCCCGAGAGCGTCCGCGTGGTCGGCCGCCCGCTCGAAGTCGGGGTCCGACCGACCTCGGTGGCGTTCGGGGAGGGCAAGGTCTGGGTCACCGACAACGCTGCCTCGACGCTTTCGTCGGTCGACCCCGGTCCGGCCGGTCAGGGCCCCGGGCCGATCTCGGAGACGGCTGACGTGGCCGCCAGCCCGCGCGGCGTGGCGGTCGGCCTGGGCGCGATCTGGGTGGCAAGCGGTGCCGAGGACCTCGTCCAGCGCTTCGACCCGATCACGCTGGAGCCGATCGGTGCATCGATCCCGGTTGGGGACAACCCCGCCGACATCGCGGTCGGAGCGGGAGCCGCCTACACCCCCAACTTCGACAGTGGAACGGTGAGCCGGATCCAGCCCTGACGCCAGGTTTCCCGGGAGGTGTTGAAACCTCACACCCTGGGGCGGTAGCCGGATCGCGCTGATGGACCGAGTCTCGGTCCATGCGAATCGGATCGAATTCCAGGGCGGTCGTCTCCATGGTCGTGGCCGGCACGATCTTCACCCTCCCGAGTGGCGTCGCCGCGGCTCGGGAGACGGCGTCCGCGAAGGCGGTCAGCGGCTCAGCGGTCGAGGTTGCGGTCACCGGTCGGCGCGCGGAGAGGGTCGAGACGGTCCCGATCGGCTCGCACGCCGGCGATGCAGCGAGATCGGTTCTGTCCGTGAAGCTTCCCGACCTCGAGCGGGGTGCGGTCGTCGACCTGAACGGGGAGGTGACGATCTCGACCACGTGCGTCGAGCAGATCTCGAGGTGCATCGGTCGCAGCTACCGATTCGACCCACATCTGCAGGCGCAGGTCGTGCTGGCTGCCGATCCCGACGAGATCCGGGGGCGGCGGACGACAGCCGTCAGCCGGAGGACGTCCCTGACGTGCGAGCAGACCCGACCGAACCGCAACCACCATTGCCCTCTGGTCGTCGATCGCGGCCGCTTCCGGGTTCGCGATCTCCGCGACCTGCCCTGCCGTCCGGATGGATGCCGGCTCAACATGGTCGTCTCGGCGTCGAGCAGGAAGGCGATCGGTGGAGAGGTGGTCGTGGTCGGCTCCGACCAGGAGAACGGGAGCGTCGAAGGCGGCAAGGCGCGACTCGGTGCCGTGGTCAGCTCCGGGTCCCCACGCGTGCGTCGCCGCGAGACCCGGCGCGAACGGACCTCGAAGCTGCCCGCTTCGTTCGAGGACGGCAAACAGGTCGTCTACTCGCAGCGTTTGACGCATCTCGACAGGGGCGATGCCATCCTCGTTCGTGCAGGTCAGCGAAGCGGGATCACCGGATTGCCGTACTTCATCTCAGATCAGATAGTGATCAGCACCAGGTCCGGCGCTACGCGTCCGAGCGCGGTCGCCCGCCGCTCGGTGTCCCGAACGGGGACCGTGACCGAGACCAACGGCTTCAACTGCACGGTCGGATCGAGTGCATTCTCGGATCCCTGCTGGTCCAGCAAAGCGGGGGTGGCGATGATCGAGCGGGCACCGACGACCAAGACCGGGCGACGCAAGAGCCTCTACGTGAATTTGGTGTCGCGCGGCTTTCCGAAGCTTGCCCAGGCCCGTACGGCGGCGCGCGGCTATGCCCCCGTGAAGATCCTCGATGGAGGGTTTCTCGAAGTGACCAGAGTGAGTCTTCGCCCGTGAGCCGGAGAGCCGCCGCCATCGCGTCGATCGCCCTGGCCGCCACCGCGCTTGCGTCCCTGGCCCCCCCGATGGCCGGCGCATCTCCGAAGCCCCTCTGCCATGGCCAGCGAGCCACCTACGTGGGGAGTCCTGGGCGGGATCGCCTGACTTACGAGTGGAGTCAGGAGACTGATCTGGGCAAACATCCTGTGCTCGCGCTGAGGGGCGGCGACGACGTCGTCGACTTCGGTCTCAACAGGCGACGCGTGGCCATCTGCGCCGGACCCGGGGACGATGAGATCAACCTCAGCGACGGAGGGTTCAGCAGGTCCGCAATCGTCGACGGAGGCCCGGGCGCGGATTCGATCTCGCCGACGGGGTCGACCGACGAGGTCCAGCTCCCGCCGATGACGATGCTCGGCGGCCCGGGTGACGACCTGCTCGGCGGCGGCAACGGCGACGACAGGATCATCGGCGGCGGGGGCGCTGACCGACTGTTCGGATACTGGGGCGACGACCGCATCGACGGCCGCGCCGGCAGGGACAGCGCGGACGGCGGTGGGGATCGCGACCACTGCTGGTCGGTGGAGAGCGTCGGGAACTGCGAGCGGATAGTCCCTTGACGGAGGGCTAGCGAAGATCGCTCGGCCTGACCGCCCCGGAGCGCAGCGCCTGTTCGGCCAATCTTGCACGCTTCTCGTTCTGGGGAAGGTCACTAAGCCCATACCGGTCGAAGAGGACGCGGAGGTGACCCTTGACGCCGTCGACCGACAGGTGCACCTCCTCCGCGATTGCGCGATTGGTGGCCGGCGTCGCGAACGATTCTCCGTCGCCGTAGGGGCGACACAGGGCTACGAGTACTCGCCGTTGGGCGTCGGTCAGCTCCATGCCCCTGCGCGTCGCGTCCGCCGCAACGGTTCCCGCGGAAGGGGCGGCGTCCCCGGCCAGGCGGAAGAGCAGCCCGGTCTCACCGATCTCGATCAGATCCTGATCCGCGAGTCGCGTCCTTCCCGAGATCCTTTCGCCGTTGAGGAAGGTGCCGTTCGTCGACAGCCCCTGGTCGGAGAGAACCCATGAGCCGCCGACGGGCTCGAGTTCCGCGTGAACCCGGGACACCTGGTCGCCGTCGAGGACCACGTCGTTGCCGTCATCGCGGCCGATCGTCATGCGGCGGTTCTCGGCCAGCACATCGAGGATCTGCGCTCCCCCGCGATCCCGATGGACGAGAAAGGGCCGCCCGCCCGCCTCGGTTTCGATCTGCCGCTTCAGCTCGGCAGCGCTCTGCCCGTGGGTCGGATGCCTGATCACTTCAAGAGCTTCGAGAGCCGCCGATCGGCGAGGATCTTCCCGCCGGTCTGCTCCTTCGGGCAGTAACAGGTGATGCGCTCGGCGTAGTGGATGGCGGCGATGGTGTCGCCGCAGCGGGGGCAGGCTTCGCCCTCCCGGCGGTGAACCTGCAGGGGTATGGGCATCTTGTCCGGAATCGTGTCCCCGATGACCTCCTCGTAGTGGTCGATCGCCTTGCCGAGCACGGCGAGGGATTCGTGGAGGCGGGCGATCTCCTCGTCGGAGAGATCGGAGCCCTTGCGGAAGGGACTGAGCCGCGCCTCCCAGAGGATCTCGTCGACCCAGGATCGGCCGATGCCGGCGATCGAGCGCTGGTCGCGAAGGATGCCGTGGAGGTGCCGGGACTGGTCGACGAGCTCGGCCAGCTGGTCGAGCGGGGGAGCGGGCCATGCCTCCGGGCCGAGGGTGGCGACCATCTCGTCTTCGGCGACCTCTCCGGCCGGCATCAGCTTCGCCCAGGCGCGTTGCTTGGTCCCGAACTCGCGCAGCCGCAGTTCGCGGCCGTCGTCGAGACGAACCAGAACCCGGGATCGGCGATCCCGCATGGACGCCTTCTCATTGAAGACTTGGAGCCGACCTGCCGACATCATGTGGATGAGCATCGCCAGCTCTCCATCCGTGCCGAACTCGACGATCGGCATCTTGCCGATCCGGCGTACGCCGTGGATCGGCTCGCCGACGATCGCCTCGAGCGGCGGCTTGACGCTCTTCAGGGCCACCATGCCCGGCGAAAGCGCGGATTCGACCACCGCACCCTTCACAGTTCCGTCGATGCGGCGACAGGTGATCTCGACCTCCGGAAGCTCTGGCACGAGCCCAGCGTAGATGAGTGAACTCGGCTTCAAACGCCGGATCGCGGCCGCGATCCTGATTTCCCTCGGGACTCCGCTCGGGGCTGCGTCGAGCGCGCAGGCGCTGCCGCCGGACCCCCCTGTCGCCTGCAACGTGCTCGTCTCGCTCACCGACAGCCATGACGACTTCGAGGGCACCTTCCTCAACGAGAGGGTGCTCGGCCTCGGCTCCGACGACAACCTTCGGGGCAACGACGGCTACGACTGCCTGTACGGAGGAGATGGCGGCGACAGCCTTCGTGGCGGCAACGACGAGGACTACCTCGACGGCGGCGCGGCCAACGACTTCGCGATCGGGGACGCCGGCGAGGACCGCGTTTACGGCCGCGACGGCGGCGACAGCCTCTACGGCGGCACCGGGAACGACTACCTCGACGGCGCCGGCGGCGTCGACTATCTGAATGGGATGGAGGACGACGACGAGCTGCACGGCGGCGACAGCCCGGACAAGCTCTTCGGCGGGGACGGCTCCGGCGCGGATCTCCTCTACGGGGATGCGGGCACCGATGACATCCACGGTCAGGACGGCCCCGACGTGATCTGGGGCGGCGACAACGAGGACACCCTCTACGGCGACCCCGGCGACGACGAGATCCACGGCGGCCCAGCCAACGACCGGATCTGGGGCGGCACCGAGGACGACAAGCTCCACGGCGACGAGGGGATCGACACCATCGAGGGCGAGGACGGCAACGACACGATCGATCCGGGGGCCGGAAAGGACACCGTCCTCGGAGGTAACGGTGACGACACCGTCATGGCCGTCGACGGCGAGATCGACACGATCGACTGCGGCGCCGGCACCGACAAGGTCCAAGCGGACGCGAACGACAAGCTGACCAACTGCGAGATCAAGCTCGGGCTCACTCCCTGCTCGAACCCAATCACGGGCACCGACGCCGGCGAGACGATCAACGGCACCCTCGGCGGTGACGACATCAAGGCGGGGGGCGGCAACGACACGATCAACGCTCTGGCCGGCGCCGATTGCGTCGACGGCGGGGCCGGCGCGGACACGATCAACGGCGGCGCGGACACCGACATCATCGGAGCCCAGGACACCGAGGCGGACGTCGTCGACTGTGGTCCCGGAAGCGACTACGCCCTCGCCGACACGATCGACACGGTGACCAACTGCGAGGTCGTCGATCTCGATCGGGCCTACTGCTCCCGGCAGCTCTACGGAACGACCGGCAACGACACGATCACCGGATCGGCACTCGCCGAGGAGGTGCTCGGCCTGGCCGGCAACGACGTTCTGAACGGAGCCGGCGGGGCGGACTGCCTCGAGGGCTCGACCGGAACCGACACCCTGACCGGCGGGGTGGGGCAGGACACGATCAACGGCGGCGCCGATCCGGACATGGTCTACGCGGCCGACGGCGAGCACGACACCATCGACTGCGGCCCGGGTACGGACGCGATCGACGCCGATCCGATCGACGACGTGACCTCTTGCGAGGTGACGCTGGCCGCCTGCTCGAACACGCAGACCGGTACGGGCGCGGGTGAGACCCTGACGGGCACCATCGGCGGTGACGATCTCTCCGGCCTCGGGGGCAACGACACGCTGCGGGGACTCGAGGCCGACGACTGTCTCGACGGCGGCTCGGGGAGCGACACGATCTCGGCCGGACCCGGCGCCGACTCGATAGACGCCGCCGACGGCGAGGCCGACTCGATCGACTGCGGCGACGGAGCCGACGAGGTGCTCGCCGACGCCGTCGACAGCTTCGCCGGCTGCGAGACGATCACGCTCGACCGCGACCACTGCACCAACCTCGAGCTCGGCACGACCGGTGACGACACGCTCACCGGCACGGCGGGTGAGGACGCGATCCAGGGTGGAGACGGCAACGACACCATCGACGGCCTCGCCGCCGCCGACTGCCTCGACGGCGGCGCCGGCGACGACACGATCGACGCAGCCGACGGAAACGTCGATCAGGTCGACTGCGGCACCGGTAACGACCGGGTCGAGGCCGACCCCGACGACGTCCTGACCAACTGCGAGATCGCGCAGCTGCCGGGGAGCACCCAGTGCAATCGCGTCTACTTCGGCAGCGCCGGCAACGACGAGCTGTTCGGCAGCCTCGGCAGCGATTCGATCGTCGCCGAGGGCGGGAACGACATCGCCAAGGGATTCAACGCGCCGGACTGCATCGACGGCGGCGACGGCAACGATCAACTCGAGGGGGGAAGCGCCAAGGACGAGCTCACGGGCGGACCGGGCAACGACCGCCTCGAGGGCAACGTCGGCGGCGATTCGCTCGACGGGGGCGACGGCGCCGACAAGATCGTCGGCGGGCCCGGCAGCGACAAGATCGTCGGCGGTCCCTCGTACGACCGGATGATCGCGGGCAAGGGCAACGACTCGATCGACGCCGTCGACGGGATCCGCGACCTGATCGAGTGCGGCAAGGGCAACGACGTGGTCGTCGCCGATCCGGGCGAGCCGACGAAGGGCTGCGAGCGGGTCCGCCGGGCCAGCCCGAGCTCACCCCGGCGCTAGACTGCGTCAGGTCATTCGCTCGTCCGACCGCTCAGCGGCGGCCCGCGAAAATCAAGGCTCAGACCGCCCGAGATGGGTGGGAGGTTTCGATGCAGGAACTCCCGACAGTCCAAACGGCCACCTCGACCCTCCCGGGCGCGAGCGGAGGGCTGACGCCCGACGAGATCGCCGCCCTGACGGCGGAGGTCAAGGAGCTCGCCGCGCAGCGGGACGCCGTCATCCTCGCCCACAACTACGAGCTTCCCGAGCTCCAGGACATCGCCGACTTCGTCGGTGACTCGCTCGGGCTCTCGCGTGCGGCGGCGGCTACCGACTCGTCGGTGATCGCCTTCTGCGGCGTCCACTTCATGGCCGAGACGGCCTCCGTCCTCTCGCCGGAGAAGACCGTCCTGATCCCCGACCTCGGGGCGGGCTGCTCGCTCGCCGACTCGATCGATGCCGACCAGCTGCGGGCCTGGAAGGCCGAGCATCCCGGCGCGATGGTCGTCATGTACGTCAACACCTCCGCCGAGGTGAAGGCCGAGACCGATTACTGCTGCACCTCCTCCAACGCCGTCGACGTCGTCGATCACATCTGGCAGGAACACGGGCCGGAGACCGAGATCCTCTTCGGCCCGGACATGTGGTTGGGAGCGTTCGTCGAGCGTCAGACCGGCCTGGTCGACGACCCCGAGCGTCGCGCCCGCTTCCACGTCTGGGACGGCGAGTGTCACGTCCACGCCGGAATCCGCCCCGACGACATCACCGAGATGCGCGCCGAGCATCCCGACGCCGAATTCCTCATCCACCCCGAGTGCGGCTGTTCGACCCAGGCGATGGAGTACGTCGCGTCGGGCGAAGTCTCCAGCGAGGGCGTCCACATGCTCTCGACCTCGGGGATGCTCCAGCACGTGGAGCAGAACCCGAAGGGCTCATACATCGTCGCCACCGAGACCGGGATGCTCTACCCGCTCGAGCAGGCCGCGCCCCAGGCCGACCTCATCGCGGCCAACCGGATGGCCTTCTGCAAGTACATGAAGATGATCACGCTGCCAAAGCTCCGCGACTGCCTCCGCGACATGACCGGCGAGGTTCGGGTCTCACCCGAGATCGCCGCCAAGGCGAGGATCCCCATCGAGCGCATGGTCGCGATCGGCTGAGTGCCTAGAGCCGCTCGGCGAGGATCGCCCGAACCTCGTCCGCCACCGACTCGGCTCGCCCCATCGCGAGGTAGGAGTAGCGCCGGACCAGATAGCCGGCCCTCCCGAGAGCGATGTCCCGGTCGTTGTCGCTGTCCCGCTGCCCGGGGTCCAGATGATCGGACCCGTCGGCCTCGACGACGAGACGGGCGTCCGGCCAGAGGAAGTCGACTTCGTGTCCGAGTAGCGGGACGCTGATCGCCGGCAGCGGTAGAGAGTGTTCGCGGCAGGTGAAGACCAGGAGCTCCTCGAGCCACGACCGGGTCTCGGACAGGGGCAGGGGGGACTCGGCGAGGAGCGTGCGGATCACGCCGGCCCCCTTCCGGTTCGGCGATGCTGAGAGCAGCTCAGCCATCCGGCGCCGCGAGAGGCCGGAGCGCTCCGCCCTCGTGAAGGCCCTACCGACCGCTGTCGGAGTCCAGATCGATGCGAGGTCCCAGACGGTGCGGGTCGGGTCGGTGACCGGGATGCCGCGCCGAATGCGGACGTCCGCGGGGACGAGGTCGCGTGGCCGATGAGTGACGATCCCGGGGCGCCTGCGATCGGCTCTGGCAACGAGGGAGACGTGGTGCGCGAGTCGCTCACGACGATCTACGAACCCCTGGAGCTGTCCCGCCGGACCGTGACTGAGGTACGCGCCGTCACCGCAGGCGAGAACGGCGGCGAGCCACCTCCCTTCCTGAGTGATGGAGCGATGACCGACTGCGTAGACGCCGCGGTGAATCGGGATCAGGCGACCGGAAGCCAGCCAGCGCTGGATCTGATCGCGGCTCAGTCCGAGCCCGAGGAGCTGCCCGAGCGCAACGATCCCGTGCTGGCGGCCGGCGATCTCGGCCACCACCATCGGTACTGGGCGGAATTGAGTGCGCATACCGCACCTAACCCCGCCCAGTGGGTCGGCGCCCCGGGCAATGGCGGCCCGACCGACGGGCTTTTCGGGGCTACTCCGGCTCCGGCTCCTGATCCGGGTCGATCGCCTCGCGGCGGCTGTGGCCCAGCGGTAGACCGGCGGGCACGCGCGATGCGTCGTTGAGGTGGCGGAGGCGGCGGTTCATGTAGAGGCGTCGCTGGAGGAGCAGGGTGAGCATCCCGGCGACGAAGATCGAGACGAGGTTGAGCGTCAGCTGAACCGTGGCGCCCCAGGCCGTCGCCCAGTCGACGTAGGCGGCGGCGACGCCGATGTTGGCGGCGGCGGGGATGGTCGTGACCGAGATCAGCACGCCGACGAGGACGCTGGACTTGGCCGTGGTCAGGCTGAGCATCCCGACGACGCCGGCGATCACCGCGACGTAGACGGAGAAGAAATCGGGGTTCGAGATGAAGCGGACCAGAGAGTGGCCGTCGAAGTCGATCGTCTCCGGCAACTGGCCGACGGCGCGGAGCAGCAGGGTCATCAGGTAGGTGACGACGATGCCGACGACGAATCCGAAGAAGAGGGCCTGGCCCGAGCGGCGCGCGAGCGAGCGGTTCCGGTTGACGAGGGCGACGCAGATGCCGGCGATCGGCCCGAAGTCCGGCCCGACGACCATCGCGGCGACGATCAGGATCGGCAGATTGAAGTAGATGCCGACCGCGGCGATCAGCATCGCCATCGTCATGAAGATCAGGTAGCTCTGGGAGAGTTCGACGTTCTCGGAGGTTCGGGAGGAGACGTTCTCCCAGACCACCGGGTCGGAGCCGATGTCGTCGCGTCTGCGGCGGTAGGCGTGGCTGGCGATGCCGGAGATCTCCGCGTCGATGTTCTCGATCGCGATCGAGCCGTCGACGTCGACGTTCAGCTCCCGGAGGTCGGCGATCACGAGGCTGACGTCCCGCCGGGTGACGTCGCAGAGGACCAGGTCGCCGCGCGGCTTCGATGCCACGTTCGGCAGATGGACGACGTTGAACACAGAATCGGTGGCCTCGAGCAGCTCGAGCACGTGGTGGCACTCGGCATTCGGGGCGACGATCCTCAGGTGAACCACGGCGGGATCGTATGGGGAGCACCCGCGGTCCCCGTGGCAGGGGGCGCCCAGAGCACGAAGGAACTGTGATGTTTATGTGAGGATTTGCTTATGATGCGCGAACCCTGAAGAGGCTCCCCTTGCACGGCTCCGCCCAAGTGCCGCGCTCGGAGGAACGCAACCGGCGCCGACGAAGGAGCATCACGATCATGGCCAGAGCACGTTCACGCAGCCGACTCCGCGCCCGCCGCTCGCGGATGACCGAGTCGCATTCCCGCCCGCAGCGCCCCCCGATCGTCGAGCTCAAGGACGCGACCGTCGTCTACCCCGGCGGTCACGTCGGCCTCGAGAGGGTCTCGATCCAGATCGATCGCGGTGAGTTCGTATTCCTCGTCGGCCCGACCGGCTGCGGCAAGTCGACCTTCATCAAGCTCCTCCTCCGCGACCTCGAGCCCGCCAGCGGGACCGTCGCCGTCGCCGGCAAGGACATCAACGACATGTCCCGTTCCAAGGTGCCGCAGCTGCGTCGCCGGATCGGCACCGTCTTCCAGGACTTCAAGCTGCTCCCGAATCGGACCGTCTACGACAACGTCGGCTACGCCCTCCAGGTCGTCGGCACCCCGCGCAGCGAGATCAAGCGCCAGGTACCCGAGATCCTCCGCATGGTCGGACTCGGGGCGAAGATCCACAACTATCCCGACGAGCTCTCCGGTGGCGAGCAGCAGCGGGTCTCGATCGCCCGAGCGTTCGTCAGCCACCCGCCGCTCCTCCTCGCCGACGAGCCCACCGGAAACCTCGACCCCGAGACCTCCATCGGGATCATGCAGCTGCTCTACCGGATCAACCGCACCGGTACGACCGTCGTCGTCGTGACCCACGACCGCGAGATGGTCGACAAGATGCGGCGCCGCGTCATCCAGCTCTATGACGGCCGCGTGATCCGCGACCAGGCCGCCGGCATGTACGCGACCGACGAGGACACGTCCGAGTTCGGCGCCCGCGTCCGCTCCGAGTACGGCGTGATCGAGCACGACGACTTCGACGACGACGGCGGCAGCGGGGCAGTCCTTTGAGCCGCTTCGCATTCTTCCTCGGGGAGGCCTACCGGGCGCTGCGCCGCAACGCCGCTCCTTCGGCCGCCGCGATCGTGACGATCGCCGTGACCGTGCTGCTGATCGGCGTCCTCGTGCCGGTCCTCGACGCCTCCGGCTCGAAGACGGACGACGTCCGCAGCCAGCTCGAGCTCAAGGTCTTCCTGTTCGACGACGCGACGAACAACGAGATCACCTCCCTCCAGGACAAGATCTCCGGTATCCCGCACGTCGAGAACGTCGAGTACATCTCGCCCGCCGCGGCGCTGAAGATCCTCCAGGAACGTCTCGAGGACAAGAGCCTGCTCGATCAGCTCAACACGAACCCGCTTCCACCGGCCTTCAACGTCAAGGTCGACAACCCCGACAACATCGAGTCCGTGCAGACGGCGCTGTCGCCCCCGGATTCGACCGGCAAGCCGCAGCCGATCAGCGCCGCGATCGACGACATCGTCACCGGTCAGGAGACGCAGCAGATCCGCGAGGTGACGAGCGCAGTGAAGATCCTGCTCGCCGTCATCGCCGTCCTGCTCGCGGTGGCCTCCCTGTTCCTGGTCGGCAACACGATCCGTCTTTCGATCTACGCCCGCCGCCGCGAGGTGGAGGTCATGCAGCTGGTCGGAGCGACCGACTGGTTCATCCGCTGGCCCTTCGTGATCGAGGGGCTCGTAGTCGGGCTGTTCGGCGCGATCATCGCGGTCGGCATACTGTTTCTCGGCAAGGTGACCATCGTTGACCCGCTGTCTGACAACTTCGCTTTGGTCGAGAATCTCAACACGATCTCCTTCGTACCGCTCGTCGCCGCACTGGTGATGGGCGCGATGGTGGTCGCGGCGCTTGGCAGCGGAGTGACGCTGCGCCGCTTCCTCCGCATTTGAGCCCGGGACCCAGCCGCCTCGCGACCCTCCTCGCCGGGCTGTTCGTCGGCGCGGTCGTCGCCGTGGCGCTGCTCGCGTTCGTCGGACCGCTCCAGGACCTGCTGCCCGACAACGGAAACCTGAGCCGGGCCGAGGAGGCCCAGCAGGTGATCGAGGACTCGTACTTCAAGGAGACCGACTCCGACGAGCTCCAGAACGCGTCAATCGACGGCATGGTCCGCAAGATCAGCAAGGCCAACGACGACAAGTTCTCCCACTACTTCGACCCCGCGACCTTCAAGCAGTTCGAGGCCTCGACGTCCGGCAAGTTCTCCGGGATCGGGGTCACCGTCACCGAGACGAAGCGCGGCCTCCGGGTCGCCCAGGTCTTCGACGGCGCCCCGGCCGAGGACGTCGGCATCGGGGTCGACGACGAGATCGTCGGCGTGAACGGCAAGTCGCTGAAGGGTGTCTCCTCCGACGCGGCGGCGGCACAGATCAAGGGTCCTCCGGGAACGAGCGTCGAGCTGACGGTGATCGACGGTCAGACCGGCAAGCGCCGGGAGGTCGACGTCGAGCGCGCCAACGTCAAGGTCCCCGCGGTGACCGGCCGGATGGAGAAGGTCGACGGCCGCAAGGTCGCCTACGTCGCCCTCGCCGGCTTCACCCGCGGCGCTCACGGCGAGCTCCGAAGCGAGATCGAGAAGCTCGATGAGAAGGGCGCCGAGGGGCTCATCTTCGACCTGCGCGGCAACGGCGGCGGACTCGTCGACGAGGCGGTCCTCGTCCAGTCGATCTTCCAGGAGGAGGGCCCCGTCGTCACGATCGAGGGCCGGGCCCGCGACAAGAAGACGTTCGACGTGACCGGCGACACGCTCCCCGACATCGGGCCGATCGCGGTGCTCGTCGACGGCAACACCGCCTCCGCTTCCGAGATCGTCAGCGCAGCGCTCAAGGAGAACGACCTCGCGACGATCGTGGGCACCCGCACCTACGGCAAGGGCGTCTTCCAGGAGGTCATCCCGCTCGACGCCGGCGGCGCCCTCGACATCACGGTCGGCGAATACCTCACCTCCGACGGCACGTCCATCCTCGGCAAGGGCGTCACGCCGCAGATCCGCGTAGAGGACAAGGACGTATCCGACGGCGACGACGTCCTCGACGCCGGACTCAAGCAGGTCGGCTCCGAGCTCCAGGGCCAACCGGCCCAGTGACCGGCTGACCGACCGATGCCCGAGCCCCTCGATCCATCGCGCCCCCGAGCGCTCGTCGTCGCCCGCCGCGGCAAGTTCTACGTCGGCGAGCCGCTGTTCGAGCGCGGGCCGCAAGTCAGCCTCGCACGGGGTCGCGTCAAGGTCGACCCGGGCGGGATCGCGCTCTGCCGCATGGGCGGGCGCGGCGGTCAGCCGATCGTCGACCTCGGCCGGGCCGACAACGCTCGCGACGTCGTCGGCGCGCTGATCGCAGACCGTGGCCTGCGACCGACCTTCAGGGACAGGCTCGAGCAGGACGCCCGGCGGGAGATCGAGCGGCTGGGTCGTGACGCCGGCCCGCGCCGCGACCTGACCGGTGAGCCGACCTTCACCGTCGATCCGGCGAGCGCCCGCGACTTCGACGACGCGGTCTCCGCGAAGCGGGAGGGGGACGGGTTCCGCCTCTGGATCCACATCGCCGACGTCGCGGCGCACGTCCAGCCCGACAGCGGCCTCGATCGCGAGGCCTTCGCGCGAGCCAACTCGACCTACGCGCCGGGGACGGTCAGCCCGATGCTCCCGGGCTCGCTGAGCAGCGACGCCTGCAGCCTGATGCCCGATGTCGAGCGCCTCGCGGTGACCGCCGAGATCGAGCTGTCGGCTCAGGGTGAGGCGCGGAACGCGAGCTTCTACCGGTCGCGGATCCGTTCCGACGTCCGGCTCGACTACGACCAACTCGACGTGATCTTCGCCGGGAAGGAGCGGGCCCCCGAGCACGTGGCCGACGCGATCGGCACGGCCCGAGCCGCGGCTGCCGCCATCGCGGCCCGCAGCGCCGGTCGCGGGCTCGAGGTCAGCGGCTCCGAGCCTGAGTTCACGTTCACGCCGGAGGGCGACGTCGCCGGAGCACATGCCCTCGAGCAGACCGAGTCGCACCGCTTGATCGAGAAGCTGATGATCCTGACCAACGAGCAGGTTGCGCTCCTGCTCGAGCGCAAGGGCGTGCCGAGCCTCTACCGGGTCCATGAGCAACCCGATCCGGCACGGGTGCGGGTGCTCATCGATCAGCTCGCGTCGCTCGGGATCGCCACCCCGGCCCTGGCCGAGAACGCGGGTCCGACCGAGGCGGGCGCCGCCGCGGTCGAGGCGAGCAAGCTGGTGGCCGCCGAGACGAAACGGCGCGGACACGGCGCGAGCAGCCTCTCGTCGCTCGTCCTGCGATCGCTCAAGCCGGCCCGCTACAGCCCCGACAACCAGGGTCACGCCGGTCTCGGCAGCCCCGCCTACGCGCACTTCACCTCGCCGATCCGGCGCTATCCCGACCTGATCGCCCATCGGGCGCTGCTCTCGGTCGTCGAAGGTGCCGGGGGCGAACCCGCGCCGACGGTCCACGAGGTCGCGGCCGCGGCCGAGCACTGCTCCGACAAGGAGCGCGATTCGATGCGGATTGAGCGCGATGCCGACGACGTCTGCGCCTCGTTCCTGCTCCAGCGAGAGCTCTACGAGCGCGGATCGGGAACGGTGTTCGAGGGGGAGGTCTCCGGCGTCATCTCCGCCGGTGCTTTCATCCAGTTCCGTGGTGAGCACGCAGACGTATACGAGGGCTTCTTCCCGGCGCGCCGGATGCCCGGTGAGCGGTTCGAGATCAACGACGTCGAGTCGGCGCTCGTCGGCATGCGAACGGGCAAGCAGGTCGGGATCGGCGACGCCATCGAGATCAAGGTCGAATCGGTCGAGGCGCCGCGCGGGAGGGTGGACCTGATCCCCGCCGAGGAGAAGCAGCCGCGCGAGAAGGGCTCGACGGGCGGGCGCGGCGGCGGGCGTGGACGGCAGCGCGGATCGCGGGGCCGGCGATGAGCGAAGCCGAGCAGGCGCGTGGACCCGATGTCGCCACCAACCGGGCGGCGCGGTTCTCCTACGAGACCGTCGAGACGTTCGAGGTCGGCATCGTGCTGCAGGGGACCGAGGTCAAGTCGCTGCGCGACGGAAAGGCCCGCCTCCAGGATTCCTACGCCGTGATCGAGGAGGGGCAGGTCTACCTCCGCGACGCCTACATCCCGCCCTACCCGCCGGCGCGCGACAACCACGAACCCGAGCGGCCCCGCAAGCTGCTCATGCACCGCTGGGAGATCGAGCGGCTGATCGGCCGGATGCAGCGCAAGGGCCTGACCCTGATCCCGACCCGCATCTACTTCAAGGGCAAGCGCGCCAAGGTCGAGCTGGCGCTGGCTCGCGGTCGCCAGCAGCAGGACAAGCGCCGCCAGATCCGCGATCGGGACGTCGCCCGGGACGTCGAGCGGGAGATGAAGCATCGTGGACGCTGAACGCTCCCGTTCAGGTTCGGCAGCGGTACCTCCCCAAGCGCGTCGGCCCTTGCTTCAATGTCCGGGTACGAGCTTTGACACGGAGGAATGCGAGTGAGCGAGCAGGATCAACAGCAGGGATCGGCGCCGCAGCCCGGCGCTGCTCCACCGCCTCCGCCGACGGGCGCACCCGCTCCCCCGCCGCCCCCGCCGGGGTCCGCACCTTCGCCCGCCGCCGCTCCCAC
>Ga0209023_10002678_pt1 | contig 21908 bp, 15 predicted proteins | sample LakOneMetagenome_FD_187468 | JGI IMG/M metagenome (GOLD analysis project Ga0209023, IMG submission 187468) | Freshwater and sediment microbial communities from Lake Erie, Canada (SPAdes) (version 2) | ecosystem: Environmental > Aquatic > Freshwater > Lentic | place: Lake Erie, Canada...
CTGGCGCACAGCGCCACCGAACGCGCAGCAGCGGAGTGACCATGCCTCGAACACGCGATGGATTAAGCGATATGGACTGGGACAAGCTGAAGGTCTTTCACGCGGCTGCGGAAGCGGGAAGCTTCACTCATGCCGGCGAACAGCTCGGGCTGTCGCAGTCGGCGGTCTCCCGTCAGGTCAGCGCACTGGAACAGGAACTGGCGGTCTCGCTGTTCCACCGCCACGCCCGCGGCCTGATCCTCACCGAACAGGGCGACCTGTTGTTCCGCACCGCGCATGACGTGTTCATGCAGCTGCAGGCGGCCCGCGCCAAGCTGACCGACAGCCGCGAGCGGCCGAGCGGCGACCTCAAGGTCACCACCACACCGGGCGTCGGCATCAACTGGCTGATTCCCCGGCTCGGCGAATTCACCGCGCTCTATCCGGACATTCGTATTTCATTGATTGTCACCGACGAGGAACTCGACCTGTCGATGCGCGAGGCCGATGTGGCGATCCGCACCCGCAAGCCGACCCAGCCGGATCTCATCCAGCGCAAGCTGTTCTCGATGGGCTTCCACGCCTATTGCTCGCCGGAATACGTCAAGCGCCATGGCACGCCGCGTACGCTCGACGAACTGGATGCGCACCGGATCATCGTGCTCAGCGACCAGAACGTGCCACAGCATCTGCAGAACCGGAACTGGCTGATCGACGCCAACCGCAACGGCTCAGGCCCGCGCGATGCCGTGTTCAAGGTGAACAATATTCTGGGCCTTGTGCGCGCCTGCCAGCAGGGCCTCGGAATTGCTGCGCTGCCAGATTATCTGGTTGAAGATAACAACCGCCTTGTGCAGCTCTTCAGCGAGGCCGACTCGATTCAATTGGATACGTATTTTGTTTATCCCGAAGAATTGAAGTCCGTCGCGCGCGTGCAGGTTTTCCGTGATTTTATCGTGAGTAAGGCGCAGCGCTGGCCGTCCTGATGGCGCGTTGGCGGGTTCAAACGTGTGTTTGAGCCCGCACCCTGAGCATGACTGACATACCGGGATCGGAGTTGTCCGCATGGGAAATCGCGGCCCATACTCTCCCCACACTGATTGAGCGTTTTGCGCACTGTCCCCCTCCTCCAGCGAAACGCGCGCTCAGTTATCCCTCTTGGAAGGTGATTGTGTCGGCCTCACGTGGCCAAAAACTAAACAGGCCGGGCTCTTTAGCCCGGCCTTTTTTCATGGGCTCCGTAGAGCGCCCATCAGACCTACGAATGAAGTTTCGCCCGCGACAGGCGCAGCGCATTGCCGATGACGCTGACCGACGACAGCGCCATGGCCGCCGCGCCCAGCATCGGCGACAGCAGGATGCCGAACACCGGATAGAGCACGCCCGCCGCCACCGGAATCCCCGCAGCGTTGTAAAGGAACGCGAACACGAGGTTCTGGCGGATGTTGCGCATGGTGGCACGCGACAATTGCCGGGCCTCGACAAGCCCCATCAGGTCGCCGCGCAGCAGGGTGATGCCTGCGCTCTCGATGGCAACGTCCGTGCCACTGCCCATGGCGATGCCGACATCAGCCGCCGCGAGCGCGGGCGCATCATTGATGCCGTCACCGGCCATGGCTACCACCCGGCCCTCGCCGCGCAGCTTCGAGACCACATCGCCCTTGCGCTCCGGCAGCACGTCGGCCTCGACTTCAGTGATGCCAAGCGTCTTCGCCACCGCCTGCGCCGTGGTGACGTTATCACCGGTCAGCATGACAATGCGCAGACCATCGGCGCGCAATTGCTTCAAGGCTTCGGGTGCGCTGGCCTTGACCGGATCGGCAACGGCGATGACGCCGGCCGCGCGGCCATCGATCGCCACATAGATCGCGGTCGCGCCGCGCTCGCGCTGGTCACGCGCGGCCTTCTCCAGCGTAGCGGTATCGATGTTCGACTGCTGCATGATCACGGCATTGCCGATCACGATCCGGCGGCCATCCACCGTACCCGTTGCGCCCTTGCCCACCGGCGAGTCGAAGTTCTGCACGTCAGAAAGCGTGAGACCTTCCTCCTTCGCCGCGTTGAGGACCGCAAACGCCAGCGGATGTTCGCTCGCCCGCTCCACGCTGGCGGCGAGCCGCAGCAGTTCGCTGCGATCGATCCCGTCAGCCGCGACAACCGCCACCACCTTCGGCTTGCCTTCGGTCAGCGTGCCGGTCTTGTCGATCACCAGCGTATCGACCTTTTCCATCCGCTCCAGCGCTTCCGCGTCACGGATCAGAATGCCGGAACGCGCACCGCGCCCGACACCGACCATGATCGACATCGGCGTTGCCAGACCGAGCGCGCAGGGACATGCAATGATCAGAACGGTGACGGCTGCGACCAGCGCATAGGTGAAGCGCGGCTCGGGACCGAACACCGCCCATGCTGCGAACGCTGCGAGCGCTGCCGCAATGACAACCGGCACGAACCAGCCTGCGACCTGATCGGCCAAACGCTGCACCGGCGCGCGCGACCGCTGCGCCCGCGCCACCAGATCGACAATGCGCGCCAGCATGGTGTCGCGGCCGATCTTCTCGGCGCGAACCACAAGCCCGCCGCTCTGGTTGACCGTGCCGCCGATCACCTTTGCACCGACAGCTTTCTTCACCGGCATCGATTCACCGGTGACCAGAGATTCATCGACCAGCGATGAGCCTTCGGTGACGACACCATCGACCGGCACTTTCTCGCCGGGGCGCACGCGGAGCAGATCGCCCACCGCGATGGCATCGATGTCGATATCTTCGTCGCCCTGCGCGCCCATGCGCCGCGCCGTCTTCGGCGCAAGACCGAGCAGTGCGCGGATCGCGCCGGAGGTCTGTGCGCGGGCGCGCAGTTCGAGCACCTGGCCGAGCAGCACAAGAACCGTGATGACGGCTGCGGCCTCGAAATACACCGCGACCGCGCCGTGATGATCGCGGAAGGCCTGCGGAAACACCTGCGGCGCCAGCGTTGCGACCACGCTGTAGATGTAAGCAACGCCGGTGCCCATCGCGATCAGCGTGAACATGTTGAGGTTGCGCGTCTTGACCGACTGCCAGCCGCGCTCGAAGAACGGCCATCCAGCCCACAGCACCACCGGCGTCGCCAGCGCAAAGCCGAGCCAGTTCGCCGCCTGCGTCTCAAGAAGATGGATGCCACCAAGATGCGCGGTCATATCCAGCACGAACACCGGTAGCGTCAGGGCGAGTGCGATCCAGAACCGCCGCGTCATGTCGATCAGTTCGGGATCTGGTCCATCGTCCAGCGAGACAGTTTCCGGCTCGAGCGCCATACCGCAGATCGGGCAACTTCCCGGCCCGACCTGACGCACCTCGGGATGCATCGGACAGGTGTAGATGGTGCCTTCGGGCATTTTCTCTTCGGGCTGTGATGATTTCGGCGCGAGATACTTTTCCGGATTGCCTTCGAACTTGGTCCGGCAGCCCGCCGAGCAAAAGAAGTAATCCTGCCCGTTGTACGCAAACCGGTGCTTGGCCGTCGCGATGGTGACGGTCATGCCGCAGACGGGATCGATCGCCTTGCCTGCCTGATCTGCGTCAGTGTGCCCGTGACCTGCTGCATGGGAATGATGGTGCGCGTGAGCGTGCTTGTGGCCGTGGCTCTGATGATCATGACCGCCGCAGCAACTGCCTGCCTGCTTTTCTTGATGTTCCGGTGACGCCATCGTCCCAATCCTCACTTGCAATCTATACCCTATAGGGGTATATAGTACGGCATGCGTCAGGAAATCAAGTCATCGTGCCTGAAACGGCTGAAACGGATCGAAGGCCAGGTTCGCGGACTCGCGGGGATGGTCGAGGACGATCGCTACTGCATCGACATCGTCACGCAGATCGCAGCGGCGCGCACAGCGCTGCGGCGGGTCGAGGAAGAAATCCTGCGCGATCACGTCGCACATTGCGTGGAGCATGCGATCCATTCCGGCGACAAGGCCGATCAGCGCCGCAAGATCGCCGAGCTGATGGATGTGGTGAGCCGCGCAGACCGCTAAAAACGACAGCCATCATGACCTGTTCGCAACATGGTTGATCGCGCGTTAGTCACCCGGCGATGCGCATTGACGATCTGTTCACGACAGTAATGCCTGCGCCGCAGCGGTTTCGCGAATTGTACGCTGAGCGTACGCGCGCGGCCTGATCGATTCCGATTCCGGGCATCCGCATCGATCAAACACCGCGCCCGGAATTTACGCGTTCTTACGCAATTCCACTTACCTGCCGAAGTAACCGCTTTCTTCTCGCGTGCAGGCTGTTCGATGTTCAAGATCTACAATTGTATCGCCACCGCCCATAACCTGTGGCTCGTGGGTCTCGCGGCTGTGATTTGCACACTGGCCTCCCTCGCCGCCATCAGCCTGTTGCGCCATGCACGCCACGCGACGCGCCAGATGCGTCCGGTCTGGCTCGCTATCTCGGCGATCTCGACAGGCTTCGGCATCTGGTCGACGCATTTCATCGCGATGCTCGCCTACTCGCCCGGCATTCCGAGCGCCTACAACATTGCACTCACGGTCCTGTCACTTGCAGCAGCGATCCTGCTCACCGCAGCAGGTCTTGCCATGGCCATGCTGCCGTCATGGCGGCTCGGGCCGTGGCTTGGCGGCGCTGTGGTCGGCGGCGGCATCGCCACAATGCACTATCTCGGCATGGCGGCGTTCCAGATCGGCGGCGTCATCCTGTGGGATTCCACACTTGTCGCAGCCTCCATCCTGCTCGGCACATTGATCGGCGCAGCGGCGCTACCGACCGGCCTGCATGGCGACACGCAGCGCTGGCGAATTGCGGGCGCGCTGCTTCTGACACTGGCGATCTGCAGTCATCATTTCACCGCGATGGGCGCGGTCGCGATCATTCCCGATCCGACCGTCACGATCCCGCAATCCGCGATCCCGACCACGTGGCTTGCGGTCGGCGTCGCGGTGTCCAGCTTCACGATTATCCTGCTGGCGCTTGGCGCAGCGGCTCTCGACATTCACGACCAGCGCCGCTCCGCGCAGGAAGCGGACCGGATGCGCGGTCTTGCCAATGCCGCGATCGAAGGCCTGCTGGTGTGCGACGGCGAAGTTGCCGTCACTGCGAATACCAGCTTCGCCAGTCTTGTCGGCTCATCCTCCGAGAAGCTGATCGGTGCCAAGCTTGAAGCTTTCATTCCGAACGCCGACATCCGCGCGAAACTGCAAGGCTCGCCGAACCAGCCTGTGGAAGCCGAATTGCGCCATGAAGACGGATCGATGATCCCGGTGGAATTGATTCTTCGCCCCATCGATTTTGCAGGCACTGCGCATCAGGTGATCGCCGTCCGCAATCTGCAGGCGCGCAAAAAGGCTGAGCAACATATCCGTTATCTCGCGCATCACGATGCGCTGACCTCGCTGCCCAACCGCAGCACCTTCCATGCGCGGCTCGATCATGAAATCGCGGCGGCAAAGGACAGCGGACAGAAATGCGCCGTGTTGTGCTTCGATCTTGATCGCTTCAAGGAGGTCAACGACCTGTTCGGACATGCCGCCGGCGACAAGGTGCTGCAAACCGTCGCCTCACGCGTGACGAGGATTCTCGACAAAAACTGCATGGTGGCGCGCCTTGGCGGCGACGAATTCGCGATTCTGGTTCCGGGACTCTCAAGCCCGGCTGCGGCCGGAAACCTCGCTGAGGCCCTCATCGAAACACTCCGCCCCGATGACGGCAAATCCGACAGCGACAACATGACCTCGTGCAGCATCGGCATCGCGATCTGCCCGGACGACGCGGATAATCGCGAGACGCTGCTCAACCACGCCGACACGGCGCTGTATCGCGCCAAGATGGAAGGCCGCGCCACCTATCGCTTCTTCGAAGCGAAGATGGCCGCGGAAGTCCACGACCGGCGCGTGCTGGAGCACGATCTGCGTCAGGCTGTGGCACGCGGCGAGTTCAAATTGGTCTATCAGCCGCAGAACGACATTCAGACCAACACGGTGATCGGGTTCGAAGCGCTGCTGCGCTGGACCCACAAGACCCGCGGCGCGATTTCACCGGGCCTCTTCATTCCGATCGCCGAGGAAACCGGCGCCATTCTCGGCATCGGCGAATGGGTGCTCCGGGAAGCATGCAAGCAGGCCGCAAGCTGGCCGAAGCCGCTGACCATCGCCGTCAACGTCTCCGCCGTGCAGATCTACAGCGAGAACTTCGTGCAACTGGTGCATGAGGTGCTGCTTGAGACCGGTCTCGCACCGAACCGGCTCGAACTTGAAATCACCGAGACCGCGCTGGTGCGCGATCTCAACCGCGCACTGACCACGCTCCGGCGGATCAAGGCGCTCGGCGTGCATATCGCGATGGACGATTTCGGCACCGGCTATTCGTCGCTGTCGAATCTGCGCGCCTTCCCGTTCGACAAGATCAAGATCGACGGATCGTTCATCAAGTCGGTGAACACCAACGCGCAGGCGGCGACCATCGTGCGCGCTGTGCTGGGTCTCGGCCGCGGCCTTGGCCTGCCGGTGCTGGCGGAAGGCGTCGAGACGCCGGCCGAACTGGCGTTCCTGCAATCCGAACTGTGCAACGAGGTTCAGGGCTATCTGGTGGGACGTCCCGCCCCGATCACGGCCTTCACCGCATTGACCCATGCGGACGCTATGCCTGCAACCGGCGACGAGGTGCAGGTCCTGCTGGCGAAATCCGCCTGACGGCCAGGTTGGGACATGGGGAAGAGTGGTACAGTTGGGTGGGATCGAACCACCGACCTCCGGATCCACAATCCGGCGCTCTAACCAGCTGAGCTACAACTGCATTTTTCAATCGACCGGCCGCCTGAAGGCGGCCCCGCACGGGCGGCGATTTCGCGGGAAACTAGGTGCAACGCCGCGCTTTGGCAAGTCGCTTTGACCGCAGAACGCGCACCCGCGAACAATCTTGATATGGGTGGCTCCAAGGCGGCGACCGGTTCAACCGGATGCTCCGTTTAGCCGCCATCCGCCCCGTTTACAGACCCGGCTTGAAGGCCTTTGCCGCGCTCGTGGTGAGCGGCTCGACGGTCTCGGTTGCCACCTTGCGGGTCAGCGCGGCGAGATCCTGCGTCTGCGTGCTCAAAACCTCGAACTGCTTGCGGGCATGGGCGTTCATCAGTTCGAACGCTTCCGGCAGCGATTTCACGCCCATCAGGCTCTGGGTGAATGCGAAGACGGCCTCGGTGTTGGTCTGGGCCATGCCGATGACCGTCGTGGTGAGGTCGCTGGCGCCCTTGGTGGCCGATGCGTAGACCGCTTCCAGCGCACCGTTGTTGGAAACAGCCGCATCCTTGAACATCTGATAGCCGTCACGGGCCTGGAAAACGCCCATTTCGGCAAAGGCCCGGAACTGCTCCGGAAGCTTGAAGGGGACAACGGCAAAAGGATCGTTCGCGCTCATCAGGGCAGTCCTTGTCTCTCGAAGTTGGAAAGGCCGGGACGGTGCCCGTCATGCGCGGTCGCAGGGACAACGCGCGAAGTCAGTTTCTGTTTGGCACTATAGGCCGGATTTTGTGCAACGCAACAAAATCCGGCCTATTTCCGTGCATGCCTGATCCGGCGGATGGCCGGATCGGGCATTGCTGGCAGCTCTCAGCTCCTGAAACGGGCTTATTTGGGCTTGGTGGCGTCCATGGCAGCACGGGTGACCGCCTGCCCCATTTCACTGGCCTGCTCCGCCAGCGCGCGCATCTGGCCCTGAACATACTCGGTGTGCAGGCGCATCACCTCGGTCAGGTCCTTGGCGTGAATAAGCTGCTGCGCGTAGGCGAGCGAGGACTGCACATTCTTCTCGGCAAAGGCGATCGCCTTGGCGCCGATCTCCTTGGCAGCCTCGCCGGGCGCGCCGAACGAGGCACCACCGAACGCCGCCGCGGTCTGCTGTGCGCTGCTGATGAAGGATTCGAACGCCTTGCGCGCCTGATCCAGACTCGCCTCCGCCATCGAACGCATTTCCTTCGGAATCTCGAACTGATTGCCTGCCATGTCGCACCCTCCTGTTATTCGGGCCCGCCAGGGCCCGTGTCCGCAATTCACCGCCGGGTGACACCACATATGACGCAGCGCAACGACAGTTCCTGCCGGTCCATCGTGACCGTTTGGATATCTTTTGCAACTCCCAACGTCCGGGCCACGCGAGAGTTCGATGCACCGCGGAATTAAGGTTATCGCGGGTTAGTCACACGCCGCACTGGTGGACCTTGCGGCAGACGCGCCATACTAATCTTTTGTTAAGACTGCGAATCCCAACCCGCTTTGCGGCGGTGTTCTGAAATGAGTGACAGCCCGTTGTCGAACATGAGCGAAGCCGATTTCCAGCTCCATGGCATCCGCGATCCGCGCCTTGCGGCGCTTGCAACGAGTCCGTTGCCTGCATGGGTCTGGTCGATCAATGGCGCACACATTCTCTGGGCCAACACCATCGGCGCGCGCCTGTTCGGCGAGCGCAATGCGGCCTCGCTTTCAGAAAGGACCATCGGCCCAGCCGACCCGCATCGCCGTCAGGCCGCACAACTCGCGGCACGTCTTTCGCGAACCGGTGCACCACGGCTGGAGCGGCTGCGCGGATTCGGCGCGCCGCTCGGGCGTCTCCTGACATGCACCTGCGCGCGCCTTACGTTTGCTGATGGCAGCGCAGGCATTCTGATCGCAGCGACCGAACCGGTAGGCCGTCCCGTGCCGCTCACGGAACGGCTTGCGCATCTTGTCGACAGCGTGTCGATGCCCGCGATGACCTTCACGCCCGAAGGCGCGCTGGCCGGGGCGAACGATGCAGCGAAGAACATCCCCGGCCTGTTCGGCAATCTCAACGGACCCGGCTTCGACGAAGCACGCGGCATCGCGCTGCGCGATGGACAAGCTGCGCTGAAAATGGATCTCGGCCGCGTCACGCTGCATCGTGTCGGCAGCGGCGATACCACGGCGCTGGTGGCCCTGATCGATACCGTGATCACACCACGTCCAGCACCCAAGCCCGCGCCGGTGATTGTCGAGCCGTCTGAACCTGCCGCTACAAACCCGCCCGCTGAAAAACCCGCTCCCGCGCCGGTTGCGGCTGTCATGAACGCCGCATCCGAGAGTGCACCACCGCCTTCACCTCCGGTGCAACCTGACGCCGCTGCTGACCGCGCAGACGATGCACCGGCACAGCCAGCGCCAGCCGAAACATCCGCCGAGATTCTGCCGACCGAGGTGTTCGGATCGGTCTTCGACGATCCGTTTGAACCGGAAGCGCCTGCTGAATCGAAAGCACCTGCGCAGCAGATCGCAGAGACGCAGGACGAAGCAACGGAGCCTGTCGCACCTGTAGCCGAAGCGCTCGAACCCGCGCCGCAGGACGAACCCGTCCATCACGACACGCCGGAAGTCCCCGTCACGCGAATCTTTTTCGACGACGCCCGCAAGGCTCCCGCACAGAATAATCCTGCGAATGATGCCTCCGCGACATTGATCGAGATGCAGGAAGAACCGCCGGCATCGCCGCAGCAGCCGCTGCGCTTCACCTGGCAGATGGACGAGCATGGTCACTTCTCGCTTGGCCAGGACGAATTCACCCGCCTGATCGGCACGCGCACCGCAGCCGCATTCGGACGGCCGTGGCTGGAAATCGCCGAGACTCTCGACCTCGATCCCGACCGGCGCGTCGCGGACGCGGTCGCGACACGCGAGAGCTGGAGCAACATCATCGTCAACTGGCCTGCCGATGGCACCGGCGCGCGGCTGCCGGTCGAACTGTCGGGCCTGCCGATCTACGATCGCGCGGGAGAGTTTCTCGGCTATCGCGGATTTGGCGTCTGCCGCGATATCGATGGCATGGCACAGCTCGCTGCACGGCGTCGCCAGGACGTGCTGTACTCATCGAAGCCGGAGTCCGTGTTCGAGGAAACGGCAACACCAGACGTGACCGTTCAGAATTTTGCCGCCGACACGCCTGCACATCACGAGAGTTCACACACGCCGGTGCCAGATGAGCCGGCTCATCCGCAGGCGGCACATCTCGACGCCAGCACCCAAGACAACATCCCTCCCGAGACTTCACCGCCAACCGAAACGGAACCGCCCGTGGATATTCCGCAGAACGTCGTGCCGTTTCCTGTGGCCGAGCCCAAGCCTCCGACGCTGACCGCCGTCGAAAGCAACGCATTCGACGAACTGGCGCGGCGTTTGTCGGCTCAACTGGAGAATGGCGGGAACGATTCCCTGACCGATGCGTCGGTCGCCGAACTGTTTGCATCCGATGCCACCGAGCTTTCGCGCGAGCCCGTGTTCGAGCCGCCCGCACTGGAAAATCCGCCTGCCTTCCTGCAGCCGGAGCCTGTGCTGCCGCGCGCCAACGGCGCGCAGGACCTTCAACTGTTCGACCGCCTGCCGGTCGGCGTGCTGGTCTATCGTCTCGATCGTCTGCTCTATGCCAACAAGGCCTTCTTCGCTTCCACCGGCTATGACGATCTCCATGCCCTCACCGAAGCGGGCGGCCTCGATGCGCTCACCGTCGAAGCCGGCGCAGGCTCTGCCAGCAGCACTTCGGACACCGGCACGCCGGTCGTGATCGCGTCTACCAGCAAGAGCGGCCCTGACAGGGGTGAACCTGCGGACGCGCGGCTGTTCGCCATCACATGGGATGGCGAGCCTGCACACGCGCTGATCTTTTCCGGGCCGCGCGCCGAGCCGCGCATTGAAACATCGCCAGCGCCGGCCGTGATTGCGCCGGTGATCATGCCTCGCGAGGAGGACACGCAGGCGGAAGAACTCGCCACCATTCTCGACAACACCGCCGAGAGCGTTGTGGTGTTCGACGAAGAAGGCCGTTTGCTCTCCTGCAATCGCAGCGCCGAAACCCTGTTCGGCCGCGACGACAACGACATGGCCGCACTTGCTGTCGCCGATCTGTTCGCACCCGAGAGCCAGCGCGCCGTGCTCGATTATGTGAACGAGGTCAAAGCGGCAGTCGTGACTCAACTCGTTCCTCACGACCGCGAATTGCTCGGACGCGCCCGCGACGGCCGCGCCATTCCGCTGTCGATGACCATCGGCCGGACTCAGCCGGGCGGCCCGCGCTTTTTCGCGATCTTCCGCGACCTGTCACAGACAAAGAAGGGCGAAGGCGATCTGGTCCATGCCAAACGTCAGGCCGAGCGCGCAACCAGCGCCAAGGCCGACATTCTCGGGCGGATCAGCCACGAGGTCCGCATGCCACTCAATGCCATTATCGGCTTTGCGGACGTGATGATCGAGGAGCGCTTCGGCGCGCTCGGCAACGAGCGCTATGTCGAATACATGAAAGACATTCGCGCCTCCGGCCAGCGCGTGATTGCGATCATCGATGATCTGCTCGATCTTTCGCGCATCGAATCCGGCAAGATGGAACTCTCGTTCGCGAGCCAGGATCTCAACAGCATGGTCGAGCAGTGCGTCGCGGTGATGCAGCCGCAGGCCAACCGCGAGCGCATCATCATCCGCACCTCGCTGGCGCATGCGCTGCCGACGGTGAAGGCCGATGCCCGCGCCTTGCGCCAGATCGCGATGAACCTGATTGGCAATTCGATCCATCTCGCCAATGCCGGTGGACAGGTGATCGTCTCCACCGCGACGACGGACTTCGGCGATATCGTGCTGCGGGTCCGCGACACCGGGCACGGCCTCAACGACAACGAGATCGCGGCGGCCATGGCCCCGTTCCGCACATCGGACGTGTCGGATCAGACCGCCGACGGCTCGGTCGTCAACCTGTCGCTGACCAAGGCGCTGGTCGAAGCCAACCGTGCGCAATTCCACATCAAGACCGCGCCGCATTCCGGCACGCTGATCGAGGTCGTGTTCTCCCACGCCAGCGCGATCGCCTGAGCAGTCTGGAATCGCTCTAAAACTCCACCTTCGCGACATCGCGCCGCGCGAATATCAATGTCCGCTGCGCTACAGAACCAGCAACGCGCTGCCCATCAGCGCCTTTCATCAAGCGCCGGAGTTTTCCATGTCACGTATCCGCATTCTCGCTGCCGCAACCGTCATCGCATCCGTGACGGCCGTGAGCGGCGCGGCCTTCGCGCAATCCGGCGACGTCAATGTCTACACCTATCGCGAGACCAAGCTTGTGCAGCCGCTGTTCGACGCGTTCACCAAGGACACCGGCATCAAGGTCAATGTGGTTTCGGCCAGTTCGGGTCTTGAACAGCGCATCAAGGCGGAAGGCGCCAACAGCCCGGCGGACGTGCTCCTGACCGTGGACGTCGGCCGTATCGCCGAAGCGGTGGAAGCTGGCGTGACCCAGCCGATCAAGTCCGACGCGCTCGACAAGGCCGTGCCGGCGCAATACCGCGACCCTGACGGTCACTGGGCCGGCATTTCGATGCGCGCGCGCGTGATCTACGCCTCGAAGGATCGCGTCAAGCAGGACGCCATCACCTATGAGGAACTGGCCGACCCGAAGTGGAAGGGCAAGATCTGCATCCGCTCCGGCCAGCACATCTACAACAACGCGCTATTCGCGGCTTATGTCGCCCATCACGGCGAAGCCAAAGCCGAGGAATGGCTGCGCGGCGTGAAGGCCAATCTGGCGCAGAAGCCTTCCGGCGGTGACCGTGAGACCGCGCGCGACGTGGCGGCTGGCAAGTGCGACATCGGCATCGGTAACACCTATTACTGGGCGCTGATGATGAACCACGACGCCGACAAGAAGCCATGGGCGGAAGCCACCAAGGTGATCCTGCCGACCTTCGCGGGCGGCGGCACCCATGTGAATCTGTCCGGCGTGCTGCTGGCGAAGAACGCGCCCAACCGCGCCAACGCCATCAAGCTGATCGAATGGCTCGCGGGCGACAAGGCGCAGCAGATCTACGCCGATGCCAATTATGAATATCCGGTGCGCTCGGGCGTTGCCGTGAATTCGACCATCGCAGGTTACGGCACGCTGAAGCCTGACACGCTGCCCATCGCCAAGATTGCAACAAGCCGCAAGGCGGCATCGACGCTGGTGGACAAGGTCGGGTTCGATAATTGAAGCGCTCGGTTCTGTGAACTTCACTGCACAAGAATGTCGTCATGGCCGGGCTCGTCCCGGCCATCTACGTCTTTTCATAGATCGCAGAAGCAAGATATGGATGCCCGGCACAAGGCCGGGCATGACGAACGAGAGATCGATATCAATCAAAGAGCTAACCTTCCTCTCGCTAGCGGCGAGCGAAGGTAGCCACGCATGACCATTCGCATCGCAGAACCTGCGGTCTCCGTGCTCGCGGCCTTCACGGCGGCGCTGGTTGCGCTGCCGGTGCTGGCGATTATCGTCATCGCGGCACAGCCCACGCCCGATCTATGGTCGCATCTGATCGACTATGTGCTGCCGCAGGCGCTGCGCGACACGACGGCGCTGCTGCTTGGCGTCGGAGCGGTTGCGCTGATTGCGGGCGCAGGCACTGCGTGGCTGGTGTCGGCGCATGATTTTCCCGGACGCAGCCTGCTGCTCTGGTTGCTGCCGTTGCCACTGGCGATCCCGACCTACATCGCGGCTTATGTCTATGTCGACCTGTTCGAGCCGCTCGGCCTGATCCACCGCACGCTGACACTGTGGCTTCCGCCGCGCGATGCGCTGTCGTTGCTGCCGAGCCTGCGCTCGTTGCCCGGCGCGATTTTCATCATTGGCATCGTACTCTACCCTTATGTCTATCTGTCTGCGCGGGCGACGTTTCAGTTGCAGAGCGCGGAGTTCGCGGAAGCCGCACGCACCCTCGGCGCGAGCCGCTGGAACATCTTCCGCCGCATCTCGCTGCCGATGGCGCGTCCTGCGCTTGCGGTCGGCCTCGCACTCGTTGCGCTGGAAACGCTCAACGATATCGGCGCCAGCGAATATCTCGGCGTGCGCACGCTCACCGTCTCGATCTTCACCACCTGGCTCAATCGCGGCAGCCTTGCAGGCGCGGCGCAGCTTTCCTGCCTTGTGCTGACTATCGTCGGCGGGCTGATTGCGCTGGAGCGCTATGGCCGGCGCAACGCGGTCACCGAATTCTCTGCCGAAAGTCCGCGGCTGACACCGCGCACGCCGTTCACCGGCATCAAAGGCTGGCTGGCGTTTGCCGCATGCGCCCTGCCCGTGCTGCTCGGCTTCATCGTGCCGCTGCTGTTCCTGCTGCAGCAGAGCATCCATCGCGCCTCCATCACGATGGACGCCGCCGTCTGGCGCGATGCATTCAACTCGGTGACCTTCGCCGCGCTCGCGACATTGGTGGCGCTCGGTCTTGGTCTTGCGACAATCCTCGCGACACGCTGGCGTCCCGGCTCATGGTGCGCCGTCGCATCCAACATCGCGCAAACCGGCTACGCGCTGCCGGGACTGGTGCTGGCGCTCGGCCTGCTGACGCCGGTGCTTGCTATCGACAATGCATTGAACACGCTCGCAGCGTGGCTCGGATTGACACTCCCCGGCCTTGTGCTGATGGGGTCGGGCGCGGCTGTGGTCACCGCCTATGTGATCCGCTTTCTCGCGGTCCCGACTGGCTTCCTGCGCGCAGGCTTCGAGCGCATCCCGTTCGACTACGACGACAGCGCGCGCAGCGCAGGCGCAGGACAGATCACCGCCATGCGGCGGATTCATCTGCCTCTGTTGCGCCCGGCTCTGCTCGGCGCGGCCATTGTGGTGTTCGTCGATTGCCTGAAGGAATTGCCCGCGACGCTGCTGCTGCGCCCGCTCAATGTCGAAACGCTGGCGACGTCGATCTATCAATATGCTAGCCGCGGCAGCTTCGAGGACGGATCGCTCGCCGCGCTCCTGATCGTCGCGGCCAGCATCGGCCCGGTAGCGTGGCTGACGCGGTTCTCTGACATGCCGAAGGGACCGGTCTAAACTCGTTCCTCGATTTGGACCTGATTTTCTTTTCGCGAGATCGAGAAGATGTCCCACACCGCAATGAACATCGCGGCAATCACCGGGCCGATGACAAATCCGTTCAGCCCGAAAGCCTCGATGCCACCCAGGGTCGAGATCAGCACCACATAGTCCGGCAGCTTGGTGTCCTTGCCCACCAGCATCGGGCGCAACAGGTTGTCGACAAGACCGATCACCAGAAAGCCGTAGGCGATCAGGACCGCACCCTGAACGAACGATCCCGTGGCCAGCAGATAAAGCGCGACCGGCATCCAGACCAAGCCGGCACCGACAGCAGGCAGCAGCGACAGGAACGCCATCAGCACCGCCCACAGCAGCGCCGCATTGATACCGAGAATCCAGAAAATCAGACCGCCAAGCGCACCCTGGGCCATGGCCACCAGAATACTGCCTTTCACCGTGGCGCGGATGACAACGGTGAATTTCTCCAGCAACGCATCGCGCAGTTCCGCGCGCAGCGGAATGGCGTCCTTGATCCGCTGCGACAACGCGTTGCCATCACGGAACAGGAAGAACAGTAGGTAAAGCATGATGGCGGCGTTGACGATGAACTCGAACGTGCTTTGGCCGATGTTCAAGGCCTGCGAGGCAATCTGCTGACTGCCCTTGAGCAGGCTTGCGGAGATTTTCTCCTGCATTCCGCCAAGACTCGCGACACCGAAGCGATCGAGCAAACCGGTCACCCATTGCGGCAGCGCATCGAGGATCTGCTGGAACAATTTGACGAAGTCGAGCTGGCCGGACTGTACCTTCGCGTACACTCCAGCCGCCTGCTGGGTCAGCGATGCCGCGATCAGCGTCAGCGGCAGGATCACGATCATGACCACCAGCACGATCATGGCGAGCGCAGCCAGCGTCGGCCGCTCCGGAATCTTCCGCAGCAGGCGGCGGTACAGCGGCGCGAACATGATGGCGATGACAACGCCCCACAGGATCGCGCCATAGAACGAGGTAAGTATCCAGCCGAAGGCCAGCGACACCACGACGATCAGGATCAGGAAGGCCTTGTCTTCAATAGTGCCGCGCATTTCGTTGTCCTCGTTCGCCCCGATACGGACCACGTTCGGGGCAAAATGCAAGAGCCTAATCCGGCGGCTGCGCACGGCGTGCCTTTCGCTCGCCTTCGGTTGCCTCCCGCACCAGAGAGAACATCCACGCGAGCCCTGCATCCATCATTGCCACCTTCGGCGCAATGGCGCGGATTGCGAAGGTCGGCAAGTGAAGCGGCAATTCGCGGCTCACCAGCCCAAACCGCTTGGCGTGCATCGCCACATAGCGCCGCGGCATCGCCGAGATCAGATCGGTTTCCGACAAGGTCACAAGTCCCATTGCGAAGTTCGGTACAGTCAGCGCAACGCGGCGGGCAAGTCCCTGCGCAGCAAGCGCCTCGTCGACAAAGCCGTAGGAATCGCCGGTCATGGAGACGACAAGATGGCGCATTCCGCAGAAGCGCTCCAGCGTCGCCTTTGCCGCAAAGGGATGGCGCGACCGCATCACCACGACAAAATCCTCCTGATAGATCACCTCGGTGACGAAGCGCGCCGGTGCCGTCTCGACCGGTGCGATTGCGATATCGATAGCCCCGCCATCCAGTTCGTCAAAAAGCGGTTCCCACGCCCGCCCGATCTGGCGGCCGCCCTGTGGCGGCAGCAACTGCCGCAGTCCAACATCGATGCCGGGGCCACGGCTGCGCAGAAGCGTCAGCAGCGACGGCATGAACACCGAGGAAATCCCGTCCGGCGCGCCGATGATGAAACGCCGTGAGGACTTCGCCGCGTCGAACGGTTCGGCGGTCGAGATCACATTGCGAACCCGCGCGAGAATGTCCGCGACCGGCCCGGCCAGTTCCAGCGCGCGTGCCGTCGGCACCACACCCTTCGGGGTGCGCAGAAACACCGGATCGTTCAGCAGCTTCCGCAACCGCCCGAGTCCATGGCTCACCGCCGACGGCGACAAGTTCAACTGCTGCGCCGCCCGCCCGACGTGACCCTCCTTCAGGACAACCTCGAACAACGTCAGGAGATTGAGATCGGTGCGGCTAAGATCAATTTCATTCATCATATCGGTGAAATCGTATCATTGGATTCATCATCCACCAACTGCGATTGCTGGGTCCGACGCCAGCCGTGACGGCGCAGCGTCCATCAAAGTTGGAGAACCGCATGTCATCGCCCACCGCCCACCACGCCCATGTCATTTCGGCAACCAGCGAAGAGGCTTTTGCCGAACAGGAATTTTATGCCGGTCGCGAACGGAAGCACCGCACGGATACAATACAGACCGCATCTGCCGTGGTCCGCTTCTGGCAGGAAGCCGGACCAGCCCTGTGGTTCGCAAAGGACGCGGATTTCGATAGCCGCTTTCGCGAACGGTTCCTGTCGACGCACGAAGCTGCCGCACGCGGCGAACTTGTAACGTGGCGATCGACGCCGCATGGCGCGCTCGCCCTGATGATCTTGCTCGACCAGTTTCCGCGCAATGCTTTTCGCGGCACGCCGCGCATGTATGCGACCGATGCCCTTGCGCGCGAAGAAGCGGCTGCGGCGATCGATGCCGGACACGATCTGACGATATCACAGGCCCTTCGGCTGTTCTTCTATCTTCCATTCGGCCATTCGGAAGATGTTGTCGATCAAGAGCGCTCCGTCGCGCTCGCCCGTGCGAACGGACTTGGAGAACCAAGCCTGTCTCACGCCAAACGGCACCGCGACATCGTCCGCCGCTTCGGCCGCTTTCCCCATCGCAATCCGATTCTCGGCCGCGCGATGAGCGCGGAGGAGCAGCAATTTCTGGACGACGGCGGATACGCCGGCTGAGTTCACCCCAACGCGGCAAGCACGGGCGAAAAGGAGCGGCTCCTTTCGTCCGGACTTACGCAACAAAGGATCGACCTATGATCGCAGGACAACTCGCACTTATTGTTACCGCTCTGTTCGCCGGATCTGCATTTTATGTGGGCTTCGCCGAGCAACCAGCCCGGCTCAATCTCGACGACCGCGCCCTCCTCACCGAATGGAAGCCGTCCTACAAGCGTGGCTTCGTGATGCAGGCATCCCTGGCCCTCGCAGGATTCCTGCTGGGGATTTTAGCGTGGTGGCAGACCGGCCAATGGCTCTGGCTGATTGGCGCAGTCGTGCTGGTCGTCAACTGGCCCTACACGCTGCTCGGCATCATGCCGACAAACAACGAGCTTATGGCGACAGACACCGCGAGCGCGGGACCTGAAACCCGCGCCCTGATCGAAACGTGGGCCAGACTGCACGCGGGACGCACAGTGCTCGGCGTCACCGCGACATTGATCTTCTTGTGGGCGTCAGCGCGTTAGGCCGTTGAAGAACGGTTTACACATTCTTCAGCGCGACGCGGAAGTTGGCCTCGGTATTGGCTTTCACCTCATCCAGGGTCACGCCGTCGGCGAGCTCGATCAGCGCCATGCCGTCATTGCCGTGCTTGTCGATGGTGAACACCGCAAGATCGGTGATGACCATGTCGATCACGCGCTCGCCGGTCAGCGGCAGAGTGCACTTCTTGAGCAGCTTCGCGCCGTCTTTGGCCGAATGTTCCATGACGACGACGACGCGCTTGACGCCCGCGACGAGGTCCATCGCGCCGCCCATACCCTTCACCATCTTGCCGGGGATCATCCAGTTGGCGAGATCGCCGTTCTCCGCTACCTGCATGGCGCCAAGGATCGACAGATCGATATGGCCGCCGCGCACCATCGCGAACGAATCCGCGCTGGAGAAATAGCTGGTGTCCGGCAATTCGGTGACGGTCTGCTTGCCGGCGTTGATGAGGTCGGGATCTTCCTCGCCCTCATAGGGGAACGGGCCCATGCCGAGCATGCCGTTCTCGCTCTGCAGCGACACGTCGATGCCGTCAGGAATGTAGTTCGAGACCAGCGTCGGGATGCCGATGCCGAGGTTGACGTAAAAGCCGTCGCGCAATTCCTTCGCGGCGCGCGCTGCCATCTGTTCGCGGGTCCAGGCCATGGGACTCTCTCCTTGTGCGATTGGTTAGGCGCGCTTGCGCAGGGTGCGTTGCTCGATCCGCTTCAGCGCGGGATCGACCGCAACGATGCGCTGGACGAAAATGCCCGGCGTGTGGATGTGATCCGGATCGATCTCGCCGGCGGGCACCAAATGCTCGACCTCGGCGATAGTGACCTTCGCAGCCGTTGCCATCATCGGATTAAAGTTGCGCGCGGTCTTGCGGTACACGAGATTGCCCGCAGTATCGCCCTTCCAGGCGTGAACGATGGCGAGGTCTGCGACAAGGCCCGTCTCCAGGATGTACTTTTCGCCGTTGAATTCCTTCACTTCCTTGCCTTCGGCGATCAGGGTGCCGACGCCGGTCTTGGTGTAGAAGCCGGGGATGCCCGCGCCGCCGGCGCGGATGCGCTCGGCCAGCGTGCCCTGCGGATTGAATTCAAGCTCGAGTTCGCCCGCGAGATACTGCTGCGCGAACAGCTTGTTCTCGCCCACATACGAGGAGATCATCTTCTTGATCTGGCGCGTTTCCAAGAGGCGGCTGAGGCCGATGCCATCCACGCCCGCATTGTTCGACACCACGGTCAGATTCTTGACGCCGCTTTCGCGCAGGGCATCGGACAGGGTTTCCGCGATACCGCACAGGCCGAAACCGCCGGACATGACCATCATGCCGTCTTTGACAACACCTTCGAGCGCGGACTTCGCGTCGGGATAAACCTTGTTCATGAGGATGCAACCTGATGGAGGAAAATGGCGGCGGGCCGCGTGGTCTGTGGAGTATTAGGCGAAACCTTCAAGGGCCGTCAATCGCGCCGCGAACCTCCTGCCGCGGCGGTTTTCCAGTGCTCCGGTATCGTCCCGAGGCCATCAAATACCGCTGGTTTTGCGGTGGGTTCGCAGGGATTCTCGGTCCGGGCGGCCTTGAAAGCGTCAAGAAAAGCCATCAAGTTGCAGCCTGCGCCGCAACGGGACTTTGGCCCGTGCTTTCAGACCGCAAACCCGCCGGATGAACTCATTGACGATGGCCCAAGCGATAAAGCGCCTCGGGATGCCGATTGCGGCATGCCTTGCTGCCGTGCTGCTCGGCCTGATTGCTATTTCATGGATGATCGACCCGAATGTCGTGCGCCTTTCGGTCGAAAAGCAGATTCGCGCCGCGACGGGCCTCGATCTCAAGGTCAACGGCGATGTCCGTGTCTCGATCTTCCCCGGCAGCGCCATCACCCTGCGGCAGGTGGGGCTGAAAGGATCGTCATCGCGCGGCAGCGGCGTTGCCGACGAGGCTTTGACCGTCGAGGAACTGACCGCGAACCTGCGCCTGATCCCGCTGCTGATGCGGCGGTATGAAATCGCCGACGTCAGCCTGCAGAATCCGCGGATCAACGTGACGCGCGGCCCTGACGGCCTCAGCAACTGGTCGGCCATCATCGAGACGCTGGCGCACAGCATCAAGCCGGGCGTCAACAGCCCGGTGTCGTTCTCCGAAATCCGCGTCAAGGACGGCGTCCTCACCTATCAGAACGAGGCGCGCGGCATCGCCGAGACTGTCAACAGCATCGACCTGTCGCTGGCTTGGCCGTCGATCTCGCGCTCGTTCGCCGCCACCGGGCATTTCAGCTGGCGGGGCGAACTGGTCGACAGCAGCCTCACCGTCGCCGACTTCATCGCTGCGCTCTCCGGCGAGCGCTCCGGCCTCAAGGTCCGCATCGCCAGCACGCCGCTGAAATTCGCCTTCGACGGCGCGATCGCCAACCGCACCAGCCTTCTGATGGAAGGCACGGTGAGCGCGGACAGCCCGTCGCTGCGCAATGCGCTGCGCTGGGCGGGACAGGCGCCTCCGGGCAATAACGGACTGGGGCGCTTCGCACTCAAGGCGCGGACCAATGTGGTCGGCGAGTCGATCGCGCTGACCAATGTCAATCTCGAACTCGACGGCAACACCGCCGAGGGCGTCATCACCTACAGCAACAACGACCGCCAGACGGTGCAGGCCACGCTCGCCGCCGATGCGCTCGACTTCACGCCATACATCGACACACTTCGTCTGGTCGCGGGCAGCGCCCGAGAATGGAACCGGCAACTGTTCGATCTGAGCGGCCTCTCCGCCACCGACCTCGACATGCGCCTGTCGGCAGCGAAAGTCACCATCGGCACCTCGAAGCTCGGGCGCACCGCGCTCGGGGCCAACCTGCGCAACGGAACGCTGGCGCTGAGCATCGGTGAAGCACAGATTTACGGCGGCATTCTCAAGGGTTCGCTCGGCGTGAAGCGCACCGATACCGAGGCCGACGTCAAGGCGCAGTTCCAGTTCACCGATGTCGATCTGGCGAGTTGCGTCAACGAGCTGTTCGGCGTGAACAAGCTCAGCGGGCGCGGCAATCTCAACTTTGCGCTGGAGGCGAAAGGCGCAAGTCCGTTCACGCTGGCGCAGTCGCTCGACGGCACCGCGACGCTGACCGGCACCAACGGCGCGATTGCCGGATTGAATATCGAACAATTGCTGAAGCGGCTGGAGCGGCGACCGCTGTCAGGCGCGGGCAATTTCCGCGGCGGATCGACTCCGTTCGATTCGCTGAACATCGCAATCCGCTTCAACGATGGCGTCGCAACCGCCGAAGACGCGCGGATCGAGGGGCCCACGACGCGCGTGCTGCTCACCGGCACGGCGTCGGTCCCCTCGCGCGAATACGACCTGAAGGGCGTCGCCAGTCTGATCTCCACGAGCGATGCACCCCCCGCATTTCAGTTGCCATTCGTGGTGCAAGGCCCGTGGGACGATCCGCTGGTCTTCCCGGATTCGGATTCACTGATCCGCCGCTCGCCGGCCTCGGCTCCCCTGCTGGACTCCATCAAGGATCGCAAGACACGCGACGCTGTGAAATCCGTGATCGAGCGCTTCACCGGCGGCAAGAAGCAGGAGCCGGCGGCGCCTGCGGTGCAGCCACAAGCCGCCGCGCCATCGGCCAACCCTTCGGCTGTTGTGCTGCCGACCCCGGTCCTGCCCGCGCCGATCCCGCCTGCGGACATCCCGCCGCCTGCGCCTGCCGCA
>Ga0209023_10002680_pt1 | contig 21883 bp, 22 predicted proteins | sample LakOneMetagenome_FD_187468 | JGI IMG/M metagenome (GOLD analysis project Ga0209023, IMG submission 187468) | Freshwater and sediment microbial communities from Lake Erie, Canada (SPAdes) (version 2) | ecosystem: Environmental > Aquatic > Freshwater > Lentic | place: Lake Erie, Canada...
CACGGCGGAAACCCGGGCGTCGGCGCTGGCCGGGGGCGCCAATGACGTGGCCGAACACCTGCAAGAGGCGCTGATCCTGGCGATCTGCGCGAACCATCCGAACCTTATCCCGCCCTTCGAACCCGCGCTTGAACGGCTGTCTTTCGCCAACCCCGATCAGGCCGCGCTTCGCGATGCAATGCTTGCGGCGGCGCATCACGGGCTGCCGGACCCCTGTCCGCCGCCCGCCTTTCACCGCGCGCTGACTGACGCGCAGCTGCGCACCCTTGAAAGCGTCTTCACCCTTGCCCATGTCCGCATCGCGCCCCCGGTTCGCCCCGACGCGCCCGCCGATCTGGCCCGCACCTGCCTGTCCGACGCGCTCGCGCGGCTCGACGCCGAACGGGGCGTTGCGGCCGAGGTCGCCGAGGCGATCCAGGACATGGACGGGCTGGTGGACGAGGGGCTGACCTGGCGGCTTCAGCAGGCGGCCGAGGCCCGGCATCGGGCGGTGAAGAGCCGGCTTGAGGATTCGACCGACCTGGGCGAGGACCGCGAACGGCTGTCGGCCGATTTGCAGCGGCTGATCGACGAGGCCGTCTGGGTGAAGAAACGCCGTTAACGACGGGCACTTGGCCCGTTACCCGACCGCGCGCCCGCCCCTGTGATTCGGGTGCGCGATTCGCTAGAAAACCGGAATGCGATTCGCTCTCGGGCGATTCGCATCCCAGAGAAGGAGCCCCCATGGCCGCCCGCGATACCGACGATCAGAAGCCCGAAACCGACGAGACCGAACATTCGCTGGACATGAGCCAGGCCGCGGTCAAGAAGATGATCGCCGACGCCCGCGAACGGGGCTACATCACCTACGACCAGCTGAACCAGGTCCTGCCGCCCGAGCAAGTCTCGTCCGAACAGATCGAAGACGTGATGTCGATGCTGTCCGAGATGGGCATCAACATCATCGAAGAGGAGGAGGCCGAAGAGGGCGAAGGTGGCGCGGTGGTCGAGGTTTCGACCTCACGCGAGGTCGCGGTCGCCACGGCCTCGGGCGAGACGCTCGACCGGACCGACGACCCGGTGCGGATGTATCTGCGCGAGATGGGCTCGGTCGAACTTCTGAGCCGCGAGGGCGAAATCGCCATCGCCAAGCGGATCGAGGCCGGGCGGAACACGATGATCGCGGGCCTTTGCGAAAGCCCGCTGACCTTTCAGGCCATCACCATCTGGCGCGACGAACTTCTGTCTGAAGACATCCTTCTGCGCGACGTGATCGACCTGGAAGCGACCTTCGGCCGCTCGCTCGACGGCGAGGGCGAGATGGTCGGCCCCTCGCTCGACGACGTGGACATCACCGAGGCGGCGGCGCCCGGCCGCCGCGAGGCGGACGAGCCCGACCTTGATGCCGACGGCAACCCGATCCTGCGCGAAAGCGACGACGAGGATGACGACGACGGCGCCAACATGTCGCTTGCGGCGATGGAAGCTGCGCTGAAGCCGAAGGTCCTGGAAACGCTCGACATCATCGCGCGCGACTACACGACGCTGGCCGAAATGCAGGACCAGCGCATGTCGGCGACGCTGAACGAGGACGACAGCTTTTCCAAGGCCGAGGAAGAGGCCTACCAGAAGCTGCGTTCGGAAATCGTCCTGCTGGTCAACGAGTTGCACCTGCACAACAACCGTATCGAGGCGCTGATCGACCAGCTTTACGGCATCAACCGCAAGATCATGCAGCTGGACAGCGGCATGGTGAAGCTGGCCGACGCCGCCCGGATCAACCGCCAGGAATTCATCCAGGAATACCGTGGCGCCGAGCTGGATCCCACCTGGGTTGAGCGCATGGCGCAGAAGTCGGGCCGGGGCTGGCAGGCGCTGATCGAACGGAGCCGCACGAAGCTTGAGGATTTCCGCGCCGAAATGGCCAAGGTCGGCCAGTATGTCGGCGTCGACATCAGTGAATTCCGGCGCATCGTGAACCAGGTCCAGAAGGGCGAGAAGGAAGCGCGGCAGGCCAAGAAGGAAATGGTCGAAGCGAACCTTCGGCTCGTGATCTCGATCGCGAAGAAATACACGAACCGGGGCCTGCAATTCCTTGATCTCATTCAGGAAGGCAACATCGGCCTGATGAAGGCGGTCGACAAGTTCGAGTACCGGCGCGGCTACAAGTTCAGCACTTATGCAACCTGGTGGATCCGGCAGGCCATCACGCGCTCCATCGCCGACCAGGCGCGCACGATCCGCATCCCGGTCCACATGATCGAGACGATCAACAAGCTGGTGCGCACCGGGCGGCAGATGCTGCACGAGATCGGCCGCGAGCCGACGCCCGAAGAGCTGGCCGAGAAGCTGCAAATGCCGCTCGAGAAGGTTCGCAAGGTGATGAAGATCGCCAAGGAGCCGATCAGCCTCGAAACCCCGATCGGGGACGAGGAGGACAGCCAGCTTGGCGATTTCATCGAGGACAAGAATGCGATCCTGCCCCTGGACAGCGCCATTCAGGAAAACCTGAAGGAAACCACGACGCGCGTCCTGGCGAGCCTGACGCCGCGCGAGGAGCGGGTGCTGCGGATGCGCTTCGGCATCGGCATGAACACCGACCACACGCTTGAAGAGGTCGGCCAGCAGTTCAGCGTCACGCGCGAACGCATCCGCCAGATCGAGGCGAAGGCGCTGCGGAAGCTGAAGCACCCGTCGCGGAGCCGCAAGCTGCGCAGCTTCCTCGACCAGTAGACGCCACGTCACCTGGTCCGGGGTCTGGACGGCGGCCCCGGCCTGTGGCCCCGTGCGCCCCGTGGGTGAGGTGGACTTTGCGGCATGGGCGATCCCGACTTCGACAGCCAGCCTTATGAGGCGGCCCTGGCCGACCTGACGGCGGCCAAGGGCGCCTGGGCGCGCCTGGCCGTTCCCGACCGCGTGCGGCTTCTGGACGAGGTGCGCGCGGCGACTGCGGCGGTGGCCGGGGACTGGGTTGCGCTCGCCTGCGCTGCCAAGGGCGTTTCCCCCGACAGTCCGGCGGCGGGCGAGGATTGGCTGGGCGGCCCCTGGGCGCTGATCGCGTCGGTCAGGACCCTGGCCGACAGCCTGCGGACAAGGCCGGTTCTGTCCCATCGCCAGACGGTCACGGGGCAGGTCGCGGTGCGCGCCTATCCGCGGTCGGGCTGGGACCGGATCGTGATGAATGGCGTGAGGGCCGAGGTCTGGATGGAGCCGGGCGTGACCGGCGCCGACCTGCCGGGACTGACGGCCGTGGCCTATGCGGGCGGGGTCTATGGGGGCGGGGCCGACCGGGCGGGGCGGCTGGCGCTGGTCCTGGGGGCGGGGAACGTGTCCTCGATCGGGCCTCTGGATGCGATCCACAAGCTTTTCAATGAAAATCAGGTGGTTGTCCTGAAGCTGAACCCGGTCAACGACTATCTGGCGCCGGTTCTGGACCGGGCGCTTCGGCCGCTGATCGCGGCGGGTGGCTTGCGGATCGTCACCGGCGGCGGCGTGGTGGGGGCGTGGCTTGCCTCTCATCCGGCGGTCGAGGCGATCCATATCACCGGCGCGCGGGCGACCCACGACCGCATCGTCTGGGGCGAGGGCGCCGAGGCCGAGGTGCGGCGCGCCGAGGGGCGGCCCCTGAACGCGCGGCCGATCACATCGGAGCTTGGCGCCGTCTGTCCGACGATCGTGGTGCCCGGACCGTGGAGTGCCGCCGACATCGCCTTTCAGGCCGAACAGCTGGTGACGCAGAAGCTGCAGAATTCGGGCTTCAACTGCATCGCCATGCAGGTCCTGATCCTGCCCGACGACTGGGAGGGGACCGCGCCGCTGCTGTCCGCCCTCAGGGCGCGCGTCCGGGGGGTAGGCCCGCGCCCCGCCTACTATCCGGGGACCGAGGCGCGGCTTCGGGACTTTGCCGAGGTGGCGGGCGCTGTCGAGCACTGGCCGCGCGGCGGCATGGGGGCGCCGGATCTGGTGGTGGCCGAGGCGGCCGACATCGGGGCCGGTGGCCAGGTCGAGGTCTTCGGGCCGGCCCTGACCGTCCTGCGCCTGCCAGCGCCGGACCCGGCGGCCTTCCTCACGGCGGCGATCACGTTGGCGAACGACCGGCTATACGGCACGCTCGGCGCCAATATCCTGATCCACCCCGGGACGCGGCGGCAGATCGGCCGCGCGGCCTTCGAGCGGCTGGTTGCGGGGCTGCGCTACGGCGCCATTGCGATCAACGGCTGGACCGGGGTGGCCTATGCGCTGCCGACGCTGCCCTGGGGCGGCTTTCGCGGCGGGCCAAGGCCGCCGACGCTTGCCGACGCGCAATCGGGCGTCGGGACGGTCCACAATGCGCTTCTTCTGGAAGGGACCGAACGCGCCATCGTCGAGGCGCCCTTCCGGCCGTTCCCGCGCAGCCTGACGCTCTGGCCGCCGGCCTTCTTGCCGCGCCCGCCCTGGTTCGTGACCCACCCGCGGTCGGCCCTGATCGCAGGGCTTCTGACGCGGTTTGAGGCGCGGCCCGGCCTCGGGCGCCTGTGGCCCCTGCTGGTCCAGTCCCTGCGCCGTGGTTGACCGCCCAATGCGGCTTGATTTTCAGCCTTTTTTCTGGCATATCGCCCCGGCGACGTTACCTGATCGACTGTTTCCGCTCTCGGCCTCAGCTTTCGATTCTGCCTGACTGCGCCGGGCCGCCGCATTCCGCGGGCGGCGAGACGAGGAGACACACGATGGCCACCGGCTCCGTGAAATGGTTCAATGCTACCAAGGGTTACGGCTTCATCGCCCCCGATGGCGGCAAGAAAGACGTGTTCGTTCACATCACCGCGCTTGAGCGTGCGGGTCTGCGCGAACTCAAGGACGGCCAGAAGGTGACGTTCGACATCGAATCGGGTCGTGACGGCCGCGAATCGGCGACGAACCTCGCGCTGGCTTGATCGGTCCCAGTTACCGAGCTTGCGCGGGCGGTCCGAAAGGTCCGCCCGTTTTCATTTGTAAAACCCTGTGAGGGCGGCCGCCAGCAGCGCCGGCACCTCGGGCGCTGTTCCAAGGGGCGCGAGTGTTTCGCCCGTGAAGCCGGCCTGCGACAGGGCCGCCGGCAGGTCGTCTTCCACATGGCCCCAGCGGGCGATGAAAAGGGGCAGGCAGAGCGCCCTTCCGGTGAAGCCCCGGGCGGCGTCCGCAAGGTAGGGCGGCTCTTCGAGGTAGCCGGCGCCGATGCGGCCGATGGGCAGGGCCGTGGCGATGGCGGCGGCGATGGCTTCGGTCGAGCGTGCCGAGCCGCGGCTTTTGGCTGACCCGTGGGCCGCGAGGATCAGGCCGGTGTCATCGGGCCGCCAGTGTCGGTCCTGGAGCGCCTGTTCGACAAGGCTGACAGCAAGCGCGGCCGTTGCCGTCCAGGTGCCGAAGGCGGGCAGGTGGGTCATTCCTGCCGCGCCCGCCAGCCGCTTTGGCAGGAGGTGGCGGGTGAACCAGCCATCGGCCATGAAGTAGGGCAGGACAAGCGCGGGGCCCAGGCGGTCTGCCACCCGCTCGACCGCGCCGGGGTCGGCGAGCGTGGCGCCTTCGACGCGCCAGCCGGGGGCCAGGTCCGCGACTTGGCGCGCAAGGGCCGTCAGCTCGGCCGCGGCGGGGCCGGGGGCCGAGGGCTGGCCATGGGCGACGATGAGGGCGGCGCGGTCCATGGCGGTTTGTAGCAGGGCCGTCAGCCGGGGGCGAGCGCCACGGATTTCAGGATCGCATGGCAGGGGGTGCCGGGCGCCAGGTCCAGTGCGGCGACCGACCGGCGGGTGACGCGCGCCTTGATGGGCGTGCCGCCGCAGTCGAGCGTCACAAGGGCGCTCGTGTCGCCTACGGGTTCTATCGTGCGGACGGTCGCGGGCAGGTTGTTCAGCGCGCTCAAGCCCTGCGGCGCCCCCCGCGACAGAAGCACCTCGCGCGGGCGGACGAGCAGGCGCACAGTCGCGCCGGGCGGGAAGGGTAGGGTGGGGACCACGAGCTCGCCGCCCGCGAAGGTCAGGCGCGTCAGGCCGTCGGGCTCGTGGCCAAGGACCTCAGTGGTCAGAAGGCTGCCGGGTTCCTCGCCGCCGAAAGCCCCGGCGGCGGTACGGTCAGCAAGGACTTCGGCTGCGGGGCCAAGGCCCACGACGGCGCCGCCGTCGAGCGCAAGGACGGTCGTTGCCAGCCGCACGACTTCGGAAAGTGCGTGCGAGACGTAAAGGATCGGCAGGTGGTCCTTGTCGCGCAGATCCTCGATCAGGGGCAGGATGCCGTCGCGGTGGCCTGCGTCGAGGGCGGAAAGGGGCTCGTCCATCAGCAGAAGCCGGGGCCTGGCCAGAAGGGCGCGCACCAGGGCCACGCGCTGCGCCTCGCCGCCCGACAGGTCGGGGGCGCGGCGGGCCAGCAGGGGCGAAAGTCCGAACCGCGCGACCATGGGGGCGATATCGGCCATCGCCCCGGACCGGCGCGCGGCATAGGCAAGGTTGCCGGCCACGTCGAGGTGGGGAAAGAGCCGGGGCGTCTGGAAGAGGAAGCCCACGCGCCGCCGCCAGGCCGGGACGAAGTGACGGCCGTCTTCCCATACCTCATCGCCGAAGGCGATGCGGCCGCCGGTCGGCGAAAAGCCGGCGATGGCGCTGAGGAGCGTGCTTTTGCCGGCGCCGGAGGGGCCGAAGACAGCGGTCAGCCCCTGAAGCGGCAGGCGCGCGCGGACCGTCAGCGGGAAGGACGGCGGCGTCAGGGCGATGTCGATGTCGAGTGTCGGGTCAGCGGCGGACATCGCGGCTCCGCCGGTTCAGGAGGTAGAGGGCGAGCAGCGTCGCGAACGACAGGACCAGCAGCAGCGCCGACAGCCGGTGCGCGGCGCCGTAGTCCATCCGCTCGACCTCTTCATAAAGGGCGACCGAAATGAGCCGCGTCTGGCCGGGAATGTTGCCGCCGACCATCAGCACCACGCCGAACTCGCCAAGCGTATGGGCGAAGGTCAGGACCGCCGCCGTCAGGTAGCCCCGCGCCGAAAGGGGCAGGGCCACGGTCAGAAAGGCGTCGATCGGGCGGGCGCCAAGGCTTGCTGCGGCATCAAGGGGGGCGCGGCCCAGAAGCGTGAAGGCGGCCTGCATCGGCTGCACGGCGAAGGGCAGCGAGTAGATGAGCGAGGCAAGGAAAAGCCCCGTGAAGGAAAAGGCGAGCGGGCGCCCCGTCAGGTCCATCCAGAAGCGGCCCATGGGCGCGACGGGCGCGAAGGCAAGGAGGAGGTAGAAGCCGATGACGGTCGGGGGCAGGACCAGCGGCAGGGCGGTCAGCGCCTCGACCACCGGGGTGGCGCGCGAACGGCTGCGCGCCAGCCACCAGGCCAGAGGGGTGGCCAGGACCAGAAGCGTCACCGTGACCAACGCCGCGAGGCGCAGCGTCAGTCCCAGCGATTGCAGGTCGATCCCGCTCACTTCACCGCATAGCCGGCGGCGGTGATTTCGGCCTTGGCCTCATCGCCTTTCAGGTAGTCGAGGAAACCCTTGGCGGCCTTGTTGTCCTTGCCATGCTCCAGAAGGACGGCGTCCTGGGTGAGGGGTTTGTGCATGTCGCCCGGCACGATCCAGGAGGTGCCTTCGTTCTTGCCGGCCAGGGCGGATGCGGCGACGAAGCCCATCTCGGCCGCGCCGCTGGCGACCATGGTCTGCGTCTGGGCGATGTTTTCGCCGGTGACGATCTTGTCCTTCACGGCGTCGGTAAGCCCAAGCTTTTCAAGCGTTTCCATGCCGGCCTTGCCGTAGGGCGCGAGCTCGGGGTTGGCGATCGCGATATGGGTCGCGTTGGTCAGCGCGGCCTTGGGGTCGCTCAGGTCGGCCTTGTCCTTCATCGTCCAGAGCGCGAGCTGGCCGGTCGCATAGGTGAAGAGGCTGTCCTTCACGGCGAGCTTTTCCTCGACCATCTTGGCGGGGGTCTTGGTGTCGGCCGACAGGAAGGCGTCGAAGGGGCCGCCGGCCTGGACCTGCGCATAAAGCTTGCCGGTCGCGCCCGAGACGATGGTGATCTTGTCGCCCGAGGCCTTGTCGAACGCGGCCGCGAGCTTTTCGGCCGTGGGCGCGAAATTGGCGGCGACGGCGATGGTGGCTTCCTCGGCCGAGGCGGCGAAGGGCAGGGCGGCAAGGGCCATCGAGGCCAGGAATTTGGGCAGGGTGCGCATGGGGGTCTCCGATATGTTCTGGCGGATATAACCCTGTGCTGGCGGCCACCGCAACCGCTATTTCCGGCCGGCCATATCGCTGCCGCGCGCCAGGGCGGCCAGCGCCTCCATATCGGCCGCGCCGGCTTCGGACGCGCGGGCCTGAAGCGCGCGGTAATGCGCCAGGACGGCGCGGCCCGACTCGGTCAGTTCGGCGCCGCCATGAGCCGGACCCCCGCGCGAGGCGGTTACGAGCGGGGTCTGGAACATGGCGTTCAGCGCCTCGGCCAGGCCCCAGGCGCGCTTGTAGCTCATGCCCATCCGCCGGCCCGCGCCGGAAATCGAGCCGGTTTCGGCGATGCCCTCCAGCAGGTCGGCCTTGCCCGGCCCGATCCAGCCGCCGTTGGCGAAGGTCAGGCGCAGGTGCAGGTGGGGGTAGGTCCGGTCCGGTCCGTCGGCCAAGGCTCAGTCTTCCTGCAGGAGGACGCGCTGTTCCTCGATCAGTTGCAGTTTCATGAACTCGGCCGCTGTTTCGATGTCGCGGGCGGCGATGGCGTTGAAAAGGCGGTTATAGCGGCGCTGGAAGTCGGCGATGCGGTTCGGGGTCAGGTGGCGGCGGTTCAGGGCGGCGCGGAAGCTCTGGCGGCGCGCGTCGAGGATCAGGCCGTAGCAGGCGACCAGAAGCGGGTTGCCGGTGCCTTCGGCCAGCTGGCGGTGAAACTCGTCCTCTAGCCGCGCGAAAAGGTCGGGATCGGCCTGCACCTCTTCGATCTGCGACAGGGTCTGGCCCAGCGCCTCGATCCGGCGGGGGGACATGTTGACGATGGCAAGCCTCAGCATCTCCGGCTCGACGATGCCGCGCATGACCTGCAGGTCGAGCGGGCTTGTGTCGGCGGCCACGTCAGAGGCGGCGGTGGCATCATCCTCGCCCCGGACGAAGGTGCCCGAGCCGGCGCGGCGGCGGATGACGCCCTGCGCCTCGAGGTGGTCGAGCGCCTCGCGCACCGTGTTCCGGGCGACGCCGAGTTCGCCCGCGAGCGTGCGTTCGGACGGCAGGCGTTCGTCGGCGCCGTAACTTTCGGACTGGATGCGCGCGAGCAGGGTTTCGACGACCAGCCGCACGGTCGCGCTGACCTCGGGTCCGGCGATCAGGGGCAGGGCGCTCGCATCTCTAAGTCGCATCTTGGGGGCCTTGGTTGGGTGGGATCAGGGAAGCGCGGCAGGGGCGCATCTGTCAACGGTCCGAACGTCGGGAGCCCCGAACGGAAAGGCCGCCCCGGCGTGGACCGGGGCGGCAAGGTGGGAAGGGTCGGGGGTCGTCTCTGTCAGATGTCGAGCGTGTTTGCCGTTTCCCAGGACGAGAAATGCGACACGTAGCTGTTCCATTCGCGCATCTTCAGCTTGATGTAGGCGCGCGAGAATTCGTCGCCCATCATGGCCTTCAGCGTCTCGTCCTTGTCGTAGTCGCGCAGCGCGTCGAGAAGGTTCAAGGGCAGCTTCGGCGCGTCGGTGACCGTATGGCCTTCCTGGTACATGTCGATGTCCCAGCGGCGGCCGGGGTCGGCCTTCGAGCGCACGCCGTCAAGACCGGCGGCCAAGATCACGGCCTGCATCAGGTAGGGGTTCGCCGCGCCGTCGGGCAGGCGCAGTTCGAACCGGCCGGGGCCGGGGACGCGCACCATGTGGGTGCGGTTGTTGCCGGTCCAGGTCACGGTGTTCGGCGCCCAGGTCGCGCCCGACGAGGTGCGGGGGGCGTTGATGCGCTTGTAGCTGTTGACCGTCGGGTTGCAGATCGCGGCGAGCGCCGAGGCGTGCTTCATGATGCCGCCCAGGAAGTGCCGGCCCTGGTCCGACAGGCCCAGCTCCTTCGTGTTGTCGGCGAAGGCGTTGGTCTTGCCGTCGAGCGACCAGACCGAGATGTGCGCGTGGCAGCCCGATCCGGTCAGGCCCTTGAAGGGCTTCGGCATGAAGGTTGCCCGCAGCCCGTGCTTTTCGGCGATCGAGCGGGTCATGAACTTGAAGAACGAATGCTTGTCGGCGGTCTGCAGGACGTCATCGTACTTCCAGTTCATCTCGAACTGGCCGGTCGCGTCCTCGTGGTCGTTCTGGTAGGCCTCCCAGCCGAGTTCCAGCATGTAGTCGCAGATTTCGGCGATCACGTCGTAGCGGCGCATGATGGCCTGCTGGTCGTAGCAGGGCTTTTCGGCCGTATCGAGGTCGTCTGCGACGCCGGTGCCCTCGCGGTTCAGGATGAAGAACTCGGGCTCGACGCCGGTCTTGACGCGCAGGCCCTCTTTCGCGGCTTCGGCGACCAGGTTTTCCAGCACGTTGCGCGGGGCCTGGGCGAGAAGCTGGTTTTCCATCGTGGCGCGGGCGGCGACCCAGGCAACTTCGGGTTTCCAGGGCAGCTGGATGGCGCTGTCGGCGTCCGGCACGGCCATCATGTCGGGGTGGGCGGGGGTCAGGTCAAGCCAGGTCGCAAAGCCTGCGAAGCCCGCACCGTCCACGGCCATGTCGTTGATGGCCTGGGTCGGAACCAGTTTGGCGCGTTGCGAGCCAAAGAGGTCCGTGTAGGAGATCATGAAGTACTTTACGCCCCGTTCCTTGGCCCATTTGGCCAGATCCTTCGGCATTTTAGGTCGCTCCCTGTTGTCGTGCTGTTCGGGCGCGGTCTTCACTGCCGCGCGCCATGCTGTGGTGGAGGGTGGGCGGGGTCAGAACCCGCCGCGCCCCGGTATCCAGTTGGTGCCGGCGATCGGAACGCCGGACATGGCGGCCGCTTCGACCGTCAGGGCGCACAGATCCTCGGGTTCGAGGTTGTGCAGGCTGTTCTTGCCGCAGGCGCGGGCAATGGTCTGCGCCTCGAGCGTCATCACCTTCAGGTAATTCTTCAGGCGGCGTCCACCCAGGATCGGGTCGAAGCGCTTGAAAAGTTCGGGGTCCTGCGTGGTGATGCCGGCGGGGTCCTTGCCTTCGTGCCAGTCGTCATAGGCGCCGGCAGTGGTGCCGAGCTTCTGATATTCGGCCTCAAGTGCGGGATCGTTGTCGCCGAGCGCGATCAGCGCCGCCGTCCCGATCGCCACCGCGTCCGCGCCCATGGCCATCGCCTTGGCCACGTCGGCGCCGGTGCGGATGCCGCCCGAGACGATCAGCTGCACCTTGCGGTGCATGCCCAGGTCCTGGAGCGCCTTCACCGCCAGCGGGATACAGGCCAGGATCGGCATGCCGACATGCTCGATGAACACGTCCTGCGTCGCCGCCGTGCCGCCCTGCATGCCGTCAAGGACGACGACATCGGCCCCGGCCTTCACCGCAAGGGCGGTGTCGTAGTAGGGACGGGCGCCCCCGACCTTGACGTAGATCGGCTTTTCCCAGTCGGTGATCTCGCGCAGTTCGAGGATCTTGATTTCCAGATCGTCGGGGCCGGTCCAGTCCGGGTGACGGCAGGCCGAACGCTGGTCGATCCCCTTGGGGAGGTTCCGCATCTTGGCCACGCGGTCCGAGATCTTCTGGCCCAGAAGCATGCCGCCGCCGCCGGGCTTGGCGCCCTGGCCGACCACGACCTCGATCGCGTCGGCGCGGCGCAGGTCATCGGGGTTCATGCCATAGCGCGAGGGCAGGTACTGGTAGACCAGCGTGCGGGAATGGCCGCGCTCTTCTTCCGTCATGCCGCCGTCACCGGTGGTGGTCGAGGTGCCCGCCGCCGAAGCGCCACGGCCCAGGGCCTCTTTCGCGGGGCCAGAGAGCGCGCCGAAGGACATGCCGGCGATGGTGATCGGGATGTCCAGGTGGATCGGCTTCTTGGCGAAGCGGGTGCCGAGCCAGACGTCGGTCGTGCACTTCTCGCGGTAGCCTTCCAGCGGGTAGCGGCTGATCGAGGCGCCGAGGAACAGCAGGTCGTCGAAGTGGGGCAGGTGGCGCTTGGTGCCGGCGCCCCGGATGTCATAGATGCCGGAAGCTGCCGCACGGCGGATCTCGGCGTTCACCGCGGGGGTGAAGGTGGCCGAGAAGCGGGGGGGCGTATGGGGGAAGTCGCTCATGGTCTTCTCTCAGTAGGCCGACGCATTGTCGATGTTGAAATTGTAAAGCTTGCGGGCCGAGCCATAGCGACGGAACTGCTCGGGTTTGGCCTTGGCGTCGGCCTCGCCCCGGCGAAGCAGGTCTTCCAGGGCTTCGAGATGCTCGGGGCGCATCTCCTTCTCGATGCAGTCCGCCCCGAGCGACTTGACCTTGCCGCGCACGAAAAGCCGCGCCTCGTAGAGCGAGTCGCCCAGCGCGTCCCCGGCATCGCCGAGGACGACGAGGTTGCCTGACTGGCCCATGAAGGCCGACATGTGACCGATGTTGCCATGGACCACGATGTCGATGCCCTTCATGGAGATGCCGCAGCGCGACGAGGCATTGCCCTTGATGACCAGAAGGCCGCCCCGGCCGGTGGCGCCAGCATACTGGCTGGCGTCACCTTCGACGATGACTGCACCGGACATGATGTTCTCGGCGACGCCGGGGCCGGCAGAGCCGGTGATCCGGATCGTCGCCTGCTTGTTCATGCCGGCGCAGTAATAGCCGGTCGTGCCCCGCACGGTGATGTCCAGGGGGGCGTCAACGCCTGCGGCAATCGCATGGCTGCCCTTGGTGTTGACGATTTCCCAGACGGTCTGGTTCGTGGTGCCCTGCAGGGCATGCAGGGTCTGGTTCAGTTCGCGAAGCCCGCGCTGGGCAAGGTCGAAAGTCTGCATATTCAGTGGTTCCAGAAGTAGACGGTGGCAGGTTCGGGTTCCCAGACGCGGGCCGTCTCGATCCCCGGCAGGTTCACGAGCGCGCGGTATTCAGAGCCGAAGGCGACATACTGGTCGGTTTCGGCCATGACGGCGGGCTTGCAGGCGATCGGGTCGCGGACGACGCCGAAGCCGTCCTTGGTGCCGACGACGAAGGTGTAGAAGCCGTCAAGGTCGTCGAGGCCCGATTCGAGCGCCTCGCCCAGGTTGTGGCCTTCCTTCAGCTTCTGGCTGACGTAGGCCGCCGCGACTTCGGTGTCGTTCTGCGTCTCGAACGTGGTGCCGAGGCGGATCAGCTCGCGCCGCAGCCCGTTGTGGTTCGAAAGCGAGCCGTTGTGCACGAGGCACTGGTCCGGGCCGGTCGAGAAGGGGTGGGCGCCAAGCGTGGTGACGGCGCTTTCCGTCGCCATGCGGGTATGGCCGATGCCGTGGCTGCCGCCCATCTTGGCCACGTCGAAACGGGCCGCCACATCCTTGGGCAGGCCGACTTCCTTGTAGATTTCAAGGCTGTCGCCGACGCTCATGACCTTGACGTTCGGGCGAAGGCGGGCGAGCGCGGTGCGCGCTGCCTCGACCTGGCCTTCGGGCAGTTCGATCACGGCATGCGAGCTCTTGATCAGGATCGTGACCGGCTGGCCCAGGGCCTCGTGCAGGGCGCCGTCCAGATCGGCGAAGTCGCTGGTCGGATCGGCCGACTGGACCGTGATCTTGGCCAGGCCCTTGTCGACGTCGCCGTAGATGGCGATTCCGGCGCTGTCAGGACCACGGTCGGTCATGGTGATGAGCATGTCGGTCAGCATCTGGCCGAGCTTCGGCTCAAGCGATTTGTCCTTCAGGAATAGTCCGACGATTCCGCACATGGTGTCCTCCTTCGGGTAAGCCCACGGCTGGGAAGGCCGTCGGGCGCGGTGAGTCTCGAGCCGATATTGGCAGGAATGTTTTTTTCTTGCTAGGCAAAAAATGACATGGGGGCGTCACCTTTTTTGGGTAGGGGGCCGCGGGCGTCAAAGAGCGGGGATCGGCAATAGATTGCTTGACAGAATCTTCGTCTACGTTGTTTCCTTTGGGATAAAAATAGTTCCCGCGAAGAAAGTCAAACGCGGCAACTCAAGAGTAACGGCGCGCCGACCCGGACGGCGCCCGCGGGGACGGGGACAGACCGGGACCATGAACAGGGAGGAAACGTATGGCTGACCTCAGTCAAAGAATCGCGGCCATGCACCAGCGGGATACTGCTGTGGCATGGGCTTTCGTCATCGCCTTGTGGCTGGCGATGGGATTTGTCGCCTGGGCCACCTGGCCGCTCGCGCCGTCGCCGCTTGCGCGGGGGCTGCTTCTTTTCGCCGGCGCGGTGGCGCTGACGTTCAACACGGCCGCGATCATGGCGATGCTGCGCCATTACCGCGAGGACCGCGACTTCATGTACGGGCTCGACATCAAGTTCCTGGACGAAGCCCGCGCGGCACGGGGGAAAGGCTGATGGCCCATTATCAACCCCCGAAACAAAGCAAGATCAGCCAGCTCATCGATGTGCTGGTGCTTCTGGTCCTGTCGATCGGCGCGCTCTACCTGCCGGTGAAGCTGGGACTGGCCGGTGCGTCGGTCGTGCACAAGACGGTCGAAAACCCCACCTGGGAGAGCCTGGGCCAGAACCCGGTGCAGGCGGGCCAGTATGAGGCGCTGGGCTATACGCCGGAGAGCGCGGCCGACCTTATCACCGCGCGCTTCGACTACAGCTTCAGCTGGGTCAGCCTGGCGATCATGGTCATCGTGGTCGTGGGCTACTTCGTCATGATGCTGAAACTGTCCGAAACCGAATACCGCGAAGTGATCGCGGAGAAGTTTGGCGAAAGGTAACCCCATGGCTTTGTGGACATTTCTTGAATACGCGGCCTGGGGGCTTTCGGCGCTTCTGGCGGCACTGATGATCATAGAGTGGGTCCGCACCGACACGACCTATTCCGAAGAGGTCCTCACCTCGTCCCGCGAAGGCGAGCTTGAGGCGATGACCGAAGAACACAAGATCGACGGGGGGCAGGCATGACGGACTTCGACATCACCTCGGGCGAGAGGGACGGCATGGGGCCGCATGGCACCAAGGTCGGCCTTCTGCGCGTCCTTGGCCCCGCGCACGTCTGGGCGCTGGGCGTCGGCATCGTTCTGGTCGGCGAATATATGGGCTGGAACTTCGGCGTGGGCAAAGGCGGCGCCTATGCGGCGCTGATCGCCTGCTGGTTCGCGGGCATCCTTTACACCTGCGTCGCCATGATCGATTCGGAAGTGACCTCGACGGTCGCGGCCGCCGGGGGCCAGTATACCCAGGCCAAGCACATCGTCGGGCCGCTGATGGCCTTCAACGTCGGGCTTTACCTGACCTTCGCCTACACGATGCTGGAAGCCGCGAACGCCATCACGGCGGGCTACCTGATCTCCGAGGTCGCGCGCCTGACTTCGGGCGTCACCGACCTGGATCAGAGGCCCTTCATCGTTCTGGCCATCCTGTTCCTGGCCTGGCTGAACTTCCGCGGCGTGCTTGCGACGCTGACCTTCAACCTGGTCATCACCGCGATCGCCTTCGTCGCCATCATCATCCTGTTCCTCTCGACCTCGGGTGTCCTTGGGACGAGCATGATGAAGCATGCCGACCTGATGTCGGGGCAGGCGAGCCTGCCTTATGGCTGGATCGGCGTGCTGGCGGCGATGCACTTCGGGCTCTGGTACTACCTGGGCATCGAGGGCACGACGCAGGCGGCCGAAGAGGTCCGCTCGCCCGCCCGCGCGCTGCCCTTCGGCACGCTGGCCGGGATCATGACGCTGATGACGGCGGCGACGCTGACCTGGTATGTCTGCTCGGGCATCCTGCCCTGGGAGTTCCTGGGCGACGGCGTCAACGGGTCGGTCGCACCGCTCTTCGACACGGCGCGTCTGACGGGGTCGGGCTTCCTGGTCTTCCTTCTGGGCGTCGGCACGCTGTTTGCGACGCTGGCAAGCGCGAACGGCTGCATCAACGACGCGAGCCGTGCCTGGTTCGCCATGGGGCGCGACCGCTACCTGCCGGGCTGGTTCGGCGCGGTCCATCCGCGCTATCGCACGCCCTACCGGTCGATCATCTTCCTGGTGCCGATCGCGCTGATCTTCGCGCTCGGGGCTCCGCTGGACCAGGTGATCACCTTCTCGATCCTGTCGGGGCTCTTGGAATACACGTTCATGCCGCTCAACGTGATCCTCTTCCGCAAGAAGTGGCCGATGGGTGTCATCAAGCGCGGCTACGAGCATCCGTTCCACCCGATCCCGGCCATCACGCTCTTGACCCTGTGCGCGGTGACCTACTTCGCGGTGTTCCTGGGCTACGGCACGCAGCTTGTGGCGATGATCGGCTTCTACATCATCGTCAGCCTGTGGTTCCACTTCTGGCGCTATCGCTTCGTGAACCGGGGCGCGCAGTTCACCATGCCCTGGCCGCGGCCGGCGGGCTATTGATCGAACCGGCGGTCCCTTCGGGGGCCGCCTCTTTTTCGGGACGATATTCTTCATGTGGCCATTCGCCGGACCCTCTGCCCTGAAAGAGCGCACGGACGCCCGCGCGGGCTGGTTTGACGCCAGCCTGCTGCTCTTGTCCGACGCGCGCGTCGTGATGACGCCGCACGGGTTTCCGCGCGTCGCGGGGCGCTACCGGGGCCGGCTTTTCGACTGGCAGGCGGTGCCCGACGCGCTGAGCTACCGCAAGCTGCCGTGCCTCTGGCTTCTGGTCACGCTGACCGAGCCGATGCCCGTCGGCGGCACGCTCGACATCATGATGCGGCCGGCGGGGGGCGAGGTCTTTTCGAACTTCGGGACGCTGACGGGGCGCGTGACGCTGCCGGCCACCTTTCCCGACCGGGCGCAGGCGCGGACCGACGGGGCAGGGGCCCTGCCGCCCGAAGCCGTGGTCGCGGACCAGGCGGGTCTTTTCGCCCGGCCGCGCGTGAAAGAGCTGGTCCTGTCGCCGAAGGGCCTGCGGCTCGTCTGGCTGGCGGAAGAGGCCGACCGGGGCCGCTACCTGATCTTCCGCGACAGCGAGGTGGGGGCGGCACCTGTCTCGTCTGGGGTGATCCAGGCGCTGATGGATGACCTGATCGCGCTTGCCGCGTCGCTGGAGGGCACGCCATGAGCCGCCCGCTGTCACCCTGGCTGGTCCTTCTGGCCGCCATCGTCCTGCCGGGAAGCGGGCAGGTCCTGAACCGCCAGCCGGTCAGGGGTTTCATCTTCCTGTTCTTTCTCCTGCTTCTGGGGGGCTTCACGCTGATGACCGCACCGCCGCAAGCATCGACGGTCGGACGTTTTGCCGGCGGGATCTTCGTCTGGGCGGTTTCGATCCTCGATGCCTACAAATGGGCACGCGTGCGCAAGACGGTCCACGATCACGCGGTGATTGAGCCGGATGGCGGATCGGACCGCTTGGTAAAATAATTTTCTTCGGGGGCAAAAAAATCGCTTTGCAGGCCGATGGCTCTGCGACAGTCTGTCACGGCGCGCAACGGTCAAGGTGAAGGCCCGGCCGGAGCAAGGGCGTCCGCATGAAGGACGGCCCAAAAAACAGGGAGGGGACAAATGTCAGACGATAAGGGCTCGGGCGAACTCGTCCGTGCGTTGGACTGGAAGGGGGCCTTCTGGGTCGCGGCTGGTGTGCCGCCGCTCGTCCTCTTCTCGATCGGGGGTATCGCGGGCACGACGGGCAAGGTCGCCTTCGTGGTCTGGATCGTCTCGATGATCATGGGCTTCCTGCAAAGCTTCACCTACGCGGAAATCGCCGGCATGTTCGGCAACAAGTCGGGCGGTGCGTCGGTCTATGGCGCGACCGCCTGGGTGCGCTATTCCAAGCTGATCGCGCCCCTGTCGGTCTGGTGCAACTGGTTCGCCTGGTCGCCGGTCTTGTCGCTCGGCTGCGCCATTGCGGCGGGTTACATCCTGAACGCGCTCTGGCCCATTCCGGCTGCGGATGCGCCAGCGGTGCTTGACTGGGTGCAGGCGAACATCGCGAACTACACTGCGACCACACAGTCCGTCGTCGACTATATCACCGCCAACGCCGGCACCTCGCCCGAGGATGCGATCAAGGCGGTCGCGTCGGCCGACGGCATTGCCGCGCTGACGCCGGAGATCCGCACCTGGGAGGCGCTCACGATCCACCTGCCGGGCTTCCACGGGCACGACTTCTCGTTGCATTTCAACGCGACCTTCATCATCGGCGCGGTCCTGATGCTGATCATGTTCGCGATCCAGCACCGGGGTATCGCCTCGACGGCGAGTGCGCAGAAATGGCTGGCGATCATCGTCCTGACGCCGCTTCTGCTGGCCGGGATCGTCCCGGTCCTCACGGGGCAGATCAACTATACGAACGTCACCAACATCGTTCCGCCCACGGCTGCCTATTCGGGCGTGGATGGAACCTGGAGCATAGGCGGCTGGACGCTGGTTCTGGGCGGCCTTTATATCGCGGCCTGGTCGACCTACGGCTTTGAAACCGCGGTCTGCTACACGCGCGAACTGAAGAATCCGGCGACGGATGCCTTCAAGGCCATCTTCTTTTCCGGCCTTCTGTGCTGCCTTTTCTTCTTCATCATCCCCTTCTCGTTCCAGGGCGTCCTGGGCCATCAGGGCATGATCGCGCCCGGTATCGTCGATGGCACGGGTGTCGGCGAGGCGCTGGGCAGCATGGTCGCGGGCGGCAAGGTCGTGACGCAGATCTTCGTCATCCTGATGATCCTGGCACTTTTCCTGGCGATCATGACCGCCATGGCCGGATCGTCGCGCACGCTCTACCAGGGGTCTGTCGACGGCTGGCTGCCGAAGTACCTGAGCCACGTGAACTCGCACGGTGCGCCGACGGGGGCCATGTGGACCGACTTCGGCTTCAACTTGATCCTGCTGGCGCTGGCGTCGAACGCGGCGGGCTACTTCTACGTGCTCGCCATCTCGAACGTCGGCTACATCATCTTCAACTTCCTGAACCTGAACTCTGGCTGGATCCACCGAATCGACTCGGGGCACATCGAGCGTCCGTGGAAGGCGCCGACCTGGCTCATCGGGCTGAATACCTGTCTGGCCTTCGTCAACGCGCTGTTCCTTGGCGCCGGTGCGAAGGTGTGGGGCTACAATGACGCGCTGATCTCTGGCGTCGTCTTCGCAGCCCTCATCATCCCGGTCTTCGTCTACCGTCACTACATCCAGGACGGCGGCAAGTTCCCGGCGGCGGCGTTCGAGGATCTGGGCGTCAGCGATGGCGAACTTGGCGAGCGGAAGGCCGGTTTCCTGCCCTATCTTGCGCTGGTTGCCGGGGCGGCGGTGGTGATCTGGGCCAACTGGTTCTTCGTCCTGCCGGGCTGACCCCTGGCGGCACAAGGTAACGAGGGGGCGGCGCAGGCCGCCCCCATTCGTTTTGCAGGCCTGTTTTCTCTCAGGAAAAATTGTTGCCGGGCAATATTGATTTTCAGTCAGGTTGTGCCAGAGTGTCGGCCAACCGAAGAACAGGGAGATCACGATGACCAATTCCTGGCGTTTCTCGACGCTCGCCGACCGCCACCGTGCGCTGGGCTCGAACCTTGAAGACTGGAGCGGCATGGGCACCGCCTGGTCCTATGAAAAGGGCGACCCGGATGCCGAATATATGGCCATCCGCACCAAGGCCGGCCTGATGGACGTGTCGGGGCTGAAGAAGGTCTACATCACCGGCTCGGCCGCGAGCCATGTCATCGAGCGCGCGACGACACGGAACATGGAAAAGCTGATGCCCGGCCGGTCGGTCTACGCGACCATGCTGAACGACGCCGGCAAGTTCATTGACGATTGCGTGATCTACCGGCTCGCGCCGAACAACTTCATGGTCGTCCATGGCTCGGGCCAGGCGCACGAGCAGCTGACGATGGCAGCGACGGGGCGCGACGTGTCGATCCGCTTCGACGACAACCTGCATGACCTGTCGCTGCAGGGGCCCTTGGCCGTCGACTACCTGCAAAAGCACATCCCCGGCGTCCGCGACCTGGGCTATTTCAACCAGATGCAGACCAGCCTCTTCGGCAAGCCGATCATGCTGTCGCGCACCGGCTACACCGGCGAGCGCGGCTACGAGATCTTCTGCCGCGGGCAGGACGCGGGCGAGATCTGGGACCGGATCCTGGACGAGGGCAAGTCGATGGGGATCATCCCCTGCCGCTTCACCACGCTCGACATGCTCAGGACCGAAAGCTACCTGCTGTTCTTCCCCTTCGACAATTCCGAGATGTATCCGTTCGACAACGAGGGACCGGGCGACACGCTTTGGGAACTTGGGCTCGACTTCACCGTCAGCCCCGGCAAGACGGGTTTCCGTGGCGCGGAAGAGCATTACCGGCTGAAGGGCAAGGAACGCTTCAAGATCTGGGGCCTGAAGCTTGACGGCAAGAACGTCCCCGGCAACGGCGCGCCGGTCTTCAAGGGCAGCAAGCAGGTCGGCGTCGTGACGCAGGCCATGCATTCGCCCCTGAACAACTGGACGCTGGCCATCGCCCGCCTGCCGGTCGACTGCGCCAACGACGGCACCAAGCTGACCGTCCGTTGCGGCACCCATGGCGAGATCGCCGCGACGACCACCGCGATGCCTGTCTTCGACCCCGAGAAGAAGCGCCGCACCGTCAAGGGCTGATCTTTCCGGGCTGAGTTCCGGGCCGGGTCGGACACGACCCGGCCACCCATTTCAAGGACCGACCATGTCGCTTTCCTACGAAGGTACCATCCCCAGTCGCCCCCGGTACGGGCAGCTGACGCCCCGGCCCGGCAGTGGCCACCTGTTCGTCGCGGACGGCGAGGGGGCGGATGCGATTCTGGCCCTCTTTGCGGGTCCGGGCGCGAAGGGGATGCTTGCAACCACGCAGATCGTCTACATGCCGGGACCGACCGGCACCGACAAAAGCGCCGAACTTGAAAAGCTTGGCGCCGACATCTTCTTTCGCGCGCCCGACTATTCGACCGCCCAGCCGCGCCTGAAGCGGCTGTTCGGCTCGGCGCACATGGGGCTGCAGCTTTACCTGACCGGGACCGAGGGCCTGATCGGGCAGGCGCAGCGCGACGCGATCGAGGCGGGGCTGCCGCATACGGCGATGCAGACCGAACATCGAGGCTCGACCGTGCGGCGCGTCCAGTGCGTCCATTGCAAGGGTATCACCGAAAACGTGCGCACCGATCCGTTCGTTTGCAGCCATTGCGGGCTGAACCTTTTCGTCCGCGACCATTATTCCCGGCGCCTCGCGGCCTTCCAGGGCGTCAACATCGACGCCGAAGACCCCGGCCAGGTGCCGCCCCAGGTGGAGCGGTTCGCATGAGCGCCGGCGCCCAGAGGCTCGACGTCACGGTGGCCGAAGTGGTCGACGTCAACCCGCTCATCAAGCGGTTCCGCTTTGTCCGGACGGGGGGCGGGGCGCTGCCCACCTTCTCTGGCGGCTCGCACATCGTGGTCGACATGGACGATGCGGGCACAAGGCGGCTCAACCCCTATTCGCTGATGTCGGACCCCGGCCAGACCGACAGCTACATGATCTCGGTCCGGCGCGACGACAACGGGCGGGGCGGGTCGCTTTACATGCACCGTTCGGTCCGACCGGGGATGCAGATGCAGATCGGCTGGCCGGTGAACCTGTTCCCGGCCGACCTGCGCGCCAAGAAGCACCTGATGATTGCAGGCGGCATCGGCATCACACCGTTCCTGGCGCAGATGGCGCAGCTTGACCGGATCGGCGGGCGGTTCGAGCTGCATTATGCGGCCCGCAACCGCACCCTTGGCGCCTATATGGACGAGCTTCAGACGCGCTATGGCGCGCGCGTCCAGACCTATCTGGACGAGGAAGGGCAGGCGATGGACTTGAAGGGCCTGCTGACCAGTCAGCCCTTCGGCACGCACCTTTACGTCTGCGGCCCGAAGCCGATGATCGGCTGGGTGCTTGATACGGCGCGCACGCTCGGCTGGCCCGAGGGGGCG